>Ga0065711_1000791_pt1 | contig 92227 bp, 63 predicted proteins | sample Hoacrofraction12_FD_59098 | JGI IMG/M metagenome (GOLD analysis project Ga0065711, IMG submission 59098) | Hoatzin crop microbial communities from Cojedes, Venezuela - Epithelial fraction 12 v2 (version 2) | ecosystem: Host-associated > Birds > Digestive system > Esophagus > Crop | place... | reverse complement strand
CACTATCCTCCTCTGATTTGATTGGTGACAAATTAAACTCCCTTTTCTCCACAAGTTCAGTCTGTTTTGTCCATGTCAGTAATTCGTGAGTGATCTCTCCCTGTCCTTATCTCGATCCTCGAGCCCTTCATCATATTTCGTCTCCCCTGTCCAGCTGAGGAGGGGGAGTGATAGAGCGGTTTTGGTGGGCACCTGGCATTTATCCAGGCCAAACCAAAACAGGATGTCAATCGGAATCCACAACAGCTACATATAGGGGTAACTCAGAGCACACGGTTAGTACTCAGTGCGTAATGCCTCTTGCCATTTTCTTAAGAGCGGGTCCTTGGAAATTTCCAGCCTTGAGTCAGCATTGATTGCAAATGCTACTGCTGACAAATGCACAGTGGGTTGACATTTGTCTCTCTGGTTACACTAATTCACCCTAGATATTGTCAGGGAAGCCTTTGAGAAAGCAGTTTCTGTTTGCCTTTGCACACTGGCATAGCAAATGTATGAGTGGGGACTCACATCTCGCTTTCAGATTCATTATGTTTTGCCTGCTTGTTATTTGGGGTGCCTTTATTTATAAAAGCCCTGGAAGAACCTTGCTTGTTTCAATTTAAGCTTGACATTTCATGCCTTGCCATCACTGTCTGAAATCACTTTTCCTCTTTTCCTTTATGGGACCCCTTCATGAGTCTGCATTTCACAAACACACTTTTCTAGATCTCTCCTCCACCTCCTTACCCCTTCCAGACTCTACACCTTCCCTCTTCTCATCTCTCTCCTTCATCTCCAGCCTTTCCAAGCTGTTACCTTTCTAAATCTGTACTGCACTTCCAAATTCGCCAGATGTTTTCCATCCAGAAACACTCCAGGTCAGGGGCTGCTGGCCACAGGACTCTGAAGTTGCTCATTTCACATTTAGTTTCAGTAGCTAATCTCAGAGCTTCTACTATGAATAAAGCAGGTGCTGCCTGCAAGTCTTTTATCATAAGCTAAAGCTCTCTTGAGGAATCAAATTAAGAATCAACAGAGACCAGACCCTTATGATATCTTAAACTGATGCTGAAGTAAAGGATATTTGGAGAAAAAAAGTAAGAAGCATGTTTTAGCCCTCTCTGCTTGTGTCACAAACTCCAGAAGAGTCTCTGCTCTCTTTTAGTTTCAGAAAATGTTTTTTATTGTCTTTCATAGAGGAGATAATAGTTCAAAATGATTTGTGTCTTCTCTGTAGACCAGTGATTTCCTAATTTTTCAAAAATGGCTGACCCCCTATAAACATTCCACTGGCAATACAGTGGTCCGAAGAGCAAATGTAAGCCTGCTGTCAATTGGTGGGCTTCTTTTTCGGGTCTTCAAGGATCTAATAAAACGTAACAGAATGGCAGAAGCAGTAATATTTACTGACTAGTAAACATCTGCAAGTCTTGCTGTAGTTGATGGTTCCACTGAACTAGAATCCTCCTTTCATCCCTCAGTCTCCTCCTTGGATACACCTGATGATAATTCTGTATTAAAATCTCAGGCCATGCTGGAAATTATTAAAAGAAATAATAACTCTGGAATTGACACAAGACTATATGTTAGGAATAATTAATAATCCACAAAGTATATCCAGACAGCAGGACAATTGCTCTTCACAAATGCATTAAGCAGAGACACTGTGGCACAGAAAAATGGTTCATAGAATCACAGAATCAGGGAATGTTTTGAGTTGGAAGGGACATCTAAAGAGCATCTAGTTCAACCCCCTTGCCATGAGCAGGGACATCTTTCATTAGATCAGGTTGCCCCAAGCCCCATCCAGCCTGGCCTTCAACACTTTCCAGGAATGGGGCATCCACAACTTCTCTGGGCAACTTCTTCCAGTGTTTCACCACCATCGTAGTAAAGAATTTCTTCCTCATATTTAATCTACATCTACCCTCTTTCAGTTTAGAGCCATTACCCCTTGTTCTATCACTACGTGCGCTTGTCTGAAGTCCCCCTCCAGCCTTCTTGTAGGTTCCCTTCAGGTACTGGAAGTCTGCAATAAGGTGTCTCCAAAGCCTTCTATTCTCCAGTCTGAACAACCCCAACTCTCTCAGCACTGTCTGATCTATGGCCCGTCTAAGTTAAGAAGAAAAATTTTGTGTTAAAAATAACACAAGCTTTCTGTGGCAGGGATCCAATTTTCATTTAGCCCGTGTGGGCTAAGTTCTGATTTGTCATAGAAATTATTTTTCATAATTAACAATGGGCCTCTGCTTCCTGCAAACACTCTTTTTTTTCTCTTTTTAACTTTTCCACCCCTCAGCATGGTAATTTTTGGTTGATCAAAAGCACCTAGTAAATCATCAGCTGCTCACAACCTATGCCTTCTAAAAACTCCCAATGCTTTATTTGCAATGTAATCTATTTGCCTTCCAAGTGTATCTGCTTCTCTTTTACTTTCTTCTCTTTTCCTCTTATTTTTTTTTGTAACCCATAGATGGCTCAAAATATGAATTAGTTATAATCTTCTCATCTCTCACGTCTTTACTTATCAAATGGAGGCACAGCTCTTCCTAAGTGCAATGGTTTGTAAACAGTGCCAATTAGACTTCTGTTCTGCTCGAAGACTGGGACAGAGTGGAGAGAGACACATGTGCTGCATTACAAATGGGACTTACTAAATTACTCATGCCAAGACTCTATAAAAGCCTTATCAAACAAAGTCAGTGAGGGGAAAGAAAGAGAGCTAATTATCAGGCAGCACCAGTAAATCAAAAGGAGCAGCCAGATGTATTTTAAAGCCAGATAATTAAGCTATGGTATAGTAAGAGGGGGATTCCTGCCTCCATGTTCAAGACTTTTTTAACCTGAGTTTAAAGACAAAAAGCAGTGTCGTATGCAAGTTACCCTTATTGTTTCATCCTTTGGTGAAGAAAAATAAGATTGCAGCAGCTTGAGTGCTTTATAAGAAAAAGACAAACAGGTCACAAAGGACAACCTGCCATCTTGATTGTCTGACAATTTTTAAGTAAGTGATTCTGGCAAACATGTTGGGACAATCAGACAAAATGTTTCTTTCTGTGTGGTTCTTTGATCTGAGACAACATTTCTGGTGTAGGGGACTTTAAAAAACAACTAGTTTGCATAGGAGTCAATGTATCAAGGTAAATCTGCTCCTAAATTACTTTAAAATTTGAAAATATTCCCAACTACACATCACTGACTGTGAAAAGCTATGTGTGAATGTAGATATTTTCACTCTGCCCTTTCACTCTGGATGGTAAGTCCTGCTTATGAAGGACTCAGACATCAGGAGAAGACAGAGGCCAGGAAAAAAGAAGAAAGGTCCAGAGAAGAGAGATCGAACAGTGCTTGTAGGGAACATTCCTTCTCTTCCATTTCTCAAAGCTATCAATTTCCTTAGTCTGAATATGCAAGAATACATCCAACCCACATACGCACCACACAGCCCATCTGAACACACAGAGTAAAGCTGTTGTGTCTGTGATAACAGCAACTGTGCTTAAAGTCCAATGTATCTTGGCAGCACTGGCCACTTTTCTCATGTATTTCTGCTCTCTTGTCCAGGAGAGTACATACTGTCATACAAATCTAGGAAAGACCTATTCATTGACAATATCGTAGATTTGCAGCCTAGAGTGTCATAACAAATACAGAGATAGAAACATGTATCTCCACCCTTTTATTTTAAATACATTTTCTTTTATCTTCCCCTGAGTTTCTGCACTTTTGGAGACACCAAGCTCTGCCTCTCCATATCTGACTTAACTCAGGATAGAAAATCATAGCATCATAGAATTAGAACAATTTGGGTTGGAAGGGACCTTTAAAGGTCATCTAGTCCAACCCCCCTCTAGTGAGTGGGGACATCTACTACTAGATCAGGTTGCTCAGAGCCCCGTCCAACTTGACTTTGAATGTTTCCAGGGATGAGACATCTACTACCTCGATGGGCAGCCTGTGCCAAGGTTTCACCACCCTCACTGTAAAATATTTCTTCCTTATATTTAGTTTAAATCTGCCCTCCCTTAGTTTAAATCCATTACTCCTTGTCCTATTGCAACAGACCCTGCTAAAAAGTTTGTCCCCCTCTTTCCTACAAGCCCCGTTTAAGTACTGAAAGGCCGCAATCAGGTGTCCCCGTAGCCCTCTCTTCTCCAAGACAAACAACCCCAGCTCTCTCAATCTTTCATCATAGGAGAGGTGTTCCAGCCCTCGGATCATTTTTGTAGCCCTCCTCTGGACCTGCTGCAACAGATCCCTGTCTTTCCTGTACTGAGGGCTCCAGAGCTGGATGCAGTACTCCAGGTGAGGTCTCACCAGAGCGGACTAGAGGGGCAGAATCCCCTTCCTTGACCTACCGGGCACACTTCTCGATGCATCCCAGGGTGCGGTTGCCCTTCTAGGCTGTGAGTGCACATTACTGGGTCATGTTGAGTTTCTGGTTAACCGATATCCCTAAGTCCTTCTCCTCAGGGCTGCTCTCAATCCTTTCATCCTTCAGCTTGTATTGATACCAGAGCTTGCTCTGACCCAGGTGAAGGACCCTGCACTTGGCCTTGCTGAACCTCATGAGGTTCATACGGGCTTACTTCTTGAGCTTGTCCAGGTCCCTCTGGATGGCATCCTGTCCCTCAGGTGTGTCAACTGCACTACACAGCTTGGTGTCATCTGCAAACTTGCTGAGGGTGAATTCATGTCAAGTGTGCAAATGGGTGCACAAATTTCAAGTGTCGATACTGAGGAAACTCCTGAAAGAGTTGCAACACAAGGCCATTGAAAACACACAGTTTAAAAGCAGCACTGAAAGCTTGAGGGTGTGCTGCTTTTAGCATCAGTTTTCAAAATTGTCGAAGAACATTTAGCAAGCAGCTTTGCTACACAAAAAAAATAAGTATTGGCAGGAAGCATACAAATGACTAAATATTGTTTAGACAATCTCTAGAGCTGTGTTAGGTTAGCAGTTTAGCATCAAATTATGTTTATTTTTCCCTTCTATAGGGCATACTCCTGCATAGCAGAGAATATTTAGAAAAGTATTTGCATTGTAATATGTGGAATAAAACAAGCCAGAACTCTGCTATAGTCGTGACACAGACAGACATATTAATGAATTCCAAAAGGATACAGAAGGTGGCAGATAACCTGTGATATGAATAGGAATACTAATACTATTTTGTTTTTGAAATAACCACGCCAGAATTCTAGACATGCTGAAAATGAGAAGCAGTTATAAAGGTGATTTTAACATCTGCTTTGTATGAAACGGAGTTTTAATGATATACCTTGTAATCTCAAGAAAACAGTGTGAAATGAAGGTGGATGGAGATTTTCTATGAATGGGGTGCTGGATTGCTTTTGGTAGGAGAAGTTTTCATCCCTCATTACGTATGGATAACTAGTTATAAGAAAAGTAATTTTAGATTTTTATCACTGATAACTGAATTTCATCCTCATGCATGTTAGCTTCAGGATGTCACTTCATAAATGAAGCCAAAAAAATACATCAAAAAACCCCAAATAATAAAAAAACTTCAGTTCTAGCCATGTGAGAGACCAATTATCAGCAAGTACAGCTTTCTCCAGCTAAATACCTCTCATACTGTGTGAAGGAGTTATGAGGAGAATTGAATGTAGAATTCTAATTCTATTTATTCTCTATCACTGATTTATTGCCAGTTCCATGGCAAAGCACTGAACTGCACAAAAGACGAGGAGGAGGATACCCAGGTAAAGTTGCAGTCTGCCAATGGAAAGCGTCTCCATCATTTCAAGAGAACCTTGGACAAGAGCGTGCAGAAATGGCTCCTAGCATGACAGACCTGTCCAACTGCACAGTGGTCTCTTCTACATGTGGCATTAGATTTCTTTGAGCCAATAATGTGTGGTCACAGCCCAGAAGGCCAACTGTATCCTGGGGCGCATCCAAAGAAGACTGGCCAGCAGGCTGAGGGAGGGGATTCTGCCCCTCTACTCTGCTCTGGTGAGACCCTACCTGGAGTCCTGCATCCAGCTCTGGAGCCCTCAGCACAGGAAACACATAGAGCTGTTGGAGCGGGTCCAGAGGAGGACCACAGAAATGATCCGAGGGCTGGAACACCTCTCCTATGAGGAAAGGCTGAGACAGCTGGGGCTGCTTAGCCTCGAGAAGAGAAGGCTGTGGGGAGACCTGGTTGCGGCCCTTAAGTACTTAAAGGGGGCCTATAGGAAAGATGGGGACAATCTTATTAGCAAGGCCTGTAGTGACAGGACAAGGAGTAATGGATTTAAATTAAGGGAGGGTAGATTAAGACTGGATATAAGGAAGAAATTTTTTTAATGAGTGTGGTGAAACACTGGAACAGGTTTCCCAGAGAGGTAGCAGAGGCCCCATCTCTAGAAACATTTAAAAATTCTATGATTCTTTGAAAGCGTGAATATTATCAACAATGAAAAATACCAGGATGGCGTGGTGGTGCAGGCCCCCCCCTCACACCTGGCGTTCATGAACCAGCCAACATTGTGTTCTTGCTTGCACTGCAGGAATAGCCAGCTGATGTGCAGTGAGTCGGGACATCTTGGCAGTTTCCTTGTCTTTGTACAAGAGCAGGGAGTTGGGCTGATCAGGTGCTCCCTGACTGCACCTGAAACTCCTGATGTCTGGAGTCACACCCACCTGGTAAATGTCAGAACTGTACATTCTGGGTAGTACTGGGATTGTATAGCTACTGTCTGCATCATGTGGATTGTGACCAGATTGGAAAATTACTGATGCCTAAAGTCAGTCACCTTGAGACCCTATAAACAGTGATACCATGGAAGGCTGTTTGAGCTTTTCTGGTCTGCAGCGGGCTGTGCCCAGTAACTCCCTCTGAGTGGGACACCTCCCAGAGTAACTCACGAACTATTTGGGCTGATCTTCTTGAGACTCAACCTTCACCCATTGAGAAATAATTTGATTTGAAATGAGTATTTCACTGAACTCGAGGGGAATTTTTATGATTGCGTGCACGTGTATGAATTGCTTCAAAACATAGTATTCTGTTACTTTAATTGTAATAGCAAATTCTTTTTAACCACTCAGTAAATGCTAAGTTAGACAGTGACTAATAGCTGCTAAATTCCTGTGATTCTCTTTCTCTCTTTAAACTGTGAACACACCCTGAATTTCTTCTAAGCATATTCCTTAGTCATAAACCTTTGTGGTCTAAGGCCAGTTCTGGATCCAGCCGCACCTTGGTTCCTCTCTGAGTATGAGTTTAGAAAGTAAGAGGGTCCAGTCTAAACCTGGTGACTCAACAGGAGGGTCTCCCTATCCCCTTACACTTTTATTCCACTCTGTAGAAATGATTTTCTACTCAAAACCCCCTTTGATTTTGTAGTCAATTCATTTAAGAAATAATAGAATGCACCTTGCCAACGAATTCTGTAAGACCACGTTTTCCAAATTTTCAGTAAAATCTTTTCTTGCAAAACTTTTGAGTGATGATTTGAGTGACCTAACCTCTCATTCGTGACAGAGGGACAATCCAAGTCTGGTGTTCAACCATTCTCAAAATATATTTTTTTAATGTTTAAATGAAAATTTCTCTATTTCTGTTTGTGCCCATAGCTTCTTGTCCTGTCCCTTCAAATAAAATTTGTAGAATGAATTTCTGGATTCTCTCCCCAGAATAGCTCTGAATGCATGTAAAATATGAGCAGTATTCTATAGAGAAGATTGCAATGAATTTCTTGCAGTCTGGGCTACCGCTCTGATGAAGATCCTTTCATTGGACTTTTGAAGTTTTTTCTTTTTTTTTCTTTTTTTCTTTTTATTTTATTTTTTTCATGTGCAGATCATAAAGGAAAAGGAGAAGCATGGCTTAGATTCTTGTCTTCCTTTCCTGAATGAAAAATCCTGAATGTCTCTTGAGTTTAAAGTAACTAAATAGTCTTAAATATAAATATCTTACTGCTGCCAAGACAATTTTGAATTCAGATAAATGTTCTTTAACTGACAAGACAAATGTCGTAGACAAAGGCAGGTAGAGTTCAAGGGGAAGAGAAAGAGTTTGTAGCAATAAAAGGGACCTGCTGCAGTGCTGTAGGAAGCAGGTTAGGGGGACTGATTCCAGAGAATTTTCTTTCTTATCTGAATTCACTTTAGTTGGCACTCCGGTGTTTGGCTTTGCCTTCCAACCCCACAAACAAGACGGTGGTTGTGTCTATACCTCTGTGAGATTAGTGTTCCAAAAGAGACACCCCAGTTTTGCTGCTAAACATGGGTTCGATGCTGTGAAATTACTATTTTAATCTGTATTACAAGGATAGCTATGGTGAGGAAAGAAGGGAAGAACAAGGGCAATTTGTAAGTATTTTCACTGTTCAAGCTTTAGATCAAGAGGGGGAGGTAGAGGGCAGGAGTCTGACTGATTGTCAGGGAAATATAACATTACCCATTGACCAAATGGCTTCATTAAATTTCTCTGAAAGAAAATATACAGCAGAAATTTTAGTCTGCAGCACTGTTGCAGAGGACATACTAAGCTTTCATGACATAGTGCTATGTACATGCCGTTTCATTTACTGATCATTAGAAAAAAAAAACCAAACAACAAGAAGTAAAAAATAAAACAGCTGAGAAACTCTTACAACACAGCAAAGGTTACTTGCCCAGTTGTTTTTCATATAAATACAGCCAGAAAAGGAGAAAGTCCTTCTTAAACCTTAAATCCTGGCTATTTTTAGCACTACATCAAGTGGCATGTCTCTAGTCTTAACTTCTGCACCCACATTCATGGAGGGTGAGATCTCACATGTTGGGTTCAGGTTTTAAGCAATCTGGAGACCCAAGTGTTAAGCAGTTTTTATAGTTCAAGAATGGGTTGAAGTACCCAGAGAAAATACTTATGCTGGAAATGATCACTATCACTGCTCCAGCTAAAGCGCAAAGGTTTTGTAACTGTGCAGCAAGCTCTGTTATAAGCTTTCACGGGAACTCAGCTCCTACTCTTTGTGCACAATCAGCATCTCCACAGAGGGATTCAGAGTTAAAAACATTCACCACTGAGATGAACTATTTTGCACTACATAATAACACAAAATCTGTGAGATGAAGTCACCAGCTAGATAAAGGCATCCAAGTCTCCATTTAAAAGTGTAAATAATAATTCAGAGCTACAAGAAACTAGAGCTACACGTGGGAAAATAATATTCAGAGTGCTAGCATAAAAATAATGAACCCAGGGAAAATGAAATTAGAAGCTAAAGGAAAACCAGAGGGAAATATAGCAAGGAACTATAAAAGGGATGGGAGATCACAGTTAAAATAAAATAGACTGCAATTTAAAACTAGTTTAAAGCTCCTAGAAAGTTGTGTGAAAAAACCATAATGATGCTAGGAAAAGAGAGAAAAATTATAATATAATGTAGGAGCTATGGGCATAAAATTAATGTATTAAAAGTAATTATATGCTTACACTCTATGTAGAAAGAAGGCTCATTTCACAAGTGATAACAGAATTTTCCTCCTAGTATCTTTGTGGAGGTCACTGACTGAAAACTGCATTCTGCATGTAATTGTATGTTAGATTAAGAATTTGCCAGGCATGGTTTAAAACTCCTCCTTCCACCCCCTGTGAAGGCGTCCTAGAGCACATTGCTCCATGGTGCATAGCAGAGTTTTCAATATTTAGTAATGATTAATTCAGTTTGGTAGACATAATAGGTAAGAGCAAATTTGAGTAATCTAGTGGATGCACACTCATCTGGACTGATGGATTCCTAGCATCTGGTCTGAAACAACCAGTTGCACATTTACATGTAAGTGGTCGTTGTGATAATTATCATGCACTTTACCTCCAGCTTTATTGTCATTTCTTTCTCTGGTCAAATCTTAAAAGTCAAAACAGCCCATCCTCCAGTTTTGACAGAGACATTGCCAGTACCATGACAGTTGTCCTGGCACCACTAACTAACACACATGAACAGCAGAGAGGTGAAGAATTGAAAACACACATGTATGTTTTGCTTTTCCTCTTTTCTATCTTCCCTGCTGCAGATAATTCTTTTTGTGTCCCATGTTTGCAAACAACTACATGCATGTTTATCCAGGAGAGCGCAGATATCTCCCACTGGATTTGCTCTTTTCAGAAGTGAGAAACACTGCTCTCAGCTGGATGGAAAGTACTTTGGCAAGATGCTTCTTCTCCAGAGAGAGATATGGAAACTTTTTCTGTCCACTTATTACTTGTAAAGACTAAGTACTAAATACAAAGTACTTAGTCCTTATAAATGTAAGACTCCTGAGTGAAGTGCTGGTCCAATATCTCTGGAAGGCAGGAACTCAAGTGCTGAATTCAAATTTCAGGAAAGCCAGAGACTTTCCTGTGTATTGTCAAGGTACTTTCATGCACCTTTCTGAGTTCAGGAGCAGGTAAAGCTTATGTGGTAACTACCGTAGCAGACGCCTTTACATTTGTTGCACTTTTGGAAAGCTCCGTTTGAAGTGAGATGGTAAAATGACATAAATTGATTTTGTAAGATATCTGACATACAGTAACAGGATTGTTGCTGTAAACAGTATGGAAGAAATCTAGGAAGATGGCTGTGTCAATCGAGCAGTTTTCCACGAAGAATGCTGCAGGGTCAAAGAATCCTAAGGACTGGAGAATATATAGTTCATATCATGTATTAGTGATGGCCTTTGTTGTAATAGAAGTAACCTAAATAAACTTCATCATTGTAGTCTTCCAAGCTCATAATCTTATTAGACACCATTGAGAGTCAACAATCAAAAATTAAATGGCTGAAAATTGGCTAGAGAGGTGGATCACATGGAAAATCTGTTAAATAATGACATGTCAGACTGATAAGAGTTAGAAACCTGACAAACATATCAAAGCCAAACTCAGCATATTCAGATTAATCTTTACCAGTGATCACTGCATGATAGCTTCGATGCCCATGACTCACTGACTCAGGAGTCACGTTGCTTTCAATGCTGTCTGTGTCTTCCTTGCATTTGTCACTTTGAAAATGATTTAAATTAGATTAAGCATGAATTAATATACAAGAAGTCCAGGAGTTCATTCGGTACGAAGTGTTTCTGGTGTACAGGATTAATTTAAAGAGCAACAGTGTGTGTGCCAATATAATTAACAAAGTAATGCCATAATGCCAGTTAGTACTTTCCTCAAGTGAGAATTTTATGCTGCTGCATTTCAGTGTGGAAAAACTAATTTACAGCGTGTCTGCAACAAGTAACAATAAAGCTCATGTTTGTTTACAAATAAATCTTCCAAGGAAATGAAATGCTTGGGAAATTGCAGGTAATGTTCTTCCATTGTTGAGTGCACATTGAGGGCTATGATTTAGAGATTACTGTGGCCTTGCAAAAACAGTGATCAGAGTGGAGCAAGAGTTAATCAGCTACAACAATAAATGAGGCATTATCTCTGCAGCAGGGCTTGAGGCAGCAGGAGACTGTTAGAACATACTGAATGGTCATTGCTCCATAGTAGTCATAGGTGGTGGTCCATGATAGCGTTCAGGAGGTGATACTGAACATGCGGAGCAAAACATGATTGCATAAACTTCTGGGACTGTGTATTTCTTATGTAGGCAAACATCCATTTCACTTGGCAAAAATCCTTCCTAAAATAAGAGGATAGCAAAGCCCTCCAAACAGAGAATAGCAGAGAGAGCCTGCTTTCCCCAAAGCTTTAAGGACCTCTTCTAAATACAGGAGCCAAATTTTGCTCAAGTATTCAAACTGAGGTACATACAGGCTACCTGGACTTTATTAAGGTACCCATGATTCCCTTACTCTCTCCAGAGTCCTTGTTTCTGACTGTGTCTTGACATCTCCCTGCTCAGCAGGTTTGTGGAGAACCTTGTCACGTACCACAGGTCTTTGACACTGTTCCCCACAGCATCCTCCTGGAGAAACTAGCTGCCCATGGTTTTGATGGGTGTACTCTTCACTGGATAAAGAACTGGCTGAATGGCCAAGTGCAGAGAGTGATGATGAATGGAGTTAAATCCAGCTGGTGGCCGGTCACAAGTGGTGTTCCCCAAGGCTCACTTTTGGCTCCCATCTTGTTTAACATCTTTATCAATGATCTGGATGAAGGGATTGAGTGTTCCCCCAGTAAGTTTGCAGAAGACACCAAGTTGGGTGGAAATGTTGATCTGCTTGAGGGTAGGAAGTCTCTGCAGAGGGATCTGGACAGGCTGGATCAATGGGCCGTATGAGGTTCAGCAAGGCCAAGTGCCAGGTCCTGCACTTGGGTCACAACAACCCCAAGTAACACTACAGGCTTGGGGAAGTGTGGCTGGAAAGCTGCCCAGCAGATAAAGATCTTGGGGTGTTGGTCAACAGCCGGCTGAACAGGAGCCAGCAGTGTGCCCAGGTGGCCAAGAAGGCCAACGGGCATCCTGGCTTGCATCAGGAATAGTGTGGCCAGCAGGAGTAGGGAGGTGATTGTGCCCCTGTACTAGGCACTGGTGAGGCCGCACCTTGAATACTGCATTCAGTTTTGGGCCCCTCACTCCAAGAAGGACATTGAGGGACTGGAGTGCGTCCAGAGAAGGGCAACAAGGCTGTTGAGGGGTCTAGAGAACAAGTCTTATGAGGAGCAGCTGAGGGAGCTGGGGCTGTTTAGTCCGGAGAAGAGGAGGCTGAGGGGGGACCTTATTGCTCTCTACAACTACCTGAAAGGAGGTTGTAGTGAGGGAGGTGTTGATCTCTTCTCCCAGATCACAAGGGATAGGAAGAGAGGCAATAGCCTCAAGTTGCATCAGGGGAAGTTTAGATTGGATATTAGGAAAAATTTCTTTGCTGAAAAAGTGGTCAGACAGTGGAACAGGCTGCCCAGGGAGTGGTGGAGTCCCCATCCCTGGAGGTATTCGAAAAATGTGTAGATATTGCACTACGGGACATAGTTTAGTAGGCATGGTGGTGATGGGTGGATGGTTAGACTTGATGATCTCAGAGGTCTTTGCCAACCTATGAATTTGTGATTCTATGATCTGAGAAAATCTTAGCAAATCAACAGAAATTCCTTCTGTGATGTTACGACAGGCAACATCCTAAAAAAATGCAAGCAAAAGTTCCCAACTTCACATCCATATTAGATTGTCTTATCTTAATAGAGTCTTTCATCTAAAAATAAGATAAACAGCCTAACCTTCCGTCTTTCCTCTGGGATTGGCTTCACATGCTCCCATCCTCAAGAGTCTGCAGGAGCTGCTCTGTCCTCTCTTTTTGTATTTCACTCAGCCAGTTACTTCCCAGTTTAACATACCGTCTCATGGATTTTGCTGCTGAAGTGTGTTACTTACTTTTTTATCCTGAGGATAATGCCAATACCTCAATACTCTGGTGGATTTATGGAAAAGGCTGCAGACAGCCATGTTCCCTTGGCAACTCGCAGGCCAGGCTTGCGAATTGCCTTCAGTTCCTGTGAGTCTGTGCTATTAATCTATAGGATGGCTTGAGCTAATGTAAGTTTAAAAAGACATGCAGATGTTTTAGGACATTTGAACATTTTTCGTCCAACAGTTTTCTCATGATTTCCAAAGGCTATTTCAACCTTAGAAAAGCAATGCTTAAAATAAAGCTCTTTTATTTATTTATTTTTTAAAACCTGAAGGGAAACATCTGCTTCCAGTTGGTGCACGCCTGCTGAACTGTAATTAAAGTGAATAGTGAATTTTTACTGGAACTTGAGTTAGCTTGACCAAGAGATGTCTCAGCGCCCTACTATCACAGCATCTGATCACTTCAAAATTTTTAATATCTTTATTTCCCAGCAGCTGTGTGAAGCAAAACAGCGTTTTTATCCCTGTTTGGTACTTAAAGTTACACTTTCATGCATGTAAAGGTAATACAAAAACCGTAATGAGGAGACCTGCATAACATAACGTGGACACACATGGAGCCATTAGGTTGCTGGTACTCCAGAGTTAAATTAAACCTTGGTGTTAAAAGTGTATACAAAGCATAGGAAAAGATAAGTGCCACAAACCAGATTCACAGAGTTGACCTTCTGAGACCGGAGCTGCCAGGAGGAAACACTGAAAACAGGGAGAAGTACATTTTAAATCCTGCTCTTCTCTGGAACACTTTACTCCAAAATTTATAACCCATAGCCCAAATCTCTCTCTTAAAAGGCAGTCCTATCCTTTCTTTAAATATATAAATAAATACATACATAAGTACATAAGATTCTGTCTCAACAAGCCTGTGGTGACATGTTCTTTGTTCACTTGATTGATATGATTCACATGATTGATACAATTTGAATACACAAATCCACTTTGGAAAATGCGGTTAATTCTGTTACTGAATAAGTTCACATCTCTCACCTCCCAATTTTCTTTTGCTAACCTATAGTAGGACTGCTTCCAGCCTTTTCAGAAAAAAAGAAAAAAACAATTACCTTTCCAGGAAAAAAACCTGAAAAGTTAATCAGGGAAGATGGAGAAAAATGAAAAAGAACAAAACAGGAGAAGAACTGTTTGGAAGAAGATTTTCGTCTGAGCTGGTCTGGACCAGATGGACAGAAATGGCTCAATCGTTCATAAAATGCATTTAAATTCCCAAAAGTCCTTAATTCATCAGCTTCAAAAGATAAACTCCTTTCCCACAAAGCTGGAAAGTCATCTGTCTTCCAGTGAAACTTCTGTTATTTCCTATACATGTTCAGCTGGAAGGATGGAGAATTTCTACCTCTTATCCCTCAGAATATCTAGCACCTGATTTTTGGAGCAGATAATCCAAACTTTAGGACATTTGACCAACCTTGGTGAAGGAAATTACAGGCATCTGGTTCTCTCACGTCGTGTGAATGTCCTCTTCCCGTACAAAAGGCCCAGCTTCTTCACCCACATTTAAATAAAACAAAACATGGTGGACATCACCATACTCTAGGGACAACTGAGTCTGACTGGGAGTTTTCCTGAACTGAACTACGACCTTGATGGGTGGAGGACTGACCAGTCTCTAGTCTTAGACAACAGTTAGGCATGGGATAAGCAAATGGATCCACTGCTATGCATTTGGGCATTCAGCGAAGAGAAGTATCTGGGAAGCTTAGTACTCATACCCTCATCTCTGCAGAATGGATTTGCCAAGATAAATTTCTGGGCTTAGGAACTTTGAACTTTGGTGGAATAAAGGCATCTAAGGTAAGCTTAGGCACACAAAACCCTCTTCGGCTCTTGCCCCAAGTGCCACTGCAACCAGAAGTGAAGACAGGTTCACAGATTTTGTCCTGAATGACTTGCCCAAGGCCAAAGAAGTTTGTGGTGAAGGAAAATCTCATTCACTGAAGCACATATGTGTCACTTCAAGCACTGAGCCAACCTTCCTACAGCCTTTAGAAGGAAATTGAATTAGCACATGGAATGGTTCCTTGAAATATATGCTCTTTTGCACGGAGACTCTGAATTCCCTCTCAGCAAGTCAGCATCCACTCAATGTCACCTCACTCCTACTCTCCTGCTCTCCTATGGTTTGACTGGTTGTGCTATTCCTGGAAGAGGTGTCTTACCATGAAAGCACAGGTTCATATCCCACAGAACATTAAAGACTCTTGTGGAGCAACTCTCTTAGTTATTATTTACATCTGTTCTAAGAATTTAGAGAAAGCTATAGATATTTGTATTATGCGCACGATAACATATGGTACATACTGATTCTTCAGTGGTTTCTGTTGTGACTCTATGAAGCTGCTTCACCTGTGTATTGCAATTAATGCAGAAATTACCACTGCAGCAGCTTCATGGTTACAGTGTCAATATCTATGCAGCTCTCGCAAGGAAACAGAAAAAAAATGATCTATTGCTGTTTTTAAAACACACAATCCTATTCAATATGCCCAGAAACAGCAAAACTCTGCCTGGGGTTAAATCTAAGGTTGTGAGTGCACTTACTGTTTTATCGTCTCCTTTTTCCAAAAATTATTGCCAAATCCAGAGAGGAAAACTCTCATAATGGTTATATCTATTACCAAAGAGAAAGGAGAATCCCATGCAGAGAAGGCAGAGTTACTGAATGCCTTTTTTGCTTCAGTCTTTAGAGCCAAGGCCAGCCCTCAGGAATCCCAGGCCCTGGAGACAAGAGAGAAAGACTGGAGAAAGACTTTCCCTTGGTTGAGGAAGATAGTGTGAGAGATCACTTGAGCAATCTGGACGCCCACAAAACCATGGGCCCCGATGGAATGCACCCACGAGTGCTGAGGGAGCTGGCGGATGTCATTGCTGAGCAACTCTCCATCATCTTTGAAAGGTCCTGGAGGACAGGAGAGGTGCCCGAGAACTGGAGAAAGGCCAATGTCACTCCAATACTCCAAAAGGGTGAGAAGGAGGACCCAGACAACTACAGGCCAGTCAGCCTTACGTCCATCCCGGGAAAGATGATGGAGCAACTCATTCTAGAGGTCATCATTAAGCAAGTGGAGGAAAAAAAGGTTATCAGGAGTCATCAACATGGATTCACCAAGGGGAAAGCATGCTTGACCACTCTGATAGCTTTCTATGATGGCATGACTGGCTGGGTAGATGAGGGGAGAGCAGTGGATGTTGTCCACCTCGACTTCAGCGAGGCTGTTGACACTGTCTCCCATAACATCCTCATAGGCAAGCATGGGCTGGATAAGTGGTCAGTGAGGTGGATTGAGAAGTGGTTGAATGGCAGAGCTCAGAGGGTTGTCATCAGAAGCACTGAGTCTAGTTGGATGTCTGTAACTAGTAGTGTCCCCCAGGGATCAGTGCTGGGCCCAGTTTTGTTTAAGTTCTTCATTAATGACCTGTATGAAGAGTTAGAAAGTACCCTCAGCAAGTTTGCTGAGGACACAAAACTGGGAGGAGTGGTGGGTATACCAGCAGGCTGTGCTGCCATTCAGCGAGACCTGGATAGGCTGGAGAGTTGGGCAGAGAGGAACCTGATGAGGCTCAACAAGGGCAGGTGCAGGGTTCTGCACCTAGGGAGGAACAACCCCATGCACCAGTACACACTCCGGGGGGACCTGCTGAAGAACAACTCTGTGGAGAAGGAGCTGGGTGTCCTGGTGGACGACAGGTTGACCATGAACCAGCAGTGTGCCCTGGCTGCCAAGAAGGCCAGTGGGAACCTGGGGTGCATTAAAAAGAGTGTGGCCAGCAAGTCAAGGGAGGTTCTCCTTCCCCTCTACTCTGCCTTGGGGAGGCCTCATCTGGAGTACTCTGTCCAGTTCTGGGCTCCCCAGTTCAAGAAAGATGAGGAGGTACTGGAGACAGTCCAGCAGAGGGCTATGAAAATGATCAGGAGACGGGAGCATCTCTCCTATGAGGAAAGGCTGAGGGAGCTGGGCTTGCTTAGACTGAAGAACAGAAGGCTGAGAGGGGACCTTATAAATGCCTATAAATATCTGAAGGGTGGTTGTCTAGAGTATTGGGCCAGACTCTTTCCAGTGGTGCCCAGCGACAGGACAAGGGGCAATGGGCACAAACTGAAGCATAGGAAGTTCCAGCTGAACATGAGGAAGAACTTCTTCCCTCTGAGGTTGACGGAGCACTGGAACAGGCTGCCCAGGGAGGTTGTGGAGTCTCCTTCTCTGGAGGTATTCAAGATCCGCCTGGACAAGGTCCTGTGCAGCCTGCTCTAGGTAACCCTGCTTTGGCAGGGGCGTTGGACTAGATGACCCACAGAGGTCCCTTCCAAACCCTACCATTCTGTGATTCTGTGATTTATCATGGAAATAATTCAGGCTGGGTAGAGAGTGGCTCGAGAGCAGCATGGGGGAGAAGGACTTGGGGGTATTGGTGGATGAGAAGCTCAACATGAGCTGGCAATGTGCGCTTGCAGCCCAGAAAGCCAACCGTATCCTGGGCTGCATCGAGAAGCGTGGCCACGAGGTTGAGGGAGGTGATTCTGCCCCTTTACTTCACTCTTGTGAGATCCCACCTGGAGTACTGCGTCCAGCTCTGGAGCCCCAAACATAAGGATGTGGATGTGTTGGAGCAGGTGCAGAGGAGGGCCACGAAGATGATCAGAGGGCTGAGGTACCTCTTCTACGAGAACAGTCTAAGAGAGTTGGGGCTGTTCAGCCTGGAGAAGAGAAGGCTCCAGGGTGAGCAGTCTTATAGCAATATTCCTGTACCTGAAGGGGGCCTACAGGAAGGGTGGAGAGGGACTTTATACAAGGGTGTGTAGTGATAGCACAAGGGGGGACGGCTCTAAACTAAAAGAGGGCAGATTTAGATTAGATATTAGAAAGAAATTCTTCACCATGAGGGTGGTGAAACACTGGAAGAGGCTGCCCTTAGAAGTTGTGGCTGCCCCCTCCCTGGAAGTGTTCAAGGCCAGGTTNGATGGAGCTGTGAGCAACCTGGTCTAGTGGAAGATGTCCCTGCTCATGGCAGGGTGTTGGAACCAGATTCACTTCCAACCCTTACCATTCTATGATTGTATGATCCAATGATTCTGTTGTGAGGGGCATATCTACAACAGTGATTTCTGGAATCTAAGAGCCATATTATGCATATATGTCCAGTATGGGTAAATTCAACATCAGTTACATCATTACTGTCTCCCTCACCCAAGGTGAATATGATTGCCTTGTCTAGGCAATTTGTAGTTGATCTGTGCTATGTCAGATCAACTACAAATCTATTTTTTATGTAGACAAAAGGCTGCACGACTTTCCTCAGACAGAATTCCTGCCTTCATGACATCATTGCCTCCAAGACATGTGACCTACACAGACACAACACGTACCCCAAGCAGCATGGCTTCTCATGAACACTTAAGTGCAAGAGTGCTCTCAAATTTTCTTCTTCCATAAATGTTGCCTTGAGCAAGCATTTAAGTTCACAGTGCGGAAGCAAATCATCGTGAGGTTTCAGTTCTTATTTAGGCACACTTTAAAAGTAATGGAGACAAAGTAAACTACACCATCCATTTGTAAAGGCCATGCTGAATCTCTTCTGTTGCTGGAGTGGACCAGTATAAGCTATGGTATTCAGTGCTACGTGGTATATGCGTCCTTCACAAGAGATGGCCCTCAGCTACACATCCAGTTAAAAAGACGTGGGTCCACTTTTTCTGTAGCACACCACAAGCACTATCTGGAAGGTGCCCATCTCATGCTAAATGTGCAAATTTCAGCTACAGTAGTTACAGAATTGTAGTCTGTGAGATATGGGTAAGTGCACTAAACAGGGCATGCATGCATGCACACACACATAAAGAAAGAAAAGATGTGAAAGGAACAGGAAGAACAGAAAGCAGGTGAAAGAGGTTTGTTTCATAGAATTGTAGAATCATAGAATCATATGGGTTGGAAAAGATCTTTAAGATTGTTGAGTACAGCTGTAAACATAACACTGCCACTAAACCTTTTCCCTAAGCAGCACATCATCACGTCTTTTAATAGCTTCGAGTATGGCGACTCAACCACTTCCCTGGGCAGCCTGTTCCAATGTTGACAACCCTTCAGTGAAGAAATTGTTCCTAATATCCAATCTAAACCTCCCCTGCTGCAATCTGAGGTTGTTTCCTCTCATACTGTCACTTGCTACTTGGGAAAAGAGACAAGCATCCACTTTGCTACAACCTCCTTTCAGGTAGTTGTAGAGAGCGATAAGGTATCCCCTGAGCCTCCGTTTATCCAGACTAAACAACCCCAGTTCCCTTGCCACTCCTCACAGGAGTTGTTCTCTAGACCCTTCACCAGCTTCGCTGCTCTTCTTTAGACACAGTCCAGCACTCAAATGTCTTTCTTGCAGTGAGGGGCCCAAAACTGAACACAGTATTCAAGGTGTGGCCTCACCAGTGTCAAGTACGAAGGGACAATCATTTCCCGTCTCCTGCTGGCCACTCAATTTCTGATACAAGTGAGATGAATAGCTTATTGTTGAAACAAGTGTCTGATTTTCAGTAGCCCCTTAGAGAACGTCGTGGTTTAACACCAGCTGGCAACTAAACAGCATGCAGCGTCTTGCTCACTCCCCCTGGTGGCATGAGGGAGAGGATCACAAGGGTAAAAGGAAAAAATTCGTGGATTGAGATAAAGACAGTTTAATAAAATAAAAGCCACACACACAAGCAAAGCAAAACAGGGAATTCATTCACTACTTCCCATCAGCAGGCAGGTGTTCAGCCATCTTCAGGAAAGCAGGGCTCCATCATGTGTGATGAAAATGGGAAAGACAAAAAGCCATAAATCTGAATGTGCCCCCTTCTTCTTCTGTTAGCTTTTATATGCTGAGCATGACATCATAATTTATGAAATATCCCTCTAGCCAGTTGGGGTCAGCTGTCCCAGCTGTGTTCCCTCATAATTTCTTGTGCACCCCCAGCCTACCTGCTGGTGGGCTAGTGTAAGAAGCAGAAAAGGCCTTGGCTCTGTGTAAGCACTGCTCAGCAATAACAAAAACATCCCTGTGTTATCAACACTGTTTTCAGCACATATCCAAAACATAGTCCCATACTAGCTGCTAAGGAAAGAATTATTTCTGTGAAAACCAGCAGAGAGAAAAACATTAAACTCTTTTATGGATAATTCTACCGTCCATTTTGCATTCCCATATCTCCATATCTTCAACTCCAGCCCTGAGAAGACATAATTTTTGAACCCACTTCTAAGCTGTGAGTTATATCATATTGGGGAATCTTTGCTTGCAGTAGAATTCAACATCCATATGATCACGTTATTAGAACAACCCTTGACAGACTTTTGGGCCTGTCCAGATATCAGTCCCCAAAGAAGTCTTTGTGGTAGTAGACAAGAGAGCATGGGGCAGGCACCACTCCCAACAGACATTATGACTACTACCGTACCATTTTGAAGGGTAATAGAAAGTAATTGTCTCTTGCCCAGGTGACTTTGTCTTCAGCACCAGAGAAAAATCTCAGAATAAGCCCATTTAATTTACTAGAATAAATGCATATGAAGTGAAAATAGGCCTAAGCTTAAAGTTTCAATGAACTTGGCTCTGCTTTTATAACATTAAGATTCAACCATAATCCTAGATTTCATAGTCTGTGTTCATACCTAGAAATGATAAAGTACTGTGCTGACCAAAGGTACAGTGGGGTAAATTAGGTAAATTCATCAGAGATTCCAGTTACAGGAATCCTTTCTTGGGGTGGACAGAAAAGATCTTGTATGGAGAAGTCTCTGCAAGGAGCAATAAGACCTTTTGTTGGTTTCTGCTAACTTAAAATCACTGCATGTGCTGGTTGCCTTCAGCTGAGGACCCTCAAGGCTCTGCTGCGTTCTGCTGCTTAGTTGCTAGCCCGGACTGGATAAGGTTGTTGCTGCTCTTTCTGCTGTTGGAAGAAGTCTTAGGAAAGTGTTTAATCACAGCACTGGATTTCACTGCAGAAGAGGTCATACCAGGCCCACAAGCACTGCTGTCTTCATTTGGATTTTTTTTACAGATCCAAAGAGCAAAACCAAATGTTCCACAGAGCTACAGTTCCCAACTTAATCATTGTCTTAATTTCCATGTTAACATGGAGAGAAATGTAGGGTGTAATTATGATAGGAGAAGATGTTCGCAAGTTGCCAGAAAATTGAAATTGCAGTAGAATTAATTGTTTTGAACTTCCTTAATCCTGGGCAGGAGAAGATCTGTCAAGCAGTTATTTACATCTGTGACACTAAGGCACAAAATCCAAGGACAGTTCCCAGGTGCTCAGGCTAACTGACCTAGAATGGGACATATCTATGTTATTATACTCTTTAATCTTCCAAAATAGCATGGCCACATCTAAACCACCTATAATATCTGCCTAATGATATATCTCAAATCATGTTTGGGAAAGTCCTACCTGTTCTAATCCAAAAATATTCCGGGAACTATTTTAACAATACCATAATACTGACATAGAGAACCAGTGCTGGAAAACGTAACATAGTATTATTTAATGCAACCCTACAGACATAGCCATTTTTGCTGCAGGCAAGTAAAGTAGCTATTTAACAATGTTTCCTCCTCATGCCGTGTTTGGATAGATGAAAACAAACTTTTTCCTGACACAGGTGAGGCAAATACAACCGCAGAATTCTCAGTAATGTTGGACTGAAGTTTTTAAATTATTAAAATATCTAAAGCAACCCTTTTAGACCAGTAGATCTGTATTTTGATACCCATGAATGCAAAAAGGATATTTTTTGCTTAGCATATACATATCTCTTCAAGAACATCCCATACAGTTGTCATTTGCTTACTTGATGGTACATAGGCATAGAGTAGGATGAGAATAGTATTTTAATCAGAATAATGTTCCTACCCATCATAATTCTGGTCTTACGCAGGCATAATTGGCTTGGGTAGCTGAGTTTCTCAAGTGAGTAGCACCTATTATTACCAGAAAAATTAATGCAAGGGAGTCCTTACAGTTCTATCATTTATTTACAGTTCTTAATTACTCTTATTACAATCATTATTTCTTGTTATAGAACCACAAGTATACACAGCACACACAAAAATTAGATTTTAAGCCATTTCTAAGATGTTGATGATGTAAAGCACTATGCTGTCTTCTGAGATACCAGTCAGGTTTATTCTTTATTTCCTCATTATGTTGCTGCAAAACCTGGCACTGCCTCTCTCCTTAGGAAAGTTGCCATGAAGCAGAACTAAGGGGTCCTTAGGTATTAAGAATAGACTTTAGCATGCACATGGAATCAATAGTGCTCTGAAAATTCATCCAAGGAAATAATTTCATGCTCTGCATTTATTACTGTTGCAGGAATTGTGCACTGAGTGTTGTTTAAGACCCCCTATAATGTTCAAAACGTAAAATTAAACAAGTCTCTAGTCATTCTGAATCTGTACGAGGAACGATCTGTGAAATCAGTGTTCAGATGGGATAAACCTCAAACGGACAAGCTCACAATGCTGTTTCTGTTTGTGATGGATAAACTCTGTCTTTGACATCTGTGGTCTCACAGGAGACTTCTGGGGGAACACAGGAGTTCCTGCAAAATGAGTTCATGAAACATCTCTGCTCCTACCTTCTGTTTAGCAGATAGTTTATCCCATGGCATGAATGCCTTGGAGGCACCTTACCGCTTTCAAAATCCACTTCTTAATTTATCTTCAGTACTTCCTAAATCGATAGTAATGAGCTTAAGAAGTTGTCAGGGAAAGAAACAAGCAAGCTCTTTGTTTCTGTATCAATGCCAAGATAGAATGGTGATGTGTATGTTAAGGAAAAAAACAAAACAACCTAGGTAGATATATAGAGGGAATAAAATACATAATTTAAGAGAAAACACTCGACGAAAAAAGCACTGAGACTGAGTGCTCGTTATTTCTAGTTCATTAAAAAGTAATTGTTAGATTTTATTCTTCTTATAGCTGGAGATTTTAAAGCACTTTAGAAGCATTAGCAAATTAACTTTCCCAGCATCCCAGGCAGAAAGTTAAGGTTTATTATCTGCACTATGTGCATGGAGAAAGAGACTGTAGACTCTTTAATGGAACTTGTATTTGTACAGACAGCCCCATGTATATCCATGGAAATCATTACATATAGAATCATAGAATCTTTTAGGTTGGAAAACACCCTTCAGATCATCGAGTCCAACTGTTAACCTAACACAGCGAAGTCCACCACTAAACCATGTCCCTAAGCACCACATCATCATGCCTTTCAAATACCTCCGGGATGGTGACTCAGCCACTTCCCTGGGAATCCTGCTCCAATGCTTGACAAACACTTGCTCTTTTGGTGAAGAAATTTTTCCTAATATCCAATCTAAACCTCCCCTGACAAAACTTGAGGCTGTTTCCTCTTGTCATATCACTTGTTACTTGGGAAAAGAGACCAACATCCACTTTGCTACAACCTCCTTTCAGGTAGTTGTAGAGACTGATAAGGTCTTCCCTGGGCCTCCATTTCTCCAGACTAAACACCCACAGTTCCCTCAGCTGCTCATCATAAGGCTTGTTCTCTAGACCCTTCACCAGCTTTGTTGCTCTCTTCTGGATGCGTTCCAACACCTCAATGTCTTTCTTGTAGTGAGGGGCCCAAAACTGAACACAGTATTCGAGGTGTGGCCTCACCAGTGTCAAGTACGAAGGAACAATCATTTCCCTACTCTTGCTGGCCACGCTATTGCTGGTATAGTAGAGTTGAAATATAGTTATCTTTGTTACTAACCAAGATGCCGTAAGACTTGTTTTGTAATCTCCCACTACTGGGAAGATAGTTTGGGAAAGAGAACTGAAGCATATAAGGCATTTTAAACCTTTGTTTTAATTTGTCTGAATATTCAGCTACCCATCACTCGTATTTGAAGATCATTCTCCAAGTCATGAGAACTAGAAGCACATTTTAGCCCTTATTTTACTTCCCTAGAAATAAAATTTATATGTGGGGTAGTAATTTTAATTTTTCTGGAAAATTTTAAGTTTGACTAACTAGATGTGTGTGTGTAAAATAACCTAGACCTATCAGCTAATGCTGCCAGAAATTTCTGAATAATTAAATATTTTTTATCCTTGAAAATTTTCAGGCTTTTCCAACAACACACTGAAAACTTACAAAAACCAAACTGACATATGGCAGTGAGAACTTGTATTTTATTGAAATTTCAATTTTCTGTCGAAGTTCAGATACAAAATACTTAACTAGCTCTGTCAAGGACATAGGTTAGTCTCGGCACAGGTATGGGTTGTGTACAACTTCACTGAGCAGCAAGGAGACCTTTTGTATTAGTTCCGTTGCAGAGGCCAGAGATGACTTCTTCACACTTGTAATTGTGTACTTTTAAATGCAGAAGCAAACTGTCACATGTTGAAGCAAAGGTAATCTGAAAAAAATGAATTGCTATTTCTATCCTCCAGCTCAGAGCAGCAGGGGAGAATTTTGCTTATCTTCAGAATCCCTTTACATATTAAAAGTAAATAAGAAATAAGATGTCATATAAGGCTAACGCAAACAAAGATTTTTTTTACAATACATATTATTAACCAAACAAGTCTGTGATTGGGGAAGATACTATCTATGAATCATGAAAAGTCTCCTTTTGTATTCAACTTCTGGATGCCTTATGATTAAATGGAACTTGTTCATGAAATAATAATAAAAAAATGCTGACTCTGTAAATCAACCAGAACCAATCTTCTGCTTTCCCAGGCATTACTGTAAGGAAATTAATTCTATGCACCCAGGAACAAGCCCTCTATCTCAAAGTAAATTGATAAACTGTGTTTCAGCTCCTGTGTAATTAGGAATAATGGTTCCCATTCTTTTGAGTGAGTGGCAGAAGTAGGACTGATGAGTTTCCATTGTCTGTTGGTGAGATGCACGCCTTGTATTATCGCTGGCTTGTACTTCTTTGCCATAAGAAGTCTCATAAATTAAAGCAGCATCTTTTTGTCTGGCCTTTTTTTGAGAGTTCTTGACCTTCATCAGCCTCTGCAACTCCCCGTGCTGTGACAGAAGTGAGAGTGCTGTGCTGGTCACATTACAGGAGAGGCCTTCTGTCTGGGGCATCAAGGCATGACCCCAGAGGAACAGCAAGGTGTTGCTACCACCTTCCCACTGCATGCCGTGCAACCTCCACGTAAACATACGTTGGACGGGAAATTAAAGCAACTCTTCACCAGTAAACTTCAACCTACTTTCATGGGGCACGAGAAGGAATATGGCACTATGCTACCAACGCACAAATCCTGGCTGATCTGAGATGGATAAGTGAGTGCTGTGTTCAGTGTTGGTGGTCTTGGAAATTTATGCTGATTTCTGGCACTTTACATGCATGAATATTGAGGCAAATGCTGAGGGATCAATTTTACCTATATCTCCTCTTCAGCATTATCCCCACCACAATGTTTGCAGCCCATATAATGTGGGTCACTGACCAAAGGAACTTGGCTGATTCTTCAAGTGAAGTTTCATGAGCCCCTGTGGCACATGATTGCTTCATCCTTTTCATCTGAAAATATAGGAAAAGTAATCAAATTTTGCCCAACGTAATTCTTTCTTTACAAACCCAGGAAGCTTTACCTGTCTACATGTGTTCTTCAGAAGGCTATTTGAGCAATCAAAAATAGAGGACTTTTTCATTATTTTAGAAATGAAAGGTTAGCATCTGGGGCACACACAGTAACAAATCTATGGGAAACCCATGAATTCTAAATAAGATTGAGATTGTAAATCTTCACTAAACCACTCACTTAGCTAGTAAATTCCAGAATAAGCACAGGGAGTTTGGACTGAGTCTTTACATTTTAGTTTCTTTGTCATATGGTAAAGTACATTTATGGGACTTAAATCCACAAAGGCCTTGTATGTAGCAATGGAATTGCTGCAAAACTTCAAGACATATTTCCTTCTATCTTTTGCTGTTCTTTTTCAACCTATTTTGGACTGTGGATTCCTGAATATTTTCCACTAGAGTTCATAGCCCTTTAAGGGTGTCTTAAATATAGATTGTCACATGACAAAATACAAAATGAAACATGAATTATCCTGTGCTTTTTTTAATGTTATCCCCAGTAGTCATCTTTAGACATGGACTCTTGGAAGCTGTCAGCCAAAGACTGCAAAAAATGTTTGCAAACCACTGCTAACTGAGTAATTTTTCATTGAAAACAACTGGATGTTCACACTTTTATTCTTTTTTTAATATATAACTGAAAAAAAGTAATATATTATTACAAACCTATGAAAGACTGATTATTCTTATAGTAGCATCAAAAAAAGTTAAAAAAAGTAACCGTTCAAATCAATTTGTATGTGGACCAATGTAGTACAAGAACCCTGTAGTTTATGAGACTCACCAAGCTACACACTACGCTGCAGAAATGATTGTCCCACTACACTCAGCATTGGTGCAGCCTCACCTCAAGTATTGGAGGAAGTTTTGGATTTCACAATAAGAAAGATAAGCAACAAAGACAGTGAAAGGACTAGATACAGCATGACATATGAGGACCAGCTGACGAAACTAGGTTTGTTCATCTTAGAGAAGAGGAGACTGAGGGGTCAACCCATTGCTGTCTTCCTCATGAGGGACAGCAGAGTGAGAGATGCTGATCTCTTCAGTGATAGGACGTGATGGAATGGCTTAAATCTCTGTGAGAGGAAGTTTAGACTGGATACTAGGAAAAAGGTCTTCAATGAGAGCTTGGTCAAGCACTGGAACAAGCTCTACAAGAAAGTGGTCATGACCTCAAGCCCATGAATTTTCAAGAATCATTTAGGCAATGCTCTTAGATGTATAGTTTAACTTTTAGGTTTCCCTGTGTGGTGTCAGGAGTTGGACTCGATGATCCTCATGGGTTTCTTCCAATTCAGAATATTCTGTGAAAAATGGTATGAGGTATTCATCCTAAGTGGCAATATATGTTTCTGTTGTGAAACTGCAATTATAGTACGTTCTTTGAAACATTTGGCATTTTGTCATTCATTATCAGTTGGAGTGAGCTCTTCTGCAAGTCAGGTTATTAGTAGTACCTGTGCAACCTGCTGTAGGTGACCTTGCTTCAGCAGGGGAGTTGGACTAGATGACCCACAGAGGTCCCTTCCAACCCCTAACATTCTGTGATTCTGCAGGTCTGCCCAACAACTTCTTATCAAAGCCTTCTATTCACTCATGAAAATGCTGTAGGGTTGCAGCTGTAATTCTGTCCAATGCTCACATCAAAATAAGCAAAACCAGCAGCAGATCAAAGTTGAAAGAAAACTGAGAACTGCTTTTTAGATACATCTGTGCTGTGATTTGTCTCACTTTCCATCTGAAGTCGAAGCAGCTCTGTCTCTGACCTTAGCATCTCCATCTGGGGATGCAGATCATAGAGCAGATTAGATGGCTGCATAGAGCTGGAGCTCTAACTTCTTGACCAGAAAATGTGACAGGAATTAGACCTGAGTTTTATACACAACATATCTCAAAATGCAGCAGCTGAGGTAAATAATCAAACAAGACTGCCAGGTGTATGGGCATCAAAACACCTCCAAAAAAAAGGAACTAAGATTTGGGACGTGACTTTCACTTATAGTCCAACATTTAGGCTGGATGTATGGAAGAAATTCTTTGCAATGAAGGTCATGAAAAACTGGAACGGGTTGCCCAGAAAGGTAGTGGAGGCCCCAGCCCTAGAAATGTTCAAGGTCAGGTTGGATGGGGCTCTGAGAAACCTGATCTGGTTGAAGATGTACTTGCTGACTGCAGGGGGTTGGACCAGGTGATGTCTAAAGGTCCCTTCCAACCCAAAGCATTCTTAGTTTATTTAGTTGTGGGATGAAACAAAATTCTGGAGATTTACTGCTTCAAGTTGAAGAAGTTTGCCACTGGGATTTCTTAGGCTGTGATAAATAAAAGCCCATTAGGTTTCTTCTGGTGTCTAGGAGAGAATGACTGATGTTATATAGCATAATGGAAAGCTGGCTAATCAATACTGCACTATTTTTCAATTTAACTATATTAATTGTGCACACTGTTTTCATTTGTGTCTGAAAGAGAAATAAATGGGTGTGAACATCGATTCCTGCTAAATAACAACATCATAGAAGAACCTTATTTAGGCACATCTCAGTTCCTTGCTATTGTTCTAGAAAGTCAGCATTATGTAGAGGCTTCTGCTGCTCATTACCCATGAAAATGAAGACTTGCTAGCTGTGATATCCATCATGCTCTGATAACATGGCAGTATTTCCATGTATCCATGATGACTATTTGAGTGACTGAGACAGGTAGCATAGTGGAAAATTAGGCCATACCTCAGTGGGTAGTCATTGGTTTCTGCCTGTAGGCACAGAGGAACAACTCACTCCTTCCAACCCATGGAAAATGATCCCAGCAACTTAAAAGAAATTGTTTCTTTGCCTCTAGAAGGCAACATGATATAACAGTTAGAGGAACACCTGCTGATAGACTCCTTCCGACCCTTTTTTTGGTGCTTGTTTAGAAGTGTGCAGCAATTCGTTATTTGCAAACACCTCCCTCCTCCTCTGTCAAGCCACAGAATACAAGTCAGAGACAAAAGAACTTGTACTCATGCCTCAAGTTATGATCAGAGAAAACTCCTGAAAATAAGCTTTTGACCCATGACATTTGACTGGTCAAATCTCATGCTTTCGGTGAGGGATTTGTGCACCTGAACCCCACATCAACCACCGACACAACATGAGCTTTTGCATCACTATAGCCTCTTTGACAGTTGCTCCATCACAACACAGCTCCAGCTTACTACCACCTCCCAATGCACCAGATGGGTCTCAGTCATTATCCCCAGTGTGGCATTGCCTCACTGTCAGCAAAAGATATACAACAGATTCATTATATTATGGCTTTCAGGATGTGAACTAATGAGGTCTCTTGAAAATGTCATCTAAGCTTATTCATATTTCCATTTTCCTGCCTTGGAGGTATAATGTGCGTCTCCAAAGCCATTTATGCAATGAGGACTCATAATGTCTGAGGAAATAAGCCTGACAATAAATAATAGTAATAATAGCAAATTACAAACCAATAACATAGTGATAATAATAAATAATGCCTAATAAGGTAGATGTTTATGTAATGTGCATTGCCATTATTCTGTTGACTTCAGTGGAAGTGCACCATTTTACACTGCTAGGAATTTGGGCCACAGATTCTATGAAAGGCAGTAGAAATATAAAGTAGCATTATAATTGGACAATAGCAAAGGCAAAGATGTAATACAGGGAGCACTTTTTGCAAAACATAACCCTACTGCCTTTAAAAGCAGTGGTGAGAATCTGTGACCCAGGGGTATCTGAAATGCTCCCTACTTCAGACAGTTAGTCACCCCTATGCTTTCTTGAACTAGAAAAACAGAAGTCAGTTTGTGGATTCATTGATTTCATGTAAATACCCTGGGGTGAAGAGGAAATGTAGTAGAAAATGTCGTGCTGGACAGCAGTAAGAAATGGTCATGGTGTCAACATGCCAATGACCCGAACAGAGAAGGTGAATGAAAACCAGATGAAAAGCCATAGCAGGACATGAAGAGACTGAGGCACACGGTAACTAAATTGCCTTGTTTCCAACAGGCAGATCATGATGTTGAACTGATGTTCAGTGTTTCATGCACAAGGTTGCCTGCGGGACTTTGCAGCCTTCTGCCCAAGCCTTGGCCATAGCTATGTAATTGTAGTAGGGGACAGAGAAAGCCACAGACTGCACTGGAGGCATCAAGGACCCAAACGAACTTGCTGGGAGTAGGTCTTCTGCAAGGATTTTCAGGAAGATCTTTCAGGCTCCCTCAAGGCACTGGGCAACTGGAAAGGAAAACTCTGAAAGTTTCACATACATTAGTATAATTTACATTTATTCTACCAATCTTTCCTTCTCTGACATTAACACAAAGAGTCACACCACATGCAGCTCTCCACCCTTGATGAAGTTATAATTTATGCAACACCTTGCTGTAAGACCAAAGATTGCTGTAGGACCCCAAGATGTTTTGGGTGGTTTGGGAAGGTTCAATATATTGTTATCTGTGGCCAGGGACTGTAAGTCCTATAATTTAAAGTGTCTTGTGACTGACAATATTCAGACAGTCAGAAGAGCTAACTAGTCTGAGGTACCCTGGGAGTCTTTCTGCTGATTTCAGAAGGCCTTGGGATCAATCAGCTGTGCTTTGTGCTGCTGCGAAGAAGAGACACTTACCCTGGGCTGCTGTGATGGGCTACTTCAGTAGTGTGTCTGAGTCATAGCATTAAATTTCCTCTCCTGTTCAATGACATAAAGGTTCATTTGACAGTAATTCCTCATTGTTCTTCTGCATCAAACGCTTTGGTAGGTTCTTCTGAGGAGACAGGGGTTCAAAATACGTATTTTAAAACCAAGCTCCATGAAATCCTCAAATATTAACAGTTTACTCCCACCTAAAAAATTAAGCTCTCATTTCCTGGGACCTCTCAAACTATATAGCCAAAACCAGCAGTCCTCCTACTCCTTCTCAGATGGCAGTTTCAAGCCACATTAATTGATTCATTTCCTGGGCATCCCAGGATAGAGACAGGTCATAGATTATTATTATCCCTAAATAAAAAATGTGTAAACGAAGGCATGTTGACACCAAGTGAACTGCGTAGCAAGGTCAAGATTAAACTATTCACTGCTAGACCACTATCTCTTCAAGAGAAAGAATTAAAATTAACGGTAGCAGGCAAATTTGATCAAATAAATTCACACTTCAAACCCTATGGAGGATGAGGTGGGGCCCCACATCACCGGTATCATGGTTAGCATTTGTGTGAAGAAGATATGACAAATAATTTGGAAAAGTCCTGTGATCGTGTACTGGTTTTGAATAGGATAGAGTTAATTTTCTTCTTTGCAGCTATTATGAGGTTATGTTTTGGATTTGTGCTGGAAACAGTTTTGATCCCCAACAGGGATGTTTTTGTTAATGCTGAGCAGTGCTTACACAGAGTCTAGGCCTTTTCTGCTTCTCACACCGCCCAACCAGTGGGTAGCCTGAGGGTACACAAGAAGTTGGAAGGAACACAGCTGGGACAGATGACCCCAGCTGAACAAAGGGATACTCCATGCTGTATGATGTCATGCTTAGCATATGAAGCTGGCAGAAGCAGAAGAAAGGGGGGGACATTTGGAGTGATAGCATTTGTCTTCCCAAGTAACTGTCACACGTGATGGAGCCCTGCTTTCCCGGAGATGGCTGCACAACCTACAAGCCAAGGGGAAGTAGTGGATAAATTCCTTATTTTACTTTGTTTGTGTGTACAGCTTTTGCTTAACCTATTAAATTGTCTTTATCTCATCCCACGAGTTTTCTTTTTTTATACCCTTCTGATTCTCTCCCCCATCCCACTGAGGTGAAGTGGGTGAGTGGCTGCATGGTGCTTAGTTGCTAGCTGAGATTTAACCATGACAGATTGTTTATTCTTAGAAGGAGAATATGAGGACTCAGTTGTCCCAGGCACTGTACAAAATCAATATCTAGAGAAACTGTGATCAAAACTGAAAAAAGGACATCATAGTAACTTGAGAAGAAAATGTGAAAAGCCAGGAGCAGATCCTAGGAATGTTTAATCTTCCCCTGAGCACAAAGGAATACCTGAAGCACACAACCTCTCATTTTTAAATTAAGATAATTGTAATCTATAGCTATTTCTACACTGGTGTCATCTTGAAGAGCAGCACTGCCTTAGGAGTGCCAGAGTCGAGCGTAAGAGTAGTTGTCTGAAAGTGATGTTTGCCTTAATCACAATGGCTGAACCTAAATGCTGTGACCTGTGATTTTATATTACGGCCTGTCTAGAAAGCCTCTTCTCCTGATCATCCTTGTCAAGATTTAGGTTAGCTCGTCCCTTATCTTATCCATGTATGGGGATTTCTAGAAAACCCAAATGAAGATTTAGGTGACATGGGACTGGGGTGCTTGTTTCTAAACCACACAGAATTGGGCTACAGCCAAAGTACAGACACAGGAGACTGGAAGCACTGCTAACCCAGTTCTGATGTTTAGTAAGGATCTGTGCATTACCTTTGACCAGTTACCTTTAAAGGCTGAAGTGCTCTGAGATACTCAGCCAGCTTCTTACTAGTCTGTCTTTTCTTCCTCCTTTCCTTTTTACTTTTTCCAAAAGATGCAGGCAAGTGAGAGAAATTCTTTTCAAAGTACAGCCATCAAGAAGTCAAAGACCAACAGAGCATGAACATGTAGAAAGCAAGACATCAAAATACAGTAAGATCAAAGAAGTGAAAAGTGTCAGGCATGTAACCTTTATTGTGAGCGTTAATCCAGCAAACCCTCCTTTTCCAACACTGCTATTGTCTGCTTGAGATGTGTAGGCTTTAAGGTGAGTTACATTTCTGTATTTGCTAGTCTTGTCACAAAGTCCATTGCAATCGTTGATTGAAAAAAAGGAAAGAGATTTTCCCAGTTTTGCTGTTCAGACACTTTTGAACAGTCCAGTGTGAACTGTTTCACAGAGCCACCTTGCAGAGCTGTTGTTGCAGATCCTCTTAATCTAATGCCATGGTCCCCATTGCTGAAGTGTCTGATCCCTCATAATCAAGGATTGTTTTCTCATTATAAGTCATATGACATGATATAATTTACATTTAATAGAAAAGGAGTAATTGGCCAGAGATAAATCATATCTAAATCACTGAGATACAAACGGAAAACTGGAACCCTCTATTGCACGCTTTGCAATCTCCATTTCCCCTAAGATATAAGTTAAAACCAGAAAGTTACTTAAAGTTACTCCAGGAGTGTATCACTGAATACTAAAGTAATTGCATCATCTCCACTACTTTAATGCGAAAAAGTAAGCATCCCAGCCTGGTGAAAACTGCAGACACCCTGGGAAAATGAGGGCCTGAGTAACTAACAGTCATTGCTGGATTCGGAAAAGGCAATGCTTTACTATTACATGCAATTGCACCTTGTTTGTATGAGTATAAAGTTTAGATGCCTTAGCGATGGATCAATTCAACACATTCCAAACAGAAGAAAAGTGATTTTCCCCCGAAGTATCCAGTCTTCAAAATGAGACAAGAAAAAAGCATGACTATGTATCACTGGACTTATCCAGAATCTGGATTGCAGGAAGAGGGAAGATGGGAAAAATCTACAGCTGCAAAACTCCGTCAGATGTGTTAAGAGCACATGTCCTTTTGCAGCTCTTCTATTCAGCTCTCATCAGAGAAATTTGCCTCTGGGTAGCTGTTAAAATTCAAAGGAACTCATAGGTAGTGTTTTGCATGAAGGTGACAGGTTTTAAGTCATGAAATGACTAACTCTCACTTAACTTTTTGTAATAAGATCATAGCAAAAGAGAATTTGTAGCAATTTTGGATGGGAAGAGTGAGCTATGTTTCTGGCTATTTAGCAGAAAATCCTGCCAAGTGTGAAATTTAGCATAGAGAAAAACTGCAAACAGTGTGGTTTCAGAAGGTAGACATCAAAGGTAACAGGTACCATTACCATCGTAAATCAGAAATGGGATGGGAAGAAAAGCTTTAAAGTGTAACAATGAACAATAATTACACTGTAATTAAGCATTATATCAGCAGATGGCTAAGTGTAGTTCCTGCTAAAATATCTATTTTCTGGATGAAGCGATTGCATTTCTACTAGATCTGTCAAGCTCTAGATCAAATCCAACCATGGTTTAAGAATATCATACATCTCATCACTGTCTGCAGGCCAAGCCAGTAGATAAAAGTTAGTGAAGACTTCTGAGAAGTTGGCTTTGGTCATTATCAGTCCAAGCAGGATTGACATGGATGTACTTTCACAAAGTAAATGTAAATGCTACCTGATGATCATTCACCATCTGTGAGATGAACACAACCTATTTTAAAGTGAGACACCTGCTCCAGTACAAAGTCGTTGTGTAGATTGCATCCTCTGCAATCATAAGGAATAAGCATCTGCTAAAGACTTTACATCAAGTTACTTGTCTTGGACAGCTATCTTAGGATGTATGAATCATCCTTTCCCCTTTGACTTACAGGATATGGCACTCAGTATCAGACTTAACTTTTTGCTTTAGGACATTAACTGAATTTAGTCAATTATAGATAGGAGTGAGATGGGGTTCAATTCTAGCCTTTGTCACATATTCTGTCATTTCCCAATAAACCTGCTCGTTCTTTCAGGCCCTCTGCCTGAAAACAGCCTCAAGTTGCGTCAAGGGAGGTTTACATTGGATATTAGAAAAAATTTCTTTCCTGAAAGAGTGGTCAGACATTGGAACAGGCTGCCCGAGGAAGTGGTGGAGTCACCATCCCTGGAGGTGTTCAAAAAAACGTGTAGATGTTACACTTCAGGACATAGTTTAGCAAGCATGGTGGTGTTGGGTTGATTTGATGAACATAGAATCATAGAATCATAGAATGACCTTAGAGGTCTTTTCCAACCTTAATGATTGTATGATTCTGTGCTTTAGGATAGGGGTATTTTTTCTTGCCTATTTAGCTTCCAAGCTCTCTGAAGCAATATCTGCTTCTTTTTTGGTCATTCCAGAAGCTTTTCTTGGTAATGTCAGTGTAGTTCCCCTTGTAAATCTATGCTTTATCATGGGCAGTAAGCGGATGCATTAACCTTCAAAGATTAGTGAATGTCCTTAAAATGCTGTAACCAAATGGAAGCCGTTCTTCTCCCCAGTCTCCCTTTTCCAGGTATTGCCTTAAAAACATTCTTGGCATCTTTTCTCTTTGTCATTTCCAGGGCCATGGAAAGATCTGGAGGGAAGGAAAAATACAGCATTTGTAGGCTAAAATAAACTAGCACAAAAAGTGTTTGCTTCAGGTTTCTTAATGTTCATTCCCTGTACGTAAAGATTTATGATTTAAATAAAATAATTTTTTTTTAAAAAAAGCAAAAAACCCTGAAGCTGCACTTTTATAGATTTGCATATTGTTTTTTGGGGAAAAGGTTCATATCAGGCAACAAAGACTGAATAAATCATTAGGTGCGGAGAGAAGAATGCTTTAAAAGAAATGATTTGCAACAGATATACTGTAAAACATTACCCACTGCAAATGTTGGATCAGCATTATATATAGAGCTGCCACTTATGAATTTTATGGGCTTCTTGGGAGGTTGCTCTCGAATAGTAGTATGGTCTCTCCAGCACAGGGCTACGAATCAGGAGATCTGGATTCTATTTTCAGTGAAGCCAATGCCTTTACCATGTCAGCTAAATAAATTACTTGACTTCTCTGTTTGCCCTTGTAAAAATAAAGGTGAGCTATTCATTCACCTGAATTTTGAATCTTATTTAGGAACATATTTTGAGATCTTCAGGTGGCAGTTGCTACACAAATGCAAAATACAGTTGTACTAAGGATTTTGAAATATTTCTAAGGCAGAGCAATTTGGAAACTTTTACAATTGTGTATATTATATGGCAAGATTCAGTCCATTTTTACTGGGCAAAAATGACAGTTATTTGTGGTGGAACAGTCTGTCAGAACATGTAAGAGCCCATGGGTTGGTTTGTAAGCAGATTATATGTATAATATATATTGCTTGTGTTAATCTTTTCAGTTCTAAGGAAATCAGTAGCAAGAAACTTACTCCAGACCAACATTTTTCTTCCCCATTCTACTTGTTTTTATTTTAAATGGGAGCTTCAGGGAAAAAAAAAAAATTGAGAGCAATTCAGCCATCAACGGCCCATAACTTCTAATCCACCTAGACTGGAGTGATGGAGGAATCTGTAACTTACATGTACTGAAGCTCTGGGGAAGTTCCCTCAGGAAGTCAAAGTAAATTGGACATTGGTTTTATGGGGTTGGTTTTATTTTGGTAGAAGACATCTTTGAGAGGTCTGTAGCAGCACTAAAAGAGACTGGAATCTCTTTTCACCTTGGGAGAGCATAATTATTCGAATTCTTTCACTACGTAGGTGTATGCGTTAGGTCATACGCTTCCCTTAGCTTGAAAATTGAGTTTAGCTCAGAAATACGCTTCTGTCTCTAGCAAAGAACCATTATTAGATGATTTTCTTAATGAGAGGATTTTTAAACAGGTAATTTTATTTTACATATGTGAAACTATTTTGCTCTGAAATAATAAACCTTTAACTTGATTGTCCATAACTCCTAATCAAAAGTAGTAGAATGAAATAATGTCCTAGCCGATGTTTAACTGTTGTGTACATTTAGTAGTTTATACATTTTACATGCTATGTTTTCCTAACTCTAGGGAATCATGGGTTTAAGAGAGAAATCTAAAGGTCTTCTGCTGTTGCACATACCAGCAACACTTTCTCCCAGAAGGGTTTATTAGCTCTATCTCACTACCCTGTAAACAGGGACATATATTGAGAGATGGCTCACATTAGCAGTGTTGAGATCAGTCAGAGCAAACCTGTTTGGCTTGCAGAATATCATGGAGACTTACCTTTCAGTGCTGAAAGCTGCCACGTCTATTTGTCTTGAAGAGGGTAGATCACACACTTCAGGGACAATTGCTGACTGCCCATATCAGTAGTCTGAGGCTGTGTGGCCACAGTACCAAAGAAATGGCTAGAAATGGGTGGTCCAAATGCACCATCTCAGAATTTCATGTGACCAAAATCAAGTCTTCCACCAATTGTAAGCAATCTGCAGAATTGGGTGGGTGGTCATTAGCAGGGTGGGGTACACGCTGATTTCACGATTGCTGTCAAATGATTTGGATACCAAAGGCAAGCCCAGTACTTCTGGACTTTTCTTAATACAAAATGCCTCGGTGTTTCCTTAAACTAAAATGCCTTGGTACAAATGATATATAGGCCTTGAGATGGTTCTAACATAATAAGTCAGGAGAGGCTTCTGTAAGAGATGCTAGAGCACCTCCTTATTGTCAACTGTATATCTGAGTGCTGTCATCATGATGAACAAGTCTCCTGTAACCCCATATGTCGAAGTACTACAGCATGGCCTCGTCCTTATGTTCTTATGCAGGTCAAGTCTTTGCCTTGCCATCATTGACAACATCTCTTTAAACCGAAGATGAATGGTCTCTTTGTGATCAGTGTTATTGCAATGAATTTCAGGAAAAATTATAATAATGGAACACTTAAAAGTAAAGAGCTAGCACTTGAGCTAGCTAGCTATTAATTATAAATGCCAATCTCTATCAGGAATTCTTTTTTACATAAAACTGATCTGTTCTGAGTACCATTTTAGTGTTAATTAAAGAGAAGCGAAGATGAAGTGTTATCCAATGATGAGTATTCATTATAAGGGCTGACCCCTGGTGCTTATTCCTGGAGGTGCACTGGTAGAGTCCCTGGCATTACTAAATGCATTTAAGATATGGACATTTTGGATTTGTCCCAAGTAGCTGTAAGGATGACACTTGCAGAAACTTCTTGTTCTAACAGGAGTGTCTACAAGTGTTTAGCTGCAGCACAGACAAAGTGTATTTCTGAAATAATAAACTCCATATTTTCAGAAAATATAGAAAAAATAAGCACTTATTGAAAAGCCTGAAAAGGGAAAAAACTAAAGACACTGACCAAGTTTTTAATAAGTTTTGACTGTGCAGCCATGAGCCAGGAAGCTGGCAGATTATTTGAGCATATTCAGATGAACTCTCCTTGAGCAATTTTTATTGTCAGAGAGGCTAACAGTGGCATTGAAGGTTGCGGATGTCAGCAGCCATTCTGTTGTTGAGTCTCCAGTCTGTGGGGTTTCTCACCGTTCTTCCTCCATATGCTCACTGAGAGACCTCAACAAGCACTGCAGAGATTACGGACCAAGCTACAGCAGAAATTCACAGTTCTTCCCAGACCACTCCTGGGAAGGCTGTTTGACTGTCTTGCAGGTCAGAAGGAAGGGTCATGTGCTACAAAGCTTCTTAATGATGCCTTTACAATCTGATGGAAAATTGCAGTGTTCTGATCAACTCCTGTACTCATTCCAAATGTAGGTCAGATTGATTCAGACGGAGTAAGAAGGCTGAATTTTCAAAACCAATTTCCTCTCTTGAACAGAAATAGTCAGTAACCTTTATTTTGCTGGAAATAGACATAAATAATAAGCATCAGAACCATCAGGTTGAATCAGAATGATCACTCATCTGGTGCAGGACCCTTTTATGAACGCTAGCCAGTTTAACATAGTTCACGTGAAAAGACATCTAAAAGTGGCCTAATTATGATATCTTACCTACAATGAAGCCTTTTAAAGTTCCTATGACTTGTAAATCCAACCATTTCCAGATATTCTCTTCTATTCTTTACAAATTTAACCAGCTACTCTTATTAACCACAGGAAAGTGAGCATTTACCTTAAAAATGTTGTCTACATCCAGAGTCTTGAAGTTTCGGATATAACCTTTCCTAGTTCCTGAATTTTCTTAAGTATCCCTTTAATTTTCTCATGCATGAGAATGAGCCTCATTTCTTTGCTGACTGCTGCCCTTATGCCTCCTTTTCTGCCATTAGTGAACTAAATGTTTGGAGAATGTAATTGTAAAAATCATTCTTTAATGTAAAAGGCTCTAGAGACAAATGTCAGATTTTATTTCTGCTACAGCCGATAATGGTACTTGATAGGACCATTTATAATTTCTTAAGAGGGAGAAATAATTCTCTTGAACTGATTTATTCATCTAAAGCCATTTACTCTTTCCCTGTGCGCAGTGGCTCAAACTGAGTTATGTTTCCTAATTGGCTATCGATACGTGGGGGGCAATTCTAATGATGCCCTCCAACATCCTCTTTTATAACCAGTGATCATCAGAACAGGCCTGAGACCTTGGATAAACCAGCTGGAGACCTGCTGATATCTACTCTCATTCCCCAACCTCTTAGAAGAAAGTCATTCTGTACAAAAGAGCTATAAAACATACAGGGCAGTTGAAGGCAGTACTCCCTCCTGTCCTACTGGGATAGGTTCTGCTTTGGAGGATTGAGGGTTTTCAAACCCACTGGGTGCTGACCTCTTGATTGCTGGTTCACCCTTACTAATGAAACCACTGCCTTGAGTGTCCTGACTGAGAAGACCTTTACCGGACAAAATAACCCAATGGCTACATGTCTGAAAGGAGTGAAGAGGTACACTTTGACATCTTCACTTTATAAATGGGCACAAGGCATGGCAGGGAGGCTTTAAAAATAGCTTTCCTCTAAGAGAAGGGAAGATGAATGCTTAAGACGAAATTTTGACCCTGCTGAAGTCAATGGAAATTTTCTGACTGATTTCAGTTGAGCCAAGGCTTCATCCAAAGCACTGATCTGTTTTGATGGGCTCACAACAGTTGCACAAAGATGGAGAGGGCCTTTGAAATTGTGTTCAGTGCTCCAAGGGAGCTGGGAAATCACTAGGTCTAGAAATCAGGGAAAATGTCACGAGTGTGTCAATTATTTCAGTATTTGCAGAATTGTTAAGGGAAGTGCCTAAACCACATATGCTAATTCCTGCTTTAGCTTGTCGTCCTAAACAATAACAAACACTTTGTGTAGGCTTGCATATATTTTTATATCCCTCTGTTTTATGTTGTTCTTGTTTTTTGGGTGCAGTCAGAGTTTTTCTGCTGTGTTTTACCAAGAAGTCTATTGATAAAGCTAGTAGGGATTTTTCTTCATCCGAGACTGGTTAGAAAACATGCCACCACCCACAAAATTTGTAAATATTGTGGATTTCATGGAGTAGCGCTTTGCACGATAAACACAGTGTCATTGCCTCCTGAAAAGGATGACTGGAATAAATATGAAAACTAACTGTTTTGTTAAGGTAAGGCAGACACTCCTGCTGATAGTTATCAATTTAACTTGAATGGGTGCAAGCCAATTTATACTAGCTGATGATGTTACTATTGTAATATATACTTGCTTTTATAAATGTTAAAAGGCTTTTGCTTGCTTTACTGTTTCGATTCATGTGTATAACTACCACAAATGTGATACACAATTCTTCTCACCTGAGAAGCTATTCCCATACATCGCTATACTTCATACATACTCGTTTCCTTAAATGGCTCTTTTCCCTGTGTTTTATGGGAAAATATTGCCCTTCTCTGACTTTCTGTATAGCACTCGTATTCTTTTTCCTTAAACTAAGTGATCCTAAGACAGGGTCTGCACCGGTACAACATTTAACTTTAATGGAAATTCAGCAATAAATTCCCAGAAGGTTCTCTGAAAATTCATCCTTTGGCATTATAATTGCTTTCTACTGTTCGTTCTCCCCCTAGTTCTTTTGTTTAAAGTTCTTTCCAGAGCCCGCCGCTACATAGTCTCTGTTGTGCTCCTGGCAAATGCACACAGCTCCTCACTTCCACTTTGTTTTGCAAGATATTATTCTTAGCTTTTCTCCAACAGGTTGTAAATCTGGAAAGGAAAAATACTTTTTCCACCAGTCATCATAGTTTTTGATGCTTTGAAATGAGATGGAATTTTATTTGAAAAGGTAGGAATAAAGTGAAAGGAAAGGAAAAAGGAAATTGAATTGGCAGAGAGAATTCAATCAGAAATTAAATTTTTATTAAGTTAGGAATATCCTTGTGCCCACAAGTCTACATTCCTATACTTATATTCTCTGCCAAACTCTCTTGATTTAATAACCCACTGTTCACACTAGAACTCACATGTGCTTTGCCTACATTCCTGAGAAAGGGATTATGCATTTTATTAATGATGCTGTGTCAAACAAGGCTGGATACTTGCACATTTTACATGCCTGGCTTCCACTTGCAAGATTGCAATTATTTTAGCAACTAATTACGTACCCTGTGCCAGTGGAATATTACAGCTGTAGTTCCCACAATATCACTGAAGATTTTGTGAGCAAATTTCAGCCCGGTCATTAGCACACTGCTGGGCAAGTTTGCAGGCTGTGGTTTGGCTGGAGAGCTTCTTCCTTCTGAAATCCAGCTAGCCCCAACTCTATGATGGGCACCACAAAATTAAATTATTGTTTCTTTCTTCACTGTATCCTACCTGCAGTAATTTGAACCTGTAGAAATAGTAGAAGTGGTAGCTAGGGAAACGGTATATCAGACATGTTCCCTCAGGAATACTTGATATCAAGTCCGTCCCTTCATCCCTGCCAACATGCTTTCTGTACGTGACTGTGGCCAATTCACTTAATCTGTTCTGTGCCTTGCCTCTGTTTTACAGGCAAGGGAACTGCACTTCCGTGCTGCAAAGGATTGTTAGGATGTTTGGGATTATCTAGCATGAATAAGAAGTCAGATAGTACAGCTTACCCTATGAGGAAAGGCTGAGAGAGTTGGGGTTGTTTAGCCTAGGGAAGACAAGGCTCCAGGGAGACCTTACAGAGGCCTTCCAGTACTTAAAGGGGGCCTACAGAAAAGATGGGGGGGGCACTCTTTGTGGGGGAATGTAGTGCTAGGACAAGGGGTAATGGTTTTATACTAAAAGAGGGTAGATGTAGGTTAAATATGAGGAAGAAATTCTTTACTCTGAGGGTGGTGAGACACTGGAGCAGGTTGCCTAATGAAGTCATGGATGCCCCCTCCCTGGAAGTGTTCAAAGCCAGGTAGGATGGGGCTTTGAGTAATGTGGTCTAGTGGAAAGCTGAAAACCTCCCATGGCAGGGAGGTTGGAACTGGATGAGCTTTAAAAAGTCCCTTCCAATCCAAACCATTCTATGATTCTATGATCTATGATGTCTCAGGACTCAAGAAAAAGAGTACTTCAATGCTTCAGCTTTTATTTTCACGTTGCTGAACTGCGTAGTAGTGGGAATGTTGTAAGGGTTAAAGAGACTTAATACATGAAAACATCCAGACCTGCACTACCTTTCCTGTTTCCAGTTACCTAGAAAATATGACTAGCGTGAATCAAGATTTCTAGGGTTGCAGTTAGGAACTGCTGGCAAATATCTGCAAGCATGGAAGGTAGGAGTAGGACAATGCAGAATGGATAATATAATGAGATTAATCTTATTGTAAATATAAGGTGGATATCAGGAAAGGATCTATATGTAACAAACTAAAGTCTGTAGATGTTCTCTGCCCATGGTGGTGAAAGTTTTACAATTTATTTTGAGAAGCAAAGCACTGCAAAACTGATTTTTTAATAACCTCACAAAAATTCCCTATGAAATGTTGCTTTTCAAGACTGTTTACTGTTACCAACTGGAAGCTGGGTGCAACTCAAAGTGAGTTCTGTGGCTCAGAGAAATTCTCTTTATTATGAAAAAGATGAAATGGTAAATAATAGGCCTGTAGACATTGGAACACTTGACCTACTTCTGATAATTTCCCCAGATAAAAAAATCTATAATGTAGGCAATTAGAATATTCAAAAATGAGAATTACTTTGCAAGAAATTTCTGCAGAAAGGGGAAAAGTTAAAGAAATAATCAAGACTTTCACATACTATACATTTGTGAAACTCTGCACAGCCAACCATTTCTTAAACTAACTCAGCAGAAACTTTTCTGAGTTCTTGGTAAGAACATAAACATCAGCAAAGAAATAAGCAGAATACTCTGAAATTCATGAATAGTCTATATATTGTTGTTGTGAAATACAAGGTCAAGTCAAGTTTGGAAAAAGGCATTTTTTTAATTGTGAGGGTAAACCGAATTGAAAAGAAATTACACCATGCCCTTTGTTTGAAGAAAGAAAAAAAAATACCATAGATGGCTTTGCAAATGAAATTTGAGTGCAAGCAACGGAAAAAAATCCAGAAGTTATCATAGTTAGAAAACAGAGTTCTCAAATCTTTTGAGTCTCATGAATTTCATGACAGGGTACTTAGTCTGAAAGCTGAAGTGACTGCAGATTTCTTAGTGGGTATTTCTGAGAACTTATGAAATGCAAATGAGTTCCTAGACAACTGGCAGAAGAAAATCTGAATATTTCCCTTTAAAAGTCAGAAAGAAGCGAAATCCCAAGGAACTCTAAAACAGTCAGCTTAACTTCAATTCCTGCAACAATATAGGAACACATAATCAATGAAACTATCTGTAATCTCTTAGAAGATAACAAAAAGATGAGTTGCACTCAAAATAATTTTGTCAAGACAAAATTGTGCCAAGCCTTCTAAAATCATGCTATGACGGTGTAAAAGCCTTGCAGATAAGGAAAAGCAATAGACGTCATCTGTATTAGATTTAGGAAGGCATTTGACGCTCTTTCTCATGGTATCCTATTTTGGGAATACGATCTAAACAGAACTGCTATGAAGTAGGTCTACAACTGGTTGAAATACCAGTTTGTAGTGTGATTATCAGTAAATCACTGTCATAGGATTCCCCTCCTGAACTGTCAGGGACTTAGCAGTCTTCAGAGTATAGTGAGCTAGAATATAAAGTAGAAGATATCTGATTTGCAGATGTCACTATGCTGGGTGGGGCTATCAGGAAGGCACAATTAGCACAAACTTGACAAAATTATCTTTACAAGCTACAGTGACAGTCTCAAGAAAATTGCTTTGCAATTCTGTAAGGGCAAATGCATTTTTTTTTCCTTAAGTGAGAAAAAACACTTTTTTTAGGTACACATGGGAAAAGGTACACTAGACAGTCATTCTATAGCAGAGGACCTATACTATTATTTGTTCACAAGCTGAATATGAGTTTCTAGTCACACAGGTAAAAAACATTATGCAGAAATTGTTCAAGAAACATAATATGCTCTGTTGCACGTGTGACACAATCCTTCAGTTTTGGCCACAACTGGCAGAAGAAACATAGTAGGTTTCTTGTAGGGGACACTTTGTGTGATATTAAGCTATTTAGATGTTATACATAGATGACTTCATGACCACTTAGGTTCTGTTTCTATTCCATTCAAAAGACAACCAGACCACACAGTTGAAGGAGCATGGAGAGCACATTATGTCAGCCTAAAGTAGGTCCTTCCTCTCTTATCAGCTGAAAGATGGTCTATGCTCCCTCAGCCATCTGAACTATATCTCCAGTGACTGCAATGGAAGCCATGAGTATTGTTCTTCTTGAGTAGTGCTTCCAGTCTTCAGAATGGCAAAGAACAACCTTCATCCATATCAGCCATGGATAGGACAAGGTGGCTCGAACAGTGACAGGGAGATTAGGTTAGACATTACAGTTCAGTGACACTTGTAAGGTACTTGGCACCCTTCATACCATTTGAGATTTTTTTCCTGGCTACCACCCCCTTTACAGAAAGTTGTGAGTCTTCTGTGTTGTATCTGTGTGCCCGTGTAGGTATCTTGGACGCCTCAGGGTATCTCAAACAGTGCTAAATGCCTGCACTTCAGTAACTGGGTTGACATCCCCAAGCAGTGAAGTTTTAACAAATCCTGAGGAAAAACAAAGTCTTGTGGGGAAGGTGACGGTGCATGGAAGAAGATTTCCCAAATATGACATATGGATTTCATGGCTGGATGTTCCTAGAGAAGTTTTTAGGCAGACTTTCAGTTATAAAAGGATGCAGCAGGGCTTACACTGTCTTGTGGTATGCAGAAGGACTAGCAGGCACTTGAAAGTTTCTTCCAGCCTTGCTCTCTGTGCTGCTGTGTATAGTACTGAAGATGTATGTTGCTTCCTCTGCTGTTTTGGCAATGAGCTACAGAACGTCTGATTGCTCACTTACCAGCTCAAATGTAGTGTAAGCTGACTGATTGCAAAATCTGTGCACTGCCATTCATACTTGTTCTTTTTTATTTTCTCCTCAGTAGTGCCTTGTTGTGCTAGTCTGTATTTGGGTTGTCTGAGTATGTGTGAACTCTTTTTAAAAAAAGGCAACGAATTGTTAAGAAAAAGTACGTATGCTTTGTCTGTCATCTCCATACTTCCTTACATATCTGCCTATTACTTGCCAGCTCTGTGGCTCCTATTCTGTCTGTTTACATGCCTGTATATAACTCTTTCATGTTCTTGGTCAACCTAACTTGGTCTATGTATCGTTTCCTACAGTGATCATCCTTTGTCCTTCAGATCTATCCACATTGTTTATGAATTCCCTCCATTGTGGCATCCCCCCTTTTATCAAAAATCAAATGTCAATGCCCAAAGCTAAGCAAGATGTGGATGCCTGCTTTGTTTCCCTGTTACAGGCATCATTTTCACCCCTCTGCTGCTTTGTACACTCCTTTAACATGCTTTGAATATGAGGGTGGTATGAAAACCCAAACCATCTTCTGTATTTGTTTATAGCCTCATCTTTCACACGGCTGACACAATCTATAATTGACTCCAGTCACATGGAAACATGATAGTTTCTCATATAAACAATGAGAAAACTTTAGTTTGTACAACAGTTGCAACTTACAGATGCCTAATGAGGCAGTTTCTTTGTTGTGATGGAGGAGTTCTGGAGATTTCTGGGTTCACAAAAATGTTTTAACAACATTTCACTAGAGCTCTGATTATAAAGGAGGTTGAAAGCATGCCAAAAATGCAATCATTTAAAACTGTCTTTCTCATTTAAATTCTTATCTGACATTTTTAAGACACTGATATTGCATTAAAAAGAGGAACATACACAAATGAAGAAATCCAAGGAAACTAAAAATATGAAATACTTTGCAGAAAAACTACCAGTGCTTCAATTAGACCAGTGAATGGAATATTGAGTCATCAAACCTTTTTCTGATACCCATGTCAAAGGAATATGTGTAGCATATTAGTAAGCATAGCTTTTGGGATATCTTATTTTACTATTTCATTTAATTTTACTGTTTTCTTTTCTTTTATTGTTAGAAACATTTTGTAGCCCTGAAATGTTTTGCAAATACCCAGAGTTTCTGCCACTGAATTTTTAAATCAAATTTAAGACCTGCTGAAAAATCTGAAATTATTCATTTTCTGAATCAAACCCTGCACCAAAGGGAAGTGATTTGACTGTAAATACTCCTTCTCATATACCAAAGAAAAGGAATTAATAATTTTCATTAACTGGACTTTTTTAAAAAAGTTAATGTCAAAGTAGGAATGGTTTTCCCTCAAATTTTGAAATTTACTAGAAAACAAATTTTTTAAAATTTAGTACACAGCTCAGAGCCATGTTGTAGTAATTTTCTCATTAACACTGCATGTATGAAGCAAATATAGAAATAATATCTTCCTACTTTTTGCTGAAAGAACAAACCAAAGCATGACTTAATGTTGTAATATTTCCTGTCGTTGCAGTATTTTCTCTTTTTTCTGTATATAACAATGAGTACTGAAGAACTAAAACTGTAATCTGTCTACAGTAAGACTGTATGCCAATAATAATAAAGACCACAACCTATGCGCATGAGTATATTTTATTTTATCATTCAGTTCAAGATGCAATGTGAAACAAAGAGTTCACTTCTAATGCTGTCTTTGAAGCTGCTTTGTTTTTTTTTTCCCACATGAACTGCTTCCCCCTACTTTTTCTTTTTTCGTGAAGCTTTGTGGCACTGATATAGCCATCAGCTACTTTATTCTTGTTTTACTAGAGTAATGTGACAGCTGGACACCAGATCAGCAACTGCCATAAATCTATCTGTTTCAATGTAGTGACACAGTGTTGATGTTGGTTTACATCAGCCATACTGGAGCTACAACCATTCAATACCTTCTCTTCCAATTGTTGTTTTTATTGACCTTCCGCCTTACACTGAGCACCTGGAAATAAGCAGCTGGACAGAGCTGCAGTTCTTTATTCATCAGTATAATGCAGAGTACAGATGGATCAGGGGAAGCTATACACACAACTGCAGGAGAAGAGGTGTGGATAGAGGGGTTAATCTGCGAGATCCTTCTTGAAGGATACAGCAGGCTCCTTCACTAGCAGGCCCAGCAACCAAGCATCTTCATCTGATGTCCTGAATACCATATTAAAATTTCTCCTGATATGACCTTTGAGCTCAGCAGCTCCATCTACAAATGCCAGAGCTCCTACAAGAAGTGTGGGTATGCTGGTGAACCTTTTGATGCTTCAGTCTGCTTAATGTTTCTGAACCGAAGCAACGTTCATCCCCTTCCTTTAAGATGTGATGTATAAGCTGCCTCATACATTTAATCATATTTATAGACATAGCAAGAAGTTTAGGACAGGTCTGCAAGGAAAATTTGCCTTAGTGAGTGAGCGATGACAAACAGGTATAGGAGCTAAATTTGAACATAAAGATCCTGAGAGTTATAGTTGAATCATAATTGTTTTTTCTGCTGTAATTTGCCTCTTGACTGTGGTCCAGAGTATGTACCAGGTAAGAAGAAATTACGTATATGAAACCTTGGGTTAGTCCTTAGGTAATCGCATCACACAAGGTGAGGGTAGTTGGAGGCAAGTTACAATCAAGTTCTTGGGTTCCTGATTTCATAGGTCAAAACATCCATGTTTTAGAAAGCTGTGGATGCTTTTCTATCAGCTGTGGTAAGACAGTGTTGTTGGTGCACTGGCCAACAGCCTGGAAGATTTAAAAGTTGATTTCTCAGCAGTTAGTCATTTCTTAATATCCTGGATGTAAAAAAATGTAAAAAGATTACCTGGGCTATGAATGGGAAGGGGCATTTCTCTCTCTGGTTGAGGTGCTGTGCTATTGACTAAGTCTAATTCCCCTGTTAAACCATCATATTTCACCAGTAAGGTAGAACAGACAATTTTAGCTCAAAAAGCCATCTCTGGTGTTTTTGCTTAGCTTACATTAAATGCATTGCTCATGAAAGATTCATGCATATCGAAATCCGAGCAGTTTCTTTTTTTCCTCATGAAATGCAGAGGTGGTAGCAAAGCAAGGGTGGTCCCCCCTTCCCCACAGTGTCCTCAAGTCTGCCAGCCCAACTCACTTTCTCCATTAAGGAGAGAAGGTGTGACTACAGTAATAAGAACACTACTAGAAAACAAGCCAAGATCCACATCATAGAAGTATTAATAACTACACAAAGCAAGAGGGGATCAAACCTGTCCCTTCAAAGATTCAGAAGATATGGTGCCAGCCTCCTCTGTCCCCTAAATGTGGCAATCCAGATCATTTGGAGGCAGATCAGGTCCCCTTGAAACTGTAAGCCTGACATGTGCCTGAATCAACTGGCAAAAAAAGACAGAAACCCAAAAAATATTAATCAACTGCGAGTCAAACTCTGCACCTCCTATTTCTCCCTCAGCACTTGGCCCAAGGAACTTAACTGCTGGAATCATAAAATTAATTATTACTTAGGAATTGCAGTGTAATACTCCAATCTTAATGTTTGAACAAAAAGGCTTTAGTGTTTTGAATGCATATTTAGAACAGCAAAGCATAAATTTTTAAACTAATATCCACAGCAAATGACAAATGTGTCTTATTGATGTAATAACTTCAGATCTCTAAATTAAGGATTGTGGTTTGAAGTAATAATAATATTTCACATATAGAGAGGCCTTTCATCTACAAGAAAATAAAGTCCTCTTTCATGGCACAAGCATATACACACAGGTGTAATTGCAACTGCAGAGTTTTATTCAGTGGTCGTTCAGGTAAATTGAGGTTATTGGTGTTTCTGCAATACTGACAATGTAGAGTCCCCAGCCAGCAAGCTGTGCTAGGAGATTCATGAATGAATGAATACAAGAAATAATCTGCAAGCAAGCTAGAGAAGGAAAGGAATAGAAGAAAACTGATCTCCTCTATCATATAGATAGCAGAGGCAGCCAGGTATTTGATGATAATCTGGAGTCACAAAGGTAAATAAGGAATATTTCCTGGCATTCCATATCTATTTACTGATAGGACTTGGAAAAGTTGATACAAATTTTGAAGCCAGAAAATATGAGAGGTATGTCCCAAACTGTTCTTGCTTGAGTGTAGGAATTTTATGTCTTTGTACAGTGTTTGGTACAAAAGGACTCAAAGTTCAGACCAGACTGTTTGGACTGTGTTATAACACACATAACTGATCAATAACAGCATTTATTAAAAACAACAGCTAAGAATATCTGCATCCCATTCATCTGAGAGTAACTATAATTAGTTGGGAATATTCCCAGGTTTTACTTGCTATAATCTGTTAATCGTGTGCTAAGCCCTGTTCTTCTGCCCACTTCCTAAAAGTCCTGTCACTTGTTTTTTGGAGGCAGAGTCACTCAGAACTTCTGAGAGACAGAATGCCACATTTAGATGGTTGAAACTGAAATTCAAGTTCCCGAAAAGATCCTCAGGTTTTACATTTCTGGCCTAAATGTCTTTTCCAACATCAGAAAATAAGTCAGGAAGTAAGGTAAATATCTAGAACAATGAATGAAGACACACAGTTCCTAGTGAACAGCAGATTCCTGAGGGAAATAGATCTAATAATGCCCTGACAAATGTTTTCCAGAATTAAAATATTAACAGTGTAATGGCACCATACAAATATTTTTAATTCCAAGTCTCATCTGCATGATGCTGTATCGTAAGATCATGTGTCACTGATGAAAGAGTTCTTGTTTGTTAATTGTTAGAAAAGTAAAACATCAAGAAACAATAGGCTATTAGACCATAAACTAGTAACTAGAACTGAACAATAGAACTGAACAACATTTTTCTCCTCAGCTTCACATCTAATCTTCTCTTAACTAATCTTATCGATTCCCTTTTTGACAGCAAAGAAATTCCACAAGGATAAATGTTTTTATAAAATGCAGCAGATATTTGTCTGCTAGATTATCTTTTAAAGGCTCTCCGTGGGTGGGCAACCCTACAGTTCAGGGAACCGAGACTAGACAGAGCTGCATATTGTTCTTTTACTCCTACAGAGGCAGCAGAGAGTGCCAGGTCTTTGGACCTATCCAGCACTCATGAACTGTCCCAATCCAACAATATTTTGTTGATTCAGCAGACCTAGGTTACTGCAGAGGAAGAGCTGTACTGCTACTGGATGTTCTTTTTTTCTTTCAGTGATTAATTTTCTCAGCTTTGTCACATATGACCTGAGATAGAAATTAACCTTTAAGAATGCTCTTTTTTCGCTCTTCTGTCTTTGATGACACAACAAAACTGTCATCACTGAAAACTGGTTCACTTAACCCAGGGAAAAAAAAAATACCTTCTTAGAATTAATTTGGCTTTAAACAGGACTTTTCTCATGCTTCATTCTCATTATATGTAGTTTCAAACATTTGAAATAGTTACAGGATATTCTCCATGATACTTCGTTTGCTCTTTAGTTCAGAGACATATCTGAAAATGAACCTATTGATTTTTGGCATTTTCTTTGAAACACCTACGTACAATTTCTTTTTTTATACAAAAAATCCTGTTCTGCAAGGAACAAAAAGTGCAATGTCTTCTGAATCTGTTATAGCACAAAACATTGCAAAGCAACAGTTTCGTATGCATTTCTTTGGCTGATGCCGGTCTAAGCACCTTCCAAATCTGATCACGTGTTCCTATATCTGTTTTATCAGCAGTTTGTGCAGCCAGGTTGCATAGCATATCATAAACTAATCCAGAATAAAACAGCTCACCAAAACTATACTTATTCTTCAGCTTAAATATTGCCTTAGCCCGGTTCACCAAATGGCTGCACATAGAGCTGTTCCAGCATAATGCTCATAGTTGTTGGAAGAACCAGCTGAAAACTTGTGGGACAGAAGAGAGGGACTGGAAAGGAACTGTTGAAGTTAGCTTCAGCAGCAGTACCACTGAATGTACAAGCATGTAAATAGTTTCATTTTGCTCTGAATATGAACTTCTTTATATGGAAAATATATGCAAATCGACCAGATGTACTGAGGAGAAAACATAGAAGCCCTGATTTAGCAAAGTACTTAAGCACACTCTTAAAGTTAATCATGTGCTTAAGTCTATTCACTGAAGCACTTGACACATGTGTATGCTTTTGCTGAGTTAATGTAATAAAGCAGAGACCATAATGATAGTCCTAGGATAAACAGACAGGCTGAGTTGTTAAAAGCAAAGTGTGTGTGAGCTCCTATTTCCCATCCTAAAATAAGTTTCTAACACAGAGATGAATCTCATGCTGCAGGCACTTCTCCCTTTCCGTTGTGAGTGAGGGAACTCAATGATTAGTTTAGACAGCAAATGTTAACATGGCCCAGATTTGGTGGCATGACTTGTGCATCACAGAGTGAAGGCTGTCTTGCTTTCAAGCAGTAACCTTCCCTCCTGGCCAGGGGTCTGGAGCTTTTCTGGGAGAAACATGTGGTAAAAGGGACGCCTGATATCAGACTATGATATAACACCATTAAGCAGATGCCCAATCCTATGGAGTATTCCTCCCAGAATCAGGTCCTTATTAAAAAGTAATAAGCAACTGCTTTCTGCTTACTACTTGCTAACCAAAAATGTGTATAGAGGGTTACTTTCTGGCTACAGATATTGTTCGTAGGAAGAACCTAGACCTCTGAACTCAAGGAAGCAGTGGTCATTCAGAGAGGCACAAGCATCACCCAAGTTAAGAGCAAGCTGTAGGTGAAGGCATCTAAGTTTAGACCTTTGCTTATAGATGTCTACATGTGCATGGGGTGTCAAAGCTCCTGTGATACTCAGAAGAGTGCTCATCCATCTACTCTCAGGAGTCTAGAAAGCGAAACAGCTCATCTTAAAACAGATGGTGACTGGCTGTTCCAGCTAAATGTTTTCTAGTTTTCGTTTATCACTGGGAGTATATCTTTCCTGATTATCATGGAGAACATGCTCACATGTGGGTACTTACACTTCAGCATCTAAATCTTGAACTGAATCCTACCCTGAGTGAGCTAAATTGCTCAAGACACTCCTGTAAAATGGTACAAAGAAAGTTAATTTGGTAAATACCTTGGTTTACCCTCTTTCTCTAGGAAGCTGGTACTGTTGAAGACAGGACACTGAGCAAAGTGGATCCTTGTTCTGACCAGTTCTGGCTCTTCTGACATTCTGATGTTATGTTTCTCTGATACGCAGACACTGTTTACTTAGTCAATGACGTATAGCAGGGCTTCAACCTTTCGTATTTCATGCTTTCATCAAGAATATAATACAATTTGTTATCTCACCATCCCCAGCAACCCATCACTTTCCTTCCCTCATTCATTGCTTCATGCAGGAGTTTATTCACTTATTTTTTCAATTTTTACCTGCTTTTCATGGCTTTTAACAACCGAAGCCTATGGTACACTTGAAAATTCATGCAAAGATATTCACAGAGATTCTGAGATGTGAGCCAACTATCATTTGTAGCTTAGTTGCCACTTAATGTTCTTTTAATTTATTTATGTTTCCTTTTTTTTTCTTTTTTTCAGCTGTCTTTTCCAAGACTTAATATCCCACCTGCAGTGTAATGAAGGTATTATACTTACTCATATCTCATTGTGGAATACAATTCATATACCCATTAAATCCTCACATTCATTTTCCTAGAGTGAGCAGACGCATGTGTTTATCATCAACCACTGTCAGAAAAAAAAGTATATATCTAGTTCTTTGGTTCAAAGAAAAGCTAATAGGAGGGTTCAATATGTTTGTCAGAAGACCACTGGATAAAAACGGGCCTAGTGAACACAAAAGCATGTTAATATTTCCTTTTTGGAGAGGAGGCAAGAGGGGAGGGAAACTTTTGGGGAACAGTTCATAGACTGAAATGGAACAAGTAGCCTTTACTACTTCCATTTAACACGTTACATTCCTCAGAAGCACATTACAATATCATATGTGCAAACTACATATTAATGATTGTAGGCATCCTGTTGGCAAATTAATACGTAAGTTAATTTCAAATGGAGGTGAAGATGACAAAAATAGATTTTGTGTTTATAAATAGTATCTAAATCACCTTGAGGTGTTGCCTGACAAAATATGTTTTGTAACCGCTGTAAATTTGCACTATGGCGCAAATATGTGTGGGTATGATTTGCCACTTGTGCTCAAGTTACACAGTACCCCCAAAATATATTTTATAATTACAACTGCATTCAGTTTTACCTCGATTTGATAAACTGCAGGACAACGTAAAATCAGATACCTTTTATTCACTTCCTTTATCAGTCTGTTTAGACTCTTTGTTTCACAAGAACAAAAAGTACCTTCAACTTACAAAACATGAAAAAAAGTTTATTCTTGCAACTTGTCTCCCCTTATAAATTTTACGCTGTTGTGACTCTATTGACTGAAGGGGAGTTAGTACTGACTTAATGAGTGATCAGAAATAGGCTTTTTTTAACACAGCTGCTTTACAAGGCAATCTTGTAGGACTGATGTCTGCACTGGCCACAAGATGCGTATGCTGCATAACAATGTTGGACACTGAGATATTTTGCTTGGTACAAGTACAAAAGGATGCAGCTACATTGACTTCTCCAATATATATTTTACAGACCAAACTTTACTATGTCTACTGAATGATAATTACCCTTTAATGTCTTGTGCGTGGAGTAGCTGTGAGCTAATATCTGAAACCTGGATGGGTCTTGTAACTGCTTAGAGTGGAAGAAAGAGCTTTAATGAGAAATGAGTATGACTGTAAAGTACACTAAATTAGGGTTTTCAGGAGTTAGTATCTACAGTATACATCTGAGAAAATCACCCTGGGTTCCTGTCATAGATAACAGAGAGCTCGTTGTGTAGTAAATGACTTCAGGATGTGATTCATATCCTTCAATAGGCAGCTACATTTGGTTCAGTATAAATTCTGTTGACCAGTTCTTGACTACAATAAGAGAGTGGAGAACAAGCTCTGATGAAGATACCCAGTTGTAGCTGTCTGGAGTTACGTGAGATGAATTCGTTGTGGTTTTAAGTCTTTCATTTGGGGACACAAGCCTGACACTACTGCTGTGTGCATGTTTGGCTCCAATTTGGAGGTGCATAGGTGATTAAAGAACCCTAAGAAAAATAACTACTAATTATTACAGAAAAGAAGTGCTGTTCAACATGTGAACTGCGGCATTTCAGTTTTCAATTCTTTCGTATTCGGTCCAGCTGGAGTGTGCTGCTTCTGTTTGAAGATTTCTGTGTCTTTCTTCACGTCAAACTCTACTGTAGCCTATATGGAGCTAAGAGGGCAAAATTTGTTTGTGCAGTTATGCTGTTAGCTGTGCTTTTGGTGTGTCTTTAGCATCATTTCTTGAGCAACTGTGCCTCCTGTGAGAAATCAAACTCCATCAAAGGGAAGCATATTCTTGGGAATTTGGGTACTTTATATTCAAATAGTTTTACCTCCAGTTTATTACAATCAGACCTTCAGCACTAATGTCTCTCTGGAAATGTAGTAAAATTGCTTTACAACTTTATCACTGCTTTGCATGTCATACCATGGACTAGTGTGTGATAGTGTCCCTGGTGAAAATCCACCTGTTTTGGTTTGGCCTGGATAAATGCCAGGTGTCCACCAAATCCACTCTATTGCTCCCCCTCCTCAGCTGGACAGGGGAGAAGAAATATGATGAAAGGCTCAAGGGTCGAGACAAGGACAGGGAGAGATCACTCACGAATTACTGACATGGACAAAACAGACTGAACTTGTGGAGAAAAGGGAGTTTAATTTGTCACCAATCAAATCAGAGGAGGATAGTGAGAAAATAAAGCCAGATCTTAAAACACCTTCCCCCCACCCCTCCCTTCTTCCCAGGCTCAGCTTCAATCCCATTTGTTTACCTTCTCCCTGCCCTGAGCAGCGCAGGGGGACAGGGAATGGGGGTTATGGTCAGTTCATCACACGTTGTCTCTGTTGCTCCTTCCTCTGCAGGGGGAGGACTCCTCACATTCTTCCTCTGCTCCAGTGTGAGGTCCCTNTCACNGGAGACAGTTCTCCACAAACTTCTCCAACGTGAGTCCTCCCCATGGGCTGCAGCTCTTCATGAACTGCCCCAGCATGGGTCATTCCCACAGGGTGCAGTCCTTCAGGAACAGGCTGTTCCAGTGTGGGTCCCCCATGGGGTCACAAGCCCTGCCAGCAAACCTGCTCCGGCATGGGCTCCTCTCTCCATGGGTCTGCAGGTCCTGGCAGGAGCCTGCTCCAGCGCAGGGCTTCCCATGGGGTCACAGTTTCCTTCAGACATCCACCTGCTCCAGCGTGGGGTCCCTTCCATGGGCTACATGTGGATATCTGCTCCACCGTGGACCTCCATGGACTGCAGGGGGACGACCTGCCTCACCATGGTCTTCATCACGAGCTACAAGGGAAGACTGTCTGCTCCGGTGTCTCAAGCACCTCCTCCCCCCTCCCCCGCCTTCTTCACTGACCTTGGTGTCTGCAGAGTTGTTTCTCTCACACCATCTCACTCCTCTTTCTTCACTGCTGTTTCACCACAGTATTTTTTTTCTCCCCCTTCTTAAATATGTTATCACAGAGGCACTACCACCATTGCTGATTGCCTTGGCCTTGGTCAGCGGTGGGTCTGTCTTAGAGCTGGCTGGTGCTGGCTATATCAGACATGGGGGAAGCTTCTTGCAGCTTCTCACAGAAGCCACCGCTATAGCCCCCCCTGCTACCAAAAGCTTGCCACGCAAACCCATAACACCACCACACAAATGTTCATTTTTAAAATATCTAAGTCTTACATTGGTAAACCAATAGAATAAAAATAACAGCTTTATATACCTTTAATATGTTGGAGATCTTGTATGATGGCCATTCAATAAACTTTTCACAGTTCATGGTGGTTTTTAGCTCATAGCTCATAGTCTAAGGAGAAATTATGCCTGAAAAAGGAGGGAGATTGATTAAACAATATATTCTTCCTGTGTTGTTTCCAAACAAGATGATAAGCAGATAATGGACAAAGTAGTTTAAGCCTTAATTACAGTCTACAAACCGATCTTAGACAGAGACTACCAAAGAAAGTCTTGAAAGGTTTTCCTGCTCTTTTCTTTGAACAACATTTTTATAGCTCATGATGCAGAAAAAGTGGAACTGAACAGAAACAGTTTGGCTTCTTTATCTGATGATGTGCTCCAGTGGACTGGTTGATGTCACAATATTAATGTTTATGAACCATTACTTACAATAAGCCAGGGTTTAGGCATAAACAACTGCCTTGGTTTATCAGTTAGCACAGTTTGGTACTTATGGACAACCATTGTCCACACTTAAAAACTCAGGGAAAAAAAATTGCAAACAAAGCTGGATAATATCCCTATTATTGTATCTTATGATATGATTACGCTCATAGTATAATTGACTAAATCTCCCTAGATTTTTCATCTTTGCTCTCACAGCATGCAGAATATATCCCCTTTGCTAATTTAATTACCTCTTTTGTATTTACGCTGACATTATTATGAGGTGATAGAAGAATGAAGAGTAATGTCAATTACTTTCAAAGACAACAGAGTTAATCTACGTGGATAATGGAAAAGGTGATTGAAAGATGTATTGTTCAGGAAAACAATTAGCACAGTCACCTTAACCCCTAAATGGGTTATCTTTTGTAAATCCTGGAGTCATAGTAAACAAACTGAGTTAATGCATCATTATTTAGTTCAGCTCAATTAGAGTCCAAAGTAATTGCTAAGAATATGCTTTACATGAAGCAACATGCAATGCAAGCTGCCATTAACTTCCAACACTGCATCTCACCATGAGCAGTGAAAGAATCAGAAGGGCGTTAATATACTGTGCAAAGGGAGGCGAAATGCATAACGTTGACTCTGTGTGAATCAGTTGAGTGAAAATTGGTAAGTTTTCATTCCTCTTACAAAGCAGTGTTCCTCAGAGTTTCTCTGAAAATTCTAGATGGTAGTAAAGTTGTGTAAAACACTGCAGTATGAGCTATTATGCACAGCAATGGTGCTTTTTCTGTGGTAGCAACACCTAACTATACATTTGCTCATACTGGAGATTCGTCTCTGAAGCAGCATTCCTTTCAGTCTTTCTGTTCTTCACAAGCAAACTAGAAGGCCAGTATTCATGAGTACTTCTCGACTGAGATAGAGCAGATGAGGTTCTCCAGGATGACTCTGAGCCTCCAGGAGAAGTTACAATGACAGTACGCTTCTCAATGTCAGCTGCACTAAGTAAATAATATCTCTGGATCTTTTCAAAGATGATCTTTGATGTGCTTTGGGTTACCCAGAGTCAAATTTGTCCCTCTGAAAAACTGGATCCATTCTTTGACTCAGGAAGGACCCCAAACATAAGACTTGAAATCACAGGGAAGTGAGAAAAAAGTTTTTCTGCAGTCTTACAGAAGGGGAATTCTGCAGAAGACGACAGAAAGGAAAGAATATACTTCCCTGTGCAGCCATTTTCACTGTCATTATTAATGTTTGTTTTGTACAGCAAAATTAGAAAGAAAGAGTCACCAAAACAAAACTTTGACTTAAAATATAGTTAAACTATTTAAAAAATGCAACTGCCTTTATATTTTGAGGTTTTTTTAACAGGTTAACTGTTGATGGAACAGACAATGACAATAAACCTGCCAGTTTCCTCTTAGCTTTATCTGATGTTTGGTCTGTTAGGACAGTAGTGAATGAGTGCATGATTAATCATGAGATTTTTACCTAACTTTAACAGTATAAAATTCAGGTGGCTATTTTGTGTTAATTATCTTGTCTTCCTGTCTTGTTAATGGTGAGAAAGAAATGCACCTCTGGAGGACAGCATCTCCAGACCCAAAACAAGAGTCTAAATTAGGGTATGCATCACTTGCTAGAGAAGTCCAGTTCTCCTCATCATCTGTAAGGGCAGTCTAGAGAGATAGGCATCTACTCAGTTCAATGAGACAACAGGAATCCCAGCTGTCCTTGACATTGTTACTTTAACAAACATATTGCCTTTATTTTTTAAATATCACTAAATGTTTGGACTGTGGGGCACCAAGTTTGCGAGAATTAAGAAGCGAAAAAAAAGCATAGGACTAAGATACTGGACACAGATATTGAGATTATTTGACTCCCTGCAGTTCTCTTCTGTCACTCAGATATAGAAAGTCCAATGAGAGCTCATGGACAGCAGGTCCACAGAAAACGGGTCCAGAAAGATGCAGGTTGACATTATAGCCATTTGCAACACATGACTCCTCAGCTGTGCTTTCACAGGGCATCAGTCCAGCAGAGTGACTACCTCCATAATAACAGACTTCCTCATTTCTGCTAGATAGAAGAGATGTTGGAGAGAAGTTCAGTGAAAATCCCTGCTGCAGGATTAGAGCTAAATTTGAAAGCTGCCTCTCCACCCAGTACCAAAGTAACTCTCACATTAAAACACGAAATTCACCTCACTCTGGCAAACGATGATGCAGAGAAAAAAAACAGCTTTTTACTCCCAGAATTATCCACCCCCTTTACAAACGCTGTTAGAAAATCACTTGAGGAAAATACACGGATACTGACTTGTATTTTGTAGTGTGTGAGTCATAAACGATGGTGCTGCATTTAACTTATGACATTTCTCAGTTCCTAGCCTGAAACCTTTGGAAATGTATTACAAGGATATAGCAACCCTTTCACACTAACACTCGAAGACCACAACATGTCAAAATTTCCTAATATCTTACATCTATGAGATTAATTTGTATTTAGGGTATGAAGTCTAGTTTCCACTTTTAAAGAACACTGTTTCAGAGAATGCAGGGAATTGAATACTGCAGTAAAGTAGGAACTCAGCAATTACTTATAAAAATACACAGTGAAAAACAGAAATTGCTAAGTTTGCCTTTGAGGGTACATTAGAAAAATGATCAATTTCTAATTCTTTCAGTCTTTTTTGAAATGCGGTTGTTACTTAACTTCTGGGAGAAGAATTTCATAAATTAGGAAACTTTAAAAAATATATTTAGTAACGTAAACAAATTATACACCTCCACCCACAAAAGCATTCAACATCCTATAACTCTCAGTGTGGCTCAGTGCAGCTAGGACTTTATGATGGGACAGGTACTTTTACAGTGTAAAAATGTCAAACAGTTCTTTAATGAACTCTGAAGTGCATGAGTGAAAAGAGAAGAGTTGTCAGCTGGAAGATCTCATGCTATAGTGCACCTTGACCAGATGCAAAGCAGGCAGATCAGAGAGGCAAGGCAGGTGAAAATGGAAGACATGGTGACATTTCTTTCCTGTTCAGAAAAAAACACTAGTCAAAAATTCAACATGGATGTTGTGTAGAAGTTTCACATTCATCGAAGAAAGAATATTTGTCTTATTGATGCTACCTTCATCCTCCTGCCTTGTGACTTTTCTTATTTTCATACCTGGCCCTGGCAGCCTGGCAGGAATATCTTTGGGAATATCTTATTACTCATATAAAAAATGTAGTACCTTGGCTAGTAGTCTCAGACAAAATAATAGTACTAAGAACATTCCATTTCACCATGTTTATGTAGATGAATATTCCCACTTTAAAGACTACTTGGCTTTTAATTTGATGCAAAGCATCAGGCTGTCCATATTCCTTCTGCTTGTCTGTGCAAACATTATTAGTCTGAAGGAATGGTATTTCAGAAAGCATTACACTACCAAGCAAACTTCAGCCTGCTAGTCAAGTTACACACGACTACTATGGGCTATTGTTTAATTATGACTATTACTTTCCTTTGTACAGATGACTCGGGAGAGATGCACACAACCTCGGGGTCTGCCATCAGCTTGTGGTGCAGCCAAAAGAATCCTGTGCTGACCCATTGTCTTTCTCAGGAATTGTACACTGCAGGTTCATAACACACGTGGATGAAAGTTCAAAAGAGTGACAGTACTGAAGACAGGAGGCATGGATTACTACCCTGTGCTCAAAGCTTCTTTCTTCTTTAGAGACTCGGTGTGCTCATTGTCTGGTGACAGATCTACACAGCAGAAAAAAACAATACAAAGAGCACGGAGCATCTCAGATGGTGGTATGCAAAGGACCTGGATAGTGGGACTCCCAGAGCACCAGAAGGGGAATAGTCATGTCATCATGGCTAATCGTAAGTGTTCAAGCAGTCTTGTGGTTTTGGACTAATTTTGGAAACTAGCACCTCTACAAGGCACCATTCAGTGCAGTATGGACACACTGTTTTATGTAAACTTCTTTACATCACTGTTTTATGTAAACATCTTTACATCCTACCTTGTAGTTACCTTGTAATTTTTTGGAGACTTGCCTTTCATTATGGAAGGTTCAATTCTTGAGACCTAGATTCAGTATTTCCTCCACAAAGGAAAAATTCTACTCCGTGTTACACTATGACTGTTTCCCAACTGTTATATGACAACCAGTATTGTAAAGTGTTCATCACCACATATTTGGAAACTCACAAATGCATCTGGTTAGTACAAGAAACATCTCCTAGCACAAGTGTTGCCTTCACTCATGTTCTTCCACAGAAGCTTGTCTAAAGGACGAGATGCCAAAGGAGATATCAGGTAGATAAATACTGATGCTAACATTTGAGTCTCACAATATTTTAGAGCTGATAAATCTCCAGCTTACATACATCCCATAAGGAAAATAGATTCCGTAATTACCACTTTCAAACTACTGTAGCTGTGTTGTCTGTTTACTGAACAGTTGACCCTCAGAACCTAAAGCTGAGAGGATGTGCTTTGATGAACACCCCTAACCTTCAGTATAGCACAAAGCACAGAATTTCACAAAGCCAAAAATAGCCAAAACCCAAAAACAAGAGACATAATTATTCCCTGAAATATGTAAACACAGAGCAGTGCAAGACCTCATTGCCAAATTAGAAGTGGAAATACTGACAAAACTTCCGCTGAAGCGAGGTAAACATCTCTAAAGACTAATACAAACTCAATCTTTATACTTTCTGCATTTTAGCCACAAAATGAAGCCAGGAGTTAGTTACATTAAAAGAAATTGCTAGATATTTTATGCCATGCATTAAGAATATTTTACACTGGAGATTTTAAACAGCATATTAAAAAGTACTGAAATCACTCATATCAATTGGCTATGGTATAATTGAGCTCTATAAAGATTATTGAAATACTTTTGCAACTATAAGAACTAGTATAAATTATAAGGTGAAATAAATCTTCTTTCCACTTCCCTCTCTAGAAGAAACAAACTTTTTAACATTTGCCTCCACATTTTTGCCAGCCATAACCATCAGTACAAATTGTTGTCTTAATTTATCTGCAGATGATAATAGATATTTTTATAAAAGGAAAGTAACAACTTTTTTTCCACATATGCACCTTCAAAATTCCCCACTTCCTACTCATTTCTTACTAGAATTTCTTTCTTTACATTTTCTCTTCAGATGGATGTCCATGTGTAAGTAGCACTACACTCAGTGAGTACGTAAGAAAGTTTTTTGTGTTGTTTTTGGTGTTCTTCTTTTTTTAATTGTGTTTGGTTTTGGTTTTTGTTTGTTTTTTTGATGGTGACTTTGATGTTATCTAAAAAGATCGTGATCCAGATTTAGACCTGAAGGGTGCTTGGTGTGTCAATCTATACACCAGCAGATGTATTCCTTGTGAGGTTGATAAGGCTGTGCTAGTTGTGACCATGGGCTTGGGAGGAGTCTGTTCAGTCTGTGAGAGGCAGACTCATACTTTCACTTCAATGATGGCAAGGGCGCTCAGTGACCTGATATATTGTGATGTCAACTTATTTACATAAGTGACCCAGGTATCACCCCTGTAAAGCAATTGTACCAGACACATACACACACAATACCAGAGATTCTTTACACCCACAAATAAAATGTCATAGTGGCCCTGGGAATTCAATACACCACCTAATATGCTCCTGCAATCCAATATATTTCATTTACAAGCCAATATATTACCCAATTTATAACCAATCCGTCATGCACATGAATCAATACAAATCGTGAAAACACACATACATAACACACTTCACATAATTGAATTTTATGCTCCCTAGCCTCTCATTACCCTGCCACAAACTGCTTGAAATAAATACCTCTTATTACTTTCAAGGTGCAAACACCGTTAGGGACACCAGTCCAGTGCTACACAACTTTCAAGCACATATTTAGTCCAGGATCAACTTTCAGAAACACTGTGAAACACGGAAAATCTAACTGCAGTTTGAAAACTCTTTAAGTGATTTTTTCATGTATGCTGGCATATCATTCATTCTCCATGGAGAAAATGAACAAACATAGATCATTTAGACTGACAAGGTCTCCACTCCTTAAGGTCTAGAAGAACATAGGGACTTGCATAATTGCATAATTGCACTTGATGTCACCATGAGCCATACCTGACTGTATCACATCCATGGGAATGTGATCAATATCTTTTCGCACGTTATACATAGATCAATAATATTGCTCCTATCAGGTTATCTGTGTAGATCTTGGTTGGGAAGGAAGTAGCTCTTCCTAAAACCAACTGTCTCTGTCAGAGGTTGGGACTACGTCTGTTGAAGAACTCTGGCATTTTGACCAGATGGAATAAGTTCAGAGCAACTTCCCAGTATAAAATCTAACATTTCTGCAATTGCTGACTGAAGCTATGTATCAGAGAAGGTGAAAATTCTGGTGAAAATTAGCCCTGTCCCAGGACAGGGACACAGCCGGGCGGGCTGACCCAAACTGGCCAAACAAAACAGGCTATTCAATACCATGAACAGTTGTCATGCTGGGTTTCAGGTGGGGGAGCTGGCCGGGTGGGGGAGGAAGTGACTCGCGGCTCTCGAGCGTGCAGGGCATAGGGTGGTGAGAGTTTCTGTGTGCATTTCGCTGCTTGTTTTCTATATTCTCCTTATCAGTATTGTTGTTGTTAGTGTTTGCTTTGTTTGCTGTTCTGTTAAACTGCCCATATGTTAAACAGCCCGATTCTATGGTTCTATGAAAAACGAATAAAAAGGAGTTGTAAACAGAACTCTTGAACAAGTGGCCAAAGTTAAAAAGGATAGAATATTTTTTTTGTAAAGGAAACACATTTCTTTCACATGGATTCCAGTTACACACTTTGTTAAGTCCAAACCCAACTATTTAGTTTCATATTCAGGCTCTTAACACTCTTGAAGTTAGATTTTGGCACTTTAAAAGTGGTTTTGAAACTTCTTAGACATTTCATTCCAAAATGGCTAAAATGATGCACTTTGCCTTTCCTAAATATGTGTTTTCTGCAGAACTCATTTGCAAATATAAATGAAATTCCTCCAATATTTCTAATCCCCTGGAATCCTAATACTTAATGTGTAAAACTGTGCCTGATTTGTTGCAAATATTTTTTCAGCTTTTCTTTCGCTCAAACAGTAAGGTATTTCAAATATTATTGAAAAACTATGAGGAAATCCTGGATTTGGAAACAAGCACATCTAACTCCATAATCTTATTAACATAGCACCCAAAAGCAACAGATATAGCATTTATCCCAACCCACAAGTTTTTGCCTTTTTCTTTCCGTTCTCCTCCCCACCCCAGGAGGGTGAGGGTCGATAGAGTGACTGTGTGGCCCTTTGTTGCTGACTCTACACTTTTTTCCACCTTCTTTCATACACACGGGACAGGCTTCAGATAATTGAAAGAAACTCCTCTTCTCTTTGAGGATATATTGTGCACTCAGACTCACCAACTAAGAAGAACATCTCATCTCAGAAGTGTAATCTATGTGCTAGCAATTCAGAATTAAGCTGTTGTTATCTTCTGATGTATTTCTGGAAGAACCCAGCTACTATATACATGACAGACATTTCCAGGTGTCTCGTATATTCATTCTTTTTATCAGGTCTTTTTGAAGTTTTTCTCTTAATTACAGTTTTTGCAGTCAGTTTGGCTTTATTTATTTATTTATTGTATTAAAAAATGCAAAATGTGCTTAAAAATCAGAGATATCAAAACTCCTTCTGACAGATTTACATGTAACATCTTCCAAAGAATGATTACACTGCATTTATGTGTATGTGGATAGAAGCTCGTGAACAACACTGGACTGACAAGCGTGGAAATTGAATTTCTTTGTCTAAAAACTGATGCACAGCAAGTAGCAACAGTGTAAGCTTCTTTCACAATCATCAGCCTATGTGCTACCCATAGGATGGTGGCTGGGGCAGTAACATGACATTTTTGAACTCAGCACACATTTTGTTTTCAGTCCTTGCACTTGTTCAGGGTTATCTTTGGGTACATCTCTTCGGTTTTGCAGCTTCTCCTTCTCCATAGCAGGAGACAGCAAAAAAAGATCAGACCTATTTACGCTGGTTTAATTTACTCTCTTTACTTTATCCTTGCAAATGCTCTGTTCGTGGACTTGAGGAATAAAATCTTACCTCATTCCTGTGAATGCCATTGCCCCAGCCTGTCTTTTTGTCTATCCTTTGTCAAGCCTGTTCTGTCTCCCTGTTCTCTGTATTTTCTGAGAGTAAGAGGTAGTAGCTTCTTATCTGCTACGCTCAAAGGCTCCCAGAGGCTATGTCCAAAATTTTTGCTAGCCTGGGATACAATTTCAGCCTCTCTTGGCAGACTTGGATATTTTATGTGTTTGCCAGATTTGTCCCATATCTTGGGGAAGGGAGCCATGACAGCCTGTCCAAAGCCGGTTCCTTATTTGCATTCAAATCTTAATTTTGTTTTATCTACCATGATGATCATTCAGGAAGAAAACAATATTCAGAAAGTATCCCTAACTGCCTTTCCCTAATGGTCCAGTAATACTAATAGCAATAACACAGTAAATTGAAGAGATGAAAACTCTATTTGCTGTAGATATTTTAGTCATTCACATCTTTGCTATAGCATCTTTTACTGGTAGCATTCTGAGATATGTTCGTAGATTTACCAGCTTTTAGAGGAATACTTCTAAACTGTTTCCTGCAGCCATCTAAACTGAGTATGTCTGAAAGGGCTTTCCCTTTAGGAGGCACAATATTGGAAGAAAATGGAACACATCAACTGATCTTCTGCCAAACACATTGGGAGAGCTGGGAACCACTTTTGAAAGAAATGCTTCTGTATAGCAGCTATCTGATCAAAAAATGTTTCCATTAACATCAATAATTATTAGGTCCTTCTAAGAATATTCTTAGAACCTTTGTGTCTATTTTCTGTCCCATTCATTTGTGTCTGGATGCTGTCTGATTTGCTTGCACAAATCCCAATCCAAATGAATCCTATGATGATAGAAGTGCTGCTTGGAATGGACATCTAGAGGTCTCCAGTCCAACCTTCTGCATGTCACAGTAGTGTGTCCAGCAGTAGATCAGATCAACTATTGTTTTCCCTCACCTGATCCTAAAATCCTTCATGAGTGACATATAGCACTACCTCTCTGGATGATCTGTTCCGGTACGAGACTATCCTCCTAGTGAGGGCTTTTCTCTTTTTTTTCTGATGTACAACTTGAAACAGTTGAGCCTCGATTTGTGGCCATTCTCTCTTGTTTTAGCAGCAGACTCTGCTGAGAAGTATTTGGCACCATTGTCTTTATAACTCACTTAAGAAGATGAAGACTGCAGCCAAATCTCATCCCAGCTTCCACCTCACCAGGCTAAAATGTCCCTTGGTATATTCATGTTCAGAGTTCCTGATTGCCTTCTCCTTTGCGTGTTTGGAAATGGATTGCAGGAGGATTTGCTCCATGATTCTTCCAGTTCCTCAATTGCTGGAGATGTGTTCAGTTCCCTGTGTTCTCCATCATTACTGTCATCAAGACAGACACAATATTAATCTTTATCCATACATGAGAGACAGATCATGATGACTCTTATAGATAACTGTGAGTGATCTCGCAATGATATCAGCCAGCTCTTCCAGCTCTTTTGAGAACATCCCACTCAATGTCATGGATGGTATACTAATGGACTTTAAGATTTTACAAACTAAATCTAGACTAATTTCCAACTTCATAAATAATTCTTTATTTGGAAATTAAACATGCATGAGCTGTTAGTTGTGTTTATTATTAACCACTCCTTCATATTGTACATATATTGAACACACATGCTGTGAAGCTGTAAAACTCTGAAGGAAGTTTACAATATAAAAACTCATATTCATGAATTATACGGATTATATGGATGATGCTAAATGGAATAACTTCTTACCACCAATCTAGAAAGAAGTCACCGTCACAATGTAAGTCACTGTTCTATTAGTTGAAAACACAAAAGTCTGGGACAATTTCTTAGCTGTGCTGGAGACTTCCTGTATGACTTTAAGTCAATTAATCACAGGGTCACAGAATTGTAGGGGTTGGACGGGACTTCTGTGGATAATCTAGTCCAACCACCCTGCCTTCCTTAGCACAGGAAAGACATGGACCTGTTGGAGCAGGTCCAGAGGAGAGCCACTGAAATGATCAAAGAGCTGGAACACCTCTCCTATGAGGAAAGGTTGAGAGAGTTGGGGTTGTTCAGCCTGCAGAAGAGAAGTCTGTGGACAGACCTTATAGCAGCCTTTCAGTACCTGACGGCAGCCTACAAGTGATCGGACAAGGGGTAATGGCTTTAAACTGAAAGAGGGCAGATTTAGATTAGATATGAGGAAGAAATTTACTGTGAGGATGGTGAGGTACTGGAACAGGATGTCCAGAGAATTTGTGGATGTCCCCTCCCTGGAAGCGTTCAAGACCAGGTTGGTGGGGCTTTGAGCAATGTAGTGTAGTAGAAGGTGTCTCTGCCCATGGCAGGGAGGTTGGAACTGGATCATCTTTAAAGATCTCTTCCAACCCAAACCATTCTATGATTTTATGATTCTATGATTCTATAAAAGTTCAGTAAAATTTTTTATTCTAAAAGGAATTTTAAAAGTTTTGGTATTTTCAAATTTTTACTTTGAATATGAACTCCATTTTATTGGGGTAGTTTATGATCTTACTACATATGAAGCAGGTGATCTTTTAAAATCCATTCCATCCCTCTATTCTGTGAAGTAAAGCTCAAAAGGAAATAAAAATATATGGAGCCAACTTAAAGACAGATAATAGTTTTTGAAATTATTAGTTTTTCATAACATTTATTAGGTCAACAAAGCTGTGCGATTTTCTTGCAATCTCTAAATGGAACTTGAAAATGATTTCTTTCCTGAGAATAATTATCAAATGAAAATTATGACATGCTGCTCTAGAACAAACATATTCAAAACATTCCAGCTCCAGAAAAGTTACAAGAGCAGTTCCTTTCAATGATTTCTCCAAATCAATTTCTAATGAGGGTTTTCATGGTCAGAGTCTGCTGCTAGTTTTTTTTTTTTTACTGGGGCATTCAAAAGTGCGTGACTTCTTTTTTTTTTTTGGACACGGATGTACCAAGAGATATTTGTGCCAAAAGGTTCTTGCTGCTTCATGGCCTGTTCTGTAAGCTTTTCTGGACAAAACTCATCTTAATGAATTAGAACATGAAAAGCTGCTCTGAACAGTTCCTGAATCAAATTCTTGTATGGTCCTGGTCCTACATATTTTAAATAAATAAGGCTTTAGGGAATTTCAGTTTTCAGTGAGATATGTAACCTGACGTAATTCAGAGAATGATAATTCTGATAGCTGTTGGATTTGCATGCAGAAAAGGGAGCCAGTAAACTGAGAGACCATTTAGGTCACCAGTCTTTAAAGAGGGAAGTCAGGAATATCTGAGAATTTCTACCCCTATTTATTTAAACATAATTTTGCATGTATCTCAGATGAAAATCCCCCAGATGAAGTTGGGGGAGAGGGAAATTATTTTAAAGCAAGCTCACCATAATTTCAGTAAATACGTGGAAGACCTCCACTTGTACTCTGAGTCTGTTTAAGCTTGTACCTTGCCAGTGAGAGTAAAGGGAACTACTGATGACTTAAATTTGCTTAGCATTGAGCCCACCTTGAAGTCCGTATTAAATTAGAACCTACTGTTACAAGACTGGTCCTCTTGAGAAGTAAATGGCAGTGCATACCTTTACCATAATAATCCAGCACTACGTGTTGCATACTCACTCACAAGAAGTGAGAGCCCTGAATTTTAGGACCTTTTTGGTTTCAGATGTTTTAAACCATTTCTCTAACATCCTAAGAGGATGGCTCGCCCTCCAATCTGAAGAATATTCTTATCAAAAGCATTTCCCAAGATTTTAGCCAGATTATGTTACTGAGCTATATATGTGTTGTCCGTCAAATAAAAAGTAAATTATGAATGTGATTTATGATAAAAAAAAATACAGGAAACATACCTACAAATGTGCCAAAGAGGGTCCTGGTACCAAAATCTTAGTGTGTTTCTGTTTTTTGTACTGTAGCGGATCGTGTTAAAATGCAAAGTCTTTGGTGTTTTTCACTGTCTACACAGGAGTCAAGGTTCCTGACAGTAGCCATAGCCAAAATAAAAAGTCTAATCTCTGATGTAATTTGCAGCTTAAAACTGACATTAAAGGTGCTGCAGCCCTTCTAAAATTGTTTGTGTTTCTAGGAGAGAAAGTAGCACCTCATTTGTCCTTCTTCATTTCAATAAACTCAGAGTTAGTCACACAATTTAGCCTCAAATTTCAATGTGTTCACTCATCATGGCTATGGCGGTAGTGATTTTAGGGTATATTGGAACATATCTGATCACATTACTTTGAAGTTTCCATTATAAACCCGTGAAACAACTACGTATTCATTCTGCTTAACTTCTTAACCCCTTTGCTAGCTGCAGCAAGCAATGGAGAGCAGAGGGAGTTTTTACACAGCAAAGTTGACTAAGTGAATCTGAACAGGATAAAGTGTTTCTTAGGATTCAAGCAATTTTTTTCATGTGTTTGTGACCTTGGCAGGCCTGGGAGAGCTTGCAGTGGGGCTATGTTTAAATGAGAAACTTCTTAGGCAGATCTAGAGGTAAGTGGTAGTTTATCAGGAAGTTAATCAAGTCAGGTGTCTGACAGAAAGCAACATAGAATTACGCCACTAAGAGTGTTCTGGTCAGGAGATATAAATGAGATATTAGGCTTTAGTTTGGTGGGGTTTTTTTTTATTATTTTTTTTTCCAATGCAAAGGGATATTTCCTGCAGTCTTTGCATATAAAGCGTCAATGAATGTAGCCTGGCCAAACACAAGTATTTTGCAGGTTACCCTGCTTAAATTCTCTTTGAAATGTCAAATGGATATTGTATTCTTCAGTCTTGGGCTATTGAGAAATATCACAGTACACCAACAAAGAGCCAGGGGAATCCACGTGCTAAGGTCACATGTGAAAACTCTCATATCTGAGCTGTACATCCAGAGCTGCAATCTTTGAGCTGCTTGCCTTTAATATAGCAGACTCATGATTAACCCAGTTATCTGTACAGTTGGCAGAATTCCCTCCACAGCCCAAGGAAAATCTCTGAGTTGCAGAAGAACAACCAAACCAGTCCCAAAGTCAAAAATAACTGCTTAATTTAGACTACAGCAGGTAGCTATAGCTTGGACGTCTACAAACAGAATAATTGGTGTCCTGATCCTTGTGCTAAGTACTCTGCTTTTGTAAAGACTGTTTTTTCATTTAAAGCATGTATGTGGTTAGTAAAATGACCTCATTCATATATGTCTTAATCATTTTTATACATTTTATGTTGCTTTCTTTTGTAAACATTCATTACTTGACACTGGATTGGTACACTGTGTTTAAATAAAGTGACTACAAGAGCCACCATAATGTGGTCATTATTTTTCTCTTAGGAGATGTGTTGATAAGTGTTCCCATTTTTTCCAAACTATTATTTTTACTTTGCCAATATACTTCACAAAAATAGGAGTGTCAGGCAGCCCTGAACTTGCTTTGGAGAATGGAGTATAGTGTGCGCTTTTGATGTCAAAAATAGTCAGCTTAAGAAGCAAAGAGCATCAAATAGAAATGAAAATCTGAATGCAAAGCTTCTCAGAACATCTTTCACCAGCTTCATATAGCTCAGCTTTGAAAAAACTGTGGATGAGGTCAGAAACCTGACATCCCACATTCTCTATATTTTATCTTCCCTGTAGAAAACAAGGTAAGAAATTTCCAATAACTTCTGAGTGAAAGTTCAACCCAGCTCCTGGTGATCAAAGTTGTTCATACTACCATGTGAACAAATCCCCAGACAAACATCTCTGAGTCCAGAGTAACAATTTGGGAATTAGCTATGCTAACCTCTTTTTGTCAGAAACACCCTTGGTCAAACACTTCACCTCTCTACCTTTCAATCTTCCCATCTCCAGAATAAAGTTAATCTTACTTGCAAGGCTTATAGGAAGTGTAAAGAATAACTGCAAATTGCTTCTAAAAGTCCCAAAACTCAGCAAATTATTCTTATTATTAATATTACTAATAAACCTGAGGAAATAAGCTCATCTTTCACCTTGTCTGGAATCATAAAAGGCAAAATAGGACAGAACATTTTCAGGAGTGATATTTAGCTGGATGAGGCTGAGCGCAGCATAAAATATTTTATCCAGCAGTAATTTAAGCAAAGTCAGAGTGCACTAAAAGAACAAGCAAGTGTGACAATAAGGTGACAATCTGTAAGAGCCTCAGTACTGTATTGAGACTGATACATGGCATAGACAAGGTAAGCAGAAATACGAATACTAATGTGACCTGCTCTACCAAAGTTTGAATGTATTTTAGTTTTCAGCCCCATAAAGATTTATCAGCCAGCGCTGTGTGTCCTCTTAGAGAAGCAAGAAGCTTGGGTTCTCCTACAGTATTCTAGAAAATGTCCTATAACTTAATTTTCTTTTCTCAGTCACTTTTCTCGTAGACAATTATAAAAGCCACTGGCTAACCAAAGTGAGTTTGGTCGCTGTTTTCTGATCTCTAGTAACACAATACCTTTATCACAGATTCCAAACCAAGAAATTAGAAATTATTACTAATTGGACTTTCCCATGGTCTGTGTAATGTCTCTGCCTTCAGACTCCAGCAGTGATGCACTCCTGTTTTTAGCCTCTTGGCACAATGGTAAAAAATTAATCCCAAGAGTTGTATCCCTCTGGGTCCTCAGAACTCTAAACCCATAAGGCCAGTGCAATGCTTATTAGAGAAAAGAATTTGATTCAGATATTTAGGACACAAAACCTAGTAGTCCCAATATTAAAATTATTTGTTGACACAACTCTTCTTTGATCAGAATAGAAAAAAAAAAAGTAGTTGGATACGGTTCTTTCCAGGATTTGGGATGACCATGTTTCAGCTCATATTTCCTCTTGAGTTTCGGTGGAGAGAGAGGGTTATCTCTGGAGTATAATCCCAATTTTAAAGTGAAAAGACTCATCCTGTTGCTGTGCCTTCCTCTTTCAAAAAAATAGAAAGGGAGCATACGATGATTAGCCTCCCATTTGGGGTTTCTCCATTATGTGTCTAAAGATAGACTGACCTTTATAAACAAAACAAACTTAAATTTACAGCACAACAGAAGACATCTGGTCTTTGAAACACTTATAATTTCAAAAATAGCATTGCTTCTTGTTGTATGTAGACTTAAGAAACAGCTATTAATAACTATCTCCCCCCCCGAACTATTTCAAATGTCATCAGTACTGAGAAATGTTTCTCTCCAGTCATGTCAAAATGTGGAATCAAGCCTGATCACGTAATGATGAATTTCTCCTACAAAACATTGCCACTCTTCTTCATCATGTGCCCTTCATGGGACTCAGCATAATTAGGAGCATAAGGCTGGAGAAATTGCTAGTGTCATCAAATCCAGACCCAATTATTGCAGACAGCTACCTTGTATGACCCTGTTGACAACTCTTCACATTCTGTCTCAAGGCAGTCAGGTTTTTTTCTGTCATGCTTCCGATCAGAGGCTATACTAGAATTTTACTGCTCCAGAGTTTAGAAACTTTCTCTGAATTTCCAATTTACAGTTGTTGTCAGGCTGATGTTCCTAGGTCTGCACTATCCTATGACTACAGGACTACATATTCCTCCACTGTGAATTCAATGGTGTAGTCAGCTAAGAATCAGAACAGCTGCAGTTGAATTAATATGGACTATGTTACAATAAATGTCACATGAGCTGAGCACAGAAAGATCCCTCCTGACATATGATTCTGACATGAATCTTTGCTTCTGGATTTACTGTTTCCTTACACGTCCTTCTGTGCAGAAGCAGATCCCTGATCCTTTGAACATCCTGGGGAATATGTGACCAGATGTTTCTAATGCCCTTTGCACTATAATTTTCAAGCACTCCATGAACAGTGGCAAAAGCCAAGTTCAGAGTGTCAGCCTCTGGGACATACTGAATAATGCATCAGAAAACTTTAAAGAAAACATGGTCCAGAGTTCCATAAAGACAGCCATTTTTGGTGACTGTTCTCTGTAGTGAGAGAGGGGGAGTTAAAAGCATCTTCTTTCAAGTCAAGCTATGTCTTCTCAAGGAGTATCTGCTGCCTTCTCCTACCTGCCTCTGGAGCTGCACATAGTAATAGAGAAGAAGAGTAGGGATACATGAAGCCAAGCAGCTAAGAGAATAAAAGAACTGAATATGTAAGGACAATAATGTATTTGTACTTCCCACAAGCACAGCAAGCGGATGCCTTTGTCTCCATTTATCTCTATGGTATTTAAATAGATAAAGATGTACAACATGCCCAAACTAAGAGGGCTTCCTCAGTTCGGGTAACAGAAACTTGAGCTGTCCATAGTGATAGTCCGTTATTTAATACTCTTGTGTTGGCCTGTTTTATGTGGTGGTTTATCACAGCAAGGGGTAGCTGGGGATGTGGAATGGATCTGAATACCAGGAGCTACAGAAAACAAATAAAATAAAATGTCATATTAAAGTGACTGAGTATTGAATTTAGTTTATTGCTTTCAGAAACAGAAAACAGATGTATTTTCAGTCTTGCTTGGCTCAGTGCTCATGCAGAGGTTGAGAATATAATTGAAAAGAAATAATTTTCTCAAGTCAAAGAAAAATTATGCTGGAATAACAATTTTTAGTAATAGGTATATTGAGTGATTTATTTTAATTCTACCTGTTTCATTGTAGGATGAGCAAATTTAAATAATACTTTAGGGCTGAAGTGTCAAGCACACAGACCAACATTTCTCAACCATCACGATATCACATTTTATTCTGTGAAAAATTCCCAAATTGCTCTGGGGATGTAACAGGATGATGTAAGGAGGAGGCTGTGTCTTTGGGATTCACTGTAGTGTTTGAGGGAGGTAAAGTTTATCGGGAAAGGGACCACAGGAAATCAGAGCATGGCTTCCTCTCTAAGACAAATTGTACTCGACTGTTTCTGAACAGGTTCTCGTTTCACTTGTGGTCATGGCAAGTTGCTTCTTCGGTGATACATATTCCTTATATGCTCTTCGTTTTATTTCTTAGTGTTCTTCATTTTATGGGTAATGAATTCTGAGACCCTAAGTTGTGAATGAAACGCACAGCACAATGACATAAAAAAACTCAGAGTCCCATTGAGTTGTGCTCTAACTCTGATCCATTCTTGTCTTCTGAAGGCTGTATGATCATGTGCACCTCAAACAAATTAGCAAATTATCTCATAAGTGTGAAACTGAAAATCTGACAAGTCCAGAACTCCTTACCAAATTTCTAACTAAGGGGGTACTAGCGGATCAAGACCACCACGACAAAAACTTTGTTTGTCTGCTTCAGATAACAGTTTTTACTTTTGACCTCACCAGGAGCAGTATAAAATTGGCACTTATTACTCTCATTCATTTTAACCAGAAACTTTATCTGGAAGAAGGAGAAAAAAATGACATTATTGTAAAAACTTTCAGCTTGGAGATACTGTACTTGAAAAAATGAATAGTCAGAGAATTTTGGAGAAGCTCTGCATGTGACATTTTTGTAAATAGATTACGAAAGTATTACAGAGGATTTGACATTATTAACACTAAAAATATTATGAGAATCTGATGCTGCAAGATGCTGAGTCTATGGGAACATGCAGCACTTGGCAGCTCTCAGGAAGCTCTCAATAACTCTTCGATTCAGGCTTAAAGTGCTGTGATCCTGCGTTGCCCATTAAAGATACACGAAATGTTTCCACTAAGGGAAGTCCCAATTATGTGGGTTTATATAGAAAAAGGGATAGTTAATGAATGGAAATGTAACAGCTCTGACGCTGCTGAAGCACTGAGCTGTCATCCTCATAACTTTCCCAGGGAGATAAATATGCTCTTTCCAGCTTCTCGGAAGTTATTGCATCTGATTTACAGGCAGTATAGAGCTAGAGAGGGGGAAAATGAGTGGTGACTTTTGGAGGTTTTTCATAATGAAAATTTTAAAAGCTTTTTTTAAACGAACAGCAGGGAAATACCATATTTTTATTAAAGAAGAAAACGTCAATTGTAAACTAGTTTGTATCTAATAAAACAGTCATGTGGCGAACGTGCCAGCATGCGATGTTAGAAAATTCCTGAATTCAAAAGCAGTCTTAATTTCAACTCAAACTTTTAAGGTTTACAGCTGTCCTGTAAAGCACTCTAAAACCACACAGTTTTTAGCCTTTCCATTTGAAAAAAGGACCAAGATGCACTGGACAGGGATAAGATTACACGCTGAATTTTAGGTAAGTTGTTACTGGGGCATGTGCAATCCATACCCTCTTTTATTTTTCTCTATTATAGTGAAAAGATTCACCTTCTGGAGGCTCCAGTCTGTTTCAGTTGTCTACTGAAGAACTCGTTTAGGTTAGAAACTCACATTTTATATTATTAGAGTGTATTAAATTAATGCTACTTATCCTGTCTGTTGTTTCCACCATCTGTCTCTCTGCTTGTTTCCCTCTATTTTTATATTGCTGGTAGCAACACAGAAGAGCTCCCTTATTTCACTCTACAGCTTTTTGCTATTATGATGATAGCAGCTGGCACTCTCCACTGAGATCAGAGCCCTGCAGTGCTATGGGTTACAGTCGCATTTTCTAAAAGGCAACTTCAGCCCTAAGGACTGTCCTGTACAAACACAGAAAGGAAGGATGGATGCAAAAGTGATCACGGGAGAGCAGGCGAATTTGACATAATCCTCAGCCCATCTGCACTGAGAATCAAACCCAAGTTTCTTGCTGTCAACCCTGCACACAATCCAACAAACCTTCACATCTCTGTGCATCTCCTGGTTTTAGTCTCATTTTAGAAGTGTGCAGTAGTGACGCAGCTGAGTGCAAAGCCATAGTGAGAGACAAGAGGCAATTCATTAGGCCTCAGGCAGGTGAAATCTGTACCCATCAAAGCAGGTAAATCCTCAATGTTGTGTTTAAAAGTAAGTGTCTGCAGTGTAGGCTTGTCCCACCCCAGGGGTGGATGTCAGCCTGGGCTCCCTGACAGACATGGAGAAGTTCACATAGACAGTGAGTGAAATTCATCTCATCTTAAAAGAAGATGCTCATGTTTGTTGAGATGAGTCTCATCCTTATTTCTGTTGATTCTCCTGGCTACAGTGTCTGTTGCCTGTTAACTATAAAGAGAATCTAAATGTGTAGCTCATACAGAGGTGGCTGAATTGTGCACCTCCAGAATAGAGCAGAACCCGGCTTTAGTTCTTTTAAGTGGGACCAAGCTGTACTTTACCTTAGCATTTCCATCCATATGAGCTTCAGTGACTTCATTCTGTGTGTTCAGCTGTTTTGTTTGATTTTATGGAGAAACTCAGTGATTTCATCTTCCTTATTTAGAAATTTTCCTCCCACCCCAAGTTCTCAGGTCACCTGATAGCTGACAGTTTTATGCCCTTTTACTTTCTCTGGAGGAGTGGCAGGTGGGGAATGGGGAGAAGAAGGAGGAAAGATATGTAAGAAAAGGAAGTTATTTTGTTCCATATTTTGCAGAGACCCCAAGTCAGAAAATGAAAGTGTTCAGGGTTTTTGCCATCTATAGTTCCTGAAATACTACCACTGCCTTCTGCAAAATGACCTGTTTGCAATACTTGTTTCTGCAGACCCTGCAGCAGAGATGGAGCAAAAGGTTGGGAACCAAAACTATGCACAGCTACTCACTGTCTTTGTATTTCCAGTTATCACAATTTAGTCATCCAGTCTTGGCACATAACGGGAGAAACAATTACCAGTACCTAAAGAAGTCAAGTGTTCAGCATCCTAGTGTTTGGTGAGTAGCAAAGCTATCATGCTTGGCAGGGAAATACGTTTATGGATGAGATCGTGCTCTTGAAACACATAATGCATCTCTCACACCATCGTTATTTGAAGTCTGTATTAGTGGCAAAGAGATCAGAAAGAAATCATAAAGGAAATATCAATGAAAGAGAAAAACCAGAGCGGTTTTCAAGTAGGAAAGAAACAACATGTCTGCTTTTTGCTGTACCTGTTAGAGCTCTTACAGATAAAACAGCACAGATCAAAAGGGTGGAAAGAAGCCCCAAAACGGTAACTAAACTACACCACAAAGCGATCTGCTTTAGGGTTCTCCTATTTTTGTCCCCAAATCATATGCTCTGTTAAAAGGTCTCTGGTGATGACATTAATATGCATCATACCTTGAATCCTAAGTGGCAGAGTAGGGCAGCTGAATGTAATTTCAGGTTTGTGTTTTTCCTTCCAGGCTTAAAACTTCCTACCTGCCCTGAGATGCCTTGCCTTGCAGAGAAGAAATCATCCAAGTGACAGTGGATATATTAGAAGACTTATTGTTTACACCAAGGCTTTTTACAACTAATGTTAATGAAAACAGAAACTGGCTATTCACTGGAGAAACTGTTAGTTTTTATAACAGATGGGATAATGCATTAACCTTGGACATAGGAGTGAAATGAGCATATAGCAGCTTGCTTTTGTTGGGGAAAGGCTACGTGATTCCTGTAAGTGGACTAACTACCACATTCCTGTGTTCCTTTGATTAGTTTTTATAAGATCATGAAGATGTTTTCACACCAAGAGTCTTTTGATGTGAGAAATCATGGTATGTTCTCAGATATTTTCAAATAATGTTTCGCAATGTGATGTCCATGAATACAAGATATTACTGTTTAATGGCAATCAAAGTATCCAGCAAACTGACACAGTTTAAACAAATAAAATATGTAGTTATAAGTCTTGTAAATAAAACCATAGATAAAAAAATAAATGTTCTAGATAAAATAGAGAGAAAACTCTCTTTCCCTGGAAAAACTCTGACATTTGTTCTTGGTCTTGTTGCTACTATACTTGAGAGAGGTTGCAATAAGGACAGCTAAAGTTTTGTCTTTGTGAAGGAACTTGAATAGTGCTTATTAATTTCGTAACCTACCTTTTCTCTCATTTTAGTCTATGAAAAGAAACTATTTCCTAAAACAGCTTTTAGTATTCCTCGTGACTGTTTAAAAGGATGAAATGTCTTCAAAAGCAATTATTTACCTGGCCTACCCTTACCTCCATCAAATATTTATCACTTCACAGAAATTATTTTTTTCCCATAATTTGACTGCTCAATGACCTTACCACCATCAAGGCATTCATCCTCTACAGTCTGCAACGGGATGGCCTTAGTCTTAAAGAAAGGGGAATTAAGGCAATGCAGATGCAAGTGTCTGTCATGACATTAAGGTATTACTTCAATTCTCTCTGATTCTCACTCTCTGTTTAAACTGCAAATCGCACCTTCAGGTTGGAGCTGGATGTGACTGTTTAGTGGAACAACTTCATCTAGAGTTAATGTACTTTTAATGGGCACAAATCTACTGCATATATTCAAGAAACCATAGAATAGATCATTGCCACATTCAGCATATCTAAAATTCAGTAAATATCACAAAAAACCTGATTATTTCAATTCTTCTATTGTAAGTATTGCTTTACTTTTCATAGGGAAGTATCCTTGCACATACTTCATCCAAAAAATATGCCTTCAGCATATTACTGAATATAAAATAAATAAAGAGCAATGCTTTATTTTTCTTTCAAGTGAAGAAAAAGAAATAAATAATGTTGTTTGCTCTGTGAATAAAAAGATCCATCCTCAGGGATACAGTGTGATTTTCACATAATTACGGCATTAGCCTGAAGGCGAAATGCTCAAATGTGGAAGATTTCGCCTCACATGAGTTGTTTTACAGCATAAACACAATTTTGGAAAGGTCCAGCCAGCCACGTGGTCTGAGACTTAATTACTGAAACAGCTAGGCAGTCCCAGCTACTCAATTAAGGAGCTATTTTCCCTGGCTTAAATAGAGCTTCCCTCTAAAACCAAAGGACTGTGCATAGGCACATCTTGAACAGCAGTGGATGTACAACTTTTAGGAAAGAGAAAGCACCATGGGAATATAGCGTAATAAGTAATAGCTTTTAGCAGAGTGGATCTAAGACATTAACTTTTAACTTCAATGGTGTGTTACACCGCAGAGACCCAGATGCTAAATCATATGGGAAGACATATGTTTTCTCTGGTGAATTAGGTCTGCTTCCTAAAAGAAATAAACTCTGTTTTCCAACATTATATTAAAGACGCTAATGATGAGAACTGCTCTGCTTTGGGAAGAATCTTGCTGCATACTTGTTCCCTGACGTTGCTGTTCAATTCTTTATTATTGTGATGATTTATTGTTTATTACTAAAGGCTTTTCCATTAAAACCTCCAGCCTCCACTGTGGGTAAGTGCTTTGTAACTGATTGATTTGGGGATTTCCTCAAATTAAAGTGAAAATAGAGAATAATTCAAAGCCAAAATTAACATTTCCATACTTGACTAATGGTTGACACGTGGAGCTGCAATTCTTCAGATGGGTCTCCAAGAGTGGAACTGTATTAAAATAGATCCATACAGACAAAACATGGTATTGAATAAAATATTCCCAGGCAGAATCTCCCAGCAAAAGTGGAGTTGGCTGTCAGGGGAAATGACTAGGATTAGAAAATTTCTCTTCACAGCCCATTTTGGGATTCACCCGTTATTAGTTCTGACAAACCCTTTTTTCTCCCCAGCTCCAGGCAAATTCAAAATTAGAGGCTGCTGCTTTGTTTGGTGCATTCAGGGAATCGTACCCTTCAAATCCGTGTTAAGGGCTCATACATAATGTGGAGCCAAAAAATGAAAAGCAAAAGAACTGGTCCTTGAGGGAGTTCTGCGGATCATCTTTTTTCAATTCACTGATGATAGCCACAGACAGCCACGCAGTCTGTGTTTGTGGATACAGAAGAGAGCTGTACAAATTCACAAGTACTTCCAGGTACAGATAATATTTAGGCTGTGTGACTGTAGGTTCCTTAAACCACTAGAAATTTTATCGACTTTGCATTTGATTAGATGGGAACAAAATTGGGAATCCAGTCTGGTTCAAAGAGCCATCTGTCAAAATTTCCAGGGCTAACTAGACTGGCTGTCTAAGGTTATTTTTGCAGTGTGAGGCTGTTGTTCATGGGCTTACGATTGCCACTTTTCATGCCTGTGCCAGGATGGTTTCTGAGTAAACAGCAGTCTCCACCTTGCTCTGATCTGGCAAAGAAGGCCAAAAAATGTAGACCATAGGAAAGCTACAGCATATAAAGTATTTTGCAATCAGCAAAATATTAATGCCAGGATTGTGGCCCACATGATACGTGTCTTACAGCCTAGCAAGAGTTTTGGCTGCTGCAACAGCTGGTTAGCAGTGGGAGGACAAATGGAATAGTGGGCCAGCTTTGCCAAACGTTTCTGTGTGAGCGTGGGGAATTCTCTGAATCTTGTCACCCAGAGCAAATAGCATGTACTCAGATCTCATCTTCCTCGCTCCTTGTCTGGCAAATCTTTCAGGCTAGCAGTTGTGTTTTGCACTGGCCCAGTACTGGGGCTGGAAGGTGTGACGGTACAGAGTACCTGGCATGGCACTGAAGTCAGTTCTGCTATTGCGTATCTTCCCTTCACGAGTTTGATGACCTTTTGCTGTGGAACACCAGATACTTTTAAAAAGAATGATGTCATCTGCCTCAAGTGATGTATGAATGAGTCTGAGCAATTTATCAAATTTTCCTGTCTATGTGATGGAGAGAGAGAGAGAGTGAGAGAGAGAGAGAAAGATATAACTACAGAAGTTTCTGTAGAAGAGGGGAGCAAGGCAGTTCAATAGAACTTCATTAATAATGGTACAGGTGTTTGGAGGAAGGAGAGTATTTGTAGTGGAAAATGTCTTGCTCCCTCTTTTTTCTTGAAGTGTGTGTGGATTTCTTGACCCATGCTCACGTGTACACATGCATTTATTTAGCCAGTGACTAGATTAAGTAGTTTCGTCTTAGAGGGGGAAGAGAAATATGCAGCAGATAAGCAGGGCCTTTAAGATTTAATCTTTAATCTTTTTATTTTATTCTTAATAATCACCTTATATTTTGAATAATTTGGAGATCCAGGGACTGGGCTAGGCATATAAATTCAGTAAGAAATGGGACCTGCCACTTTGCTTTGCCCTATGATTTCAGATGACTGGGGAGGTGCAGCCATATGGACACCCTCTCAAAAGCTTTCATCAGTCTCTCTTTCACCAGAGGTGTGGAGAGAGATATGGGAGTGGATAGTGTCATGGAGGTGTGTCAAACCATTCCACCAAAAATTAATTATTTCCACCTGCTTGTAGAAAGACATGGGTTTGAGTGCTTTTGTGGACTTGGGCACAGATATCTTCAGTGAACTCCCTCAACTAACACCACCAATTTCAAATTCAGGTTAAATTGAATTGGGATTGTGTTGAAGCAAGTAAGCCTTTGCACCTGTGCTTCTTGGACAATGTCATTGGCTTGTTGAAATCTCCCTGAAGAAACCATTGCTCAGGACTATTTCTGAAATTGTGAAGCTTCCCTCGTATGACATTAAACACCTGAAAGCTGGAAATCCCTACACATAGGTGTTTCCATTATACACAGCTCTCAGTACTTTTTTCTGCTTCTCCATCTCGTGATTAAAAGCTGTCTGACAAATCTGTCGGTCTCAGTCTTGTCAGAGTGATCAGTCCTGGAGCCATCTTTGGTGCAACAGCAGGAGGGAGAGGAAGGAAATGCCTTTTCTCACTTGCTGTAGGATACTGTGAAACCTGACGAGATGTGGTTGGATCTGATAGGTGTCAGATGACTGCAGAGACACACAACAAACTTTTCAGCAATCCGGAGCATCACTTGATCAGTCCCTTAAAGCGTCAACCAGACACAGGTCTTTCTGACAGTCGTTTATCAATGTTTGCTACTGTTGAAATCATCCAAGGATGGGGGCTGCCTTTACACTCCTGAGGGTAGACCGTGTATTCCAAAGCCTGGCTATCCTTCCTGACATAAAGTTTCTCTAACATAAAATCAGGTGTAAAAGTTCCTTCCTAGAAAGTGCGTGCATCGCTTTCTACCTATGGTGAAAACAGAACAGTTTATTCTTTCTCTCCATGGTGTCTTTCACAAATTTGAAGACTGTTTAATTATCTTTGACTAATTACACAGCCCAGATTATTACTGAATTATTACTTCTAAAAAGGCCTTTGATTTTTCCCCTGCTAAACATGCGCAGAGCTAGTCTATGATACAGTAAAATCCCATTGTGGGTACATTCATCCTTCCTGATGTAGCCTCCTCTGCTTTCTTACAACCGTTTGTCACACCTTGATTTGCCATAGCAGAACACAGTGGGGGATCTGCGAATGCTTTTTAAATTACGAGATAATGTTTGGGTTGTCCCTCTCACAATTTGAATTAAGATTTGAGCTTCAAACACATCTCTGCCCTCCAGTGCTTCTGTATTCAGCAGGAATTGCTGATTTTCTTGCATGATCCTTGTTTGGACTCAGATGTGAACCCCAGCTTCCCCCAACTGAGACAGGAGCTGAAGAAAGTGTCTGGGTCTGCCCAGTGAGAGACATGGGAAGGAAGTAAAGATTTAATCTCTCTTTTACAGTGTTGTATCACATGGATTTAAAATACAGAAAACATCTGAATCTTGGTGCTGCCTATACCATCAAGAAGATACTTGCAGCTCCTCTACTCTGACGATTGTTGAAGCCACTGCCTCCTTGACCAAAGAAAGTGGGGAGGATGGGAGGAGATGGGTGCTTGGATACATTCTGCTTGGTATTTGGGGGAATATGGTGAAATATCAAACTGTTCACAAGCCTGAGTGGTTTTTGTTGAGCTTTTTTTTAAATAATCTTTGAAGGAGATATATTTCTACTTTGTCCCTTTGAAGCTCAAATTTTATCCTTAGAATGCCTGAAAATATCAGTCTGCCCAAGCTTGAATTCTAAATTTTTCTAAGAAAAAAACCATTTCTTTTTCTTTTTATTGTTGTCCAAAAAGAGAGTACGTGCAGCAGAAGGTAAATATTATCTCTTAATTTTCTGTCTTTAGAGATAATTCTGGGACCTAGTAATATCAGTGCCCTTAGTGATGCGCTTTTACACCGTGATACATATCAGACCATTCAGATCTTTTCCTATGAGAAAACTACTTACTATTTTATTGATAGAAATAGTCCTAAATCACGTAATTGAAGATTTTCAAACATTTTAAAGATACGTATATTTTGTGGTTTTCTTTGGTTTTGATTTTTGTTTGGTTGGTGGTTTCGTTTGATGTGGGGATTTTTTGCACCGGGCTGAATTGCCATTCAGAATTAAACTCAACTGGAGGTTAAGAAAAGGACACCCAGATGTCCTTTATGATGAATAAAGTTTCAAAAGGTAATAAATAAAACATGGCATCACTCACCACTCGAGACAGCTGGGGCTTTTACCTGCACTGTAATGAAATACTTAACCAGGGAACATATGTGATTCTTGAAAAAATGACCTTTGGTAAGCAACAGGATTTTTGTTCTCCCTTCTCTAGAAAAATTAAAAAGTGCTGTGTAGAATCCTACTATGTTTGTGGTTTTATTGAAGCTTCTTTGGTTGTTTCTGACAGTCTAATGTAATAGTGATGAAATACATGAGGGTGACAGACTCAGAGACTGATGGATCTGGGAAAGCACCTCCATTGCAATGGATAAACCAACATGCTTTAGCTGTGTCCTTCAGGGACCTTCTCTAGAGATTAGAGACTAGCTCAGTCTACGTTGTTAGTAGTTTTCTGTATCCTTGAAGAAAACACCAACCCTAGCACAATCAAGGTATTTTGATGAATAACCACTCATATTTAGATTAAACCCACCCAATGCATTTTATTTAGTGGAGCCAGCAGATAAGTAATGAATTTTGGATACTACTAAACCAAGACAAATAAGAATATATGACTTAGACCTGGAAAGTTATATAGGTCATCAATAGTCCCTTGGTACCACCTGGTGCCATCATCTACAAAATAACTTCAGCAGAATAGGAACATTGCTATATGTTGAAGAATGAGGGCAATAAAGAGTGGCAGCAGCGTACTAGAAAGCAGTAACAATTTATGGAAATAACTTCAAGCTTCCAGCAGATGCTGAGAATTATGACTTATCAGTAGTTCAGACTCTGCTCCATATACTGTTGGTGATGGTCCAGGAAGACAATGAAGTTGTCCATCTACTGGTGCAGAGATCCGCACAGAACTTAAAAAAAAAAAATCTAAATATTTATTAAAGATGGGATGTGGTGTTCCAGGATGGATTCTGAAGAATGACATTCTTCCCTTTGTCTAACAGGCATATTTTCAAAATACCAATGAATGCTGTGATCAAAACCACTAGACTCTTTAATTTTCCACACATTCAGGTTACCTTGCTGTGTTTATCTGCTGTGCCTGTTGAAGTGAAATATTGCACTGCATCATTGAGAACTCATGCTGGGGTCTCATTTTGGAGCTTCCTCTGTTGCTTTTGCATCTATTGTCACATTCTGCAATGCTTTTGGTGATAGTTTCTACCTTAACCTGTTTTTTCTGTGCCAGGCACTCATGTTCCATGAAAAGTGGAGGTCTTGAGGATACACAGCTTCATTTCCCTTCTTTCTTTACTTATCAGCAGTGAAATAGCTCAGAATGTCAACAAGACATCAAGGTACTGATGTGAATACATCAATAGTCATTTAACATCTCTTTGAAGTGAATGGGATAGTTTATGTTCTTCTAAGATAGTTTTCCATAACTCTGCAGATTCAGGTGTTCTCTCCTCATTTTGGGGATCTTGGTCTAGATGATGAAGATGATGACAAGTCCAGAGTGATAAGTCCACCCTATGATACCTTTTCTGATTCAAACAATAATCCAGAATCTCAGGAGACTCCAGGTCTTAAAAACAAACTTAGTTTTCATCTTTTTTTTCCCTAAAAGGTGCCTTTTTTCCCTCATAAACCTCTAATTCTCTTAAGGGAGGCATGATACTTACCTCAGGCAGCAATGGTTATTCTTTACCTAAATATATATGCCTCTAACCAGTAATAGAAATATGACAAATGAGTATCAGTTGAAACCATAAACCCCAGACTCCCCTGGGATATACCAACTTTCTTAATGACAGAAGAAATAACCATTTTAGTCCTGAGAGACTTGAAGATAAATGACTGTCTACTGTTGATATTTTGATCTATAGGGCAAATATGCTATTTCTATTGAGAGTGTTTATATAAAGCCAGCTGAAACCCAGAGGCTGCGTTCTTTGTAGGCACATCCACTTGATTTCACTAGCAGAGAAAAGCAGATAATACATTTTTAAATCCCTACTCTAGGCCCAAGAAGGACATTTTTTTTCCTTTCTTTTTCCTCTTTTTTTTTTTTTCTTTTTTTTCTTTTCTATTTTCTTTAAAGAAAGGGCCACCTAATGGGTGTAACAATACTTGAAAATTCATGTTAAAAAAATCATAGCTCTTTCTTAAACTGTCCACTTGACAGCCATATACAAAGGCTCTGAAGGCCAAAGATGTTCTTTAAGTTCAACAAAATATTTTAATAGGGGAAAAAGAAAAGACACATGTAAAAAGACAGGTTCTAATGGATCTCAGAGACAGAATTACAGTAATATTTCCCAGTATTTCCAGTAATATCACCATTTTTTTCCTTTAGCTTTCAGACTGTATTGTCATACTCTGTGATGTAATATCATTGTGTCATATAAAAGCTGTACATCATACTTACTTTAATTAACCCAGACAACTCATTTCTTTCTGATGGCAAGTTTCTTGGTGGCTAGGACAGTGCCAGAAAAAAGAGGGTTCTTATCTTGAACAAAGCATCATGGCATTACTGATACACTTCAACATCTAGAATACTTCTAACCTTAGTCCCTCCAAATAGATATGCTGTCACACCTGTGCACAACATGTAGACTCCATCTGGCACCATCTAAATATATGCAACCAAGGATTACCAGGAAAATCATCAGCAAGCCTTTCTCAAGGAGGCAGACATTGGACAAAATTCGTGAAAGAAAAATCCATCCAGCCCTACACAAAAACAGACCCTCTGGATCAGGAAGCCAATGGAGATTCAGATAGTACTCTGGGGAGATATCATCTCTGCTTACCCCCCTCTTATAGTCCTCCGTTGATACATAAACTGGTGGGTACTGTTGGGCAATGTTGGACACACAATATTAGGTGGAGATTGCTGTGTCTGAATGCAATTCTTATATTCTTGTCTTTACGTTCATATGGGACTTCCTCTATGTCTTTTGTCATTTCCATCCAAAAGACAAGCAGACTTCTAAATAAAGTTGCTGAGTCCCAGCAACGACAAATTTTTAAAGCAAAAATTTAACTGAGAACCTAGTTCATCCCAGGTGTCTTAGTTCATCCTAGGTATCTAATGTAATTGGTGGAAAGAGAGACCATATCTTCTACAGAGGACAGTTCATTCTCTCTTACCTGTCTTTTGGAGCTGCTGACATTGACTAAAAGGGTTTCACCCTTAGTAAACCACTAAACCAGGTAGCCCACACAGATGTGACAACACTGAGCCTAAGTGTCCTGGTTTTGGCTGGGACAGAGTTAATTTTCTCCCCTGCAGCTGCTGTGTTTTTGGATTTAGTAGAAGAATGTTGATAACATTGATAGTTTTAGTTGTTGCTATGCAAAGACTTTTTCCGTCTTCCATGTTAAGCTACTGAGCAGGTGTGCAGGAGCTGGGAGGGACCATAGCCAGGCCACTAGTCAGGCTGGTCAATGGAAGAATTCTATACCATAAACATCATGCTGAGCTTATTAATGGAGGTTGGCCCGGGGGCAGGCATGCATTTTTAATCACTTTTTCTTTTCTCATTTTGAGTTTGAAGCCTGTTTTCTCCAGGAGTTCGAACGTTACTAGGAGTTTGGACTTTTCCAGGAGTTTGGCCTTCTTTGGGAATTTAATGAAATTTGAAAAATCTGGGGGGGGTCCATGATTTCTGCTTGGAGACTGACTTCAAATTAGTCGTCAGGTGGTGAGAAAATTGTATTGTATATAGTCTGTTTTGCACAGTTACAGAATCATAGAATGCTTTGGGTTGGAAGGGACCTTTAGAGGTCATCTAGTCCAAACCCTCTGCAGTGAACACGGATATCTTCAGCTGGATCAGGTTGCTCAGAGCCCCATCCAACGTGAACTTGAACGTTTCCAGGGATGGGGCCTCCACTACTTCTCTGGGCAATCTGTTCCAGTGCTTCACCACCCTCATGGTAAAAAATTTCTTCCTTATATCTAGTCTAAACCTACCGTCCCTTAGTTTAAAGCCATTACCCCTTGTCCTGTCACAACAGACCTTGCTAAGATTTTTGCCAGCTTTCCTACAGTCCCGCTTCAGGTACTGGAAGGCTACAGTAAGGTCTCCCCGCAGCCTTCTCTTCTACAGGCTGTACAGTGGCTCCTCTTGATCAGGCGGCCTGTAGTAGACACCCACAACCAGATTCCCTTTGTTGCGTCTATCTCTGACTCTTACCCATAGACTTTCGACCTGCTCATGGCTATTCATCAGGGACAGCTCTTCACACTGTATGCATTTCTTCCTGTAAAGGGCAATGCCTCTGACCCTCCTTCCTCACCTGTCTCTCCAAACAACCTGTAGTCATCGATATCTGCACTCGAGTCATGGGATTCATCCCACCAGGTTTCAGTTAGGGCAATCAGATCATAGCTTTCTAGCATCACGGTAGCTTCCAATTCTTCCTGTTTGTTTCCTACACTGTGTGCGTTCATGTAGAGGCACTTCATCCGGGTTTGTTGCCATGTCACCTTCATAGAGGAACACCCCTTGTTTCGCTTAGGGTGTTTTACAGAAGCTTCCTTGTTGGCTCCTACTATCTCAGGAGCTCCCAACTCATCTCCGTGAGACTTCAGCTGTGCTGCAGTGTCCCTAGCATGCCTCTGGGCAACTGGCTGAGGGCCTGTACTAGTACCCTGTCCCTCCAACTATTGTGTGTCAACCCATAGCTTGTCACTGGCAAGCCTGATATGTTCCCCCTCCCCCTTCACATCTAGTTTATTCATTATTAGAATTATTAGTAGTATTATTGATAGTAATAGTAGTAGTAGTAGTAGTAGTATTTCTTTTGTTGCCTTATTAAACTGTCTTTATCTCAACCCATGAGTTTCCTCTTTCAGCCATTTCTCCTCCCCATCCCACTGAGGGGGAAGGGGAAGAGTGAGAGAGCGGCTGTCTAGAGCTTAGCTGCTGGCTGCTGGGTTAAACTATGAAACCTCAGTTGGGACCTGTAGATATAAATGAAAGTGCGATATTAGGCAATGGCAATACTGTGGAAACAGTGCATCTTGCCTCGTGAAAATCAGTAGGTAGTTTCTGTGACAAAAAAGGGAAAGGCATCAGTTCTGCTTCCCTGGGTAACACCACATCCCATTGGAAACAAGGTTGATAGATCTTCTTGCCATCAAAAAAATATGAAAAGTGTGTGTATACTGAGAACAATCTGAACACTGCGGTGCATTGCAGTGTCTGGATTACAATATAGAACTCTTCAAACACCTTCTTACCACTCCACTTCCTTTTGTGCATTCTGGTTATGACTCATACCTTTGATGTATTTTTTGAACTAAGAAACAGATCAAAGGGCTTCAGTGCTGGAAAGTGGCACTTATGAAGAGGAATGAAAAAGATTGTCTTTACCAACCTTATGGAAGGGTTGTCCCCTTGTCTGCCATCTTTGGGGAACAAAAGCATGACAACAAAAGCACCACCAGACTAGGTACAACACTGGCAAGTTCAAGCAGGCCAGCTTTCAGTAGGGTTTTTTTTTAAGTGAAGGAATTTAGCCTCTGAAAATAATTAACCATGTTGGATTAACCACTTTCAGAGAGTTTAAATTCCAGATTAGTCTCAGTGAGAGCACATCAGGACACAGCCTGCTGAGAAGAAGCACACCTCTTGTCAGGTTCCAGGAAAGCCTACAGCGTAAAGAAGCCCAGTATAGTCTCTGTTGTACAGTTCCCAATTTCTCAGAAACTGGAAGCCATAATAAATGTAACACAATGGAGAAGGTGTGTCATTTTGGGATCCTGCAACTGGCTTTTCACTGAGTGCATTGCATATTCCACAAACAGAAGTAAAGCAGCAAAGCAAAGGAGAAGAGACATCTTATTTTCACAGTGGCACACATTTTTTTCTTGTAAACTGTATTTTCAGCGCCCTTCTATCCCATTTCACTTCTCATTCACGTCTCCCCCTCCCCATATTTCTTATCCTTCTCACTTGGGGTCAATTTATCTGTAGAGTTTTGCCTCCAACATCTGAACTTCATAACATCTTTCCTTCCAGATTTTCCCTTTATGGAGCTCAGATGTCAAGGTTTGTTAAGCAGCAAAATTGACAGGCACTTTCACAGTTGTGCTCAGTTTTTCCTTAGGTCTTATCTCAGGGATTGTATAAATGTTGGTTAAGATTGAAGGGAACTAAAAATTACTAAGAAAGACAAGTGGGCAAAACATTATTTTATAAAACCACTGTAGCACAGCATTGGTTACATATAATGCAAAAACAGTGAGGTTAAGCCAGTAATGGAGTTTATAGGGCAAATTAGATCTTCATAATACACAAGCAATAGCTGTGTGGTCAAGGAAGAAATACTAAAGAACTTTCACGAACACTGCAGAGACTTTTGTGGCTTACTAACTATATTACCTCTCTTTCTCTTGATCTCATGACTCACTCCCCAGGGGTTTACCTTACCTGCAATCATCCCTTCAGACCTGCTGACACAGCCCAACCAGTCCCCCTAGTGTATATGTTTTCATATTATTCTTAATGGCTGTGATAGAGACCAGTAAGAGACCATTCTCCCACTCCCAACCTCCTGCCTCCAAGTAACTTACAATTGGGTTGTGATTGGGGAACATTAACTCTCCAAAGGTGTATGAAAATGTTTTCTCTGACTGGTGATCTGAGAGATTTTATTGTCCTGATTACCATCTTGCTTTTCTATTCTTGTCTCCAGTTCTTGATTTTAGTGCCTGCCATATCTCAAGAGGTTTTACAGACAGAAGTAATTTTCTGGAGAAGATTATGAAAGTTTCCTTGTGGTACAAAGTATGAAAAGGGAGCACGGCCAAGTGAATAACAAATCAGGGTATGAATCAAAGACTGCTAAAACCAAAAGGAACATTATTATTAGCTGCAGGGGTTTTGGGTCCTGGGAGGAAGACTATATCTTCTAATGTCACTGCTTAGTGTAGGGGCAAAAATGTAAAAATATCACAATTTTTTGCAGAGAACTATGTTTAATAATATTTTGGAGGGATGCTGAGAGCAGGAGAGGAGTGTGTTCTTCAGTTCTTCCCTAACATGTTTTGGCCCTTTAGTTATGAAGAGGTTTATTGGGAGATTGAATACAATCTCTAAGTCCTTTAGTATCAACACAGTCTGATTCCAAACCGAACAATCCATAAATCGGTGGCAAGCCTTTACTCCTGATCAAGTCAGAAATTAATGAGATCAGAAGCCCTTGCCAGAATTGCCTCTCTTGGCCATGTATAAGTGCTCCCAAAATGAGCATCTGTGTTCCTGGCTGGACAGATCAATTCGCTAATTATACTATCAAAAGCTTGGGAGAAATCCATGGAACAGTGTGAAGAGGGAAAAAGTTTCAGTGTGGTAGACAGTGACGGAAAAGAGAAAATGTGACTGTTGAATAATAACCTTTTCCAGAGAGATGGCTTCTCAAATCTTTCCAAACCCATGCAATGCTCACCAGTGAACCAGGCAAAATCAAACTAGTTTACAGCCAATGATTCAGCAGTTGCAGAAAATAACAGCATACTCTAGTGATGTGAGGTGCAGTGTGTCTTTTCGGTGCTTGGATGTTGTCCTTAAGTCTTTGGAAACTGCCCTTGCCCTTTAAAATTGAAGTTAAAATCCAAGCTTTGATGAGTGGTGCAGTTAGGATAAAGGCAGAAAAGTTTAGCTCAGATAGGAAGCCGACAAATGTGAAACGATCCTTTCTTTCACCGTGATTGTACTTCAGCTTCTTCTACAATAGATATCTTCAAGAAGTTTTTTAGTTTGTGGACACTACACAGATGTTGAGGAGTGGTTATTTACTGGCAGGAGAGTATGATACACCTCATGCATGTTGTAAAGCACAGGTGATACTTGCTGTCATTTCTTAGTAAGATCTAGGATCAGGAACTGACTTCTGTTCATAAGAGGCCAAACTTGGCCCTGTTTACACCCGGGACCTAACTGGCTCAGAAGAACCAGACACATTAACCAAAGAATTAACACCAGTTTCCACCCCAAACTCCCTTTTATCTGGCTCTAAACAGAGAAAAATTGATGCTGCTTGTCTTTGCTAAATATTCATATCATGTCAATTCTCTTCACCCAATGTTTAGGTTTCTCTACATGGATGTATCTGTCATCTCAGAGTTATAACAGTAAGTCTTTTCATACTGTCCGGTACTAGAGTTTTGTGACCATACTCCATGGATATCACTTCTCTGACATAGTCTATTGCAAAGCTCTTCATAACAAAGTTTTCTGATTTTGAGTAATATAGAAAGCCATTTATAAATCCTCTAATTGCCTTAAGGAATGGACAGTGACTTTTCTTCAGTCTTTCTTGGGGGGTTGGACTAGATGACCCACAGAGGTCCCTTCCAACCCCTAACATTCTGTGATCCTGTGATTCTGTGGTTTGTATTGTGTTTGCATATTATCCTTTGGGGACCATAATACTGCAAGAACCTGGAAGCATTTACAAAGGTTGTCTTCTTCTACCTTGCCTGGTAGAAGAACTGTGGAAGAACACTGTGGAGTGTTTTAATTTGTCCTATGTCTGTTGAAGATGCAGGGTCAGAAGGTTAGTAACACTTAAAAGCATTGGAAAGATCAATATGAGATTTGGAAAAGTGGGAAGAAACAGTCCCAATAAAACTTTATAGCCCACCAGAGGCAGGTTTTGTATTAAAGCATTGTGAAGAGAAACTCAGCCTAGACTCACCTCATCTAACTGAGGCTCTAAATTTTGAACACAGCAACCCTTGGGAAACATAAGCATCTCTAGAGGGTAGTACAGCCTGTCCCAAGATCTCTTTCCACTGACTGTAAAAGGAGCTGAAAGTGGCCATGCCCCTTTTTTAGATGCTTAAAGTAAGATGAGGCAAATCTGGGTTCAGAAGTGAATCCAACATACCTCTAAAGAAAATGAGCTCTAAAATCATCTAGCGAATTGAACAATTCCTGAGTGTGTACTATGAACGTGCAGGACTAGAGGATCCTGGCACAGGCTTTCCAGCACTTAGCACTGCTGCTAAGCATGTCAGAAACACTGCAGTGGAGACATAAAGCAAGGAATGAAAAGGCAAAGGACGACATAATCACAGACTTTTCTGATGTTTTCCTACGTGCTGCTGTCAGAAGTGTCAGTCATCACTGCATGCTTTTGCTGTTTGCTAACTGCCTGTTTGCCATTGTTGTGTTAAAAGGGGTAAAGGAGTCTGATAAGCGGCAAAAGGAAAGCCCTCCCGTTGAGTCACGAGGTTCAGAGTAGACCTCCTTGTGTTCTAAACTCTCTCTCAGAAAGGAGTCTAGATGCGGCTGGATCTACTCCTAGCCCAGACTTGGTCAACGGTTTATGTCTAAAAGGTTATGTGTGTAGCCACTTCTCAGATTCAACTTGCCTGTCAGAGCCCCTCAAAGGACTTTGACTGAAACAGTTTCTCAAAGTTGAAACAACAGGTAATTTATTCAAGCGACAGGTACCACAGATTCAGGTTTGCCGTTCATAGATGCACTGTCTACAAATGTTGATCTCAAGGTTGAAATCACAGAATCACAGAATCACAGAATAGTAGGGGTTGGAAGGGACCTCTGTGGGTCATCTAGTCCAACCCTCCTGCCGAAGCAGGGTCACCTACAGCAGGCTGCA
>Ga0065711_1026212_pt1 | contig 92278 bp, 45 predicted proteins | sample Hoacrofraction12_FD_59098 | JGI IMG/M metagenome (GOLD analysis project Ga0065711, IMG submission 59098) | Hoatzin crop microbial communities from Cojedes, Venezuela - Epithelial fraction 12 v2 (version 2) | ecosystem: Host-associated > Birds > Digestive system > Esophagus > Crop | place... | reverse complement strand
AAAAAAAAAAAAAAAAAAAAAAAAAACAAACAAAAAAAACCCCTTGAACCCACAACACCCGCCACCTCCCAAAAAAACCCTCCACGGGCACAAAAAACTGGCTGTGAACCACGAACAAAAGCATGGTGAGGGTTGATGACAAGGAGAATTGCTCCAAAGGTGTACTCCCAAGCCCATCTTAAATATTAAGGTAGACGCGCCTTCTGATTCCCCTAGTCTCTCACATTGAACATGAGAACCCAGTAAACACATGGATTAGAGGGAAGTTTAGTATGTGCTTTCTTTCTGTCTGGTAGCTATACAACTAAAGGTAAGCATCAATCCCATGACTCTTACTCTCCACTCCCAGCTCAATGTGTATGTCTAAGCATACAGAAGGTAAGTCACTTATGGTCAACAAAATTACACTTTTAAAACATTGCACTTGCCTTTTTCGTACATTGTATTTCTAATTCTGTGGGCAGTCAGTTTCAGTTTTGAAGAAACAGATGGTGAATTAACTCATTCTATGAACTACCGCAAATCTAATTAATTCAATTTTAGTTTTTTCTTGCAATAACTCTGTGTTGCATCTTCAGGGTGAACAAACAGAAACACACAGAGCCCTACCTAGTAAATATATTAAGTTCTCAAAGTGAAACCCAGGGAGGGTTTCTCTTCTGTCTCCCAAGGCAGATTCACCTAGAGAAAATTAGCATAATATCTTGTATGTGTGAATTTCTGATTGTACCAAAAAACACAAAAAAATATGCCTAAGTAAAGAAAAAATGTAATTTCAGATAATATGTATTCTACTGGTGCGTTTAAGGACACTTGCACTTCTGACTGTGATTGATAACTGTGAAAGCTGCAGTTAAAATTATGAAACCTACATCTGTGAACTTCATTTTTTGCCTCATGTTGTTTCCAATTTTAAATGCTGAAGTGCTAAAAAAAAAGAAGCTATTTTTGTGTTTAATTTTCTAAATCAAAGTAGCACAAGGAAATCTTGGTGTGTTGATGATAGGTTTCTAATCCATACTTCATAAGGGTTGCTCCTTAGTAAATTGTAGTCTTCTACATTGTTGACTTAGAGTGACTTTGCAATGAGCAAAGTTGAAAAGACTGCTATATTCAGCTGTTTAATGCTGATGTGAGTTATTCTACATTGCTTTGTCGGTATACTCAACCTGATCTCTGAGAATCCATTTATTACAATATTGAAGATCATGCAGATGTACACTGCTGGTGTGCTAGGTGCTAAAACAAGACTAAGGAGAAATGCTGGTGCAATACTTGAAAGTTGGCCTTTGATTTTCATCTAAGATGGGCAAAAGTATCTTCCAAGAGTTTAAGGGTTAGATTTGTCAAAATGCATGCAATACATTAAAGACTTCATTTAGAAGTTTTTGTGATGCCCTTACTGTACATGTAGCTAACAAACTAATCATGCTAAGAAGCCATTTAACACTCAGCCTCATACAAAGTCAGCCTTGGTTTGGCCATTACTGTGGCCAATACTTTCACATTAAAATTACAGTGACTGATCACTCTAGCATTTTATTTGCATGTTTTACTGTCACCACTGCTGCTTAATGTTTTTGCAAGAGGTAAAATCTGAAAACATGCTGCTTTCACGAATGTGTAGATGTTTTTAACTTCTAGAAGAAGGTATATAGAACATCTATGCAGACATGTTGATTTAGAAATTTAGTTCATTTTAAATTTGCATTTTTTTATGCGTTTGGTTTTTTTTAATTCTTTTAACAGTGCTTGCACTGTTTTAATTCAGTGTCTTGTTTCAATAATGATATAAGTTTTCAGCACTTTGCTATTACATAGCACTGTTAATGATTGAGGGGAAAAAAAAATTTCTTTTAGTCTACTATTTTTTAACTTCTATTTGAAAGAAGAAAGCCTTCCTGTAATATCTGTTTCTGGATTAGAATGCTGGGTCAGAATTGATACAGAAACTTTTAAACTTTTTTCCTAGGAAATTTTATTTCCTTTCTTCATTTGTCTGTCTTTAAAAAGCTCTGGTTTTCTGTAATGCGTAATATAAGTTCTCATGTGGAGGGTGCAAACTGGCTGCCGTTGTTACGGGAATTCTGGAACCGCTTCTTGAAAAATGCATGACAGTGAATTTTGGGCTGGAGTGGAGAGGGATTTTTTTTTCTGCATTCTTACATGGTGTGCCAAATGTCCTAGTTAAGTATCTACAGTTCATCTAGTTTAATTTTTTTGTACAGCTTTTACTAATATATTTTGAACAATAAGTAAATATATGAAGCTATCTATTGAGATACAGGCTTCTTAAGAAGAGGTAGTCTTTTGTATGCTGTGTGCAACTATGACAGCATATATACTGTAGCTACTTCTGTAAAGGATTTCCCTTAGGAAATATTGAAAAAGGCTTTATGGGAAAGCCGTTTGGTTCATATGAACAAACAAAAACCACCCAAAGCTTTCTCTGCACACCCTAAACAAAGCATCCAAGGTTATCTTTAGCCAGTAATTTTGTGAGTACATCTTTCAAACCATGTAGATGTAATGAGGATGAATAAATGTAATCTTGTCATATGATTGTAATTTCCAGGTGGATTCGGCATAGGATTGTGCCAGTGTTACTGTCGTTGACACTATAACTGGTTCAGGGCAGCCAGCTGATCCGAAGACCACTTAAAGGATCAAAAGCTTTTCAAAAGCGTTCCCATGTCTTCTGTTTTCCATACACTTCTTGCTTTGTAGCTTAAATTCACTTCTGAAAGTTTCTATATACAGACGGGAATTCAGTGTTTCAGCACAATTTTCAATCCTTTTTGATCTGTACTTTTATCTTTGTCCCATCTGTATTGCCAGAACCATGTGCTTTTGCTTTTAGCCTAGAAATGGTAACAAGGGATAAAAATGGAATCTTTATTATGTATTATAATCTATATGGAGAAGTGTAGTGAGAAAATGAGAGCTGATTTACATATGAATTAAAAAGAAAATAAATATTTACATACACACTCGTGTTCTAGTTGCATGCCTGGAAAGCACCAGAGAACCAGAAGTATGAATGCTTAAAGTGTTTCATTGTACAATAAAATCAAAACTATAACAGTTCCTAATCCTGATTTTAAAACAGATTATGAAAGGATGAAGATTAAACCATCAACATCACTTTCTGTTTATTTGTATGTATGGTTACCCTTCCTCTATATCCAGTTGTCCGGACTTTCTAACTTGATGAGTAACCTGTCACAGGTAAACTCTGTAATAGCGCTGTTGTATATAATACAGAGGACCCAGTGTACTGAATATTATTTGAATATATTTGATTTGTGATAGATGTTTGTGTGAGTCAAACCAGGCCATACAGAAAAGACTAGTTTCTTTATAAATACTCAGTAAGCCTTATGTCATTTTACAGTCAGTCAGTAGAAATTTTTATCTGCTCTTCTGCAATGCTTTTTATTATTCTGGACCATCACCGCCACAAATAGCACTTGGATTCTTTGAGCAGTAGTAAGAGTTGAGGAACAAAATACAAATTATCCTATTTTATGGTTTGCATTTACTTAGTGGTGGCTTTTGTGTCATTAAACATGCATAAGATTAAATTAAAAAACAGTGTTAAAATATGTATTTCAAAACATCATAAAAGCCTAGTAATTCAGTAATTAATGTGGTAGATAATGACAGCCTTTCCATTTGCAGCTCTATCCATACAAGTGTTCATTGCTTTTGCTTCTCTTCTGCACTGTAGTAGTTAGGAAATTTATTTGGAGCATCAAACTGAACAGAAATTGGACTTTTTTTTCAGTCAGAGTACAGGTTAATATTTTTAGCTCTCTGTCACTGAAATAAGAGACCTCACTGCAAAAGAAAATACTTCTGCTATGTGTTTAACTAAAATAAACAACTGTTGTTTCATTTTTTTGTGCAAGTATTCTTCAAAAACGTACATGCTTGTAAAAATCTGAAATGTAAAAAATGACTTTTCTGTGAGGTTTAGGTTGGAAGGCAATTTGGCATGCTTATCAAAGTAGTTATTTTTCACTGAGAAATATCTAATTTGTGAAGATCTTAAAATGCTTGACCCCATTATTCAGGATCTGGTTAACAGTATTTACACCAAATAATGCCATGTTGCGAGGTGTGGAGAGGAGTGATATTAACTTTGTATTGCCAGAGAGCACTTCTAGACAGACTTTTATAGCCTGGATTAAGGAAATGGGATAAATTGTTTTAAGATTAGCATAGCCATAACAATTGCATTTGCTGTAAATAGTTTTAAAGGAATCATTAGAGATGTCAGGGCTTTCAGCAAGGTTGATAAATTATTAAATTTAATGTATAGTGTAGATCACAGAAGCGAAGAGTGAAATGCTTGAGGGAGACATTCTGCTGTCATGTTAATAAAATATACAGTGGAATAGTAGCAGCCACTGCTACTGTTGTGTTTGAAAAGGCACTGGAGAGAGTAACTACAAGTTGTAGTTTGTATTTTCGTAAGTTATTCGTGACAACAAGTGAATAGTTATTTTAATGTGTTAGTAAAATAAATGGGGTAGGTGGGCCTGTAGTGCACGTGTAAGGTGTTGAGGACTAAATCTGGCAAATTATGATTTTCCTAACTATTTTTCTTTTTATAAAAAAAAGGTAACAAATATGAAGATTTTGCCAGAGAAGGTGGTGATCTGCTATTTCTCCCTTTGGGCACCTGCCCTCTAGAAATCAACAGCTAACTTAGCAGTTCTGGATCTTTCTCTCATTTTGCTGCAAATACTTGTGGGGACAGGATTATTTAACATTAGTGATTTGGTAGCTAATTGACAGCTTTTCTTTTTTCCTCATGTGCATCTGTTCTGCTTCTTCTTTGCCTTCTGTCAGCAAAACCTGTGCAGTCTTCTAAACTGAAATATTTCAGAGTAAATTTGCAGTTACTTTTAGTTTCAGGCTACTCTGTGTCGTGTCATACTTCAGTCTTTCTTGTTGCTAGAGATTTAAATCAGTAAGACTAGTGGCTGGAAAATTTGCTATACTCATCTGATATAAACAAAGTAGTGTAAAAAGACGTAAAAAACCCCATTTCTGTTAATATCAAAATCCTTAGATTTTTGAGCAGGCCTGTTTTCAAAAGGTTGAACAAACACAGAAGCACAAGAGCAGTTTAAGAACCCCTGACTTAAAAGAATGTTGCTTCACTCTTCCCTAGGCCTATTAAATACAAGCTGTAGCAAAATAAGATTCTTCCATGACTTAATTTTAAGGAAGCAGTTTGTGGATTATAGAGCACTGTTATTTCCCTCTCTATATGTTTTGGGTGGTGGGGAGCGGAGATTGAGGCTATCTGTTGTAACTTCAGGAGGGAAAAGATGTTTAATTGTGTCCAAACAAGAAATTCAAAGGTACTGAAATAATCATGAAATGAAAACATTCTATTTGTTGTTGTACCAAATAAAAAGAAACTGATTTTCGAATATATGTAAGCTCTTTATATCCCTGTTTATTTCCTTACATTTTCTGGTTTTCTTTCAGCATTATTTTGTCTTTTTTTTTTTTTTTGCTAAATCTGTTTGAATCATTTAAGTATCTGTGTGTGTATTCCAACTCATTGTCCTGCTTTGTTAAAGAACACCATTTTAACAACTGCAGTAAGAATGTTTGTCTCTTAAAAGGTCTTGTATTAAATGTATGCTTTCTTTTGTTCCTCCGTGCTATAATAATTCAAATTATTTTCTGAAAAACTCTCAAGGGAGTTCTGGGGTTTTCTTCTGTAAAATTATACACTTTTCTCACGAACACTTGATCAGGTGCTGACAGACTGTAAAATGTTGCTGAACACCGCTTGATTTTGATGGTCACAATTATGTAACTTCTTAAATGCAGTTCAAATCCACTCATTTGATGCTACATTTTTAGTCTAGTTCATCACATAAATTGCTATGCATCTCTACTGTGATACTGTAAATTTATCATACATGGAAGATTCCAGAAGAGACTGGAAGGTTCTTTCTTTACTAGGAGTCACTATGCTAAGATACAAGGAGAGACAATGGCCTCGAGTTGAGTCGGGGGAGGTTTAGGTTGGATATTAGGAAAAACTTCTTTACTGAAAGAGTGGTCAGGCATTGAGACAGGCTGCCCAGGGAGGTGGTGGAGTCACCATCCCTGGAGACGTTCAAAACGCTTGTAGATATGGCACTTCAGGGCATGGTTTAGCAGGCATGGTGGTGCTGGGTTGACAGTTGGACTTGATGATCTTACAGGTCTTTTCCAACCTTTATGATTCTATGAAGATGAAATTTTCAAGACAAAATGTCATACAGCTTCTATATGTTGTGTGTATTTTTCCACTCTTAAGTTTTATTAGATATTTTTATTTCTTTTTTTTTTTTGCTGTATATTTGGTATATTAGCATGAATTATGTTGCAGTAGTTCTTCTAGGGTTTTTGCTTTATTTCCCATTTAACAGTTATTTGTCATGATTCCTTAATAGTAATTTTTAAGTATAAAATCCTTCTGGATTCTGATGCTGGAGAATATGGAGGTCATCAAAGGCTGGACCACAGTACAGAGTACTTCTCTGAAGAATATCCTCACAATTATCGATGTAGTTCACTTATGGTAAGTAAGGTTTGGGTTGTGAGTTTTTTTTTTTCATTCTGCTTTCATCTGAATAACTTCTAAGATTCTTTGGACAAATATGGAATCTATTCTAGTCGTACCTGGGGGGGGGCATGGTAATTTTTTTTCTGAAATTAGCCTTTACAGTAGAGATGGCAGTGTTGTGATTTGATTACGACCTATAATGATGATTTTTTTCTCCTTCAACATTACATTTAAATTTGCATGCACTCTTGCAGTGTCTGACACGCAGCATTCCATGTCAATATGCATGAAAACCTTCTAATATGCTTTTGAGTTGTCATTTTTAATATCATCACTTGCTTGATTTTCATGTGTGAGAAACTCCATTATGCTCGCTTTGTTATTTAAAGCTCTGCGGAAACTGACTCTTGTGTTCCTTTCTTAAAATCATTTGCTTAACTCCACAAACACGAATTAGAGCAAATCATGGATTTCCCAGCTGTCATTCTCCTCCTCAGTTTACAGAAAAACTTTGCAAAACGGAACAGAGCTGCTCTGTTCACATCAAGAATTTCAAGAATTTCCAATCCTAAAGTCATATGAATAATGGATAAAGACTTTCCCACGAATCACTTCAGATGAAGTGGAAGGCATATCCTTGTGTACAGTTTCTATTAGCTGAGATGGTAACTAATAAAAACTCTACTTTTCTAAATTGTTCTTGAAATCAAAATCACTTACCACAATTAACAACTTTAAAATGTCATTTTTCCCATTATTTATATATGTATACATACATACACATATTTCCCATTCTTTTGATATATATTCACATATGTATACATATGTATAAGTTCACAAACACGACAGAGCAAGATTCAAAAAGGTCATGAATTAAGGGAGAGTTCACTGAAGAAGTTCTGAGAAAGCTTATATTGCTGACTAGATTTTTGTATCTAAAATATATACATGGGTGAAGGTGTGTGTATCTCTATGCACAGGTATATTTATACACATAAAAACCTGTAAATAAGTTACACTTGTAATCTTATCAGGCTGCAGAAGTGGAGTATCTACACTGATTTGTGTGGGCCACTCCTCTTCCATGGCAGAATGAAGACATCAATTTCTAATGTCACATCTTAACATCTTTCATGAGATCTAAGCTCCTGAGCATTACTGTCACTTTTAATCTCTCCCTCACTCACGCTCACCCTATTTCATTGTATTCAGGGTATTGGCATTTCTCTCGTTTGCTTGTTTTAAAATAGTTTCATTACATGAAAGAATTCTTGCGCTTTCATCGTGCTTGTTGTAAAGGAGCTTGGGAAAATTTTTGGTTTTTTAAGTATCTGTATGTGACAGTGCCCTTGCAGTGTGGGTAGGTATCTGTGCTCATTTGCACACAAAGAAACAAAGGCTCTAAGACTTCATTCCTGAAGGTTATGTAGCAAATTAATGCTTCCAGAATTCTTGCTTCATGTGTCCTGTTCAAATACCTTGCTTTGGTGATTGGAGAGCATCTTAATTATGTACCACTAACTTAACTTTTGCAAGCCAGTTAACTGTAATTTGGAATGTGTATTTCATGTTTAGACTTTTAGATTGTGAGTGGAATTCATTCAAGACAGGAAAAAAGGGCGACAAAATGTGAAGATGCAATTTGCTAGGAGCATGTGGAAGATAAGGCATGTGACAAGCAAAGCAGCAAATGCACTATTGCAGCATAAACTGTGGCATGGCAATGGCACTTCTGGGTCAGAAAAAAGAACAGCAGCATGGGTCACGTTAACTTTCTTTTATGTCCTTCAGCAATCCAATTCACAGACTACCTGCAGCCAACAGCCCAGAAGATGCCACAAGCACCACATAGAGGTAAAACGCCTAGTGAAAGGACACCAAGTAAAAGTAATTGGGGAAAAAAATCTGGAAAACCTGACTAAATTCAGACAGAACTCCAAGAAAGAACAAAAGTTACAGTAAATACCTCCAGCTGCTATTCTACAATAAAACAGTGATGTTTTATTTTAAATAGCAATTTACATCCCAGTTCTTGGGTAATCAGTCATCCTTGAGAGTTGCTTTAGTCTTAGTTTGCAGTTTCTAAAATGCATGTAGAAGTCTTCCCCTCAAATTTCTTTTTGAAAATCGTATGATGTCATCCCAATAAACTCAAAGGTTATTTTCCTGCTGTTGAACAATCATTTTATTCTCTTCACATAATGCATGAGACTTCAATTTCTTATTTCAAAAATTTTAGTACCACCACCACCACAAACTTCAAATAAATATTCTGTTAATGACAGACGCACATCTCCTAAGGTGCGGAAGTCAGCAAAGCATGCCCAGAGGGCTGTGACAAAATGAAAGCACATGCGGTAATTCTGCTGCTCAAGTCAAGCTTGAATAGTGCACAAATGTGTTACAAAAATAGAAGATTAGATGTGACATGATTAATTCTAGAAACATCACTTAATAAAAGAAATATTCGAAGTGACATAGAAAAATGAGAAGAAGGAGATATGAAATTCCTGGAGCAAAAAACCCTGGATGGAGAGGAACCTTTGTAAGCACTGCTGGGCGTTTCACTGTAAAATTTTGTTGATGAACAGATGATGATTCAGGTTTGTTTAGTAATGCTGTAGAGGGCTAGATTTCAAAATCACCAGACACACCTTGAAAACCATAGAAAAATGCACAAAAATTGTCATTTGTAATGTGACTGATTTAAATAGTTATTACAGTCTGATTTTTCCAGTTCACTGCTTGCTCCGTTATGGGTTGTTAACAAATACACGAAATGTGTGTAACTTTCCATATAATCAAACTTTCTAATACCAAGCTGTTAACCACTTGGACATTGTAAAAATACTTTTTACCACAGTTTTATTTCTGTTTACATCTCCACTGTGGTATTCTCCTAGTAGTCTTTTTTTGAGGTATGTTTTATTGAAGTTGGGTGCTTTATCAATGCTTCTATAAACTATTAGTTTTACTTATGTCTTATCATCTCTTTGCAAGATGTAAATTAAGTGCTGCACACGTATTTCAACTCCTGTCAGATCCTAGTGCCACTTTATATATGAAGTCATTTGTTGATACCTTGCATGTTTGTTGTAGTTAGATGTGAAACTTAGATTTGGGGCGGGGAAGAAAAAGAAACATTTTTAATAACACTCATCATTCAGAATGTTTTGTCAGTCTTTTCTAAGGCATCTGATTTGACTGAATTTTACTGTAAAATGGGACTAGATATCAGTGTGTCCTAGTAACATAAATATTTTTGTACCACACCAAAAGTTAGGATTTATATGAAAACAGTGGGATTTATACTTTGTGCATGATCAGAATTGAGTAATAAGCAGGCTAAATGGGATATTGAAGAGTATATTGTGTCATTGGCAAAGTAGTATGCAGTTTGTTGAGAACTATAATTGTTTAAAATATTTCAGCTTTTATAGATCTACTTTTTCTGTAGTTCTTTCCAATTAGTTAAAAAGTAAGTAGATGTAAAAGTGCTTCTTTCTCCCGTCCCCAATATGTTTTTTTTCTGATTGTCTTTTTTTGGCATCCACTGATATAATCTTTTCATATGAAATGAAAATGAAATTATATAGTTTATTTTAAGAATATCCTTATTACTGGGTTGGATTTTTAACTGTGACCTTAATATATACTATTCACTGTCAAAGTGCAGCTTCCTGGAGTCTATTGACAAATTAAAATACTCACATAGACTGAAATGATTTAAAAGCTTTTAGTGACCTTAGCTTTGAAAATACTCATCTGAATAACTTTCGTCATGAGGATTTGTGTATTGAATTTTAAGGTACTGATGTTGTCTTTAACTGTTTTCTCCCATGACGTGCACAGATACACAGTTTATATGAAAGAATGTTTGTAGCTAGAAAATTAACTGTTTTAACTAGGGGAATCAGTAAGACTTTAATACCAGCAAAATATTTTGTTATTTTTACCTCTTGATGATAAAGACTTACAAATTCATTCGCTCATATTCATTGAACATTTGACTTCTTAAAACTATAAGCAAGTGTAATGATTCCAAAGTTATTCTGTTAGTCATTTTCTTTCATCTTATCTTATGTTTTAGTTTACTTGTTTGTTTTTGCCAAGGGTTTTTGTTGTCTTTTTGAAATACTCTTTCTTAACCCGAAGAAAGAGTGCAAAAGATAATAGAGGAGCAATTTTGAGATACAGCCTGTGCAGTATATGGACTTTTTTTGTATAAATGAAGCAAGACAGTCTGAGAAATGATTTTCTGCATATTCATGTTATACAGCTGTAAATTGAAAAACAAATTGGAAGGCAGAACTTCACATTATTTTAAGCATACCTTCTTTGTCATATGCAATATCTAGCAAAATGAAAACCAAAATGTCTGAGGTTTTGTATAACAAATTATTGTCAGAAAGCAGAAGCTATCATATATTTTATTCATTGATGGTTAATTATAATCTCAGAATAGTGTCAGTGTCTGACAATTAGTAGAGATACGGAGACATGAGATTGTCTAAAGCCTTCATTTCAATTAAAAATTTGGGATAATGTAGACACAGACTCTTGTGACAGTGCCTTCTGCAGCTACCAGCTGCAATATGCACTATCAAATATTTTTCTGCAGTGCCTGATCTAGCTCTGAGTTCTAGTAATTCTCCCATCTGTTGCAAAATGACCTTGAAATGATTTTTAGGGCTTGATGTTTTCCAACCCTGAAAGTGGGATGAGAGTAGCTCATTGCAGTTCCAGCCAATTTCACTTGTACTTGCACCTGGTACTGAATCTAGTCTGACAGATCTGAAAGTAGCAGCTGTCATTTGCGGAACTTCTTGCTTGTGAGTTTTTAGATATGTTTGGAGATTGCTGTGTACTCTAATCCTCTCCCAAAATATGTAAGGTGAGATTTCTTCTTATAGCTGCTATTGTTCACAAGGGTTTCTTGTATTTGGTATTCCTGTATTCTTCTTAGCTTTTCTAATCTCTTGCTTCTTGAAATTATCTGGATAAGCACAGAAAAAAAAGTGTAATGGGGTAAGCATTTTTATGGCTGAAAAGTGTCTTATGTTCCTGGCAAGTAATAGTAGTACCAGTTGTTTTTTCCCTGTTTGTGAGATAGCCTACATGAATGGACTGCGATTATGATAGAACAGCATGTATGTTGGTGTGAAACAGATAGATTGTAATAAGTTGGTTTTTTTGTCTTTGTATTAGAGTGGCTATACTATTTTAGTGCCAGAAGCCTTGATCCGTGTGGGATTTGCGTAGTTTCAGACAGTGTGACTGCCTCCTAGTTTAAATGCACAGGCAGTATGAAAAGGTCAGCGATGGTAACAAAAACCAATTTTGTATGTTTATGACTTATAAGCAACATTCCTATCCTCCATTATCCTCTACTTGACTTAGAAGCAACATGCGTGTCCTCCATTATCCTCTCTGTTAGCACATCTTGCCTGTGAAGTCAACCGCAATTACGCCATTTCATTCCTGCTGAATACTCCATTGAGAACAAGACTCTTGATGATAGTTTGATGACTAATTTTTTGAATGTTAACTTTGTCAAAAACTTATATTTACAGCTGAGTCATCCTGACTCTGTCCCGAACAGATCTGGTGTTCTCCTTCCCCATTGGGGAAGGAATTGGTTGGAAGGTCACAGCCAGAGGGTAGTGGTCAACGGCTCGGTGTCCAAATGGATGCTGGTGACAAGTGGTGTCCCTCGGGGGTCCGTACAGGGACCGGCGCTGTTTAACATTTTCATTAATGACTTAACGACACTGAGTGCGCCCTCATCAAGTTTTTCAGATGACACCAAGCAGAGTGGGGCAGCTGACACCAGAACGACAGGATGCCATCCAGAGGGACCTGGACAAGCTTGAGAATTGGGCCTGTGTGAATCTCAAGAGCTTCAACAAGGCCAAGTGCAAGGTCCTGCATCTGGGTCAGGGCAACCCTCGCTATCAATGCAGACTGGGGGATGAAGGGATTAAGAGCAGCCCTGCCGAGAGGGACCTGGGAGTGCTGGTGGATGAAAAGGTGGGCATGAGCCACCAATGTGTTCTTGCAGCCCAGAAGGCCAACTGTACCCTGGGCTGCATCAAGAGAAGTATGGCCACCAGGTCAAGGGAGGTGATTCTGCTTCTCTGCTCTGGTGAGACCCCACCTGGAGTTCTGCATCCAGCTCTGGAGCCCTCAGTACAGGAAAGACATGGAGCTGTTGGAGCACGTCCAGAGGAGGGCCACAAAAATGAGCAGAGGGATGGAGCACCTGTGCTGTGAGGAAAGGCTGAGAGAGTTGGGGCTGTTCATCCTGGAGAAGAGAAGTCTGCGGGGAGACCTTAGAGCAGCCTTTCAGTACCTGAAGGGGGCCTATAGGAAAGATGGAGAAAATATTTTCAGCAGGGCTTGTTGTGATAGGACAAGGGGTAATGGCTTTAAACTAAGGGAGGGTAGATGTAGACTAGGTATAAGGAAGAAATTTTTTACCATGAGGGTGGTGGAACACTGGAACAGATTGCCCAGAGAGGTGGTGGAGGCCCCATCCCTGGAAACATTAATGGCCAGGTTGGACGGGGCTCTGAGCAACCTGGGCTAGTTGAAGCTGTCCCTGCTCACTGCAGGGGAGTTGGGCTAGATGACCTCTAAAGGTCCCTTCCATCCCAAAGCATTCTGTGATTCGATGATTCTATGTTGTTCCGCTCATCAATCAGAAAAGGCCTAATGAGCCTGCCTATGTGTGGCTTTAGATGTTTTCATGGTTTCCTAAAATAGTGGAGTTTGTGGGACACCTTGAAGGACCTGAGGTAATAAGTAAGCAATTGGTGTAGAAAGCTGAGGGCCAATTCATTGAGATATCTAAAGCCCTGAGTAGTCTGGTCTGACCTCATAGCTGACCCTGCTTTCACCAGGGATTTTGGGCCTCCTGAGGCGCTTTCCAGCATGGATGAGCCTGGTGGAGAGGAAAGAGCTGGGAAGTGTGTTTAAGATGAACACAGAAAGCTTGAAACAGAAGAGAGATTCAGAGGATGACTTGATTGAATGATAGTCAAGACATTGGTTAGCTATGAATATATTCTCTTTGGTATTCTGTACTTTGGATTTTCACTTCTGTCCATGTTCATTAAGTGAGCCTTGTGAAATGGTGAAGGAGACATGAATGGGATAAAACTTGTGATCAGAAAGAAGCAGGTTAGAAGAGCAGAGATCAATAGAACTGAAGCTGGTAATTGGAAATATATAATTCAGCAACAGTATATGAAAGGGAAAAGGGAAGACAAGAATGAACTTCTGAGACCTTCCTCCTAGGGTACAGAAAAGCATCAAAAATGATGTATCTCTGATAATGTCTTTTACTGATGAATACCTAGATTTCCTATGATGGTTTTAGTCAGGACACCTGTATATACTTTTAGTATACTTATATATCAATAGGTACATGTCTCAGACCATGTACTACATGTATAAAAACTAGCTAGAGATAACAAAGAGTGACAAGAAGGTGATTCTACAAATATACTGAAAGGAAAAGCAGCTTAAGAAAAAATGGAAGTCCCTTGACAAAGGGAGGGGTCAAACCTGTGATGGGCACTAGGGACAGTACAGGAGTATTCAATGCTTATTTTTTGCCTTAAACTCCTGGGGCAAAGCCTGCTCTCAGGCCTTTTTGTGTGTCAGTATACTGTTGAAAAAAAGTAGCAGAGCAATAGATTAAGGACATCTTAAAGGTGTGATGTATAAATGGGATACACCCAGAGGTTTGGAAAAAAATCGGTGATGTGATTGCAAGGCTGCTGACTTATCTGTGAAAAATCATAGTGGTCAGGGGAAATTTCTGACAGCTGAACAAAGGCTGTAGTAAAAGCGAAAAAGAAGGCTGAGGCATCTGTAGGCCAGTCAGCCTCTCCCCTCAGTCCCTAAAGAAATCAAGGACCGCCTCCTCTTGGAGTCTTTATCCAAGCAAGTGGGGTATATGAGACGGGTCAGTCAGAAAGCCAGCCCGTGTTTAGCAAAGGCAAAACATTCATGATCAGCCTGGTTGCTTTCTGTGATGAAATTAATGGCCTCAGTTTGCATCAAGGGAGGTTTAGATTGGATATTAGGAAAAATTTCGTTACTGACAGAGTGGTCAGGCATTGGAACAGGCTGCCTAGGGAAGTGGTGGAGTCACCATCCCTGGAGGCATTCAAAAAATGTGTAGTTGTGGCACTTCAGGACGTGGTTTAGTAGGCATGGTGGTGTTGGGTTGACAGTTGGACTTGATGATCTTGGAGGTCGTTCCCAACCTTAATGATTCTATGATTCTGTGCTTTAGCTCTGTGCATGAAGTTACTACAATCAATGCAGAGACTTTCTGCTTTGTCTCCTACAGCATTCTTACTTAGGAGCTGAGGAAATACGAGCTGGTTAACAAGATTTTTAGGTGAGTTGAAAACTGGCTGGGATGCTGGTGTTTTAGTAATTAGAGGCCCAGTGTCCAGCTGTCAACTGGTACCAAGGAGAGCGTCCTAGGAATCACTGCCGGGGCTGATATCATTTGAAGTATTCAGCAGTGACTGGAATGATGGGACAGAGCATACCCTCGGCAGATTTGTAGATGACACTGAATTAAAGTGAGTGATTGATAAATTGAATGTTAGAGGTTGAATCTAGGTGCATCTTGATAAATCTGCGCATTTAGCCAACAAGCTGCATGAAAATTAATAAAGAATCCCATCCATCACTAAAGATTAGAAACCAACTTGCTGAGTAGCAGCCTGACTGAAAAGGACTGGGGTTGTGCTGGATACTAAGCTGAATGGAATGGAATTTGTCACAGACACCTATCATAAAGTGTCAGAACAGATATCTTCCTTAATGCATTTCAGCGTGTTGGAATTCTCTTTAAATTTCTAATTTAGACCTAAATAACTTAAAGACAGAAAAAGGGGGGGGGGAATCTGTGGTACTTTACCTAGGAAATGCAAAAAGAACTGTGATTGCCAATTTCTTTCAGTATTTAAGGAAGATAGAACTGAGTAATGCAATAGAAGCATGGTTGTTTCGGTGTCTGGGGATGTGACCCTTTAACGTATGCTATTGCACATTTATTTCTATGTTATTAAGTACTGTATGTATGTGTTTCAGAACAATGGGTTAAGATATATGCAAGCAGAGTTCTTGATCTAAAGCAGATGGAGACATCAAGTAAAATATGCCTAATGTTACTAATTAATTAGCTTTTAGCTAAAGATTATCCATATTTTTATATATGAAAGTGCTTGCATTTCGACTTATCCTGTCAGTAATGGATTCCTGCTTGTTTTAATTGTGCTACTTGGTGGCAAATTGTAGCATGTGATTGGAGCACAGTCTAGTCGGTACACTCAGGAAAAGGACAGAGAAAAAAATTTACATTAACAGGGATATGTTACTACAAGAGCGGTAGTTCAGGTGAGAGGTGCTGGAGGAAAAGAAGTAATACTGGAGTGGAAAGGCTGAGGAAGTTCTGGAATTCGGGGTGTCAGAAGAGAAAGGAGTGGAGGTGAGAAATCTGAACTGAGATGGCTGAAAACCCTGCTGGGGTCCTGGGCAGATGATCTTCCAGATGTCACTGTACCTCAGGAAAGACGAGCAATCTTTCCAGCCTCATTGGTCACGTTTTTCCTCCCCTCTCTCTCACACAAATGGTCTGAGTTCTGTCTGTTTGTTAAACAAAGAATAAAGGCAGAGCGTATACGCTGTAGTATTTCTGGTAATACTGTTGCCCTGTGGGGAAGGAATAATGCTAATACATTTGTAAGAAGAATTATCTAATACTTTTGTAGTATTTTTCCTTTTAAAAAAAAATTGTACAGCAGTGGAATGAATGTAATATTTAATTATTATTTATATATTTAGTCAATATTTATTCATTGTTCATGTCCTAATTGTTTTGTTGCTTCTCGCAGTTTTATTTAAGCCTTAGGGGTGGTTACACTGACCAGTGAAATCAGGTGATAGGAGATAATGCCCTTTGTGGCTCTTCTATGGTTTAGCAAGAAGCCCACCAATACAAAAAACAATACAAAGCAAATTTAATTTGCCCAGGTAAGGAAAAATTCATGTGACTAAAGTCATAAGCTGGCAGTTGCATCTCTTCATGTCAACCAGAAAACTTATCTGTCATCAGTCTAAATACAGTCATTTGCACAAGTCCTGAACCAGTTTTTAAATTCTCATTGGCAATGAAGTGGTAGGAGTGGGATGCTTCCACACTGCTCTCAGATTCTCAGCTGATGTAAATTGAATTTAAAGGAACTGGGCTAATTTACTTTTCCTAAGATCTGACATATTATCGACCAGAATATAGTTGAAATTGCTGTGTTCTGTATTAATGCTAATTTTTATTCCCTTAAACTGAAGTAACTTTTTACACATTCTTTCTTAGAAAAATTATTTCTATTTGTTCCTTCTCACTTCACCATACAAATCCAGAACTCTGAATTTCTCAACACACAATTTTAAAATCTCTCCTTTATCTATATGTTCTGAGCCAGTTGACTTCATTAAGTATTTCCACTCCTGCAGAGATTTGTAGAAGCTATTTATCACCGAAACCTTAGGGGAAATCATTATGTTTGCTGCCTTTCAAGAAGCATTGGACATAGCTCCGTCTGGTTCAATGAAGATCAGCTGTTCTTTTCCTTTTTCTCTTCTTCCTAAAGCTTTTTGCTTATTGCTTTGTTATGTTTTGAAAACTATGAAAGCCTTTCATGTCACCAGGCTCTAGTTAGTAGATAACGTAGTTGAAATTGCAGAATATTAGGCATTCCACAGGGATGAAGCATAACCTAAAAGAGGATGTTGTCAGCATGAAGCCGATAATCTTCAATCTTGTGTTACCTTTTATAATTGCATTTTTATTGACTTGTTCAGAAAACACATTCATATGCTTGACAATTGATGGAGTACCATATATCAAGGTAATTGGTAGGTAGTACATATCAGTCTTGTTTTCAGATTGTGACTCTACTCTTCTTGGAAGCAATGTCATGTGAAATCTATTGCCACAAATTCTTTTGTGATCTATGAGGAGTCTTTTGATTATATATGTTTGTTTTTTCTCCTGGTAATCAGGAAAAAAGGGTAAGAAAAATGAAATAATTTAATGGTTAATTTTTAATCTCTCTAGTTTTGGGAGTGAGATTTATTGCTCAGACTGACACTCCATAGATGCCAAGAGTGAGAAGAACACATTGTTTTGTCATACTGCTGGTATTTACTTCTATGAAATGACATCATAGACCTTGGGGCAACTTTAATTCACAGCAGAAGAGTGTTGTGAAACTTTGTCATTTGTCATTGTACGGTCCGTTGACCTAGATGTCTTCAGGTTTTTGAAACTGGTCTTTGTAAGTCATATGAGGCCCTCTACTGGTAGCCACTTTAAAATATTTCAAGGTAAGATATAAAAAAAAAAAAAAAGCTAGAAGAGAACAGATTGCAATGAAGCTGTATTAAACTTTCAGGTTATCTTGTGTAATTCAAGTGCTGGGGACTAAGCAGTCGATAATCACTCTTTAAATGTGACTAGTATAGCCCGCAACATTGCACAAGCATCAAATTTTTAACAGTTACAGTATTTCACCTGTGTTTTTTCACATACTGTTATATTGAAATTGTATTTTGAGATTGATATTTTTTTCAGCTGTTCTTGTTCTTGTCATGTTTTTACTAGGTGTACATTCCAAGCAGAGTGGCTATTGTGCTTCAGAATATGGATATCTCAAAATGAAGTTCTCTGTAACTATCACTGAAGAAGCAAGCCATAGAAGAAGTGCTGATACACTGTACTAGTACTAAGTATAACAAAACTTGCCCTATGGAAGCTTTCTGAAACTGAGTATAGTAAGTTTAGGTGTTTAAAGTTTAATATTCACATATCGTATAATTGCAGAGCACTTGACGTGCTAGAACCTCTTTTGAGGAAACTTTACAAAAGAGGCAGAAAGGAAAATGTTGGGTTTGTAGTTCTAGTCTAGTAGTACAAAATTACACTTAAGGTATTGCAAAGCAGCAGGTATTCTCAATTGTTGTTTACAGAATTTTACAGAGAATAACAAGACTGACCCTGCTCTGAAGTTTGTAATATCTTGTAATCCTTTTTTTTTGATAGTGAGTTCAAATGTTCTTTATATATTAATGCTTCTTATTAAAAGTAAGTAGTTTGCTTAAATCAAACAGAAGTTTTTGGCTAAAAGGCAGCCTTAACGGTTTGTGGGACCTAATCTGAGTCTCCTCTTCTTTAATGAAGTCCAGTGATTAGAACTGTTTATCCAAATGGTTGAGAAGGTCCTCCGAGAGCATTGTACTTTGCCATTTTTTATTTTATTAAAATTGCAGAAAAATGCTGAACAGCAAAATGAGCAGGCCGATTGACTGGTGCACTGCTGATGCTGTTGTGTAAGTTGCTTATTTGCTCCCAATCAAATCACTTAGTCTGTGCATCTCACTGCTACAGCTGAAAAAAATCACAGAACTATTTTATTTAAATGGCTAAAATCTTCAGTGAGAAGAGTGTTTTGTTTGTATTGCCATGATACTACACTGGAAGAGATACTTAATTTGTGATTCTTCCCATTGTATTTATTTCACTGATGTCAAGACCTTACAATACTGATTTCACATTTCCAGAAGCTGCCTTTCAGCTTGGAACATAATGATGTTCTTGCACTTTTATAATTTTTGAAACGTGGCTTCTCATGAAGAAGCAGTCTCAAAATACAGTGATCAAACTGAGGTGTTTTTTGGATAAAATCAAGATAGTTAATTATCAGAGTGCTGCTAATATTACTCGAGTGAGTTGTTTCATGAGCTACAACTTTTTTGTAAAGCGTAAGATTATGTATATTTGAAAATGTATTGCAGAATATTCTGGAAAATTAATATCAAATTAATGAGACATGCTTTATTTTCTTCCTTTTATTTAAAAACATATTTTTGAATTGGTTCTGAAATGAGCGTCTTTTGTACAAATCTGAATTTTCTAACTTTAAATAGCCAAAGAGGAGGATGTCCGTGACCATTTCCAAGTCATAATTTTACCTAGTTTCTTATGTGAACCATTGTGTTAATTACTGAATGGTTGTGCCAACACCGAAAATCTATTCACAGTTCTTGGAATGCTTTCTTATGGCTTACTACTTAAGCAAAATAAATGATATGATGGAATAATGCAGCATGATGGAAAACAGTCTTTTGCAGAGCTCACACTGAAAGGATGTTATGAATATCCCCACTCTGCTATGTTCTGTGTGACAGAATTTTATATTACAGTTGAGTAGCATAATACTGTTTAGGATCATGCTTCATTTTCCTCTGCATCAGTTTAATCATTTTTTGGTAGTGGGCTAATAGAAGCATTTCTGTTACACTAAGACTTTAAAGAAAATTCACGGAACTGTTTTAGCAACTGGAACGGATTATCTTTTTTTTTTTTTCCAGATTGTTTTCCTTGTAGTGAAATAACGAGCAACATCTAATACATGTTATATTTGCATTATACTGATCTAATATGTTTTATAGGGTGGTTTGTTGTTTGTTTTATTTACTGGCACCAGTTCCAGGTTTCAAAATGTAATGCGAGACAAGTGTCTGTGTCAAACCTTTTTTTTTTTTTTTTTAAGAGAAGGAATAAATGTATGATGTGAAGTATAAACTGTGTAAAATTACATGCAAAATAAACTCTGAGGAGGATAAAACAAATGCATATATGGTTTCATTGCTTGTACTGTAAGATTGTACAGTAGTCTTAACACTGGAGGACAGTATTAGATTTTGCTCCATCTTGAAATCAGGAGCTTGTCTTGGTCAGAAACAATCTAATGAGATTGGTAGAATATTTGTACTACACGTTTTTCTTTTATGTGGTGATAGATTAATAAAAGCACACTACAAGATTTGCAAGATGAACATATAAATATAGGAAGCATAATAATTAGGGCTTTTTGGACTCAGCCTCTACATTCTAACAGTGGTGTGCTCCTGCCTGTCTTGCGAGGCTGGAAATTTTTCCCTTGTGATACCTATGGAGAGACAGTTTCTTCCTCCTGCTCTTCGTATTCTGATGGATTATGAAGAGGCATTCAGCTCCTGCCATTTCACCTTCTGTCTAGCATCACACTCAGATTACGAGACTTCGTCCAAAGTCCCTCCTTACAGTTATGCGCTGAGGCTTGTAAATGCCTGTTGCCGTGACTGGTTGAAGCCTCAGACACGTTTCAAGAAGCACGTGGGCTCCAGAGTTTTTTTTGCTTGGATACACCTCAAATCAACACTTTGCAGTCAAATATGACAGTTTTTAGCTCTGTCACAGAAGTAAATTAAATGGTCCATGGTGATGTATCCCTGGACACAAAGCTCTCCACAGAGATTCAGACATCGTGGAAGAACTGTCTTTAAAGATAATCTCTCTTAATGTAAAGGACCGATCAGGATTTATATTTCTACTCTTAGAAATATATACTTCCCTGTCACCTGAAAGAGTGCTGGTAACTCTTGTTAGCTCTGGCCCCAGAAATTGTTACTCTGCAGTCTCTAACAGTCAATGAAAGCTCAAGTTCATCTTCACCTGCTGGTTTATCTAAGCATTCAGGCTGACCTTCTCTCCGTCTTGCATCATGTGTACTGAATGGTTCTTTGTACTGGATTATTTAAGTTTTTCTCCAGACCAGGTTATTCTTGCAGGCAGGCATCAACTGGACCACCACCGTATTCTACAGCAATAAGTTTTTATTTCCTTGCTGTTTTCTTCTCCCACAATTCAAGCCTTACTGTCCTGAAGTTTATTTTGAAGGTGAAGAATGAAGTGGGTGTTTCAGCTTGGTGAGTACTACTGGAAAAGAGATTTTAATGAAAAAACTGTTTGACCTTTATGTTTGGTTTTCTTCTCCTATGGAATTTGTCTTGCTCATTATATTCAGTTTAGTAAGGAGTTTGTTAACCATGTACTCTGAAAGACAGGAATGTGGTGTAGCTAATCCTCTGACAAAGGGAGACTAGCTGTATGAACAGTAAGATACCAGACTTGGTAAGCAATTGTATGGTACTCGGACATAATGCAAGGCGATGTTTTTCCATATTAATCTGTCAGTCACAGTTCTGCTTTCAAATGATGTTTTAAGCAGCTTGAAGAAGTTTAAGGTTCCTCATTTTTTTTGTGACTCCAGGTTCTTAACTGCACATGAGTGGTTAAAGGAAGAACTTCCTGTTCATTTAAAAGTCTAACTTGTTGAAGGACTGCTACAGAGATGAAGCTGTATTTTATGGTGTAAGTGTTCTGAAGGGATTGAGGGTGTGGGTTATTTGCTGTAATGGAAAGCTGTCTCTTATGCCAAACTTACGTTTTAACTCTCTTTAGATTTGCAGATTATTTAGAGTTGTATTCAAATTCTTGAGGAGAAAAATAGCATCTTTAAGAAAGTTTCATGACCATTTGAAAAAAAGAAAATCCAGACATTTTGGTCATGTTTCCCTTTTTTTAGAGAGAGAAATATTTTTTTCTTCATGTAATGTTTCCGTTATGTAGACTTTCTCATTTTTTTAATCTGAAATTGCGGTAATAGTGATAGGCTGACATATGACTGCTTTTATTAGAAGGAATTACATAAATTGTTGGGTAAAAATAACTCCAGTTGAATATGTTTAAAATACTCTGGTTATGGAAAGGTAAAAACAAAAGCTAATTATGACTCATTAGATGAGACAAATTATGTTTTTCATGCCTGTGAGTACAAAACCTACCCTGTAAATATAAATAACTCTTGGATATTCATGGTAAATTAAAGCCTAAAATGAATTAGGAGAAAATGTAAGAACTTGTAGGCAATGAAGTAATAGGTCTCAGCTTTGCTGATATTTTTGCATATTTACAAAGCTATTCTGAGCCCTGAAAAAGAGTGTTTAATTGAACTAGTTAGTTCTAAAAACTGTCTTAGAAAGTTAAGGCAAAGACAATAATTTCTCAAAATATTAGGAGAGGGTTAAAATTGACACAGCACTAATCACCTATACCATTTGACTCCAGAATAATCTTCGGTATTGTTAAAGGCTAGGAGGGAACTCCCTCTAAACTTGCTTGTTTCTTCTGACTAATCCTCACAAATCACAATTTAAATGTGTAGAACAATGACAGTCTAAGATAGGATGATGTCAATTTAGTGCGTTGAATATTCAGTCTTTGCTCAGGGTGTGAGGTATATAACAAAATAGATACAGTGCGTTTAGGAAGAAAGGTATGTCTGTAAACACTGAAGTAGCAAAGCTGCAAATGCTATAATGTTGTAGTGTTTTTCCCATAGTATTTTTTTTGTTCTGCTACTTTTCAGTAGTCTGTTTGAAGTCTTTTGTAGCAAAGGAGCCAACTCTGCTCTATTTTGTATTCTCTTCACTGGAGAGAGGGAATGGGAGCAAGCAGCTAACTGTCCTGCTGTACTGGGCCTGGCTGGGATGGAATTAACGTTCTTCACAGCAGCCCTGTGGTGCTGTGGTTTGGGTTTGTGCCGAACATGGTGTTGGTAACTGTCTTGTTTTCGGCTGGGACAGAGTTAATTTTCTTCCTAGTAGCTGGTATAGTGCTGTGTTTTGGATTTAGTATGAGCATAATGTTGATAATGCACTGATGTTTCAGCTGTTGCTGAGCAGTGCTTACACTAAGTCAAGGACTTTGCAGCTTCCCATGTTCTGCCAGAAAGGAGGTGCACAAGAAGCTGGGAGGGAGCATAGCCATGACAGCTGACACAAACTGGCCGAAGGGATATTCCATACAGTATGACGTGATGCTTGGTATATAAACTGGGGGCTGTTGGCCAGGGGACTGGGATTGCTGCTCGGGGACAGGCTGGGCATCGGTCAGCAGGTGGTGAGTCATTGCACTGTGCATCACTCATTTTGTATATTCTATAATAATTATTATTTTTTCCTTTGCTTTCCTATTAAATTATCTTTATCTCGATTCAAGAGTCTTTACTTTTTTTCAATTCTCCTACCCATCCCACTGGAGGAGAGGAAGGAGTGGGCGAGCAGCTACCTGGTGCTTAGTTGCCAGCTGGGGCAAAACCACGATAGTAACACATCAGTCTTTTAGCTGTTGCTGAACGGTGCTTGCACATTGTGAAGCTTTTCGGTTTTCTACTCTGCCCCCACCTCCTCACCCCTTGGCGAGCCAGGAAGTGGTGGACATCTGCCTGCTGGTGGGAAGTCATGATTGAATTCCTATTTCTGCTTTGCTTGCACATGCAGCTTTTGCTTTACCTCTTCAACTGTCATTATCTCAGACTACAAGCCTTCTCACCTTCCTTCTATTTTCCCCTCATCCTGGAGGAGAGGGAAGTGAACGAGCAGCTGGGGAGGGTGTTTGGCTGTTTGCTGCGATCAACCCACCACCTCCACCAAAAACTGAGTGAGCTGTCCACCTCCAAAGGAAATTGGCTTGCAAGAGGAAAGTAGGTTATATCAGTTGAAGTCATTTGAAAGTCATTTGAAGGGAAAGGTGGGGGGTAAATCCCATCTTTGCTTGGTTGCCTTTCACAAAATACTGCGTGTCTTTGGGTTGTAGATCGAGATAACTGGAGTAGATTAATTTTCCTGTGATTAAAGTATTGCCTTTGTGAATGATCAAAGTCTACGTGTTCAGTCTTTTCCATGCTAAAAATTTTTGGGCCAGTTCTTTTGTTGTAGTCTTTACTTGTTGATACAGATTTATTCCTGTAGCAAAGTACAAAAATACTTGCCTACTTCAAAAAGTAACTAATTTTAATGTAAATTCCTTTCAAACAGTTTATTCACTATAAAGAAATTAAAAAAAAAAATCTATCAAAACACTACCTTCTGGTACAGTAAAGATATGGAAGATTAACTGAAATTAAAACCTGATCTTCAGAATGTATGACATTTTAACCATTACTTTTGTACAAAGCTCCTTTCATGTATTGGCTGCTGCTTCTGTTGGGATTTTTTTCTTTGTTCATTACAGTGGTATTAGACCAAATGCAACATTTTCTTTGAGTCTTTCTGTATTCTGTAACCTCTGTAGATACTAGTTATGAATGTTTAAGGCGATTGCAATTTTCAGTCGTCAGTAGTAAGTTGGGGGTCGCTATGGGTTGGGGTGTTTCTAGGGTAGGGATAAGCGAGAAGACTTAAGATTTTGGGTGGTGTTTTTTTTTTTTAATGCCACTTAAATTCCTGCCTTTGCAATTCCACTAATTTTAAATCTTGGACTGTGGCATGTTTTTGTCAGACAAAAACAAACCCTGTCTGGCAGCAAAAAAAGCACTTCTTGGAACTAGCATGAGAAAACCAATGAAGTAAACACATGATGTCCAAAAACTGGTATGTATTTTTCTATCCAGGATTGTTTATCTGAAGGAACTAGTGTTGCTGACTTTATGAAATGGAGCAGAAGGGCTGTGTTACATAGAGAACAGTTTTTTGTGCAGAAAACTATTTGCCCAAGGTAAAAAAAAAAATCCAAGATTTTAAATATGGGATGTCTTTGTGAAAAATACTGGATTATGACAAGTGAACATTTTTATAGAAAGGTATTTGTCAAAAACCCTACCATAACAGTTCTATAAAAGATAAGAGTACTAAGCAAAATCCATACTTGGATTATGTGCCAAGCGTGTACACTGACAGCTCTAACACTGTTAGTGTAAGCAGCTGTGTGGAGGGGGCTTTCATTAAATTCATTGCATAAGTGAATCTCTGTAATCTCTTCTGAAAATAAGAAACATTTTTTTAACAAGCAAGTAAAGTGATAGGGCTATGGAGTTAGCTTGCTATAGGCTTCCTTTGGCTTCTAAAATTCAAATCAGCTGTGTAACTTCTGCCTGATGCCTGCTGGGGAGGGTTGGTAGGCAGTGATTTTGCCAGGCTGCTGGCATCAGCATCTTTCCCAGACGGGTCAAGCTGTCCCGGTGGTGGTCCTTGCATAAAGGTGGGTGATGCCGCTTGATGAATTGGACTGGAAAACTGATTTGGTGGGAATATAACTCTCTTTAATGGCATGAGGCCGTGAAATATACATAACCCTAGCTGGAAAATGAGCTCTTCACAGTTGATGTCTCAGTCTTCCTGCAACTTGTCGGATGGTGACTACGCTGCATCCAATATTTATGTGTTAGTTGTGCTGTGTAACAGCCTGCTATTACACAGAACTAACTCTTCTAGTTTTAAGTAACCTCCTCGATCTGCCAGCCACTGTTCCTCAAAGTATTCAGACAAGTGTAATATAGTAAATCATATTCATGGATTAACACGGTGGCCACATGTCCTTCATGGAAATGACACTTTTTTTAAAAAAGAAAATCCTCACAGAATCATTCAGTAATGTGATTAACTATTTTAAAACAAGTTGAATGTGGTTTGCTGAACTGGGGATAGCTGGTAGGAAGTGATAATGAAAACATCAGATGTATTTAATGCAATTTTAGTTTTTTCCTTTTTTTTTAATCTTTCCTGTGGATGTAGTAAGCACAAGGTATCACTGGTGGTTAATGCATCCCTAGAAATGCTATCACCAAATGCACACACATACACATTAAAGGGAACAGAAAACCATACTGACATACAGCTAGAAATTAACTAGGGACAGCTGTTCTCATATTGGCACAAAAAGAAAATAAAAAATGTAATTATCCAGTTCTCTGTTGGATTTGTGTACTGACGGAGCGGAGGGAGAAGAGTCCTGATTTTCTATCATTGCACAAACAGGGTTACTCTTTTTCAGAAATCTTCATGTTAGTTCTGATACAAAACATGAAAGGAGCAAATATCCCAGAGTTACGCATCTGCTGCTGCTATAGAAGCTCGTCACGAAATTCTTGCCCTGCAGTGCATACTTATTATAGTGGTTGACTGTAATGGTCCCATTTAAACTTGAGTGGTGATACACAGTGTTATGTAAAACACTGTGCAAGGTTGTTCAAACATGAAAGATAATTGCTGATGTTTCATTGCCAGTAACTCACAGGCAGACATTCCTATGACTAATTAGATACAATGACCTTTAGTATTAACAGCCTTGATGAGCTTCAAGCCATGATATGCTTTTGACGCTAGACATAGCTTTCAACCTGTCTTGTTTGTTTTTGCTTGTTCCTGAACAGAGCTTGTGAATCTTCCTGTTTATTTTGGACAATGTAGGCAGGTGTCTGGTGTGTTTGTGCTCCCTACAGAGTCCTGCCACCTCGCAGGACTGCGCCGTGCTTAGTCCTGCATGCCTCTAGCTAGTTTCTGTCTGTTGCACTCAAACCATACGGACGTTCTGAGCAGCCCTTATGTCCTTACCCCTTCCTACTTCTCTGGTTCCCACCACCCAGCAGGGTGGGTATGTTGATGCAGGTATCTACAAGAGGTTTGTCCCATTAAAAGATCTGTTAAGGCCAAGTCCTTCAGGTGCTTGGAGACAGAGGGGACTGCAGCACAAATAAATGTGTTGGTTTGTGTTTTACTTTATCCTTAAAGGTCACAAGGGGCCCCACTTCTAACTCCTAACTTTCCCAGATTTTACAGATTCTGTCGTCCTGATTTGGTGGCTCCTTTTCAAGGCTGTCATTGACCTGGAGGCATTGGTAGTAACATTTCAGCCGTTGCTCTCACAGCAATTACCATAACAGTGCAGATGTAAGGTGCAATCAGAGATGTGCAAGTGAACCATCTTCAGCTTCCTAAATTTATTCCTCTGTGTCATCTGCTGAGCAGTGTTTGCAGTTGCTGGTAGGGAATTTTCCCCATGAGGAAAAACTGTAAGTCTGAGCATGTCTTCGCCTTTATTTCAAAGTCTGTTTCCTTTATGCCCTGTACATCTCTACTCTGAAAAGCTGATGGGTGACAGATGACTTGCCCAAGAGTTTAGAGAATCACTCCACAGCTCACCAGGTACAGCTTTTTGCACTAAGGGAAGCAAAACAAAGCATGAAGGTGTGAAGGGCTTGCAAAGACACGGCACATCATCTCTGAGGTTGCTTAGATGCCCAGTGGAAGAGTCAGACTTGATGTGAATCTTGCTGCAGCCTGCTGGATTGGTGCAATCCAGTCCACCCTCTTCCCATCTCTTCCAAGGGGTTCAGTCGTATCCATGCCAGTACGTAGGTACTGGATACACTCAAGGGATCACAAGTACAACGTCAAGAAATCGGATAGCAGGATGGCCAAGGCAAACAAGGACATGAAACCACAAACACACGGTGTTTACAGTTTCTTAACTCTCTTCCAGTTCTTCTGGAATGAGTCAGGTGCTCATCCTGTCTTTCACAGTGACCACAGCTGGCAGAAGATGCAAGCAGCCAGCAGCAGGTATCTATGTGATAATCCTCCTTATGGGGAAGCCGGGTTTGCTTGGAGATGGGCTGCACGTGATAGAGGAATCTGTGTGAAGCAGGGAGGAAAGAAGTATCCAGATGTATCTGGCAGGTATCTCTAGAGAAGCTGTTTCTTTTGCTTTTAAGTCTTCTGATGATGTATCTCTTGGTCACAGAAGCTTGAGTAATTGGGCTTTATTTTTTAAGCACACATTCTACAGTATTTTGTACCCACTTCTATATCTTTTCTGCATTTCTAAGTCACATCATTAGCAACAGCAACCAACTACTGCACAGTATTTCCACAAATGATACTGGTTAATTAACCAAGTGATGTGTAATAACACTACATTTTTCTAGACTTGTAGCCTAAAAGGCCTGAACCTCTTAGAAATGATAACAAAAAAGTGGTGGTATTGTTCAGAAAGATCAGTGTGCTGTAGATGGTTTGGTATCTCTACAAGCCTGCACCTGTAACAATGATTCGCATCAGAGAAGTAATACGCAGTTTTGAAGTGAGTCCTCTGATGGTATCCATTTACCATGTGCTAACTCAATTTCCAGAGCAGCTTTGGGACAAAAAAAGTAGATTCCTTAGAGGTGGAACTAAATAACAGTCTCTTCTCCAAAAGCACTCTGAATGCCCCTTGGTGTGTAATTTGTTTAGGTCCCAGTATGTCCATGCATGGCCTCCACCCACTGCAAGGACTTGCCACGTGCATCTAATAAATATTCCTAACAGGAAGCTTCAAATTGCATGTGGAGGTAAGACTTTTCAGGGTAGGAGATGAGACTGCAGCTAATCCACAGTATACTGCCCAAACCACATGTAATAGCAGTGTGAAGAGCTCAGCAGCAGCCACTTTGATCTGTTCCTGAAATACTTGCTAGCGTAGATGTAGCGTGATAGACCAGTACTATTATTTCTAAATTTGCAAGACTTTGCTGTTGTGAATCCATATTCCTTGGCTTAAGCCCTGTTCTTTATGTAACATGGCAAACCAAATTAAAGACACAGAAATGTTTCTGAAAATGTTTACACAGAACTGATGTTGTGAATCTACAGTTATTTTTATAGTTATCTTAATGTAGCCATTATGGCATAATAACAGCCTTTAGTCATTGTTCTTCTGCCTGGTAAGGCAAATAATGTGCTTGTCTAATGTAACAGAAACTGCAGTCAGTAGCAAAATCTTTAATATCTAATTTGCTAAACCTTATTTTGCACTTTTTCATCTGAAATGCAGATTTAGAAATTGAAGTAGTGTGTGTAACATTTCAGTGCACAAAATCATTACCAACAGGGTATTTGGATGGCAGTTGTAGCTTGGTTTGGGAAGGCTTTTTTAGCTGAGACTAATTTGTATTCATGGGCCAGAAGATTTTTAAAAGTTAATAAGTTTTATGGTTTGTGGGAGTTTTTTTGTGAGGGTTTTTTGTGCATTTTCTTTATTTAGCAGAACATAGTGAAACAGTTGACTCCCCCCACCCCCTCAAGGCTCTGTGTTTCACTTCCAGTCTGCTGCACCCAAGGGTGGCTGTTCCCTTTGGTACAGCCATAAGCTCAAAATCAGGAATAGGTCTCAGTCCTCGTTGAGTTTGGTGCTTTCTTGTGCCACAAATATTTTATTCACATAAGGGATCATGAGGGATGATTTGTGTCCCTGACAAAAGCACAGGAGAAGTAAAAGTGATGTCGGCCCGCTTTACAGGTAGGGATCTGTCACATAGAGGATATATTTCAGGATCTACATTCCAGTACTTCGCTGATACAGGGATTCACTACTTCCAGATTTTGCAATGCTTTTCTCTTACTAAATTCTTCCTTATTTAACTGCAGTCGGGAAAAGCTCACCTGTGAGTTGGATGAGATGAATACTGCCCTTGATGCCCTTCGCACATTTTATTTTCCTCATTTTCTGCTGTATTTTATCATTGTGCTGTAATGTTGCATGCTCTAGCAAATGGAGTAATTGGGGAGGGTGTCATGTCATACATTAAAGGTACATCAATGGCAAAAATTGTTCTCCATAAAAAGGTCATACTGTTCTTTTTACCATGTCAGCCCTCTGTAGTTTCGCAGCAGCTCCCCATTTGGAGCTTCAGAGCCAGCTGGTTCTTGCCTGGCTAGCCATGCACGGCCACTCTTGGATCCAGAGATGGGCAGAAGTGTATTTCTGGAGTAGGTAGATAAGACCTCCAGGTGCTCCCCATACCCAGTCACTGGAAGCACACATTGCCCATGCATCAAGTGGCTGCAGGGCGAGGATTATCCCAGAAGACACCTGGGAGAGCTGTCGTGGAGCCACAGGAGAGATTAACACCTCCCTCGCCCTTGCTGGCAACTGACAGGTGAGAAGAAGCAGCACGGGTGTTTTCTTGTGTTGCAGTACTCTGACAGTTTGAAGTGCCTGGAGGGGAAATGACGTCCCTGCACAAGGAGGTGGCCAAGGCTGCGGTAGGCGCTGTCGCCCCGCTGCCCCAGCCTGTTCCAGCTGAAGGCAGCGCGGGTGGGTCGTGGCAGAGGCGAGCGCAGGGTGTTTCCAAGGCGCTGCACACCTTCTGCCTTCTCTGCATTGGCCTTGCCTTGGCACGGCTTGAATGGTGCAGGGGCAGCAGGTTGGGCTTCTGCATGGCCAGCACGTGTGGTCATCAGTAACTCCAGGGAAGTTGTGGTGTATACCAGTAAATATGAAGCTATTCCTCTTCAAAGAATGTGTTTGCTGTGTATACTGGGATATATAGCTAGTGTCGTCTCTAGCACTGCATATGAGACCTTGCTTGATTTCCCTAAGATTAACATTTTTTTTCTATGTAAATACACTTAATGTGCCTACTGTAGATATCCATGCACTGTATTGAAACAAAATATTAATCAGCGTAAGAAAAAATTAATTTCATTTAAATACAAATTAAATCACCAAGGTTATCCAGCCATCTTTGTTAATCCAAAGCCTGTGTAAATGATTGTAGCCCTGTGCCAGGCACTAAAATCAAGATTGTGGGAGGCACATTTAGTATTATTTTTCACTGGAAAACACCACACACCGGTCAGTACTGCGGTGATTACAGCAGTCGCATGAATCTGATGCTTGTAGAGGCACATCAGTTGAGTAACAACAGTTCAGCAATTCATGCTTATTGTTATTGTGAGGAATCTCAGACACAAACTTCTCCAGCACAGTGTCAGGTTCTGGCCTTGCTGAGTATGGATTACAAAATAGTAGTTAGGAAATACTGACTTCAATATATTTATTGCTTATAGAGTAATCCCTGTTTATATATTCAGCTGATGCCACAGAAAGTAAAAATTATTTATAAATACAGTTCAGCTTCCATTAAAGCTTAAAAAAATTTATCTTGAAAAATTTTTAAGAGGGCTAAGCAAAAGTGTTTAAGCTGTCATTCTCATTCCGGTCCTCCAGGAAAAATCGCTCCTCGGTTTTCATAAAAATCCAACAATAACTGAAATGGATTTCTCTGTGGAGGTAGAGCTCGGTGTCTCCTCTCTGGGTGAATAATTGAATTTTATTGGGTTATTCAGCACACCGATAATTTAGAAATATTTAAGGATCATATTAACAGTTTTTATCTTTTGTTACCAAAGTAAACCACAATGGTTTTTAATACTTGAAGCACTTCATTTGACCTAAAATAACAAGATTAGTTTTGAAACATCTGAATAACAGAACAGTTTTACCAAGGGTCCAATCGTGGTTTTTAGAGGTCTCAGTGTTAATGTGAGATGGACCTAGGTGTGAAATGACTGGTCTGCTTATAGAGCAGTGGTGAGGTTGGTGTGAAATACCCAAATGCTTGTCGGTTCAGAAAAACATTGTGATTCTCTATCCTAGTGATTAGGACACCCATGTGGGAGGTGAGATATCTGGGGTACGATTTCTAGTCCTCCCAAATTGTTGGTCTTATGTGCCACCAAAGCAGCATTTAATGCACGAGGGCAGCCCGTGCGCCTGAGGCATCTCTGTTGATGTGGGTTGGGGCAGGTGTCGGAGAGATGAGCAGCCAAGGCTGTGCTGAGCAAGACAGGCGCTGGGCTCCTCGCCCTCTGACAGCCTCAGCCACCCGTTTGGCTTCCAGGGGACACAGCTGGACTTGCATGGGTAGCTGGTTTACATCTGTGACGTGGCAATGCCATGACCTGAAGTGCAAGAAATACTAAAGCATCAGTTTGGTCCTGTGATCTGCAATACAAGCCCTACTGTGTCTGCATCCCGTGTCCCTGTTCCCTCCCCACCCCCTTTTAAAGGCTGTCCTGTAGGCCACCTGCACATCCACACGGTCTTAGAGGGACACGTGGTGGTGGTGCAGGCAATCCTGTCTGGGGTATTGGTTTGGCTGAACAGTCAAATTGTGTAATAATTCTGGCCAACTGGATTTTTTCCTCTAACAGGGTGTTCTCTACAAAAAGAAAATGTGTGTGTATGTTTTATGTATGGCATATGTAGGTACACACAAATACCTATCTCTAATTCTTCTTTTTGAGTGCAAGAAGGTTGCATCAACATTTGTTAGATTCCATGCTCTTTAGGGTCAGGAATAGCTTATTTTTGTTTGCCTGAACAGACCTAACAAAAATGTTCTGGTTTACTTATGAAATTCCTAGACATTTCTGCAAAATAAATCAATAATAAAAACTTTAACATGCAATAAAACAGGCAGTTTACAAAGATTGTTTTCAGGAACAGGATGAAAAGGCTGATCTTTCTGTTGGGGAATTCTGCTAATGAGCCTTTTTTATAGGCTCTGCACTCATTAACGATAATATACAGACAGACAAATACCACATAGCTGTATATTTCTGTCACATTAAGTATATTTATTTAAATATTAAGTGAAACTGTTGTCCTGACAACTTGCTAAAGCAGCCACTGAGTCTGTGTGATCTTGAATGCTCTAGCTGAAGTAGTTTCAAAGCCATTTTGTTGGCTCAGTATGCTCTTTTGGACCTTTCATTTAACTAGCTTCCTGTAAGCAAGTGAATGTAGTCCATCAGGAAAGTTCTGGGATCACCAGTTCGGGGTCAGTGGGAATTGTTATGTTTCCTCCATAAAGCTGTGGTTTGTCTTTGTAATACAGAGATGTAATTAGCATAATTCTGATACCTTAGGATCAGAATTAAATGAAGTAGAAGGCAGGATTCAAGACTCAGTATGCTAAATTTGCAGAAGTGTTTTCATATTGTAGATTAGAGATAAGATTCTGCCTACCTTGTCAAACTGCATATGGATTATGCCACTGAATTTGGGTTCCTACAGATTCTGATATATATATATTTATATAAATATGAGTCAAATAATGATCACCTAGTAAGAACTCATAATGATTGGCAAACTATTACATCTTTTTATTACTTGGCCCTCACCATTCTTCAGACTTCTGCTGTGTCACCAGTCTGCTCTGTTGTGATTTACCTCATTGTTTTATTGCAAGATCTCTCAACAAGCTCTGTCCGCAGAAGTCACTGAAAGTGTAATGGCTGTTACCTCGTAAGGTTTGATAACCCCTACAGCTAAATTCCCCGAGTCTGTCTGTATTGTGGTGTGCTTTGGCTGTCGGGTCTCAGTTAGTTGCTTTCAGGAATGGCAGTGCCTTGGATGTTTCTTTTAGCACAGTGCAGCCTTCACCTGAGGAACTTTTCCTCATCTGATAAATACTTCAGGAGAGGAAAGGGGAGAGACATGGACATGATCGTGCTGAAGTGAATAAGCCAAAGGAAGAAGTCTATATGCAATGTAAGCGACTGCAAAATGATTCCCGTGTTACCTACTGCATGTCAATTAGGAGCTGCCGTGCCCCATGACTTTACTTTGGCCAGTCTAGAAAGCAATTTAAGCATTTGCTTAACCGAGGGATGCCAGTGAGATAAAAGCCTAAAAGTGTAGTGTATGTTGAATGCTTTTCATTTTGTTTTCATTTTTAGTCGGGACTGGAGAGCTCAGTGTCGTATAGAACTGAAGTACGGATATTCAAGAAATCACTATGCTTCACTTACATTAAAACACATTGGACTTCCTACATTTTGTCTTTTGAAAAAAACCTAGAATTACTCTGTAGGGAACCCTCCAAAGTCTCATTTAAGGTCAATGAAAGCAGTCACATACTGTCAGTGATTGCAAAATCCAGCCCATGCCAGTTATTTTCTGGCTCAGTTTTGCTTACCATTTGTCAATTAGAACCAAGTTTTTCCCCTTAATTATTGTCAAGTGCAAACCCTTTCATGTTCTCCTGATTTATATATATATATATTTAAATTAAATTTTGAAGGACTGCAGTACTTATGGTGAGAGTTAAACACATTTCAAATCTTAATAAGCCTATTTTTATATTCTGCTGCTTGAACTACAGTCATGCTAAGGAATGGAGTGGGGGAGAATAAAATTAATGGGTTTCTCTTGAAGTAGAAAAAATGACTCATTTTCAATAAAAGATCTTTTGATAATTTACTCTTGCCTTCACTACTTGATTTATCTCATCTTTCTGCATTAATTTGTTTTTAATTTTTTTTCCCTTGCCTTCTGAGGTTTTCTAGCTTCAGTAACAACTCTGAGATGGCTGGATTGAAGGATTACAAAATTTAACATTTTTGAACAAAAAGAAAAAAGAGCTTAAACACTTGAGCTAACAAGCAATATAACCTTCACATAATAAACTAAAAGTTCAACTTCCCAGTGCCTTGTTCTAAGATGCTGGAAACTGATTATTTTGTTCACTTACTCCATGTCCATGCTAGGCCAGTATAGTTCCATAATGCAAAACTTTTAGTGATTTGCAGAGTCTTTAGGATGGATCAAGTATTGGTGCTTCCATTGTTTCCATTGAGATACCACGTACAGGCTGAGAGGTATTGTTGACAGTAATGGGTTTTGGCTATATCGGCCTGTTTCCCTCCCCCCTTTTTTTTTTCTTTTTTCTTTTTTTTATTTTTCTTTTTACTGTTTTGTTTTTTTTTTTTTTTACTTTTTTTTAAGAATTGTCTTGTACTAAACCCAAAACACAGTGGCTACTGAGAGGAAAATAATTCTATTCCCAGCCGAAACCAGGACAAGTTCTTTCCTCAAAAGTTACCAGTACATGTCCCTAAATCTTTGACAAAAGTGTGTGTGTAAACTTTTATCACTGTTACTACATGCTAACAAAGCACTCTCAATGCACATATTCTTATCTCCTTTTCAGCCAGAATAAGCTGTTCTGGTCAGAATTAGCAAGCCTTGGAGGGCAGACATACAGTTATGTTATTTAATATAGAGTCAAAATATTACTTTCACGGTAACAATGATTTTATGAATCTGACAAGCCGTTTACTGTAAACGCAGAAATTAGAGTAATTAAAAGAGCCAAGCAGGAAAAAAATTAAATAGAGTGACTGGAAACATTGAAAATTCCCTGGTGCTGAGCCCCTGAACTACACCTAGGCTTGTGTTTTGATAGGCAAGTGTTTTGGTGCAGAGCATGATACTATGAGCTTATGCATGGAACACAGGTGGACGAAGTACTCCAGCATGATGAATGTTGATGGAAAATGGTAGAAGCTGAAAATAAACTGGTTTAATACAGACAGGAAGAATTTTGGTGGAACTGTGGACTGCGCTTAAGACTGTGAGTGAAGCATGAGAGGGAGATGCTTTCTGAATTGGTTGACCAAAGATGGCAAGTCAGAAATTGAACCTACCCAAATTAAATGATAAAAAACTTCTATCATATAGTTTTTCAAGGTTAAAAAAAAAAAAAAAGGTGAGAGAGGGGAGTTAAATAGACTTTGGCATATCAGTTGGAGTTATTACTGAAAGAGGAAAGATCGTAACTCCGTACCCTGGAGAACTTCCTGCGACTTTACCCCCTGCCTGTCCCATTCTTTCTTCCATTGTTTTCATCCATCCCATTCCCTTCTTGTGCATGTACATTCCTCTGTTTCCACTTGTGTCTGAGTCAAACTTCCTTGACTGTGCACCAAAACAAAAGGAGGCGATGCACAAACTGTGCTAGTAGGTGTCAGAATGTCCAACGAGGCACCAAACCTGCCAGGGCTGACCAGGTGATAGTGTAGACCAGATGGCTCCAAGAAGCAGTTTTGGCTGAGACACACAGCGTGTGCTTGCATGGGTGATGGATCACAGTTTATCCTGAAATACATAAAATAGGCATTTTCCCCTTTACTAATCGGTTGTGTTTGTGTTGGCAGCAATGTAGCACAAATCAACTGAGATTCAATAAGACCACTGTTTCTTTCTTCTTTACTAAGAAAGATTACTTGATGTTCGAGAATACTGAATATCCACTCTAGCAACATGAATTTGATAGCTTTTATTAAATTTATCTTGTGCAAGTGGATATAAAAGTCAAATTGTCGTGCTATGATTTCATTTTTTTTCTCTTGTGCATTTTAATGCTTTTTCTCTGTTGTATTCTAATTAATCAGTTACTAAACTTTTGTTAAGGACTGCGTGTTCTGTTTGCTATGAAATAATGTATTACCTAGTCTTTGTTCTTAAACTATCTGGCTGTTAAATGTTGTAAACTATCATTAAGAGAATTGTATGTGTACTGAGAAAAATGTAAATGTGTCCAAGCTGTAGCCTTTAAAGATCCTTATTTTCATCAAGTTACAAGTGGTTGGGCAGCAGCGCTTTTCAGAACATGTATATGGCATATCTGTCTTTACCATTTTCTAGGTTTAATAGCATAGATGTCAAATTTGGTTTTCAACAATTAACATTTAATATAAAGCCCAGCTTATTTTAAGTTATTTTCTATAATATGATGCCTTAACTCTTTGGTGTTTTAACACAAATATTTTAAAGCTTTGTTGCTCAGGAACAGACAAGATTTTTATTTAAGAATGATTTCTAAATTTGTGTAACTTTTATTTTTATTTAAGGCAGTCTGAAAAAGTAAAAGTTTGTCTCCTTCCTAGGTCCTTGAAGCCTTCAGATGCTGAACGTTCCATTAACACACACCTACTCTCTTTTTCACACATTGGTTTCTAGTCAATTCTTGGCCAAATAATGTATTTTCAGTGATTTTTGTCCTTCCTTGTCAATTATTTCTGGAGCAATCACCAATGATATTCCAGTTTTCTGAGATATTTAGCTGGTTGGAGTTATGTTTGGCATTTAAAGCACCTGTCCTAGATGCGAGGCTTTTCTGGTATACCCTGTGATTGAAATAATGAATATAAATGTGAAGGAGGAAAAAAGCAGCTTGTTCCATGTTATAGCTTTTTTAGTCTCAGCTCTTGCCTTTTACGTCACTTTGCCATTTCCACGACCGAAGGAAAGATACAAGCTTGGCAGCGTACTCTGGAAGGTCAGTGGCCTGAGGCTACTATGGGGAATGAACCCAGCACTGTGGATGCCCATGTGGCAAATCCTGCTCACAGCTGCCCCCACGTTCAGAAGGTTCCTGTGCCTTTGCCCGCAGCTGGAGGAGGGGTTTTTCAGATCACAACAAATGTCTTGGGTAGGGTAACTTTCCCCGTAAGCCTTCAGGCAGTGAATGCATCTCCTGGAAGCCCGATGTCATCTTCACAGGGGAATAAAGAAAGAAATTCTCCTAGTGAGTGTCATTCTGCATCATTTTCATCATTTAATTCAATTTGGTGTGTTGCAATTTTATTTTGTGTTGAAATGTGCTTAACCATAGACTGAAGTACCGATTATGTGTAACACCACCAAAGCAGTCCTCAGCACATCGTCAGCACACATCTTCCATCTCGCCTAAACCATTGCTCCATCATTGAATTTTTGCTACCAATTTCATGCCCTGGTGTATCTACGCCTGGCAATGGGTGCCTGAAGTTGTTTTATAACAGTGTCGTAAAGAGAACTTACAGATAAAATTTGAATCTGTTTGGGTATCTTTTTTCAGTGGGTTTTGCTAAATGGTAAGATTTAAAAAACTGTTCAGAAGAAATGTGCATGTAGGCAAATATTAGCTCCCCTGGCTCAGGTGTTCATTTTAGTCTGTTCAGCTAGTCTTTTGACAGCTCTCTAGACGCTGCCTGTATATTGTCAGCAGGAGTACTGAAGGGACCGGTTAGATCAGTAAAACTATGTTAACTCAATCCATATCTGGCTGGAATTTTTGCAGACCTTTAAAACCTTTACAAAGTTATACCATCTATTATGTCCGCTCACTTACTGAAATCTATTCTAATTGATGAAAGGGATGGTAAACTTCCCGGGAATAGGTTTTGGCTGGCTTGCTTTCCTTACTGTAAATCTCCATAGGCTAGTGATGGAGAGGAGCAGATCTATTGCTCATTAAACTGATAGCGAAGAATCAACGCTTTGTTAGGCCTTGGACAATATTGGTAGATAAGTAAGTAGGAGCACATTGTAACGTTAGGGAAGATGGGAGGTACAAAGTTGTATGTGATTTTGAATAGCTTGACTTTCTTTTTTACTTCTTCAGTAGCTTCGTTTTCTGGGTGATGCTGTCTGTTTCAGAGGGAGACTAACCAATTCCCACATATAAGCACAACTGAATAATCAGTCACGTTCATCTGCCTTTGTTTGGCTTTTATAAAAGTTAATGTATATCCAGGCTTAATAAAAGACCATAATGCATTTCAAAATAAATTTTTCTTTTTTCACAAATTTAGGCAATCAAAGCAATTTCTGAAAATTTTCCAGTTGTACAGTGTGTTAGCGAGGGGTGTATCTGAGCTTAATGTCAGACATCTAGATGAAGGAAAACAGTAAAATGTTAAATAATAAAAGACTCAAATATGAGATGAAAAGGGTGTGTCAAAAGGGCATGAAGTTGCTAGATTTAGATCTTACAGTTTTGAAAAGCATATTGAATTTTACGAATGTTTCTCGTACATTTTTAATGAGCACAAGTAATCGGAATGATTTTCAATTATGGTGGAAGGTTATGGCAACATCGTGCTTTATTTCAGTAGGTGTACTGGCTTTAAAAAAATACAAGTCAGATGCAAGAAATGCCCTGTAAGTTTGTAAAAGAAACGAGCATGGGCTGTAAGCAGGCAGACTCAATTTTGCCCAGTAAAAACTATAGACTGAAAATGTAACCTTCTCATCTGTGGTTCAGCTTTGCCATTCTTTTAGAAAGCCCAGAGAAAGAGACATCTATTTTCAGAATGGAAAATATTTGCATTGTAAAGATTGCAACAATTTTGTTAAAGCATTAGAATAATCTCTGTCTGTCTTTAATCTTCTTATTCTCTGTTTACACTACTCATTTTGTAGTTCCATGCAGTTTTAATTTGGGGGAGAGTTATTTAAAAAGCTATTTCTCGAGGTTTGTTTTTTTTTTCTTCTGTGTGTTTGCAACGTTGCTTCTTTACTTTCTAAGAGGTGGTGGTGGTGGTCGGGGTTTCTTTATACTTGATTACCAGTGGGGAAAGCAGCGTCTGAAAAGTCAGAATAGTATTTGTTTCCTATGTGATCGTCAGTTCCTGCTGTTCATGCTTCACCTGGATACCTAATCCTCCTAGCAGTGCAGAAGATTATGAAGCTACAGACAAGAGATTATGACTCCAGGTGAGGGATAAGCAGTTGATCAAATGAATGAAGGAGAAAAAGGGATTGTTTCAATGCAAATATCCCCTACTAATTAGGGCTAGGGAGAAGAACTGAGAAGAAATATGATTAGGAGTCTCTCTGTCTCTCTCAATAGGGTGTTTTTTTTTTTTTATCCCAAGGAGAATGCCTTAAAGTTTTCAAAAGGAATTAAAGCTGCTTTTAAAATACAGTTCTTCAGTGGACTGGTATACTTGTAGAGTTTGGCAGTCTTGTGCCAGCTTTGGATGTTTTTCCTCTTATTTGTTATATATATGTTATATGTATGTTTGTTTTAATCTTCCTTTGTATCAGAATTTCACAGGGTCAAGAGCTAAGGATCAGGAGGAAGGAACCATCAAGGTTGTATTGTCAATGTTTTCCATGGCTTTGCTTGCAGAACTAAACATCACCAGTTCATTCTGCAGTTAGCGTGGCATATATTTCTGAGTGATATTTATCCTGGTAAAGACTAAGTGAGGAAATGACGCAGCAAAAGTCTTCCTTGCTTCGGTGTGACCCTTCAGACATGAAAATATTGGAGCCCACAGTAGCAGCCAGTGCAGTCAGGTCCTTAGTATGTTTAACACAGAATCACAGAATGTTAGGGGTTGGAAGGGACCTCTGTGGGCACCCCTGTGCCGAAGCAGGGTCACCTACAGCAGGCTGCACAGGATCTTGTCCAGGAGGGTCTTGAATATCTCCAGAGAAGGAGACTGCACAACCTCCCTGGGCAGCCTGTTCCAATGCTCCATCACCCTCAGAGTGAAGAAGTTCTTCCTCGTGTTCAGACGGAACTTCCTATGCTTCAATTCAACACTTTATTCTTAGGGTATGCTGTGCTCTCACTTGTCCACAAGAAAGGTTTCATGTCTTGTATAAAACAAAGAGCCAGTTAAGATACTAATTAGCTAAATAATACTTTCCCCCCCCATCCTATCTGCCGAGATCACCACATCAGAACAGAAACCGTTTTCTACTGGTCTTTCCTGGGACCTCTGGATGCTACTGCAATACAAATATTTGCATTTTTTCTCAAGCATCTAGTCATCTGTCTTCCCATTTTCTTTGAAAAATGTGACCACAATTGGAAATTACTGCATTTTACAAAAGTTAATCCAATTTGCAAATAGAAGCAAACTAGTAAATGCGTGCTTGGTTTTATCTTAGCATGAGTTGGTCTTTGGTCTTCTACAAAGCAGTCATCCTATATTTTATTCCTATATGGCAGGGGTTTTTTTTTCCACTTCTCAGAAAACTAACAGGAATAGAAAGGTACTTGTCTGCGCGTTGTTGCAAATGCCAGACAGTGACATGGCTTGTCCAGTCTTCTACTGTTTAACTGGTACAGCTGAGAAGAAAATCCGGTTATCCTGTTCTGACCACATGCCCTAAACCCTGGCCCATGCTGCTTTCACTGGTACCAGAAGATCATATCTCTGTCGTTTTCGTTTTTCTTGAAAAGAAGGAAAACCACCTACAAACCATGGTTCAGACAGTAGTTGGGTAAGTAAATAGAGAAAGGAACGACTCACAGTGTGAGCTTTGCTGTAGACTCAGCAAACCTCATAAATTGTGCAAGACTCAATTCAATGCTGGTAATTAAAAGCTCTTTCACAAAACTGACAAAAAATCTTCTCTACCTGTGAAGACATTTCTTCTGAAGAGGAATTACCAGTTTTCGAATGTGCTTGGAATTAAAAGAGAGACTTGCTAAGCATTTTCATAACATGTTTTAAGAAGGGTACTCTGTTGATTTACTTGTGACAGGCATGCATTTTTACAATCCTGTTCTCATATTCAAGCTAACAATAAAATTCTGTCATGTTCCACAGAAAAAAATGCAGACAACAAAGAAATGCAAAAGATTGTTTGCCTTTATGGATAATTTAAAGTTTTGCCACCTAGCTGAGCTGTTCGTAAAAGTGTAAAAATGTGAACTCCACATACGCTATATACTGCACGATAGTAGAGAAAATCATAATTCGCAATTTCATTAGGTGGCCCATATGTGCTAATATATTCGTCCTTGAAAAAAAAAATGTGGATGCTAACACTTGAGTCAGTATTTCAATCTGAGAGTTGCTCTGTTAATAATCGAATTCATTAACAAAGGTATCTGCAGTATATATCTAGTTAATTGACTGTTGCACAATACTAGTCTTTTCCAGCTTTTGAAGTCAGCCAGTATTTATAGCAAAAAAGTGCTGCTAGGGACTTTTAAGTTGTAATTAATAATTATTATGTCTCATCATTTAAAAGGCTTGTCCCATCAATATGTTGCTTCAGATTATTGCTTGGGAGTTTTGCAATAATTAAAAGTAAAATGGCGGAAAGTAAATTAAATACTACATCACAGAGATATTAGTGGGGAACAGATATGTCTTGTACAATTAACAACAAAGAAGTCAAGTGCTTCTTTAAAAATAAGAGCTATGCTTCTACAGAGATACGTGAAAGACAATACAGAGTTTTAAATCAAAATTGCATCCGTCAAATTTAATTATGAAAGAGTGCAGGTTACAGGAATAACTTGTAGGTTTTAGACAGCACTAGTACATAAGCAGCCGCTCTCAGGATGCTTTACAGGTGGGAAGGCAAAGGAGCAAACAAAGAAGTGAGGTTTCCAAGGTCACAGCTGATGGCAATGCTGCAAATAGATGACTGGAATCAGGCCCTTTTTCAACAAGAAGGCAGCTGTGCTTTGATCTCTCTCATTCACTGATGCTGACTTCTGGTACCTCTCTGTCCCTCCCATGTTAAGCACATGTGAGCCCAACTGTTTCTCATCATATTAACTGGTGTGGTAGCACAGCTGGTCACAACCTTTGCTAGTTCAAAAAAGTGCAAGATTTGGAAAGAACACCTTTACTGAGATAGCTTCAGTATAATCAGTGAAGCAGCACTAATATTTTTTCTACCAGCTGAGACTTGGGCCTCAAAGTTGTGCATTGGATGAGGAAGATTTCTCCTGCTGTTAGGTAGAAGCCCAGGCTGTGGGCTCTGCTGATGGCCTTCCTCCATGCCGAGGTGCTCCTGATGTCTCCAATAGACAGCAGCTGTAAAGCCTCCTTCTCTTCCTCTGCACCTCAGCCTGGAGATGGACAGTCCTTTCTTAATTGGTTGTATGTGAAAAAATTCTCTCCAGTTAGATTAACCTAACGTATCTTTATGTCATTAATGTTGGGAGAAAACCATTCTGTTTCACAAGGTGCCAAATGCCTCACTGTGCTCGTGTTATATTTTCTTCTGGTGAGATGGTGTTTCCTCAGTAATACGGAACAGTTAATCTGTTAATTTCATATTGACTTTTGGCTTTCTAAGCCTTGTTATGTGATTGCTGATAATCCTAGATGCTAATTTTTCTTCACAATCTTCCTCATGGTACTTTCGTTCGCTGTATCACTTAGGTTATCAGTCCCCTAGGCAGAGACAAGAGCCAACAGCAAATCTCTTTGAGAGAGTTTTCAAGGTTCACCTTACACTGGTCCTTTGGAGGCCAGAGTACATGCTCATCAAAGGTAGTTTGAGCTACCAACAGAGGCATTTTTTTCCCCCCAGTATTTTGTGCCTTAACATGTTTAAATTCTCTAACCTCAGGGAAGTACTAGTGAGGCTCCAGGGAGCTTTATAATGCAGGCTGAGGATCCAACATCCAGTCTATTCACTGGTTTTTTTTCTATTATTTTGCCCACTTTAGAGCATGGCGTATGGAGTTTACCACCTTCTGTGAAACAAATGATTCTAGAAACATTTATTGATAATCTCTCAACATATTTCTTTTCACTCTGTCCCCTGGGTTTCTACCTGAGTATGGGTACCTTGTGTAAAACGGGTGAGAAAGTTACCGCCCTCAGCTACAGAGAGTGATTAACTTCAGTGTAAATCAGCAACTACTTCCATTTACACTGAGGTTCTGCACTGTAAGCTGTGGTGGTTCATGGTCTTCTTGGTTATCAGCAGTAACATCTTTGCTGCAGTGGCATGGCCAAAATTTAACTTTGTGAACTGTCCAAAAAGAAAGCATCCTGCTTGTAATTAATCTCCCTTGTGTTGCTCTTATATTCTTTACAGAATGAATCTAGATTACTTTTCTCTCCTTAGGGTCACATTCGTTACAGAATTACTGTGGCTATTTGAGGAGCAACATCTGAGATATTATGGCTTCTTTTGGAATGGTGGGACACGAGCAGAATATAGCATGAGTTTTCTGTCCAGCAACATTTAGTATCTGGAGGAAGCAGGCATTAATGTTACTTGCTGTCATGCTGTATACATCTGGCACCTTAGAGCAATTGTTTTGGATTAGAGATGGCACTGAGCACGCAAAGGAAAAATGGATCTTCTTTGTGTAGTAAGAGACTGCCTCACACAGCCCTTTGAACCAGTTCATTTGTTCTAGTCACTGTGAGTCGTATGACTTTATCTGGTACATGCAGGCAAAGAAAAGAAAAAGGAAAAGAAATTTTAAAAAAAGTAGGCTACTTATGCTCAAGGTTGTGCAGGTTTGGTCTGTGAGCCAGTTTTTCAATGTCTGAATTATATTCTGAACATTTGTTTATCCATGCAGTTATCTGTTCACCTGTGTGCTCGCTCCCGGAACCAGAAGTTACGGTCACTCTCTGTAGAAACCTAGACATGCAACTGCACAATTGTTTTATTCTTCTGTGATGTGCTTTATTTTTGTTTTGTTTCTTCGAGTGGCCTGCTGTACACTGAGTAGCTGAAGTTTCCATTAACTGTGAACAACAGCAGTTATTTATATGAATAAAATCATTGTATTTGCCTTATTGGCAGCATAGTGGGTAGAAAATCTAGTGGCCTAGTTTGCTGGAGCATTTTGGCATTCACTTTTAGCATCATGGGTACTGTATCATCCATTAGTATTTACTACTTAGTACTATCACTATTTATTCTGTATCTTAAACATCTAAGTTTTACTTAAGAAATATTAGAAAAAGGCAACATGAGCATTTGAATGTTCTGATTTATTTTTTTTAAGAAGAAGAAGAAACAAAGTGATAGAAGAATTTTGCACCTTGCAATCCATAGCTAATTAACAAAATCCCCTCAGCTGGTTGTTTGAGCTAAGGGCAAAAATGTAGTGATGGATTGTTAAGGTATAAGTAGGATGATTTGTTCCTATAGAAGAGACAAAATCTACCTTTTTATCGTTCATCTAATTTTCCTCCTTAGATAAATAGCAGAGGTGGCCACCACAGCTGTCCATTTTGCCACTATGTATGTGTGAACATTCTTGCGGTAGGCTGGAAGCCTTTGTCCGCTGAAGAAATAACATACGGAGATTTAGACACGTATTTCTCTTCTACATTACCAGAACAATTCAGATTTAAGAGTTTCCTTTTGCACTTTACTGTTTATCTGTGAATAACTAATAATGAAATTATAAAACACTTTTCACTAACCATGGATGCCATTCATTTTCCAGAAAAAAACTTCCCACATTTTTTAATTCCTCTTCTGTCTGTGCTGTTTTCCTGAAGGTGTCTGCGTGAATCTGTAACATCTTCCTTGTAATTGTTAGCTACAGGTGCGTTCAGTCATCCATTCCTTCCCTGCTATGCTTGCAAGAGGTAACAGACACTAAGTATATACTCTCCAGATTCATAGGGAAAAAAAATAAAGCAATGATGAATAATGTGCTTCTTAAGCACTTTTTTCCATTATATAGGTACATATTTTTAAAAGCTTAGTGATATCTTTACTTTTGAAATATTTATATTGTGGTGATGCAGTATGACTGTATTTGAGGCTGTGTTTCATTAACCACTCTCACCTCAATCGTCCACAGCTTCCTCAGCCAGATCCCTTTTGTCTTGCTGTAGTTGGCTTCAGATCAGAATTATATTTCTGAGAGTAAAGAAAATTTAGTCAACTTGGCGTGCTTTGAATCAGGGGAGATTTCAAAATGCCATTTAATGGATGATGTAGTATTTGATTTTTAGATCTTAAGAAAAAGCAAGAGAGATGCGAGTCCAGTACATTTTGTACGTTTAGAGTTCTGATAAAGCTCGATTTTAACTTTTCTTTGTTAACTAATGCAAATATGCTGCCATTATTTATGTTGTGAAATTAATCTGCAAATGTGCTAGAGGTATTTTTCTTACCAGATTTTTAGACCTCTAGTCTCATCTCGACCTCTACCTTCAGCAAAGATCAATCATACTCTGAATAAATCTACATTTCTGTGCTGACTATAGTAGAAGTCTAATTGACTAGCTCTTACATATCCATCTACATTATAGATGTCTGTAGGAAGTCAGATGACTCTTAATCTGACTTCAGGAAAGTGAAGCAGTTAAACTTCCTTTGTCTTGCTTTGTCAGTGTGCATAAAAAGAGATCTTTGAATTTGAATTCACATTTAGAAAACACTTCAGGAAACACTAATAGTGTATATATACATGCATGTGTATGTGTATATATATGTATATCTATATATGTGTATATACATATATAGTAGAAGTGTGGGTCCAGATTGTTTTTAAGCAAAAATTTGATCTAGGAATATTTTTTTTTTTGTTACTTTAAAAATGACTGTGCATTTGTTTCACGGTAACCATATTTAGAGTCAGCAATGCACATTCTAATGTTTTAGTCGACCTTGGCCTCCAATATGTTGATCACCAGTTGTGCCTTGTAAGTCCTGATTGATTCACAAGTTTGACTAGGTAAAATGGGTATCAATTTTCAGAAATCATCCATGAAGGGATCAGGAAATGAAATAAACGTACCTGATTTTTACCTTTGATTAGATATTTTGCTGTTGTGTAAGCAGAGGGAAGAAGCTCCTCATAATAACCTAGAAGTAGCGGAGAGAATGAAGCTTTCAATAGTATTAAATCCCTCGGTACTAATCCTTTAAGCACCCTGCAGCAGATTGGGAAGTTGATCTAACCTTTGCTGTCAGTACCTATCAGCCAGCCTTACACTCTGGAAATGAATGAGCTGAGCAGGGACAGAGTTGCAAACTTACTATTTATTTGAAATTCATGCAGTGTGTGGCATCTTATTCCACTTTCACAGTTGTATGTTAGTATTGGAGAATCTGTTTTGGGGTTTATTTGGGGTTTTTTTTCAGTCTGTAGTCTTTACTTTTAAAGGGGAAAAACTTAAAACTATGAGTTGTTTTGTTTTTTTTTCTTTTTTCACCATTTCCAAAATATATTTTAAGCTTATTATTTCAAACCAAACTCTTGTATGTTTGGATGACTTGGAGTTATCAGTACTAGAAGAACGCTTTATCTCTGTTGTTATTCTCCCCAAAATTTAAAGATCCCTTTCGTCATGGTCCAGTAAATGGTTTTATAACTACCTAAACTGCCCTAAAATTAAAGGACAGAAAGACTGAAACACAGCAGTGAAAGTTTTGGCAGTTGTCGTCCACCTTTTCTGCACAAGTGAAACGAGTGCTTTTTAATCTTATTGTGATAGAAGTGGTTACCATTTTGCATACCCCAGAGCGTGTGTTAGCTCCTCCAGCTCTGATACTTTGAGACAAACTCTAAAACACAAAAGCACGTAAAATGGGGCACATGTACAAGAGTGCATTGTACAGTCTAACTGTCTTGGTACTGAAAGGCCTGTGAATGCACACCTGTGTTTTCTTACTGGACTATTCAAGGTAGCAAGAGTTTTTTTGTTTATGAATGTGGCCAAGATTGTGGTCTTTATGAACAAGTATTTAATGTCTAGGCTTGATTTAGCTTCCTTTGCATGATAAATGTGGCTGGAGGAAGAGGAGGTGGAAGTACTGAGAGGGTTTCCCAGACCTGGTACATGCCCCTTGCATTACAATGTGCAGGTCAAAGTTTTAATTGATCCTCTGCCCGAGGAATGCAAACTCTTACATGTCCTTTCCCAAGGAAGAATTCAAGTTGTAAAGCTGGAGGCTAGATTTGCCAGTCTTTAAAAAGAGTGAAGGACTGTCTCCGCGGTCCCACGATAAGGGCATTCCCTGGGCAAAGGGAGAAATGAAGATTGATCCGCGCTTCCCAAATCAAGTGCAAAGCCCAGTGCAATCCTAATTACTGCACTGCTATGACACATTTATCATTACTCTTCCCCATCCACTGTCTCTGCTTAGCGTTTGACAAGACAAGAAGCAAGCTGGGAATGCCAGCCCTGTCACTGCAGTCCTGGTCTAGAGAGGGAAAGGCATAGTGATGCTTATTTATTTCGTCTGTGAATAAAATGCACTGCTCCTAGGTTGTTACAGAAAAAAAAAGAAAAATAGTGGCACAAATTCCACTTCTGTTTCTAGCTTTTTTAAGAGGGAAAGTGTAAGTTGCCTGCATGTGCTTAAAAGCTTCCCAAGTGCTGCAGGACTGTGCATCCTGGCTTCATTAAAAACCTAACACAGATCACAGAGATGCCTGAGAAAGATGAGGTTTTAGGGACTTCTCTCTTCTGCATTTCCTTTCAGCTGGTTTTAGATGACCTTTGAATTATATGGAAACCGAATGCTTAAAATAAGGCTTCTGTAAATTCTGTGGAGGGATGTGGGTGTTGAAAAGCCAACCATCGCTATGTTTTAGCCCTGTCTAGGTTTGGACTGCAGTGACAATGCTGGCATTCTCAGCTTGCTTTTTGTCTTGTGAATTATTTTAGTAGAGCCAGTGGATAAGAATGAGTAATTATGGAGGTGTCATAGCAGCACCATAATTAGGACTGCATTGAGCTTTGCAGTTAAATTTTACGCCTAATGCTCCCCTGCTGTCCCCCATCAGTGCACCGCATTTGAAGTACAGCTACAATTAAACCATCATAAAATAGAGTACACAACTAGACAAAATGATTAAAAGGAACCTGAATCCATGTGGTGTTACGAGAGAAATGACTTTCTTATGACATTGGTTGTTCTTGCTATAGGTTGTAGATTTCCAGGCACTTCAATTCGGTAATTTCCCCCTCTGTCCCTCTATTAATATTATAGTATGTGTCACCTTGGGCCCTATTACTTGTCCGATTGCAACATAGCCTCATCCAATATGGCACAAAAGAGCTATAAATAATCTTGGCTCTGTTTATGCTTGAACAGTTCAACATGCCTGAGATGCCTAGGCACAATTTGTGAACACAGCTATATAAAAATCTACGGGATATAAAACTCATTCTCTTTTTGAAATATACATTGGGGTTTGTTTGCTTTAGCTTGGATATTCACATCAGTGCTGTTTTCCAGGAAGCAGGCAGAACATGAATGAAAAAATCTCACTGTGCTGTTGAAGCCTGGAACACCTGCAAAAATCTACTGGAGATTGCCATAACCCAAGGGTATTTTTGGCTTGTTCTTCTTTTATATAGCATTTGCTCATTTCCCTTTTCCTATGGTATTCTGAATACCACATGCAGTAGCATCCACCTGCTAGAACACAGACAGAGGGTATACAGGGCTTCATTTAGGGGGTTAAAAAGCTAAACAAAACATTTATGTACTTACCGAATCAAACATAACTAACCAGTGATTCAGGCTTTCGGGGCAGGTTTTCAAATCTACTCATCTCACATCTGCATTCCTAAACAAAGCACGCAGAGTTGCAGATGTGCCCCCAGACTAGTAATTATTAGGCAGCTTTGTGTGGGTCAGGATCTATAATCCAGTTAAATATTTGGGGGCTGCCTGGGAGGGAGGCGAAAAGGCTTTCTCTTTTTGTCTTTTTGCAAGCGTTTAGGACTTTGCAGGAAGAGAAGGAAGGGGGGTGCATGGCAGCTGAGAGCAGGGAGTAGAAGGGGTGACTGAGGAGGCACCTTAAGTCAATTGGAGGAGGTGAGACAGCAGAGTGTGTATGCCAACTCAGTAGCAGAGAAGGGCAGTTGTGTGCTGGAGATCTGGGAACAGTCAGCACACGGTTGCATGCAGCCCTCAGTCCACCTGCCCTGATGAGGGCTTGGAAGCAGCACAGGCATGAGGGAACTGGCCCAGAGCTTGCATTGGTTGGTAGGAAATCTGAGTGGGCATGAGATGGCTCCATGTCGCAGAAAGCCTGTACTGGCATTGATTTTCTGTGACTCAGGAAGCCCCAGATAGCCACGATCTTGAATAGAAGGGAGATGAACCATGCCATAATCACGTTGTTTGTGTCCAGTTCTCATGTGCTGAATTGGCAGAGAAGAGTCTCAGTTCATATGTGGGTATATATACGTAGTTGGTTTGACGGCAGTAACAATTGGCATCTTTTTGACTTGCCCTTTTCCAGACAGATTGCCTTACTGCTTGGATCTAATTCTGCAGCGTATAGCACTGAAAGGCAGGTTATAGCCAAATGCCAGTTAGTGGGCTCCATGTAGCAGCAACAGAGAGCCTGTGTTATACAGGAATTTGTATTTGCTGATCTAATGAGACTGGCATTTGGGGGTTTGCTACAAATTAATGCAGCATTCTGAAGTAATGCTAAGCAGGATTTGTAGCAGCAAGTTTCCATTTTGTTTACTAGACGTTCTGCTTGTAAAACCATTCAGGGATCCCTACCAGGTAAACTATTCAAACTTAGTGAAGTTCTTATTTAGAAAGACCTTACTGACTGCAGGAGGAATATAGGTTACTATAATTTTTGCAGGCATGTGTCCTCTTCCAGACAATATTTTATTGCTTGAAAATACTGTTGCTTTTATTGTCCCTAGAGCTGGTAATGCTGTTCAGTCAGAGAAATACATTTTTTTCTAGGAACTTTTATAATAAATGAAATGTTATTTATTCTATTTTTGCTACACTTTACACTACAAAGGCATGAATATCTTTTAATAACTCATTAAACTGACAGTCGTTACAGTAGAGTAATTCAGAAGCATTGGTGAAAACACTGTAAACTGCACTGAGGCCAAAATGTGTGTAATCATAAAAGTTTACTAAAGTATGCCATCTAGAGGTCTTTGACAGAGCAGGAATAGCACTACAAGGTCTTCAGAGAAACATCACAATAGTGTCTCTGTAAATATGTCTTAAATGCACTGTAATCTTAGTTAAAACTCAACTTTCTGCATGAAACTATGGACAGGTGTGCATGTTTTCACTGGTGAATGCAAATAAACTGAGTTTAGTTTCATCGTTTCTCTGATCCAAAAAGAAAAATTTGAAATGGACTTGCAATTTACATGTTGGAATTTTTATCTTGCATGTATATGGCAAGACTTTCAGTTTTCATTCACTTCATCTTTTTGATGTAGAACATAAAAAGGACTTTGCAAATGGTGCTGCATAATAAATATTTGCAGTAAAGAAAAATAAATTAATCAAAGCCATAGGTAAATATTCTCTTGTGAACATAGATGAATGAAACTATCTAAAACACGAGGAATGAGTGCACAGTGATGAGTTTCATTCCTAGGGCCTGCCTGTGTCTTACAAGGTAGTGAAATAAAGCTTTATAATTTTGAAAGCAAAGAAACTTCTGATTGAAAGGAAAAAAAAAAGTAATAGTGTTCATGAGGATCTTTCTGTAGACAGGAATTCTATAATAATCTGAAAAGATAATAAAAATATCTTCTCACGTCCACTTTTTTTTCGTCCACCAGAAAGATTTGTTTTTTCATCGATTAAACATGCGGGGTTCTTGTCAGGGTTGCAATGGGCATTTCATTAATGTGGCAGGACTGTAGCCATATCACTTTAAAACCTGGGAAAATGGGCTTTAGATTGAATGATTGAATACAGCAGGAGTGCCAAGTAAACATTAAATTTTGAATCTGAATTGAGTAATGCTTGTGACCCTGGGCTTTTTTAGTACAAACATGATCCTGAACCTTTAGATATGATGAGGAAAAATAGTATTACAGTACGTATCTTACTCTGTCTTCCATAAATATCTGCTGCGACACATTTTAGATTGCATTCTCTCATCTCAATTTCCTAGGCAAAACTTGACTTTATGCACCATAGCTCCTGTTGGTGCATTTCTCAGGGCAAGAGAAGGAGAGAGAACGGGAAGTGGAAGGAGGTGGCTCTGGTCTTGTTTTAAATGGGCTGAGGATTTATAATGGCAAAAAAAAATGTGTGTGTCTCAATTCTCTTCGTACATTTGAAAGACAGGAAAGTACAAGTTTGGTCCATTTACATCTTTAATTTCAGAGTAGAGGTCCCAGCAGGAACCTCCCCATTTGAACACACAGAGGTTGTGCAGGGACAGGGAGAGATCTGTCTCAGGCAACTCAGAGCTTTGATTCGAGTTCTAGATGTGACTAAGTGTGAACGGCTTTTACCTTTTCTGGAAGAAAAAAATGGAGGAAAGATTGCTAGTGAAAGGATTTTCTCCACTTCCTCTTTTCTTTCTCACTTTGACTTCACTGTAAATGATGCAGTTGAGTGGGCCTGTTTTTGAGAAAGGACTAAATATTACATTCTGATAGCAAATGTGTAGTAGAGTCTGTGATGGAAATCCTAGATGAGATAAAGGCAGATTTCTCAGTGTGGCTTTGTAGCAAAAATAAAATAAATAGACTTTTGTACTTTCTGGAGAACCAGAAATAGGCAGCAGGGAAGAAGTTGTGGTGGCTCTTGAAGTCTAGATTTCCCTCGGGAGAAAAATCAGTCTGAGAGACGCTAAGGAATAAAGCAGAAAGAAGCTCAGGTTCCCAGCAAGATCTGTGGCTTTCTGAGAGTGGAAGTTGGATGTGGTCCTTCCTAATCAAAGGAAGAAGCTGGGCTGCCTTACTTGTACTGTAGTGAAGCATAAGATTAGATGAGATTACATATGTGTACAGGCTTTCTTTTTTCATGACTGATTTTCTAATATCTTGCTTCATTTATTACTTCAGCAGACCAGCGTTACAAAAGCTGCTGGTCACAGGTTCCTGAAAGCACCTGGCACAGAGGTAATTTCGGAGAGGCAGGGAGCGGTGCTCAGCCTCTGGTGGAATCACACTTCTGGGTGTGCAGTTAAAGAGCCTGGGAAGAGGCAGAGCTGCAATCAGCTACACAACCTAGATAGCAATATTAATAAGTAATTAAAACTTGATTCCCTCCTCTATCTTCCCCCATACTGTTCCTCACCTACCTTTAACAATAACCTAAAAAATTGGTTATGAATATTAACCTTTCTGTTGCTACAGAGAAACGCAACATGTGGCAGTGGATTAATAATTAAAATCAGAAAACGAAGAGCACAAGCACTCGAGGGAGTCAGCAGCAATAATGTTATTAAAACAGTCAATTTAAGAGTCAGAATTTCTCAAATAATTTAAATGTTAACTTTTAAAATGACCTATAAAAGATCAAGCAACATATAAATCAGTAGCAGCTACACCAACTTTCTGCATAATTGGAAATTTATAATCAGGCTGTTTCTCTGTCTCTCTGTGTATGAAGAAACAGCAAAGCCTGATAAGCTCAGAAAGCTTCTTAAGGGTGGAGTAGGCAAAATAAATGAGAAATATATACATTGCAGTCAGAGAAGGGGTGAGGGAAAAAAGGTAAGTGATTAGATGCTGAGCTCTGTGCAGCCACAGTTAGGTTTTTACCAGTAATCAGGCCTGCCCTAGTACAGAGGTAGTCTGAGTGGCTCTGTCTTGTACTATGGGCACTGGTATACTTGAACAAAAGCCACTTAGGTCTTGTAAGTACTTCTGGGAATTGCTAGCCTTGTTCTAAAACTGTGGTTTGTTTATTTTTTAACCCAGACAAGTTTTTTCTGTTCCATTTTTTGATTTACTCTCGTTTTCCTTCTGTCTCTTAACAGTTGAGGAGAACATCTTAGTCTGATCCCTGCTGGCATTCCCCAGTAGCAAATTGTGCTCTGAGCCCCTTCCTGCTTTTGCCCTTGGATCAGGCACCCAAGGCCCTTTGGAGCTTGGGAAAATCCTCTGTGGGATGTGTCTGTCGCACAGTGTGTTCTCAACAAAGCCAATTAGTTCACACAGAAAGTTGTTTTAATCTTACTGCGTGCTTCTGACTTGTGCAAAGTAAAGTTTGAGCCAGGTTTTTATCTCTTCTAGCTATGAAGCCGCTTCCATGATATTTCCTGGTGACAGCTCACAGAGTTGTTGTTGACTTTCTTTTCTTTTTTTTAATTTTTTTTTTAATCCCAGTATAGAGGTAATTATCAAAATAATATTTTTTCTCCTTCAGTTTTCCAGCTGCTGCCTCTTTGAATACCTATTTGCACTGAAGGGCCACTAGACGTGCTTCAGAGGAAGCCTGCCGAAATTTCAGAACCCTGCTGCTTCTCAGTGAGGGCAGACCACTCTCTCGGATACTGATCTCAATAATAAAGTTGCTGTCATTAATAGCGACTAACAATGGGAAAGACATTAAATCTCAGGGATCTAAAACTAAAAAGATGAGGAGTAAAAAGCCTTCATGCAGAGAATTTTATTCCACATATGTTAAACAAGGAATACTTGTATCTTCTCCCACAGTATCTCCTTCTGGGTACACACAGAAACAAGAAACCAAGGGAGTTAGTGTGTCACAATGAAGCTCTGAAGTGTTTATGAATGTTTTGAAAAATGTAGTAATCTTTGCCTTCACTAGAAGTGCAGGAAACTGCTTATTCGTCAGTTGAAAGTTATCTCCTCTGCCTTTTGTTAATTTTTCTAATTGGGACTCTGCCTATGTGCTAGAGGTCCTTTTGATTTTCAGCACTGCAGGAAGCAAGCTTGATTTAAATGATAACCTTGGAATTAAAATGTGTATGTGTGTGGGGAAATGTTTTTTGAGTAGCTTGGGTTTTATAAGCATTTTTAATGGAAAATAGAACCTTGAAAGTTTGCATTTCTTTTTCCGCCTTCATCATTGATGTGGTTAGTCTGCTGGTAAAAGTATTAATGCTCCAAACTCTAGTCTTTCAAATTTAAAGTATGTTGTCTTTTCCTACTGCCATGCCATGCTTGTTAATTCTGTATGTTGCAGTAACATCCAGAAGCCAGTATCATGATCAAAACCTTGTAATGCACTTTGCTGTACAGCGAAATAGGAAGACGCAGTTTTTCCACTCTGCAAAGTCCCTTTCCTTTGCTGTCTTTTGGAGGTAACATATTATGTGTTTTACAATATTAACTATTCAGCTATGTTCATGTATCAGCCCTCATCTGTCTTCCCCTAGACCAACCATCATTAACTGTTTGAACTCCTATGGCCAAGACAACAAAGATCAGGTTTGAGTAAATGCTTACAGGAATAAAATAGTACAGTGTGAGAGAGAGCCAGAAATGTGAATTTTTGAAACTTAATTAATAGTAATTTAAAGAGTCTTGAATTATTTCTGTTACCTCCATCCTACTCCTCGGTACCTCCGATTGCCCCACCTTCATTGTTCTGCCCTCCTTTCTTTTTCTGCACTGTATAGTTTCTGCTTACCCTACTGGTCTGCTGTACTCTCATTTGTATACAGTGTTTTTTTCCTTCGGTTTCCAGCACTAGGTACGTTTCTTGCCCCTGAGCACTTTCATTTCCCTCTCCATTGCTCCCCCCACTTGCCTGAGATTTTCAATCATCATTTCATGGCAGTGGTCTCTGAACCTCCCTATGCTCACAACGCTGTACCTGCCGTGGAAAGAAAAACACATTGCTTGATTCATTTTAGAAATGATTTTACAATATGTCAAGATGAAAAGGCCTGGGGATATAAACAAGCTCAAAAATATTTTGGGATCAGGTAGACATAATTAGAACACAGACTGTTGATTAGATTGTTTCATTTTGCAACAATGCAAGTTTAATCATGTTGGAAATTGGTTACGGGATTTCTTGTGGAGATTAGATATTTCTATCGTGTTTTTGTCTCTTTTAATTACACAAATAAATACTGGTTGTTTACTTTTTTTGGCTTCCTTTTTTTCCTGTCAGCGTGCAGATGGTAACTAGGCTTGTTGTTCAGCCGTCACGGTAAGTGCAACCAGCCTGCTTGTGGCACCGGCTGGAAGAGGAAAGAAGAGACCAGAGCCCTTTTTCTTTTGAGAGAGGATTACTCCATTACCTACTTCCCGATTCCTCCTGCTCTGGTAAAAGCTCTGTTCTCTTCTGTTTGAAAACCCAGACACCAAAGTAGAATTTGCTGCATCCAATTCAGGCTATATGGAAGTGCCCTTCTTGAGTAAAAATACAAAATAAGGAGAGCAGCTCAATGCCTGAATTGCTGAAGGTAAGTACAGGGCACAGCTGCAGTGCGGTACACCGAGGGTGGCCATAGGCGAGCCTGGCTGTTGCCCTGCATCCTTCTAGAGCAGCACGGGGGACTGCAGAGATGCCCTGGGTGCTGTGCGGCCATGCCAATGTGGTGACAGCACCTGAGCTTGAACGGCCCTCCCTGCTCCCGGAGCGCGGTAGTGGCAGAGCCGGCCCCTAGCCCTCCTGCGCCTGGTGACGCTCGCATCCATTCTCCTGTGCAGATCCACTCACACAGGTGCACCATGACTCTTTATTTATAGATTTTTACATATACACACGCACACACGTATATATAGTGTGTATATACACATGAGTGTGTACATATACATATTGTGCTAGGCTGGCAAATATGTGTAAAGAGCCCTCACCATTGTTCATTCCCTTGGTCCATGAGGCTGCAGCCTTACTGAAGCCGTGGAAGATGTCCCTGCTCATGGCAGGGGTGTGGAACTGGTCCATCTTTAAGGTCCCTTCCAACCCAAACCATTCTTTGATAAATGAAAGAAGTTGCCCTCTTTCCTGGCAGTGTGCATTAGCTCCCCACTCGCTTCTGTGTCGGCCCTGCTATGTGTGGCACTGCTGATTCCCTGGGGAGGGGTAGCAGAACTCTCCCCTGCTTTTGCTGCTGCAGGATAGCGCATGTGGCAACGGGCGATGGCCAGCTTATGAAGGCAGACCTAGACTGCCATTCCTGCGGGTCAGGTTTTATACTATGGACATAACATGGTTGAACTAGTTGAGATGTAGATGCTTCTCCTAGGCTTCTGCATGCAGTGTGAGACCTTGTTGTCCTTCAGTATGACAGAGGAAGTTCATGGGATTCCAGGAAGCCGAATGCACCAAGCTAGGCCTGATAATCATTGTTTTCCCATGAGTGTCCCATCTTTTGAGCCTCTTGTCAGCTTCTGACACTGACCTAGTCAGATTATTCACAAGCTGTCTGGACTACCACCATTGTACTGTTGATATGGCATCTAATTCACCCATAGGCTCAGCAGATTCCAATTCCATGGCTTTAATAATGTATTATATTATATATAATAACTATCCTCCCATGATTATTTCCTGATTACAGATAACTCTTTCCTTTTTCTTCCTCTTCTCCCTAGCTCTGCCCTGATGTGTCAAATGCATCTTGGTGATGCAGGTCTGCAAGCAGTCTGCTTCAGAAGTTGGAGATATACATTATCTTGTGGGCAGGTAGCACAATTTCCAACATTAAGATTCCATAACATTAAGAAATGGATAACCTAGTGCACAGTTCCCTGTTACTGAGGTTTAGGAACTCTGCATTTACCTACAAGACTTGATTCTACAAAGTAAACTTTAAAGAGGTTTTGAACAGAACTTTTTCCTCCAACAGAAGTCTGTTAAACTTCGGATGTTACGAGCAATCTCTCTGTCTGTCATCCAGCATTCCGCAGAAAGATGTAGGACAGGTTAAAAGCCAGTAGCTCTGTGTGTATATATACAGAGAGCAATATTGTCATCTTGCACTTTTTTTGCAGGGAAGAGAGAGTAGTGTGACAGTGCTAAAGGTTTTTGTGTCCCTTTCCCCTGTGGATTGATTTTGAAAACTTAATCCTAACATGTACGCTGCTGGATTCACCTTCTGACAATAAGAGAATCTGTGCTTATAAGTAGGTCAATATGATAAGAAAACAAAGTGAAATTATTGAGGAGGAAATGGAAAAATAAATTGTGTGATACCAAGAAGACAACGTTGATGAGAAATCCAAAGAAAGTGATGATAGTAGAAAGATAAAAAGAGTATTCAAATATACAAATTTGAAACATATAAAGACCTATAGAGCCAATTAGAGGAGTTTTTAATAATAAAATAAAAATTTTGATGAGTTAAGACATGAATGGAGAACATGGTCCTCATCAGGACAGCTCTATCACTGTTTCTATTAATAAATGTTCAGTCCCACTTACTTTTTTTTTTAAACTTAAGTTTTTCTGTGGCAATACTCTGTTCCTTTCAACCAAACCACTGTTCCCTTGGTCACTTATAGCTACAGAAACATCACCAAAATTTTCTGTAGCTCACAGGCCTGTCTCTTACAAGTAGAGTCACCTCTCAGAAAGACTGGTCTTAAAATCCTGGAGGAAATGCTTTATACAGTCAAATGGACTTTGTGAACCAAAGAAAATAATGTGAGGTTCACAAAATCTCCATCTTAACAAAGTTTCCCCCATTTCTAGTTCACCTGGGGTTTGAGGAAACCAGTCAGACAAAGCAGTTCAAATCTGGTGCTGGGGAAAGTAAAAATTTAGCATAAAAAGGAGAAGCATTTCTCTATGTCACAGTGAATACCAAAACAGATTCGACAACACTGACTTAATGTAAGTGTGATAAACCAGTTTTAGCATAACGTTCTATATTATCTCTTGGCGAAATACCTAGTGATTCTTTGGCAGTGTAATCCAGAAAGGCAAAATAATACATAAACGGTGCAGAACACAGAACAGATGAATACGGGGTATATATTTGCTTTTGAGGTCCATATCACAGAATCACGAATGTTAGGGGTTGGAAGGGACCTCTGTGGATCATCTAGTCCAATGCCCCTGCTGAAGCAGGATCACCTAGAGCAGGCTGCACAGGACCTTGTCCAGGTGGGTCTTGAATATCCCCAGAGAAGGAGACTCCACAACCTCCCTGGGCAGCCTGTTCCAGTGTTCTGTCACCCTCAGAGTGAAGAAATTCTTCCTCATGTTCAGACGGAACTTCCTATGCTTCAGTTTGTGCCCATTGCCCCTTGTCCTGTTGCTCGGCACCACTGTAAAGATTGTGGCATGAGAGGAAGCATTTTCAGGTATCAAGGGAAGACACTTCTGTCCATCCTCAAAGGTCAGAATGTCCCACCATCTTTGCAGTCTTGAAACTGAATTCTCATCAATCTAAGTGATGCTTTGCCTAGGCCAAAATCAGCAGAATACAGAAGTTCAGGGTCTCTGGGATTAATGTGTTTTTGTTAACTCGTCCATGCTTGGATTAAAAGCATTGAAAGAGGTGTATGTTGCCTTATAGGGTAAATGGTTCTCTTCTCAAGGTCTCAGTTACATAAAACCCCTTTCTTTATGAATTGAGTCTGGGTCATGGAGGTGACAGTGAGTGACCAGGTACCGCCAGCTCTTCAGATTCTCCTTTCAGCAGTCTCTGGTCACAGTCCCATGGTGTTGTCCAGGGACAAAAGTTCAATGTGTAAGTGATCACGGAGAATGATTTGTAGCATGAGAGCAGTTCCCTTAGAAGCAACAGTGGCCAAAGTGTTAGGAGAGGTTATTTACATCTCTGGTCACAGTCCCATGGTGCATGAGAGCAGTTCCCTTAGAAGCAAAGGTGGCCCACTGTGGCCAAAGTGTTAGGAGAGGTTATTTACATAGCCCGTTTGGATGAAGCACAGTGCCTAGTGATTTCCTACCAGTCATCTGTTGCACTTTGAGTGGGAATCAGGAAGCTAAAGCAGCTCCTAAGTGTCGTTCAACATTATTAAACAGTAATAACAATGTTCTGCGGTTCCACATCATTTTAGGTCCAGCAGTGTCAAAATGCATGACAATCACTAATGAAAGTTCATAACATATCCCCGAGATAGAAGATTGGTGTTCTTATTTTAGTGATGCAGACGATGAAGCAGAACATAGTAAAGTATCTGTCACAAGGACAAACACAGTAGGACTGTGGCAACGGCAGAAACCTTAACAGCATTATTCTGTTGTAATCAAAAGATGGCATTTGCAGCAGACCAAGAATGAGACTCTAGGCTGATGGTGGATCTGGGAGGAAAAATGTACAACGATTATACTGATTACTTCTCCCTTGCCATAGGCTTAATGTTATTCAATGATTGTTTTACAGTGGTGCCCGAGGGCTCTGCTTCGCTAGACTCCTTGCACACAATTAAAAACCAGACAATCCTTATCCAAAAACATAGGTTATAGACTGCACTTCATCCGTTATAACTTTAAAATAGCCAAGATTTCTACGGGGAATAAAAACACATCAAGGAAAACTACACTGAATGTCTGTATTTCGGTCAGAACACTGCATTTGGGGATTGTTTCCGATACTCTCATAGAGAAAGGAGATACAATATATTATACGTACCATTTACTAATAAGTGACATAAAAAAATACAAGAAAATACATTTTGTCATTATCATCATCTGTCTGTTCCAATCTTATTTGCAAAGCAAACTGTAAAGAAAAGAAAAGGTGAGATTGGTGGGTTTTTATTTTACTTTTTTAAACTTTTTTCTTTTTTTCATATCTGAGGTAAATGTGCTGAACAGTAAATCCCAACCTGACAGATTTCATCGGGTCTCTGTATAACAAGCACTCTCTTTCAATCTTAAAATGTCACCACTGCATAAACCTTTTCAATATTCCCTCCTGTTCTCTAAACCCTTTATAAACCCATTATGATTTAGAAAAGATTTTATTTTTTACAGCTACTGCATAGAGAAGGTAAAACAAATTTCTTCGTTTCCAGGATGTTGTAAACTGAGGTAATTTCCAGAGTGCTTGAATTGAAATTTTTATGAAGAATATATGCTCATTTGTCCACTAACAAGAAAAAACGTGAAAGTATACATTGCTTAACTTGCTAGAGATAAAAAAATGCCCGTAAATATGTTTGTGTTACTTTAAATATTTGAAGTAAAGGAAGTAAATAACGCTACAATTTTCACTGCAGCAGCCGACAGCTGGTTGGCTTTAAATCTTAGTGGAAACAACATTTCTGGATGCTCAGAGCCTCCACTGTTCCATTTCAGCTAAAGGCAGGATTACTTGAGCTGTATTATATCCTCCATCTCATTTTCAGCTCTGTTGCACCAATTATTCAGCCTGGAGGCTTATAGAGGCTTATATTGAGTTTCAGATAGGTATAAGAAAGTAGTCTATATTCTCTGTGATAAAAATAGTCATTAATTACTGAGACTTGTAAACCGCTTAGCATTCTTCTTAATGTGGTACATCAGGCACTTTACTGCTTTCTATAGCTAATCACCAAAAAAGAGAGAAGAAAAATACTTCTTGAAGAATGTGAGCTTTCTTAGTTTGAATTGAATGCTGGAGTTAGAGGGATCTACAGAAAAGGCTTAGCCACTTCAGTATGAATTTACTTTTCAAGGTCTTCATTGTTTGTGTCTATAAAATCGATTAAATGTTGATGTTGAAGGCAGCCCCTTGTGAGGCGTTCACCAATATAATCAAATGCCTTCCTAATCCGCACAGTGGTGTGATTGCACAGAAACAAAGAAGCCTTATCTAACCGGAAATGATATTCTCAAGTAGGAGGGTGCCAGAGTGAACTAACAAAAGCCATTTCAGAATTCTTAAAATGACAAGGACAAGAACAACAACAAAGATATGTTAAATTTTATGCACTTGTGAATAATGCACCAACCAGTCCAAATCTGAAATGGTTAATTATCATTCATCTGTTTGTGGGCTTTCATGCAATGGAAGACAATAATTTTGTTGGAAGACTTCAACAATAATTTAAAAACCTCATTCAGATCTGTTTTTAAATCCCTAAACTTCATATTTGAAATCAGCCAGAACAGACCAAGTGAATACTAAGTGAATAACTTCAGCTTTCATGATTCTTTTAAGAACAAGTTATTCAGTCTGTTAAAGGCAAACTCATTTAACCTGTGTGGTTTTAAACATTTATGTACCACTTAATTTTTCTTCATTTTGAAAAATGTCTATTTGCAGTTTTTTCTTGACTCTCCTGAGATGGATGATTTAATTACAGAAGCCACTGGGTTTAGGTCTTTTATGGCTTGCATTACCATAGTACATAAGTGCCTCTCTGTGCATAATTCATCCACATAAACTATTGCCTATCTAGTTGGGAAACAATACTCCTTCAGCTCAGCCTGGAAATTGGTACACAAGGAAACTGAAGCTTTAACTACAACGTGGCATCAAGAAGTCCTGCGCTCCTGAGTGACGTGCCTCAGCCACACACCAAGTCTATCTAAGGGCAAGACTTTGGAAGGAGTCTTCCTACTCCCCACGTGTTTTTGTGGTGAAGCCGGATGAGGTCACGGCCCTGGCAGGCACCCAGGAGATCTCCTGCCAGGTCGGTAACTAGAAGGTGGAGGGCGCTGGGACCACAGATTGCACCACAGCATACAGCTGCCTCACAGTTCAGGGTAGGTGCAAGTACGTCTATGTTGCGTTCAGCTAATGCTTGTTTTTGTAAGTGATATTCTGTAACAGTTTCACTCCTAGGAAAAATACGTATGTGATTTATCCAATTTGACACTGGGAAGGAGAAGCACCAAACTGTTAATACCAATCTAGTACCAGTTTCTCTGTGGATACATGGTAATGATGGAAATAATGGTATATAGATTAATATTGGCTCAACAAAAGATAACACCAATCCTAAAAACTTCATCTTGCATGCATCCTTAAATCACTATAGCTGGAAAAGCACTATCAGAAAGTAAGTTTTTACAATTGGATTGATTAATGTGGATTCACTGGCAATCCATTGGGCTGACTAAAAGTAGAACTAGACTCCAAACTAAACCGACAGTTAAAAGAGTAGTATGTTCAGAGATATTAACTGAATTGCTGTCAAGGTTTCATGTGTTCCAGAGCCATAAATGACTGCAGCTATGGAGGATCATTAGCAGATCAGCATTCATTGCTCACTGCAAAGTCCTTCAGGAGCAAAATGAAAGCAAAATCCAAAACTCAACTGAGATATAAACTCTGGACAACTGAATTTAGGGATAATGCCTTTGATCACTTTGATGCAAGTAAGTGCTATGACTGAACCACCTATTTAAAAAAGAAAAAAAATAGGCAGCTGTACTAATGTTCATGTATTACAACACTCCCTAACAGCCCAGTTGTGAAACTGTGAACTTTGTTATATTCGGAACACTGATACACACATCTCACAGCTTCCAGAATAATGGTCCATTGTTGACAAATGGTAGGCTATTTTTTTATAATTGACTAATTTTAGAAGAAGTTTCAAGTACTTCATCTCAGCCTGCTTTTCTAATATTTTCTTCTGACTTTCCCCCTCCTAACAATAATGACAAGACCATGTTGGCTCTTACTCATTTATTTCTGTACTTGTCCATGTCCCTTTAGGTTTGTACCTCTAGTATGATAAAGGCATCCTGGTGATGGAGTATCCAAGCACTGCACATGGCTCTTGAGCTTCTGTGAGCAGGTAGAGGTAGGTGATTTCAGCCTGGCAGTTCTGAAAAGTGTCGTAAACACCAGGGACCTGAAAAGAGGTAAGATTTTTCACATTATTTAGTATTAATTATTTTTAGTGCACTTAACACTTTAAAGATGCAAAGAAAATCTTATGTGATTGAAATAGCAATTTTTAATTTTCTCCCAGTATGTATTGTCATCTTTTAAAATTTATCCAGTGTTTTTCCTGACCTTCATATGTCTTGCAAACAAACAATCACTATTCATGGCATTTTCCATCAGATTTATTTGCTGGTGCATATTGGTTCTAAAATTACAGGTCTCATCCAGTTTGATTTTTTTTTTTTTTTCCTTGTCACCAATAGTATTACAGATTATATCACGGCTGTGCACCAAAAGTGTTTGCAATGCTGTGGAAAGGAGAAATAGGCTTGTTTAAAAATCATATCCTTATTTAATTATTTCATAATATTCCATTATTTAATTTTAATAAGAAAAGGGATGACCAGCAATGCAGATTTTATAGCTATCATATGCTAATTCAATCTTGATACTTTTTTTCCCAATTTACTGCAACAAGATAATTGCACTGACTGTGTTACAGTGAATGAAAAAAATTAAGGTATGTAGCATTCCAATGTTTTTGACAGTCTGATGTATTGCAACTTGAAACGTACAAGTCCTTTCAAAGTTATTCTCTCTTGCTCATTAAAACTAAGGAACAAGGTTTAGGAATCTGATGCTACTTTTCTTGACTACTTTTAGGGAAGAGCAGAAAGAAGATGCTTGCACTGGTGACACAGATCCCATTCACATGTTCGTACTTGTGACCTAAGGGCTAATTTTCTCTTTCAATTTCATTCTCATTTTCAATCTGAGATTGAAGGAAAATGAGGATGGAGATAGCCAAGTGGCACCTCTGATATCTGTGAAATCAAGTGACTTTGTATTCTTGGCTGACTACCAACCAGGTGGTTACCGTGGCAATACCTGGCTCTGCAACAATTGTTTCTGAGAGACGTTAGCCTCGAAGGAGGAGTTACATGTCGTTGTGTCTGGTGGAGAGGAGAAGATCACATCCAAGAATTTTTGTCCAATATGATCTTTCAGTGCGCTCCACAGTGCAACCTGGGCTCTCCATCACCGGCTCAGCTGTTCTGTGGCTCTTGTACGGCTTGTAAGATTTCGTTTCTGTAGAAACAGGAGGGTTAGAGGAGAGAAAGGGGTTGGTGTACATCTGGCTACTTTCCTCAGACAAGGATTTGGATGTCATGGAGTGCAAACTTCTATTTGGGGCCACAGAGGTCCCTTCAAAGTTCACCATCAGGATGCAATGAAACAGCATCCTTGGTGGGGTTTCTGCTAATGGGCTAAGTCCTGCGCAAATGCTCAAAAACTAGGTAAAGATTCGTAACAACTCCTTTGCTCTGTGGAAGTATATCTTGAGTTTTGGTAGAATTTAGATCGTGTTCTGCCTCCTTCCCCATAGTTCACCATGGATAACAGAGCAGAAAACTTTGTACCAGAGAGAAAAATGGGTCATGCAACATAAAAGTCAGTCCTGGAAAGAAAAGAATATTCCTGTCAACTGTTTAAACACTATATGCATTTTTAGTTCCTAAATGGGAAAAAAAGAAAAAGTGATAATAACTCTATCATGCACCTTAGAATCTCTGGGTTGACACTTGCCTTGTGTCACTCGTATATTTCCATAGGCATAAAGATATAATCAGGAGCATGGTAGTTCAGCAGAACAGAGTGAGAGGTGGACTATCATTCCAGCAGATGAATGTCTCAATAAGTCAATCTGACTTTTGTACTTTGAGTTTAATATCTACTGTATACCAGCTAAACCAACCTTTTAGATTTAATGGGACAGTCTCTTGACTTTGTGAAAGTTGCAGTTCACTGGGCATTATTCCAAAAAACATCCATTTCCAGCACTGAAATGACTTTCACGATCAAACCATGCTTTGCATCTCAGGTTTCCACTAAGATTACACTGTATCCATTACCCTATGAAAACTACAGACCAAGTAGAAGTGACTTTTCTCTCTCATTTAATCATCACTGTTAAGAATTGCGGTTATGAGGGCAGTGCCCAGTGGCAAATTTTCACATTATGGAGTAGTGAGGACTGCCCGAGCCTGACATGAGAGATTTAAACTGTCCCATGAAAAACATAAGAAGCCAAAGCTGTCTATCCACTGTGCCAGCTTAATATCTAGAAGCAAAATTAAGGTGTCTTTGAAAGGCTTTGTCTTTTAATGAAGGTGCATTATTTAGAATCTAGGAAGGGATTATAGAGCTCAACAAACTAAATGGTAAAACTTCTTTGTTGTGAAGTAGAGCATTGCAGTAGCCTACCTGGAACAGAAATCTTTGTGTTTTCCCTGAAGGCTGTGAATAATTAGGCTTCAAGTTCAACTTAAAGCTGGGCAAATAATATGAAAAATAAAGCACATCTATTTGGAATGATTTGGAAAGTAAAACAGCTGGTCAGGTTTTCCTGCTTTTTATGTTCATCTCTTCACAAAAATTTGTATTCGTGTGAGTGAAATTTTATTTGTACAAAAGTTTATGAGAAATAGGTTTTTTAGCTTGTAAGCTGAAATCTGTTTCATAGTATACCAAATCTATTTCAGGTAAAAGTGAAAGTAATAAATTTTTGGTTTTCCGATTAAATTTGTCAGAAGGCACTTTTCTCTCTCTTCCCCTGATCCCTCTCTCTTCCCTATGTAGAACTCAAGAGTAGGAATGGGCCATGATATTAGGAAAAATTTCTTCACCAAAAGGGTTATCAAGCACTGAAACAGGCCACCCAGGGAAGTGGTAGAGTCACCATCCCTGGAGGTATTTGAAAGATATGTAGATGTGGGGTTTAGGGACATGGTTTAGTGGTGGACTTGGCAGTGTTAGGTTTATGATTGGACTCGATGATCTTAAGGGTCTTTTCCAACCTAAATGATTCTGTGATTCTGTGAAACCTAGTTCCTTGCTGTCCCAACTACTACTGTTACATATCTCCATATACCAGTTCAATACTCCATATAGCAATTCAGTATGTCAGAGACATCTGTAATATTTTGCTTTTTAGAATAACTGTATAAAACTCTATCTAGATCAGATATTTTACAGTTCCATTGTAAAACTTCTTTGGTATCCTTTCCTAGGATGACTGTGATCTGTTTTGATTGTATTTTTCTGGTACTATCTCTGTTTGTTTCTGTCTATCCATTACACACTTCTTCCCAGTCGGAACTATCTTGATGGGCTCAGAAGGACATGGTGTCGATAACAATTTGAATTTTGTCCTTGAATATCTGTACAAGATCTAGGAGGACTCTTTAAAGAAATTACCTCCCTCTTACTGCACATCCCCCTGCCTTTGCTGTTTTCTGTCACTTGCATGCAGGTGATATCTGCCAAAGAATAAGGAAGATATATCAAGAGAAAGAGTCCTTTGAACCAAGCAAATCTTCACTGAAATACACTCTTCCGGGTGTTCAGCAAGAAGATATTATTCTCATAATGCCTGTGGATACTTCCCTTTAGTTTCGCAGGGAGGACTGGGCACACAGTCAGTCAGCTAGTTTGTCACGGCAGGACTCTGAAGACAAAAATATTCATGCGTGCTCTTCATAGGCAAGCAAAGAGCTTCTGCACCATGCTGACTGAGGAGCATGTGAGGAGGGGGATTCTGCCCTCGGACTGCAGTCTGAGTCAAGAAGTTCCCTGAGCCACAGCAGCGAGCAAGCTTGCATTAAGTGTAGACTTCTCTCAGACAGTGTTACACAGCTCCAGTCAGCTCACCAGGTAGGCCCATTGAAAGTTACCTTACAGTGCTGAGATGGCACCAGCAATGTGTGGCCGGGCCAGGAATTGCCAAAGGCATGGCCGTGACATACTGAGAGATACGTCTGGGTGGCCAGGCACCTTGTCACACAGCCCCACATCAGCTGAAGCAGAAACCTTTGAAGTAGGCTGGACTCCAGCTCACACAGCCACATATCCTTGCAGGGAGAGAAAGTCTAAACATAAAGGATTGCAGGTAACTTTCTTAGAATAATCCAAAATATCTGGCCAGAGACATTTAAAGGGGCCCAGAAAGACATGGGTTTAGATTATCTTAAAAAGAAAAGCCCAAACCCTTCAAATTTTTTAATCCATTAACCTGGCTTCCCCTAATTGCTTTTGCTTCAGCCTCTTTCGTCCATGAATGTACTTAAATATACTGAAGGGTGTCATCAAGAAAGGGAAGAGCGGAAACATATCCCAAGGTGACCTACTACAAACAACCATATTAATTCTCTAAACACAATTTTCAAGCATGTCATAGGCCAAAAGTTGCTGACATAAGATCTCCAAATAATTATAGGCTGCAGTTAGATTCATAAAAATAAAAGTTTGTTTATGAACAATTCATTTACTTAATTGTTTGCTGTACATAGCCTATATACAGGACAAATGGTAGTAACAAATATATAGTTCACGTGGCAATGGCTTCCTTCAGTAGTAATAAGAATATTTTGACTGGTGGTGAACATGAGAAGACAGTGCGGCCAATTTAACAATGAGAACGTGTTTCATAAATGTAGTAGTATTGAACCTATTACATTATCGATATTTGGCTACATTCTTTCCTTGGCTGATAATCAGACAGATAATTCTAAGAGCGATTAGGTCACTTCAAAGTCCTCCAGTATTTTCAGGTGGATGTGATTTCTTCATTCTTTTATTTCATCTGGCTATCAAGCAAGCATTGCATTGTCCTGAAGGGAAAAAAACATTCTTAGAAAAGGTGTGGTAGATGTTGGTATATGTACAGCCCTTTAACTCATCCACCTTTTTTTTAAACAATTAAATGTCTGTGTAATTCTTAACTACTTATATTTTATTCAGCTCAAGTATTGCTGTTTGAAACTAATATTCAATATGGACCTCCGAAAAACAAGAGAGGGGCTAGTAAAATTGATTGCAAATCTAACATTCATCTAGCCAGCACAGCCTCAAGCTAAAAAGCAGTTAACATGCTAAAATCAGACAGCTCGTCTGCTTCGTCCAGAGTCTCTAGCTCTGTGTTATAAAATACTGAACTGTATTTTCCAATGCTTTGCCAAAAAGAGCAATCAGTATTGTGCTATTTAAAAAGCAAGGGGATAATCCTATTCATCTTTCATCTGAAAACTTCCTGGGAAATTTTGGGGAGTTCCTTGGATGAGGACCCTTCCCAATCTTCCTTCTGAAAATGCACCTAGAAGTTGAGTTCAGTGATGCATGGACTCCCAGACACCTCTGTGTTTTTGCACAAACCCCTAGAAAGCTTTCCTTTATGGTGGTTTCTGAAGTTTGTAATTGGCCTTACTAACTGTGGTTGGCAGACAGAATGTGAGGTGTTTCCATTCTTTATTTTGAAACCAGCTTTTGTCCCTCTTTTGTGTTGGTAACTGCAGCAGAAGGTGCTAGCGGACAATGAGTGCTGAGAGGGGTCGAGTGTCTTAGGAGTTAAGATGCAAAAATCTTCACCCAGATAATGGAAATTGCTCTGTTGACGGGGATTACACCTGTGAGCATTGACCTTATGTCATCCAAGTCCATTTAAGATGCAGTTGTATAAAAGACTGCTGTAAACAACTCCATATTACTTGTGGAGGTGTTTTGTGGTTTTTTTTGGTTGCTAAACAATGATGAGGAGGAGAAGCTTCATGGAAGTATCACGTGTTGCCAGTACTTTTATGCATAAGAAGTGCTGGTTCAACTTGTGGGTTGTTTGGTTTTCTGTTGTTTCCTGGGGCAACTTCTCAGCTTGCTGGAAAGCTATGTTTATCTTCTTGGACAGGAAATAACTAAGATTACATCTTTTCCAGGGCTAATGGCAGAGGGTAGAGTGGGTTATGCAAAACAATGAGGCTTGGGGGGAGCGGGGGGAAATTGCAACTTTTACTAGCAATTAACAAGAAGAAAGACTGAAATGTTCACTCGGTAGCATGGTCTGTTATTTAATGGAATTGGAGCCCTGGCAGTTACATGTGTGGCTACCAATGAATGCCTATTGGGTTTAGGCACACTTAGGTCTTAGCCTTCATTTTATCTCTTGGAATTAGAAAACAGATGTGTGTAGCAAATGTTCCCAGCCCGCTTTGCCTCATTGTAATTCCTACAATACTTGGTTCCTTATCTTTAACCCATTTCTGAAATCGATGGTGTCAAGCCTCTCTGGCTTCACATAATCTAATATGTTTTAAAAAATGATTTTTCTTGCCATTTTATTCTTTCCGCCTCGCTTCTGCATCTTCCATCGACTTTAATTAAGCTTTCATTGGGCTTGTGACCTTGGTGAGCTTTTAAAAATAAAGTGAACTGACTTGCACTGTGATTTTTCCCAATCTTTTTGTAGCCCTGCTAGAAATTCACTTTGTGTGGTGTTTGAAAATATAGGCTGTTCATTTGGCACCATCATAAGTGCACAGAGCGGTGACAAGGAGAAACCCCAGCCTTCTAATTATTACATTGTGTCAAATAGTTCATTTCTCTATAATTTATGCTTTGACTTTTCTATCCCTTTAGGACCTAACTATACGCTGTTGTTTTTTAAAAGAAAGATAGAAAAGATTTGTTCTTTCAGGCAGGCAGTATTGAAAGAAAACCTTGAAAAAAGAAAATAGAATGCAGAGCAAAAGATGTGTAGAAATGCCTAACAGAGATTCTCAGCATGCTTGTTATCTTCCTTACCATTTTTTTTCCCCAATAAAATCTCAGAATAGATGGGAAGTAGATGAGTCTTCCTAATTCCATTTATAATTGCATTTGTCTGGCTTCTGTCAAAGGTCTGGATAGTAGCTCTTTTCCTGATTTTCACTGCTATGGAATCTACATATAAATCACTGTGCACAGTCGTAGTCTGGAAGGCTGAATATGAAATACCCCTTGAGCTGCCATTATAGGTACTAGATTTGCAGAGAGTCTTACATACAGAGTGACTAGAGGAGGCTATAAGTTGAAAGGATTCTTTTGTTTGTTAGCTTGGTCTATTCTTCCTTACTTGGAATAATTCTTTTTGTACGTTTCTGTGCCTTGTGGATGGTAAGGAGTGTACAGCCCCATACAGAGCTTTATGCAGCTTTATAATTACTTGCTTTTGCAGAGACTTCTCTTCCTGCATTCATGGGGGAGCTGGAGGAGTTAGCAGACTGTGTGTGACCTGCCCAATCTTGGCCCTTCAGTAAAAATCACATTGTGCTGGAGCACCCACTCAGGTCCAGTAATGAAGGCAGTGTTAGATACTACACACACAGAGCAAACTCACAGTAGAAAAAAAAAAAGCTTTTATAGGCATTACATAATGTAATAAATAACACAAAAGAAATCTTAGTAAAGGCTAGCATTTTAGTGTCAAGTTGAGGTAAACATTATGGTGAAGACTACAGAGTGTCTTGACCTAATGACCTATAGTAGTACAAGTTTTGTTTTTGTTAGGAATATATTTTGGCGTAGTTACTACTTGTTAAGACTGTTAGCTCCTTCCTTTTGGAAAAAAAAAAAAAGCAATATCTTCAAATAGATTATGCTCAATAGTAGCAAAGACTAAACCTTGAATTAACCATGACTGACAAATCAAGCAATCCTTCTTGTTATAGTGCATTTAAGACTCTCCGAATTCCTAATATTCCTCAGGCTATATCTTAGCATGATGTAGTTTTCCACTGCAGACAAGGCCTTTAAATGAGGTTGCAAATGATGCCAGATTTGTTTTATTTAGATGCCTTAGCATATAGCCCAGCAATCTCCATTAGGTCCTTGCATCAGTATTCAATATTCTGTTTTTAGAACCAGAAACAGTATATCATTTCAGCAAAGTGTGATATCTTCCTAACAGAGCTGCAATGCTTTTGAAATCCAAGAGCTCTGCACAGGTCTACACTGTGCTTGGAATTGGCTTGGGTGTCTCTAATGTACTGCTGCAGTGCTTTTTATGGACATAGCCTCAGTGAATAGGAAGGAATGACTCACCACTGTGAAATTAGGCATGTGACTTCATATGGTACTAGATCAAGGCATAACCTGGATTTTTAAAGAGCATGGATTTAGTCATATAGGTCAAATTTAATGTAAGGTATTAATAATGTCATAAAATTATTAACAGCAACTCCTTGCCATCTATGAAAAGTGAACGTTTCAAACAGCTATGACATTCAAGTTATACCAGCTTTCTTTCTTTTCTCTTTTTAATCCTCGAGAGCTATTGTGAGGAGTTATTGTCACTATTGTAATTTAAGAGAAAAGTTAGAAAAAGAATGTTGAAAGCAGACAGTTGCGAATTACTTTTCATGTGCATTTTTTCCCCATGCAGTACTCCTTGGTATTTTAAAATGTATTTGTATGTTTTTCTGCTCCACTTTCACAGCATCTACTAAGACTGCAAGCCTTGCGGCTTTTAGACTCGTATTGAAAGGTATGAGATGATGAAGGAATCAAAGAGCCACTCCTCAGTAGAGCCTGGACCTTAAGACAATACATATACTGCCTTTAGAACTGGAGAGTCTCTATGTGCTATTCCAGCTGTGTGGCAAATCCTTTTGCCTGACATTTTGCCTCAGCAGATACTACTGCTGTCACAGAGTCTGCTGCATTCTGTACAGACATTCAGCTCTTAAAAAGAGGGGTACCTTTTTTTCTTAAGGTTTGAATTAATTCATAGACATATTTTGCAGGTGGAGGGTGTTTGGTGGTGGTGGAATTCCTCACCTGTGCTGAGAGAAACAGAGATGCAAATGTTTTCCTAGATTTACTGAAGATGAATGGCAAGCCCTTAAATGTCTTAGCATAGATCAATGTTCGATTTAATATATCTGGTAGATAAAGGTGATGCTTTTTTTGTCATAATCTGGAATGTGTACAGTATCAGCAAGAAACTCTCAGGCAGTTTTATTTTGCTATCTGAAACTCAGCATCTCTTCAGAGACTTAGAGATAAATGATCACTTTTTACAGTCCCCTTTGGAATGCATATTTAGTCAACAGCATTTAGGATTCAGTTTAAAAGAATTCATTGTTGCCTGTCCTGTTGGTACTAGCTAGCATTCATGCAGAGCAGATTTATCAGCCTAGTTTTTCAGCTGTGTTTTCAGGGATGTTTTGGAAATTTCCTTTTCTCTTACAGGGAGGTCCAGACCAATCAATAGGATCTACGCTTCCAGTGCCTTAAATTCATTCCACATTAGAGTAGATGCTCAAACTATACTATAGCAGAAGGTCAGATCCATTCTAGGCTTGTCTGATAAGTTTTAAATCAGATATTTACATTTTCAAAATGTGGACTGTTCATATTGATAAACAGATCCTGGGTTAGTGGTGGATCCCCTGAACATATGATGCTCCTTTACCAGCCAGCATTCTAAGTCTGGCAAAACTGGCAATCAAGTGTGCTGCCCCCTTTGTTTGCAGAGCAGAGCAGCATGGGAGAAAAGGGCCAACGTCATCTCCAGTGTTGGTTATCTTACAGCAGGTGTCCTGGGTTTAATTTGATTATTCTGATATTCATTATATAGTACGCTTACCCCCAGATTTGCACAGGCGAAGATATATAATAAAGAAGATCTTTGACATTTTAGCTATTTCAGGCCGATGTAAATTAGAAGTTCAGTACGAAATTCCTCAGCAAAACTGTGCAAATGGGGATGAGGATGTTAGGTGACATTACTCTAGATTTTTAGCTGTCTAACCTGGAAACGATCTGTATTCTCAAGTATGAAGAAAAAGAACAACACACTTAGGGTGATATGTGAATCATTTGGCCTTTATCATATCTTATGATAAAATAACTTGACTTTTCAATATATATATATGACTTCTCATGTTAATAGTTGGTGAATTTCCTTTTAGATTCAAATATGAATTGGGCCATTTTTTCTTGTAATACTGTTTATTTCTGAGATCAAAAATTTATATTGCTTTCACTTTAATTTCTAATGTGTTCTTAAATGTTTGTCTGACTGAAACATGATTGATTCAGTGCATTTATAGTGTCCCAACACAGTGACATAAATAGTCCCAACAAAACTTGATGCCGAAGCTTCCCACCTGGAGGATAGTTGCTCAGAAGAGAACACAGAGATAGGATTTAAACTTAAAGTGGTTCATAACTAACAATCTCCAGGTCAACTTCAACTTCAAAGTGGATTTAAGTTCACATTTCATTGTGATTTCCACTTTCCTCGGTGAGTCTAGGTCATGGACTCTGTATGGTTGATGCTTCTGAAGGCTTCGAGTAATCCATCAGCGTTGCTCTAGATTCATGATCTCTACTGACACAGTATTTGATAAATAGGATGCTATTCATAGTTCTTATCTTTGCTATACTGACCATACATACAAGAAGGAGAGTCCTGGGATTCCCAAGAAACTTGTGGCAGAGCATGCATTCAAGATGATACATGCATATGAAGAACACCTGAAAATTTCCTTTTATAGCCTGTCTGATCAATATCAGTAACTGAGGAAAAAGAGATTCTGTATCTAGACACACAAAGGTGTATCTGTTCTGCTACAATAATTTTTAAGGCAAAGTACATAGCCACTTGAAAGACTGTAATTCATTCTTTGGAGCTTCCTGTTTTCCTCGCTGACTCTCAAGTTATCATGAGCAACTTTTCACAGCTATGTTGCTTTGAAGAAAGTTGTATCTATGACAGACTCTCTATGTGTGTTACATGAGTATGTATATATGCCTTAAATCATTATTGTATAACACATCCTCAGGCACTATTGCAGCTATTTGCAGAATATCTGGACTTTCTGAATTTTAATAAATCACCTCTGACCAAAATACTGAGAAGCCCCCTACTGCTGTAATGTCCTTGATTATATATTCCTAAACTCCTTCTGGATAAAAGATTAAGTGGGTTGAAAACAACGAACTTGGAAGACCAAGATGAGACACAACGCAGAGAGATTGAGTCAAGGAACAGAAGACTGAATAGTTACAGTGTGGTGAGGTGAAGTGCTGCTGAACATGGAGGGCCAGAATTGCTCCAGCGGTAGCAATCGAATCCAATTCCTGCAACATGTTCTGTCAGATGTTGTTATTTTATTTGGATGGTGACAGAAGGCCTTGACAATGATGATCTCAGTTACGGTAGGTGTTGGATAGTGTATGAAGAATCAGGCCATTTCTGAACATCCTAAGAACTAATGAATACAGTTATCCCATTTTACAATAATCGTTAGGAAATAAGAGCCTAAATACATTTATGGATCTGTTTCAGCATGCCTACCAAGGTCAAATAGGTGTCTGGGGGCCATGAAGAACTGAGCCCACTGGCCAGTGCCAATGGCTTAGTGACTGATTAGCTGGCTGGAGTTCAGGCATCACTTCAACTGCTCTCATTCCTAGAAGAGTGTGAAAAGGGAAGGATGACTTTCATACTTGCTAACATTTTAAGCAGTTATGCAGTTATTCATTAACCAATGAATATTTGCGGTAGATGACGGAATAGATTACAAGAATCACTTCAGCACTGCTTATGAATAGGACGTGCCAAGCAGGTAACTTTCTGCCCAGTAATACTTTTTCATGTTTCAATCATTTGGCACACTATAGAGATATATATTAAACTTTCACTACATTTGGTGCCACCGTCACCCACTTTGAGTGGGTAAAATTGTAACTTGTCAATTTGCTGAACTGTCTGTTGTAACTAAGAATCAGCTATTGTCTATTACAGTAATCTCATACATTTAAAAGATAACAGGGAAATAAAAATGGTTCAATGTGACAAAAAGAACAATGTATGAAAAATTCAAGTCATTGGAATATCATTAAAATTCAACTCTTACAAGCCCTGCCTAAGGGGCAGATGTGTTCTAGGATGAATAGTAATACACAGAGGCAGATTTGTCTTGAAGTCTTCAAATATTACCAATGAGAATAATTTAAAGGTCTGAAGAAAAATATTTAAACCTTCTTAGATTTCTTCCTGACCATTCTTTTCATGTTCACAGGCATCTTCTATTTTAGTACAAGTAGGGATGCTATGACTAACTCACGTGGCAAAACTGTTCATATAAAAAAATTAATCTGAGTAAACTAAAAATGGAGGACACAGGAAGGAAAGCTCAATGTGATTCAAAGCAACATGTGTGTAGCCTTAATACTGGAAATATTCATGCTTCGTTTATTTGTTTAAATTTTGTTTGCTTTCCACCCCAAGAATGATGAAAGTTTCTCTCTTCCTTATGTTGATATAAATCAGGAATTTTAAAGTACAAAATTTATAGTTTTATTTTTCTGAAGTTACCTTTTCTACTTAAACCTCTTGTTGTTGGAAAACAAACTACCTCAAATACAAGGTGTAACTAAAGGCAAAGATTGTCCCTCTAGAGGATCTTGGGGCAAAGTTATCTTGTCAACGTTAGGGGAGATTAAGCAGCTACATTAAAAAAAAAATTTCTTATGACAAAATTTTCCCCTTTCTATCAATATATTAAATTAAAATTCTCTGCTGCTATATTTATTCTTTGAAGTACCACCACAATTATTTTAGAGTCAGTGAATAGGTGTACTTGATACCGGTCACTGGCTGAGCTTGCTCACTCTCTCTTTTGCTTTCCAACTCTTACTGTGATGATGGTAGTTCAGATAAGCTAAGTACGTGTTCCTTCATTTCAATGTGCTCAATAAGGAATGTAAATATCTCTCTCTCACAAAACCTGCTGCAGATGAGTAAGAATTTGGACCAGTGTATTTCTCTGAGACTTGGTGCTTACTTCAAGCGAGTTATATCCAGCCCTGTTCAAAAGGTGTAGCCCATATTTTCTGAGCTCAGGATGAGTTGTCTTGGTAAAGAAGAATTCCTTGCTTACATGTTTTTTGTGGGTTTTTCTGTTTGTTTGGTTGGGCTTTTTTTTAATGGGAATAGGTGTATTGGGTCAGGAAATAGTCTCGTTTCAAAGACGTGAAAAGAAACTCCAGCTGTCAAAATGCAGTTGAAATGTGAGACAGGCAGTCTTCTCATGTAAGAGGGAATTGAGGTGCACTGACTGATAGCATCCGAACAGGCAATGTATACTGCTTAACACTTTTGAAGGCTGACCATTTGAGATCTGTCCTTCAAGGCTGCCTTTTTGCTCCTGCTCCAATTACACTTGCTTAAGAGAGAGAGAGAGGAGTGGAAAATAAGACAAAACAAATGGCCCATAACAGGTTACTGGTTGATAGGATGGATTCAGGGGAGCTTGTTATAGTGAACAGATATTACTTTCCGATACCTCTGCAATAAAATTTTGCTGTCAGCAAGAATCCATATTTTTACTGAAAAATAAACCAAGATTGTTTAGCCAGATGTATTACAAAAAACCTTGGAGTGTGACTGGGGAAGAACACATGGCTAGTAAAGAAATAAATCTGTAAGTTAAATGTATTTATTGCCAGTTGATATAATGCAGATTTCTATGTACTGCTTCATCCTGAATTTAATGTCTAACAAAGAAAGAAAGCACTTGAAAAGATATAATATAAAAAAATAAAATGAGAGAGAGAGAAAAAGGAGGGAGAAATTATTAAAATCTGTGCTAATAAGTTGAGATCTGCTTTGCTGGAGGCGTGTTTAGCATTGGAGAACAATGAGAATATAACAACAAGATTAGCGCTTTGCAGGAACAATAGAGTTGTGCAGCTAATGTGCATTTCCAGAGCAGCAGAAAAATAAAAAATACAATCAGTTCTTAAGGAGTTTTGTCTTAAACTGACTGATATAGCTACTAGGTTTTCTACTAGATATGAATCTCAGAGATAAAATTAACCTAATTTGTCATAGGCTTTAAAATTTGGGGATTTTCTGCATACCTATAATGAGTTACTGTATAAATCATGGAGTTACTATATAAATCATGTACCACAGTGCCAAGCAGAACAGCATTTTCTCTCTTTTTTTTTTTATTTTAGAATAATATAATCTTGTCTTTCTAAAACTCTGGCAACTTTCTGAGTCATCAGAGAGCATCAAGTCAGATGGTTCCAAACTAAATCTCTCGCTTTGCCTGTGTGTTGAAGATTTTTTGAATGCTGTCTTCTCTATCTTTCCTGAAGTGCTCTAAATTTGCATGAAAATGGCTAGTAGAATAGAAAGCTTTGAGGATTATTGATAGACCGTGATAGTCATCTGGTTTCCTGTAAGTGTGGGATGGGTTAATAAAGCACAAGTCAGTGAGTTACAGAAACTTTGTGCCTTGTTTTTTCATCTTAAGGATAACATGAATACTTATTGATTCCAAAAAGATATTGTGAGGCTTCATTAAATAAATATTACTTCTTACAGGAATACAACAGTCTTATCAATGAAGTATGTATTAGCTAAAAGCTAGATGTTAATTTGAAGTCAATAGTGACAGACCACTTTATTGAAGGGATTCTTGATATTATTTAGTAAAAGGCTGAGGTTTTCTTTTATTAATATTTTGTAGGTTCCTAAGTGTTGAGTGTAAGATACTTCCAGAAATGTAAATTACTGCTACTTATTAGCCATTCTGCTTTCTGCATGTAGAAATTTTTCTTGAATTTTGTACACAGTACATGAAAAAAAAAGGCGTTCCTGTGGCTTAATGATCTTGTATGGGAGCAATCTTGAAATAAATGGTTGGTATTTTTGTTTGGTTTTACTTTTCAAAGATCCGCAGTCTGCAGCTGGCTTAATGCCTGGTAGTTACAGCGGCAAGTTAAAGGTACATCTGTCAGCCAAGAGCAGATAACCATCCTGCATTGATCTAGCTGAGGAACTAGCTTAAAGCAGCACTGTGCCGTGGATGTTGCAACAAATGAAGTGAAAGATGCTAGCAACCATGGTGTTCCCATTAATTGTCCTGATAATGACAGTGGAAATGACAGTCCTCATCATGGAAGTGATTAGCCTGCTTTCAAAGGGTCTGCACCTGCTTTTATTGAGTTCAGAGGCAGCTCAGAAAGGGGTTAAAGTTAGCTGCTAACAGTATATTTGCAGTATAGTAGGAGTGAGCACACTTTCATCCACCCTCCTTCTCCCTTTTTTTTTTATCAGCAGTTAATTTCAGCAATTACTCTTCCTCCTTTCTGGTTTATTGCTTGGATACCACTAAGGCCACGGGTGCGCCAGTGTTGCAATAGCAGTATCAATTTAATTGGAGGCTTACTCCACAGGTCCCACAAACCCCACTGGTTACTGACATGGGGGCTACTACTGGAGCATGAATGATACAGGGAGAGATAAGGGAGGGAGGTGTTTAAGGCTAGAACTGCAGAAAGGAGTATTTGTGAAGCCATCTTAAGATGCCAGTTCCCAGTGAGCAGAACTGACTCACAAGTAGGCTACAAATATGCAGCCTGCGTATAACTTGAGCATCATTTTCGGTGAGTTAGTATTCCTGTGACAGAGGCAGTCATGCATTCGTTCAGCCCACACTTCCCATCTGGAAGCTGCACAAGTGTGTGAATTCAGAGCTGGCCCTGCTATAAGCTGGGTGAGAAACACTGCATTTCAATTTGGATCCAACTCCGCACCACAGTGGCTTATAGACTAGAGCTGACTTGTTTCTTGTTGATTTGGAGGACAAGCCACTAGAATTAGTACCCATGGGGAAACGAGTTCTGCTGACTGATCGCTCTGGTAAGAGTAAAATGGGGATAATGTTACGCAGTCTGTAAAGATACAAAGCAATTACAAAAATGGTAGTGTCTTCAATGAAAAGCAGCAGAAACAAATATTTATTCTGTCATTTATTATATGATCTAGTATGCTGTAACTGAAAGAATATTTACTTTTTGCTGTTGTATGAAATAAAAAGGGTTCTACTTATTATTTTTATTCAATTTTTTAATTAAATTTTTATTTAAAAATTACTGACAGGCAAGTGGCAAAAAAATCTTGCTCGTAATGGTTGGGGAGCCATTTTAAAGTTTTCATTCTAGACAGTATGCAGTGTGGAGAAAAATATAGCATACTAGTGTTTTCACATTGTTCAAAAGGTTTTTAAGGTCAGAATAGATTATTCTGATCAGAACTTGACCTCCTGTCTGCAGCATGTGCCACAAAACTTGACTTGTCAAAGGAGTTTCACTTCCTTCTTGCTGCCTTTAGCTCACCTTTGCTAGCTTGCTATGAATATTCAAGAAATGACAGGCTGCAAGGAAATTATGCTGGAATTTACAAAACATATCCATCAAATCAAATGGGTAGATAATCTGAGTCTGTTTTCATACCTGAAGGGAGGATATGTAGCAAGGAGTAGGCAGTTAACATTACCAGCTTCCATTTTTTTTTAATAACTTCCCTGTTTTACTGAAAAAAAGAATCTAGGTAATATTCATTTTACAGACAGCACCGAGACAGTATCTTGACTAGGCAAAGAGTTGCAGTCCAGATCCTTTTACTCCACTAGTTTCTAAAACCACCTCTACTTACAACTAGTTCTTCTATAATGTTGTTTATATCATTATGTTTTAGAGCATCCTGTCCCAAAAGGCTTTGGGGAACATCTGAGAAAAAATACCGTATTAAGTTAGATTAGGTAGAAGGAGACTCTTATCTTCTCGCTTATTCATCAGTTTTTTTGGTCTTTAGTGTTCTCAGTGGTGGTGGGGAAATATCATTTGGGCAAGCCTTTTTTACCTATTTGGGCCTACTTCGGGGGCTCATCTGTAATGGAACATGACATGAGAGCTAAATGGAACAGGCACCCTTGGCCAAAAGCTAAGGCGTAGACGCAAGTGGCTGAGTTACCTCTTGGCCAAGCCCAATTACGCTGACACCTGAGGAAAAGTGACAAGATTATCAGGCTAGCTTTGGCAGCATTAGCATGGATTGAATGCTTTTATATCTACTTAGGGCCTACAGCAGAGATGACCCAGTTAAGGGGAGTGCCCAAGTCGAGCAATACTAGCACTTCACACATCTGCGTGAGGAAAACAGGCAGATCCCCTTAACTAATCACGTTGGTGCTGCTGACAGCCTGCGCTGTACTTCGAGGATTTTCCAGCTTTGTTGCTGTGCCACTGGGGTTGCATGTGGGGGCTGGTGATAGCATGTGCATCGGGCTCTCCCTTGGCTTGTCAAGGGCCAGTCATGGATTACTCTCACAATTTCGTGTTTCGGCTGCGCTTGCAGAGAACTTCTCCAACAGCTATAGCTGCTATTTTTAAGCAGGCACAAGAAACTGATTTATCTGTCAGTGCAGGAGAACGTGCTTTGCAAAGCAGCAAGCCACGTATCTGGGTCATGCACTGTACCCTGCGAGGCAAGTGTGCAGTTCAGTCAGGAATTAGACAGCTATCAAATGTTGGGTTTTGGGGTAAGGAAAAAACAATCCTCAAACAGTGGAGAAAGAGTCTTCTTTGGGATAAAAATCGCCATATGCTGAGCTTCTTTTTTGCCACAAGCTAGACAGCTGTACTTTAAAGAATGTCTAGAGGAATAAAGTAGATCAGTTTCTTTATTCTACAATTTTTAATGAAAAAGGAAAAGCAGGCACTTTTCCATTGGTTCAAGCTTTGTTCTGGACATCAATAATAAGAACAGGTACCTGCAAGACCCTTTCTAAACCATCCTAGCCTAAGTGTATTATTATTGTATTTTTAAATCATTTGAGGGGGAAGGGGGGGAGCAGCGGGAGAGGACATTTTCATTATAAAAGCAGCCTAGCCTGGCATTCTTTAGTGTAAGTGAGGGACAGAAAATCAGATTTTACCTCTCCTGTGGGGAGTCTGAGACAGGCAAACTTGTTAGCTCTGCCACTGGTCTTGGACAACTTTGCTGGAAAATGATTTCTCTAACCACTGGCTGTACCAACCCACAAAGGGGAGAGGCATGTCCCCAAGTTTCCATGGGGGTCCCGACCCGAAAGCAGCTGCTGTGAAAACTGCAGCTCAGGCAGCTGGGGAGGCTTCAGGCTCATCTGGAGAGTGGACAGAGGCTGAGCTGTAGTGAGACCAGCGGTGAGGGAAGCACGAGCAATTTCAGCTCAGGAACCCAGTAAGAAATTGGAAGACATTGGGGTTTTTTCTGCTTGAGACTGTGGTTTTAAGCTTGAACCTGCCCCTCAGAGAAGGTGGCAGAGCTTAATTTCTACTCCTTTGACAGCATAAACCTTTACTGGGGAGAAAATTTTCTATAATTTTTGTAACTATAAAGTCCAGGCAGATCAGAAACAGGCCTGGATCAGGATCAATTAATACTGCTCAATCTTTCTGAAGTAGCTTCAGATAACATCCTGATGACATTCCAAATTTAAATTTTAGGTTGGTGACTTCTAAATGACAGAAGAAATTGCTTTCTGTCTCTTTGGTTTGCTGAGGATCTGCTGGTTAGGGATTAGTTGATGTGGTTTCACCAGGTGAAGTAGAACTGGTAGAGCTTTGGTGGAAAATGCATGTGCAATACACAGCAGAAGCAGAGAGAACTCATGACTTTACCTTTCAGGATCTTGCAGTAGTGTGGCAGTAGTGACAGCATGGACATGGTCAGAGCACAACTATCTAACTGAAGATGGAAGGACAAGACAGGACACTAAGCTCCAGGAGCTGATGGAGTCCCAGCATCGGGCCATCCTTGCCTGGCACGGCCAGGGCTGGTGAACACTAAACACCACACACCTAGGAGGAATATGTGGCTCATGACAGCAGCTCTCTCCAATGGGTGGGCAGAAACAGAACAGAACACAGCATGAGAAAAAAAGTATAATAACGGCTGCCTTAAGAAGAATTAAAAATATACATGGATTGTTGCATTATATTGTCACCCTATTTTTCTTCCTAGTTTTTTTATAGTACAGCATATTATTGTAAATTTTTATCTTGTGTGATATCCTAATACAAAATCTTTGCAGATAAAAGGAATATTTGTTCCATCGTGGCTGCTTTGGATCTTTGTTTTCTTCAGTGTTTTGAGGTAAATTATCCAATTAGCTTGGATAGAAGTTAGCTGCAAAAGGTATGAGTTTCATTTATTGTTTCATATGAGGTCATCAAACTAGATAGATGTTAATTGGTCTATGTAAAAAAAAAACCAAAACAAACAAAACCAAAAAACTGAACAAACCCACAAAACCGTGAGAAGTCCTGCATGATTATTTTCAGCAACTCATTTCTTTTGTCTTATGACAGTGAAATGGCAGTGAACTAAATTTAGCAGCTGCAAACTAGGAAATGCATTTCCTATATTCAGGTACAAGATAGCAGTGTCTCTCTTTAGAATTCTTTACTAGGAATTAGATCTTAATTTCTATTTTCCCCCCTTTTTCCCCCCTCTCCTCTGGTCCTTGGTCAATCTAGCTACTTGCTGGCTGGCAAGAGCCGTAATGTGTGGCATTGTTGTCGAGCTTGCTGGTTCTGAAGAGACTCATGAGCTACCGCTCTGTTCCCTCAAACACACCCACATTTTGTACTTTGTTATATCCTCGTAATAAAGTGTTCGACTGAACTGAAGCTCTATTTTTTGCAAGGCCTGTCTTTCTGAAAATAGTTCAAGGTTCATTAACACCATTTAATTCTGCAGGGGACTGTAATCTAGTCAAGGGCAAAACAGACTAAGTCAAATAGATGTCTACCTCACATTACACAAATGTATCTACTGAAGTGCATATTAAAGTCTAATGTTTTCCAAGATTAAATGTGTGTGCATATATATATAAAAAAAATTTAAGGATACAACCTTGTTTTGCCACTCCAAATACACTGTTGTAGTACCAGTTATGCAATGGTTTAAATGAGTAGCAAGATATGCTCACTGGATTGAGGAGACAGTATCTGATTTGCATGTTTTTGTATAGCAGCTAATGTTCCAGGATTTGGGTAGTTCTATTTCTGAGGTTAGAGTGCCAGGAGAATTAAGGCTGTAATATAAGGATGATTCTAATCCATTTATCTGACATGAAATACATGAAATACAGTATGTCACTTGTTTCTGTTTTGGTAATTTGATATCACTGAATGTGGGAAGCAGAGATCATGGGGTGTATATATAATCTGCAGATAACATGATTTTATATTTTTATTTGTGGACACCAAGGAACAGTGCTATGATGATTATAAAAAACAGATAATTTTACATGCTAACAAATGCCTGTGCAATTCTTCAGGCTGCAAAATCTTACTTTGGAGTCTTAGGATTTTGTCAGCACACAGCACTTCAGCTCATATACTTTGATCATAATCCAGCCAAAAGTCCTCATGATGTTCGAGAAAGGAAGGATATATGCCCCATTTTTCTGAGAGTGTGACTTTATACCCCTGGCATATTGCAGGCCTCCAGAGTAAGTCTGCCCTCCTTTAAGGGATTCAAGAACCTCATTTTCATAACCTCTTACAGATGCCTCAGTACAACTGTGTGCTGGAGTCAGCACGTGGAACAGCTTGCATGGAAAATTTCACATCTTTCCAGTGCTTTTATGTGGAAATGTAAAAATCTCTATCTGGCAGTATGCATTGGTACCCACCGACCAATTCTGTGGCTAAGAATATAAAAGCTATAGCTAAGGTTTACCAGTATATTTTAAATATCACATTCAGATTTTTAAGATGATATGATGTAAAATATTTTTTCACTAATGCACTTTTTACATTCAGATTTTATGTGAGTAGATATTGAAAGTCTTTGCTGAACTCGGACTTAACTGTTCCTTTTTATAAAGGTTAATAAATTTGTAGGGAATAACATTAATCTGGAGCCAATCTTTAAATCTGCCTTGGGGGCACAGTATAAAACATTCGCTTTGTTCATGGCTATGATTTTTGTTTAAAAAATAATAACAACTTGATGTCTACTCTGCAAATGTATGATGACTTTAAGCAGATATCTGAAATCTTCTGTACTATTCTAGCAAAATTAGTTATTGAACTTGAATAATATGCATCTAGGAAGGGATTGCAGGGTAGAGGACCCACTTGAGTCAAGTGTTTCTATGACAGAATTAATATGAGCCACTGTAGCTCTAACTCAGTGTTCTCTATAATTAGATGACTTAGGAAACCTTGTGAAGTGATTTTGAACTTGTAACTTTCATTCAGTTTCCTCCTCTTTTTGGTGATTTCTAGTTCATACAGACTTCAATTTGAAATAGTGCTTATATATCAAGTGGCCATAGACTATTTTTTTATAAATAGTACTGTACACATTTATAGATTACAGGCAGAGTTACTAAACCAGAATTATAGTTAGAATAGCCAGAATAGTAGTCCCTCAAATAGCACCAGGGGAAAAATCCATTATATGTATCCATGTCTACTTTCAAACTGTATGTAAGGTTTTTCTTTTCAGCAAAGTGTTCAGACTTCTTTCACTCAAATTCATTTTGTCCTGGGATCCTACAAAATGAAAGGAGAGGTGGGCATCACTTTGTAAAAATGTAGGTTTCTTATTTTCTTGTTTAATTCATTGTGTAAAATATGCTTTATATATCAAGCATGGAAAATGAGTACAACAAAGAAGCCATCTGTCATTAGCAAGAGAGAAACAAAGATGTTAACTCCAGGAAAGTATCTCACTTTCAGAGTAAATCCAGACCGTGAAGGAAGGTGGCTGGACATACAATTAAAGCTCCCATATGGAATTCTCTATCATAGGCAATTTCCTTAGTAGGTTTAGCCAAATTGTTTATCCCTGTAGTTGCTACCTGGGCATAAGGCACCTGGTAATTACTACATTCTGTTCCAATAAAAGACTGCTTTACAGAGAGAGCAAGTTCTGTGGGTTTTACTTCTAAAAATTGTAAAGGTGTTTGGGCTAAAAGACTCTAAACACGAGTGGAAAGCATTGTGCTGTTCACCACCCCTCCAAAACAAGAGTTGACAGTTTTTTGTCCCTTCAACAAATCAAAATTTTCTGAACCAAAGTTGCCATATATTAAGATACATAACTACGTACCACATATTTATTCTGTCCAGAGAATTGCTGTACTTTTAAAAAGCAACCTAGCTGGTTGTATGAGAGAATACAGTAATGTTATCCATGTATTTTCACAATTCGTTAAAAAAGTAGGGGGAACAATATGGATTTACAGAACTGCACAAGTTAAAACATGTTTATGTTCTGGCTGGAGTTTGTCAGAAGTGTGTCTTGAAGTCTCTGCTTCAAATCACATTGGCAGGTGTGGCCGTGGGGTTTGCAGAAAGCCTTAGTGACTGGTCTTCATAGAGGCAGAGTAGCTTAGTCACTCTAGTAGGGACAACTTGTCTCTGGAAATCAGATTATTGCAGCACATGAGATCTTTTCTATCAGTGGAAGAAGTTGTCACCTTCCACTGAGTTCTTGTGAACTCACAATATTCTCTGCCAGCTGATGGGTTTGTCTGCAGCCTGAAGGCGGAGCACACGGAAGGCTCTGGAGCTGGTGTGCAAGGTCCTTCTGTGCCCAGTGTAATGCCGCTCAGGGCCCATGTAGCTACCGGTCTTTCCAGAAAGCTACTAAGGGTGGGAAATCTGGCAGTGAGGGTGAAGGCTCTGAGAGAGGAGTAGCCTCTCCTTTGGTTTTGGGTGTAGGGAAGCCAGGCTCCTGTTTCATGCTCAGGCACTCCTGGATTCTCCTGAAAATCAGACAGGTCCACACTGACGCTCTTCCCAAACTAAGCAATAGGCTTTTGTCCCCAAGACTTGATTACAGTCAAAAGGATTAGCTGAAGGTCTTTCTCTTGGAGAAGGTAGTTTGAGGCTGGAGACTAATTTAGGGAAATAATTTCTGACTAACTGTTAATATACATAACTCTCGTGTGTTAAAATTATATATCTTCTGAGTCCACAGCCTTCCTAATACAGAAGTATGTTTTAAGTGGGTGATCAGATTAATTTTCAAGGGTAATTTTGCCACAACAATTCTAGAAAGTTGGTATTTGAAAATGAAAGCAGAGATTTTTCTCAAAGCAGTGCTGAGTAATTACGGTCTTCCTGGTGCTCGTATGTTCCTCTAACTTCATTTTATTACCCTATGCATATTTCCTGTTTCCAGTTAGCTTCAAATAATTCCCATGCTTGAACCTTAGAGCAGACTTTCAGAGTTATAGAGATCACGTTACACGGACTGTGCTCTAGGCTTGCAAAGCATATTTCTTTCAGGGTGCTAGGAAAACATATGGAGTAACAATTTCTGTAGGCTGCTGAAGAGTAGAAATATCTTCAGGTATCTACTGACTTCAGATTACTGTTTCAAATCCAACAGGAGAGATTTTTAAGTCAAAAGGATTCTTTTCCAATACAGGCGTGCCCATTTTCAAAGCCTGCCTGTTTGCGGAACCTTTACTAATGTTCAGAGTTGAGGCTGACAAAAATAAAAACGTGTAGTTTGGATAATTACCTAATCAGACACTCCTGTTCTGGGCAATATTTTTATGTCAAAAGAATTTCCTTTTTGTGGAAGTATTACTAAAAGCTTGAGATCATTTTGGGCACCTATAAGTGGAAGAAATAAATACAGAACCAATGAGATCAGTGTCATAATATACTTTTCTACTTTACTGTTGTATTACTGTGCATTGGTTTGCTACTCTGCAGCCCTGCCAGTGACTGAGGAACACCTTCATCAGTGCATGGACCTGAGTAGTGATTTTGCCTTCATCTCTATGCTAATAATTACTAGTGTAGTGAGGTGGACCTGCTGCATGTGTGCTTGCTGTATCAGCTGTACTTACCCGAGTTCTTAATTTGTCGTAATGAAGGGGAGGAAAATGAACAGAAGGTGGTGGATGGAAGAAGCAGTGACAGTAACATTGTGTTTGCCATCGTATCAGGGTGGTGGGTGGTACAAGAATTGGAAGGTGATGGATAGAGGAAGTGATTGTAGTATTGCATTATTTGCTGTGGTTTGAGGGATGTTTTAGTGCCTTAATAGCACAGACTATTTTCCACTTGAGTAGAGAAACAAATCTCTAAGGCTAAAGTCCTACAAAAACTTATATGCGTTCTGAACTTGGACTGGAACTTTAATTTCCTCTCTGATGTATGTATGCTAAGGCACATTAATATGTTTACACTAAGTTTATTAATTCTATAACCTATTTTTTGTGATGTATAAACATTAAAGAGTGAGAATGAAAATGTGTTCATAAAAATTACCTTTTAACGTAACTCTCACCCCATTTCCTATCAACATCCATATTTGTAACAGAAGATATAGACTGTGACTCTCTGCACCATATGGTATTTTAACTATGTAATTACTCCACTAGTTAACAATGTTAACTACACTGTGATTCGTGGCAGCATTCCTGCAAGTATCTCTCAGTAAATCAAAGTAGATGTGCCAGGGCTGTTACTCGGATTCCTTCGCAAATATTTACAGGAGTATATCAAATCTGCTGAATTATAGCTACTAAATTGCTGGGAATGTACTCATGAAAACAAATCCTGTTTGTATAAGAAAGAAGGCACAATCATTCTTTAAACTGTATTATGAATCTTACTGCTCTGAAAAGGTTGAAAGTCATTTGCATTTGTCAGAGGTAATGAAATGCATCTTAATAGACTTAAATGTTCAGCATTGTTAATAAAGAACAGCAGAATATTACAATTTTATGGGTGTGATCAGGTGGGTTCTGTGAAATTAAGGTTTGGCTTTGCAGTTCGATCTTGTTCATTGCCAAAACTCTTTTTTCTTTGTGGCAGCAAATCGTGCAATAGACTTGCAGACAAATATAGCATCAGAACTATTATCTTATGGAAAGAAACGAGTCATTTGTTTACTCAGCAAATACATACTTAATAAAGAATACAGATTACTACAACATTTTCAGAATTGCTGTTAGCTTGATTGGTAAAATGGTCTTTTTAAAGAATTTCACTGAACTCAGGAACAATAAAATATAATAGATTCTGTGTCCCCAGGGGTTTGCATGATACTGTATAACTGTAAGAAATTAGCCTCACCACAGCAACTCTACCCAAAGGTAGAGTTCTCAGCAGCTTCTCTTTTAAGACATAGTTAACATTTGAAAACATGCAATTACCTTCACTTCTTTTAATACTTGTTTTAAAAGAAGAAGCTAATTTCATGTGCAGCTTTGCAGACTCAGAATGCAATCCATTCCTGTTAGAAAATGAAGCTATGTCATAATGAAGTCTGAATGCTATTTCGGAGTAAATACTCTGTTCTTTTGTGTCAGGGAACAGGAATGTCCCAGGTGAAACAGACTGAAAAGGACTCCCTCCTCTCCTATAAAAAAATCTACTTGGAACATGCCCTTGAGCAGCACTACGCTGTCGTTCAGAAGAGTTGGAGGAATTCTCATGTGAGACCCAAGAAACGGTAAGCTTTATGTGTTATTTGTGGCTATGGCGTTCCAGGAAAATCTACCATATATTATAGAGGATACAGCACAGTAAACCTAGTATCTATAATTCTACAGCCATAGCCCATCTGATACAGCCAGAACCTTGAGAAGAGCAAGAGAGCACCCAGTGTCCCCTTGAAAGCGTGCCCTTGTTTTGTGTAGTCTCTTTTTTCTTGTCACAAGCACCTCTTATTTGCCTTATCTGTCTTTGGTGCCAGGTAACCTCCTCCACTGCAAAGCTTTCTTATTCTGCCCCGCACCCAGGTGCCAGGCCCGTGGCCACAGCTAGCAGGAGTCAAAAGCTCCTGCTGTTTCAGCCCCAAGGGAGTCTGCTTTGCAAAACCCCGTACTGCACGGCAAATACCATCCAGCTCCTTCACAGGCCAAAATGTCTTTTGAGAAGGTCTCGGGATTGTTTCATCCACCTGCGTGCTCCTTTCTGAAGCAAAGAGTTTTGATGCTCTGAACACCAGCATTTATATCTACTCCCCAAAGAGCATCTTTTTGAACTGAAGAATCAATGATGTTACCGAGGTAGATTCTTTGAAGCCAGTTTTGTTGTTGCTGTGTAACCTTAGTTCAGTGACAGACACTGTATAATGGGGTAACTCTTCTGATTCATTTGCTGTCGCTTTTGTTTGTTTTGTCATGTTTCACTAACCTGTCCTTTGCTTCTGACAATAGCTTATGTGAGCTTTCATTCTGTTAGATCATCTTGTATGATTACAGAGGCTTCTCTATGATTTTCAGATGCAAATAATACAATATAATATATGGCAGGGTACTTTAGCTCAGGGCCAAACAGAACCGAAGTAAGAAGAAAAACTGGTCTGTGATTTGTTGTCCTTTGACAACACAAGGAATTTTTGTGCCACATGATATTGTTTTAAGTATAAAAGTTGCTTATATTACTTTAATATTTAAGAAGACGACAGCTGGGTATGAAGGTGGCAGACAAAACAGTATAAATTATGTAAGCTTGAAAGCAGAAGAATTGCCATGGAAATCAACAACCTTGGAATGTACAGCAGTCAGGTCTTTTAACTGAAGAAGTAACATGGAAAGATAACAGCAGAATTATTCTGTGACATTTGCACTCTGAGATAACAGCAGAAACAAGTAGAATGTTTTGAAATTCACCACCTATACCATATTTTTAAAAGTGGAATCACTTTTTCTCCCTCCTATTAAACGCTAAACACTACTACTCAGGGAAGGAGTTGCATATGAAATTTAAAGAAGTTGAAGGGGTCACTTTACAGCCACAGTTCCAGAGGAATTCTGTTTTGAATAACAAAACAAACAAAAAAATTTCCTCTTTCACTAGTATCACATTTTATAATTTGCTTTCAGCTGGGCTCAGACCTGCAGGAAAGGCCAATCTCCAGATGCAATGCATTCAGGACACAGCTTCAGTTTGAATTCTGAATTGGGTTCTTGCGGTGTAAGGAATGTTCTGAATATTTACTTGTTTTTTTACTTAGAGTAGCATTGTTCTGAAATGTACTATGTTTCTGAATTGACGTAATTGCTCTGTAGGAGCCATTTGAGTCTCTCAGGTAAATGCAAAACTGATACAAGAATCTTAAAATACGTATTGTGTGATTTCTCTTTACCTACATGACTAACTTTTGTTTTCAGAACTATTATAATTTGTTGTGCACATCTGTCATTGAAAGTTCATTCAAAAGGGCATCTGTAAGCTAATAGGTTGCAACAGCTTCTTTAGTTTTTGGAGGTAGCTTGGGGTAGCATGAGCTTGAATTTGTACAGACCTTGGAATCCATGGATTATTCACTGATCATGAACGTGTGCTAGGACTGCAAGCTGAAAATCCCCTTGAGAGTTTTGTTGGAGATGTTACTGCATTTTCAGCCTCACTTTGAGACAAAATAAGGTCTCAATCGTTTTTATTTTTCTCCTTGAATAGTCAGCACAAAGCATTTGAAGAAAGATCTGTAAAGGTAGCTTCATCACCATTGGGTTAGAAAGTATCTCTCTCTTTCCCATTTTGGGAGGTTGTATGTTTTGTTAGGGAAGCTGTTCCATGCAAGTGTGTGTGTACCTAGGGGTGCCCTTGTTGGGCAGCTAGGAGAGTCACAGAATCACAGAATCATAGAATCATAAGTTAGAAAAGACCTCTAAGATCATCACGACCAACTGTCAGCCCAACACCATCATGCCTACTAAACCATATTCTGAAGTGCCACTTCTACATGTTTTTTAAACACCTCCAGGGACGATGACTCCACCACTTCCCTGGGCAGCCTATTGCAATGCCTGACCACTCTTTCAGTAAAGAAATTTTGCCTAATATCTAATCTAAACCTCCCCTGTCACAACTTGAGGCCATTGCCTCTCGTCCTATTGCTAGTTAGTTGGGAGAAGATACCAACACCTGCCTCACTAAAACGTCCTTTCAGGGAGTTGTAGAGAGCAGTAAGGTCCCCCCTCAGCCTCCTCTTCTCCAGGCTAAAAAGTCCCAGTTCCTCCAGTCATTCCTAATAAGACTTGTGCTCTAGACCCCTCACCAGCCTTGTTACCCTCCTCTGGACACGCTCCAGCAACTCAATGTCCTTCTTGTAGTGAGGGGCCCAAAACTGAACACAGCACTCCAGGTGCAGCGTCACCAGTGTCGAGTACAAGGGCACGATCACCTCCCTGCTCCTGTTGGACACACTGTTCCTGATACAAGCCAGGATGCCGCTGGCCTTCTTGGCCACCTGGGCACACTGCTGGCTCATGTTCAGGCGGCTGTCAACCAACACCCCAAGGTCCTTTTCCACCGGGCAGCTTTCCAGTCACTCTTCCCCAAACCTGTAGCATTGCGTGGGGTTGTTGTGATCAAAGTGCAGGATCTGGCATAGGAGAGTCATAGCAGCTGGTTCGAAGAGGAAGAATTGGCAGTGTTGAATGCAGTGATTTCTCCCTTGGGACAGGGAGAGAAATTGTCACAGGGACTCACAGGAGTTCTCAAGTATTTTCATATGGAGGAGCTGACTGCATAGAGCTTTCATTTTGAGCAATTGGTAGTTCATTTAGATTAATTTCTTGTTTCATTACATTTTTGGATAAAAAAAATTTGTGGACTTGTTAACAAAACCAACAAAAATAAAATAAAAAAGTACCAAATTTCTAACAGCATTTTTTTTTAATTTCTTTTGTACAATTTACACAATTTTAAGTTTTTCAGTTGACTGCAGGGGTGAGATGGGGGCAGCAAAGATGTGAGATCCTTAGCAGACTCTTCAGGGACAGGAATCTTTTCCTTCCTAGTTCTGACTGCTACTACCACACCAGGACATGAAAGGAATACATCTCTCCCTCTTGCTGTAATTTGAATTTGAATCTGATCTTCCTAAGGAAGGAAGATCAAATACCTTCTATCCAAGCACAAATAAAGAAAGGGAAGTAGGGAGAATAATACTGTTTGACATTGTCAGAGGTAACATGTAACCTACTGCTGAGCATATGTTACAGACCTACCTATGTCAATATACAGAGAGCGTGTCTATTATAGTCGCATCTAGAGACCTCAATTCTTCATTTCAGACAGTAGCAACTGAAAATTTCAGCTTTAGAGATATAGCTGTAGTTTGACTACCTTGACCTCAGTCTGTACGCAAGGGATTAAATGTGCTCATTCAGGCTGTAGACTGTGCAAAGAAGGACTTATGTAGTGCTCAAGTGCACGCCCTGTTTGAGTCATTGTTAGAGTGGAAATAACAGCAAATGGAGGAAGAAGGTATCAACAGGGGCTGACTAATGAGTCTAACTGTTATTTTGATACAACATGCACGGCTGGCTGCAGGTGGACCCGAGCTGCATCTCCTTGTTCTCTACGCTTGGTCAGATACGAGTCTGCTATTCCTGGGTGGGACAGAGAGCTATCATCCATTTGGCTCTGATAGTTTTACAATGCTAGAGATCACAATAAATTACCTACACTAATGTGAAGAATAACCCGATGTAGGCAGTTATTTTGTAGCAAAGCTAAACACCACATGAACAAGGAGTGGAAGAGCATATATTACAGATTTTATTTGACAGACTAATGCACCATAAAGTTTTGTTGCACTTGGAGAGAGGTTCAGAGACGCTGCTGGAAACAAGAATCAGTCTCTGATGGAGTCTTGTAGCTCTTCATTACAATGTCATCACAGGACCACCAACAGATGAAAATGCAGAAAGAACAAGCAAGATTTTTTCAATGAAGTACTTTTCTCCCCCCCCCC
>Ga0065711_1026211_pt1 | contig 92299 bp, 49 predicted proteins | sample Hoacrofraction12_FD_59098 | JGI IMG/M metagenome (GOLD analysis project Ga0065711, IMG submission 59098) | Hoatzin crop microbial communities from Cojedes, Venezuela - Epithelial fraction 12 v2 (version 2) | ecosystem: Host-associated > Birds > Digestive system > Esophagus > Crop | place... | reverse complement strand
AAGACCCGCCTGGACAAGGTCCTGTGCAGCCTGCTGTAGGTGACCCTGCTTCGGCAGGGGGTTTGGACTAGATGACCCACAGAGGTCCCTTCCAACCCCTAACATTCTGTCATTCTGTGAAATAACCCGTTGCGTGATTTGTCTTGTTCTACTTGGTAGCCTCAAGTGTGTGTCTTCAGAACAGATTAATTGCAATAGTAATTCTAAGAAAAACTATTGTTGAAAGTTATGAAGGAGTCAGTCTGTAAGGAACAGGAACCGGTGCCTAGAGCTACAAGCTTTATTAAAGTGTATCTTAAATTTTCTCATAATGATAATACCTAAGAATATCTGCTTGGTTTAAAGAGAAGGCAGGGCACTGGTCTTGTTACTGAGCAAACCTGAGGACTAGCTCCATGTCAACAGTAGTATTTTAGTATTAGTTTCCAAAAAATACCGTGTTTGTTTATAAGAAGCCCTCTAAAAGTTTAGAAGTTTGAGATTCCAAAAAGCTCATTTTTAATGTCCTCATCTTGCCCTTTTCCTAAATGATTTCAGAAGTATTGATAATAAATTTTATTTTAGTCGTTATTGGCCAGACCTATGGGCTGAATATTGTGTGAACTTCAGTGAATGTGTCCATAGTCATGTGCTTTCCCCCACACACTTAGTAAAACACTTGAATCAGTGCTGACATGTGCAAACCATTCTGCTCTGTATAAAGAGAATTCAAAGCCTAGATGAATGGAATGGTTTTCTAGAAAAGCAGCCTATTTAAATCCAATTAGTGTATCTTGGTTTTCCTGTGGTTGTACAAATATATTGCACCTTTAGCTTAAACAGTGGCTTGCACAAAGTGATGCTGAGATTTGATCACTTGTGACACCTAAGCACTTTTAAGTGATCATTGTTTATCATGTAGTATAATGTGTTTTATTGATGTATGTGATGTGGTAGGTATAGATGTTTCTTCCTTATAATGTGCAGGCCCAGTATTAGCCAGTGAGAACAATGTATAGTGTAAAAAGTAAGAAAAATCTATTAGAAGTGCCTACTGTATTATCTAAAGGAATTAGCATTTGCTAGATTGCCAGTCAGCCGTGGTTTTACAAGAGTTATTGTCATTTTGATTTTTGGATGAGTCATTTGGTATATTGGCCCCAAAGGCACCTCATTGTGATTCAGTGCACAGCATATAAAATTGCTGAGGCTTTCAGGGCTCCATGGAAAGCGACTGGGGGTTGCGGTGGCTCAGCGTTGTGAAGCAGCAGCATTATGCTTAATTGACACCTTTGATGTAGCCCTAAGACAGCACCTGCACCTCCCACTGCTGCTCTGAAGACGTCAGCCTTACGCAGAAAAGGCTTCTGCTTATGAATCCTGCATCGCGTTCAGCTCACTCTGTGAGCAGCCCCAGCTATCCTTAACTAATCCCATTGCTTCTCAGTTTGGCTACGGCTTGACTTAGCACAGAGCAGGAATTTTGCTGCTTGCTGTCATCAGGTTAAACAGTAAGATTTTGTCCATGTTAGAACTCATAGAAGGTAAGTCAAATGCCTTGTTGATATCCTAGTGTGTAAATATTCTGCTGTCACAGAATCTGGGAATCTGATTGCCGATTCTGTTTTTTGCAGGTGCTGCCAAATGTGGACTGTGATATAACAGTTGCTTGTTTAAGAATATTTACACACACATATGTGTATATATATATGTGATACACGCTTTGTAGTGTTTCTATCAGTGCTTCTGTGTGAATGTTATTGTTAGCCTCTCGTGTGATTACTTTGTAGTAGAACTCTGTCCTCTGCTGGTATTGTTTTGTTAATTTAATGGATAGTGTCACATGCAGGCAAAAGATGCTTCTAAAACAATAGGCACCGTCGTATCTGAAGGAACTTCCTTATTTGAGAAAGTGATGCTTTGCTGTAAGTTAGGCTTGAGGTGTTACGTCCAATTTATTTGCCTCTAGAAAGTCCTGGGTTAAGTCTGAGGTGATGTTTGGGTCAGACAGTATTGCAAAATTGTCTCCGAATGAATGAGTGAGGAACAGCAAGCAGCTGATTTGTTCCTGTAAGCAATGCTGCTGTTTATTTTTGGTAGGTAGCATTTTCAAGCCATAACTAAATGGAATGAAAAGCTTTACATATAGCAAGTGTCTGTTAAGGCTGACAAAGCACCTTGCTCTCCGTCTCTTTCAAGCACAGGAACAATACAGTTTAAGAAAATGTGATCATGTTCTCTGCCATTGACTAAACAGTCTTTTGAGGTTTGTTGATTATTTGCTTTCACTCTGTATAAAAACTGGCTTTATGAGCCAAAACTGAGCAAAGAGTTCTTTTGTGAATTATCTTATTTAATGTTTAAAACATTAAGCAAAATCAAATTAATCTGTTCAACAAAGAATGAAAAGAAATATGTTGATTTAACTATTTCTTTGCTTCTAACAATGCCTTGTATTTATTTTTTTCAATTTATTGTCCTTTTAGTGAATGGAACCCCTGGTAGCCAGCTTTCTACTCCCCGCTCTGGGAAGTCTCCAAGCCCATCTCCCACCAGCCCAGGAAGCCTACGGAAACAGAGGGTAAGGAAATAAGGAAACTGATTTCTGAGCGTGGCCGGGGAGAATCCTGCATAGCCATTATCCGATAGCCCTCTCCCCACTGATTCCTTGTGGGTAGAGTGGTAGGGTGGAAGAGCCTGGCTACAGTCCTTATTGGGTTTGTACAACATGCTGAAGTGGAATACAACTGTTCTCTGTCTGTCAAAATGCAAAGTACGCTGGGAATTGGTTTATCTTTGAGGGGAAAAACAGGGGTATCTTTCTCCTTTCTTGCAAAACTTTTTTTTTGTTTTAGGTTCTTTTTCCAAACATTTCCCAACTGGAAGGAAATGTTCACGTTGTCAAAGACATTTTTTTGTTCTTAATTTGCTATGGGCATTATGTCACTTGCAAAACCTACAAATTTGATTTTGAAGCAAGGTGAAAGAATGCGCTGTGGAATTCAGCTCTGGATTAGCTGTGATATCATAGCCCTGTGCAGGGAAGATACTGTCAGTACCAAGGCAGCACGAGACTTGTCAGTCACTTTGCTGGACCAGAGTTGTTAGTAGTTGTAGGTTGCCCCTGGTTACCATGTATAGAGGAATCTACAATGTACCTAAGCATCCAGAATTAAGGTAGTACCTATGTTACTGCTGTAACCCTCTGACAAAATATTACTTGTTCAACCCAAAAGGCTCCACATGCTGATTTAATTAATTGTATCTGTTCAAAAGCCATGGGACAGACGTCTATGTCTCTTCTCTTCTGCTATTTTCTAAACTGTGATCAGTTCTCAATGAAAGCTTCCCTAAGGCAGTACTCTGTATCTCAGGCTTGTTTATAAACACAATTTGAACACATGCTTTTTCTGCCTTTTCAGTTTTTAAGTAAAGACATAACTTGTGTCTCTCAAAGTAAGGGGATTATGTGCAAAATTGGCAGTGCTTGACTTTAGGGGCTGGTGCAGACCTGATTCCCCAGATCTCCAGATCAGGAATAGCTGTAGCATGGCACAACTCCCTCCTGGCCTGTGGTACCCTTCTTTGTGCGCGGTGGATACCAGGGAGCTGAGGAATTGTGCATGCCCAATTCGTACCTCGGGCTGGGGTACAGCCATGGGTTTCTGCCATGACTTGTTTATAGATGCAGAAGCCGACTGTGATCTTGCAATACAGAGATAGCCAGTGAGCGGCAGCTTGGAGCCTCAGGGTAGTGTCGTGGTTTTCATCGTCTGGCACGCAGAGAGTAAAGATGCCCATTTCAGTTGGGTGAGCTGGTACTAAAATCTTCTTGAATGCAATGTCTTCCAAACCTGTTTGCTCTTACTCTCAAAGCTTATTAATGAAGCATTAATAAGTCACTGAAGAGGGAAGAAAGAGTCTTCCGAATGAATTATACATTGGTGATGTAAGGGTGTCTGTCTAGATGGATTCTATCAGAATACAGTGGATTTCCAGGTACTGTAAGGCTGTTTCTTTTCTTTGGTAACTTTTCCTAAACTTCCTTCCCCACCACTGATGCTTCTTTCCCCACAGTGAAGAAATGTTTTTCTGTTTATGTTTGTGGATGGGTGAGTGGGAACCATGCAGACAGCACCATTAGACTCAAAGGGTGCTTGTCTGCAAGGTTTCTGACTTTCAAATGTGAAGAGGAGAGTGAATGGGATGCTGCTTATCCAGGTTCCCTATGTGGAAGTGTAACAGGATCACCAAGTGGCACCATTATGGATGCAAAGGGCTCTGTAGTGGTAACATAATCACATAGCTAACTGTATAGAAAATAAATATTGAAGTAAACTGCAGGAGAGATCAGACATTGTTAAAGAGTTAAATTCTCTTCTCAGATAACCATATCCACTCCCCTTGACCTCACAGGGGACCTTTCATGCTTATATGGCTTTATTTTAGACAACCTTTTTTTGTTTAACTGACAAAATATGGTATACATCCATGTAAAAATAGATTGCAATCATGTAAAAGTGCATTGCAATAATGTTATTTAGGTTACAAAATCGACTGCTCAGGAGTTGAGGGATGGAAACTTTACACTTGCTCTGAGAATTTATTTCAGCTCCTTTCATGTTTAACTTGTGAAGTGAATGAGCTCAAAGTTCAGTGCAAAAACATAGGATTGTGTCGTTAAAGGTCACAATGTGTATTCCAATGACTATATTAGTTCTACGAACAGCAACTAAACAGTGCTTACTAATCTTAATTTTCTTGTTAGCAGTACAAAAGGTGTTCTGTTTTGTTTCAATACCATCTTTTGTATTTTTCAATTTGATTTTTATTTAGAGGACAGGTTAGTTTATGTCATAAACCAAATTTGAATGCAAAGCAATTTGCTTTGTCTTCAGTGGCTTCAGCTACAGGGCTGACAAGCCAGCTTCTGGAGAAGGTTTATTGCCTAAGAGGTTGTTGAAATGTTGGTATAATGTGATAGACCTATAAGAGAGGAGACAGATTTCAGTACCCCCCTTGTCCCCAGTGTTGAGGGGTGAGGTATTCCCACCCCACGCTCAAAAGAAGGGTGTTGGCTGCTAGAGCCATGTTCTGAGGTTGAAGGTGATGGCTGGGTTTCTGTTAGGTCTGGGTTTCTCTCTTTATGTGGAGTTTGAGGGAGCTACTGCTTTGGCACTGAAATAAGATGCTGGCTCCTGGCAATGCCAGCTCAGCTGCGTAACTTTTTTTCTCTGCCCCTCTCTCTGTGTGGTGAGAGTTAGAGGAGTGCCTGTGCTCTCGTGCTGTCAGGTACATGGGATGCCGGCGGTGTGTGCTGGGTCTGGAAGGCGGTAGGGAGCGTTGACTCTAGCATAGCCTGATTCCCCTTGGCGTAACTAATCAAGCAGCTCTTCAGCATCCCCATCCGAGTGCTGTGAGGGAGTTGCAGGCTTGGTCCGTCAAAATGCTAAGGGCTTTGGGCAGGCTGCCAGTGGTTTTCCTAGGAAGTGCAGGAGGGAGGAAGTCACGCTTTTGAATTCAGAGGTGCAAAACCAAGGTACTTCCACAAACTGAGTGACTTCTCCCTGTGAGTGGTAAAGACCTGTAAAAATAGTACAGACGGTAGAATTTTCCAAAGAAAAGATTCCTTCCAATTGTGGTGTGCATTAGGCAACTTAAAATAGGGAACAATCATCTTACTTACTGACGTTTCATCACTCACCTTTTTATAAAAAATAAACTCTGGCCTTTGATGGAAGGCTTTCCACTGATGTAAATAAAGCCAGAAATGCTGCTGTGGAACATGCTTATGAAAATAGCACTCTTATAACCCTACAGATAAAATTTTGTACCCTCAAAAGCAAGCACATAAAAAGATAAAGTTTCATCCTTTCTCACTTGCATATGTATGTGGCTGAGTTGTTTCCAGAAATTCAGAGATGAGTGAAAGTTATATTTTTATAATCTTGGGCAAAATTCTCTATTTGAGGAAAGTAAGATTTGAAAGATTAATTTCATGGGTATAATACAAGGACTTGAAAGTAAACTAGGAAACACTCATCAGCTATCTGAGCTAACTATCAACCAGTTATCAGCTTCTGAGTATTTTAACTTGCAGGCTGTGTGCTATAGTTACATTTTCTTGTAGTTTATCTCTTCCTGTATATTTATTCTTAAGTAGGAAATTAGGATTCTTGTTTTTAAATTGTTACGTACTTAATTGTGTATTTCCACAGAAGATTAAAACATCTGAAATTCAGGTTTATAGCAGTCGAAGCAGAGAGTTATTGTGTTGCACATGAATATAGTTCCTGCCACAACAGAGTATAGTTAATGACGCAGACTCAGAAAAGCTGACATGGCAATCAGAACTATACATAAGAGCAACCTCCACATTTTATTTAACTACCCTTTATAATAGTTTATGAGCTTATTTTCCCACTGTCTTGTAATCTGAATCATTATTTCAATGAAGGTGGACACATTCTGTGCTTTATACCTGATTTTCTGTTGCTTGCCATTATTTTAAATGTTTTTTCTACTTCTGTACAGACTAGAACCTATAGAATAATAAAACATGAGATTTAAGGTACCTCTTGACTAATCAAAGAGGATGAATTCTATGTATATAAGGATTTTTTTGAGTTGTATGTGGCCAAGCAGTCTTGTTCATTCAGCAAATTTTGTCTTTTTGTTAAACAGTGCAAAATAATAAATAGATTTTCCTCATATTTTTCAGAAATACAGCTCTTCGGCTAGTTATAGGCAAGGAAAACTCTTGCAGAAAGGAGAGCTTTAAAAAAGTTTTAAAACTTTTAAAGTATTTAATAGTATACGAAAAAGCAGAGAATATGATCCTGAAATCTTGTGCATGATTTTGCTTTAAAACAACCATAGAGTTATTAAAATAAACACAAAAATATTCCCTAATTATTAAAAGTCAGTTCTCACAAGTATCTGCTTACTAAGTCCTGATTGCATAATTTTTATATTCGCAAGAGTGAGCAGTGACCTGGACGATATTATTCGAAAGTTTGGGATGTTACCCTCCCTAGCAAATCAAAAGATTTTTGTTCTGTACTATATATTAGAAATGCCCGAACTGTAGACGCTCAAAAGAAATTTTAATAATTAACTAACTAATTAGTATTCAGAATGAGATGGTCTTGTCTGTTTAAAATTCCTCTTATGTCTACATTGTTCACAACAGAAGAGAAATGTATTTAAGATCTGATTTTCACTCTGCCACTCTGACATGTCTGCTGCTCTGTGTACACATGCCCATTGGCAGCGTACATGCAGAATAAACATTCTAGGGAACGAAAAACTCCTTTAAGGGACTTAAATCCCCTTTATATCATGCCTGCAAGTAAAACATAAACCTGCATCGATTATTGAGATCCTTGTAAATTTGAAATCTGTAAAGCATTCCTTTTAGGTAGTCCTTGTTTTATAGTATAGCTTTTAGGTTTGTTTATTTTTTGTCTCGGTTATCTTCCTGTGATTAAAAAACCTCCAAAAAGCCCCAGACCAAGGTCAACCCTAAAGCCGGCTCTGTCAGCCTTCCCACTCTTGTGTGTTCTTGTATTTTGTCTTGTAGTAGTTTTTTATTTCATATATATGTTTTACGCTTAAAGGATCTCCAGAAACAGCTTAAAGGTATCAGAGCTTGCCTGTGAGGTGTGCCGGGCACCTGCCTGCTCGGTGCCTCCCTGCACCATCCGCTGTGCTTCATTCACCTGAAAGGGGACTGCTCTGTCCCCTGCCGCTTCTCCTCACCGAGCTTCCTATTGCATTCAGTGCTGTTGTTTGTCTTGGAGAGGATTGTTGTGCTGGGTGGGCTGGGTAGGGCAATGTATCATCCCCTAACACCTCTGGCATTTGAGGATTATCTGATCCATCAGAGGATGCTCAGAGTGGGTGTTGAAAAACCGAAGTGGATCCGTACGCTCCGGCTCTCTCCCTGCTGTCATGAGCTGGTTGCTTGGCTACTGTCAGAAAGAGCTGGTGACGAGGGGATTTTACATGCTGCCTTTTTACACATGCACGCAGACACAGAAAAACTGTGGAAAAGAGATACCATTGTCAGTACGCTACAGGTAACGGCAGTATTCAGTGTCAGCATTCTGGGGCTCAGAGGTTGCTGGATCCATGCTGTGTCACCAGTGGGTGGCAAGTTTTGATTACCTTACAGGAGTTAAGCACTTACTTTCCTACTGCTGTCTGTGAAACAGCAAAAAGGGAAATATATTCCCTGTAAGATTAAATTCAGATTGCCAAGTTGCCAAACAATTAGGAGACCCTCCAGAACAGACAAATATTGTTTTAATAGTGTTTAATAGGAAAGAATCAAAGAAAAAAACAATTGCCTCTTAGAATATGTTGTACGTTGAAACTCCAGCTTTATTTGCTAACCATCTATTTGTTGATGAAAAAATAATTATGTGAAATTAAGCCAAAAAATCTGATTGTATAGAATATGTGTGTTTTATGTTAAACGGTGTCTTCTGGTCCACAGTAACAGAAAGAGTATAAGACAGTTGCAGTGCAACAAATTAAACACAATAAACAAATCTATACTGCACTTCATCTTACAGGACCTGTATCGCCCACTCTCTTCGGATGATATGGATTCAGTAGGAGACTCAGTGTAAAAGAGAAAATGGAACAATGTTTATGGTTTGTGATTTGGTGAAGATTTAACATTTTTAAAGAGAATAGCTGCTAATTTACAGTAATAGTGATTCGCACAAAAGAGTTTTGCATATTTGATATTAAAACATGGGGCCAAATTAATTCTAGAGTGTGGGGGTATTTTTGGCTTTACCACTGCATTTTAATGCAGGAATTTGTACTGAATGAGCCATCGAATATGTCCATCAAATACAAAACAGTATTGTGCACACTTTAAGGAACAAAGACTGGATAAGGTGAATATAACGCACAAATCCATAGTGGGCACATTTATGAATAGCATTCTTTTTATCGTCTAAGGTACTGATTATATGTTCTGTTTTTAACATAGGTATCTTTATTCATTTTGGTATGAACAGTTAATGAATGCTTTGCTTTTAGCAATGCGTAGGTAAAATGCAGAAAAGAGAAAACCTGCCATATTAAACTGCTTGCACCACGCTGTCTGATCCCGACATGCACATTTGGAACACTCTAAGTTGAGTTTTTTATCTAAATGCAAAGAAAATGAAGAAATCCCATGTGGTGACAGGACAAAAAGTAAATGCTTTCAAAGCAGCGTTCAAGTTCTTTTCACTGCATTACCTTTCACTGATGACTGTAAAATTAAGGGATTTCACAGGCAACATGAATGTTTTACCTGGCAAGAGCTGTTAAACCTGATTATCTGTGTGTTGCAAGTAAATATGGACAGATTTCTAAACGAGGAAATATGGGGCCCTGCTGGCTGGCAGCGTCATCTGACACACACATGATGACACCTTTTGGAAAAAACACGTTTTGCCTGAGAAACTAGTCATTATTTTCACTTATGTTAAGGACAGGAACATCATTTTTTGTTTGCCACAAGAAGACATTTTATACATTTTAAAATGAAAGGCTACGGAAATGGTGGTACTGTAAATCATCCTCCTATTGACCTAATTTCTCTGTTTCTGTAATTTCTAGAGGTGGTCATTTTGTGCAGCATGAATATGCAAAACTCCTTTAGTGTTAAAGTAGGTCATGCATTATAACCAGTTGCTTAACAAATATCTACTAATCTTATTTGTTTTCTGCTGCTTTATTGTGAGAATATTAGTCGACTGCTTTAATTTACATGATAGCAATATTTCCCGTCCTGTGTTGCATATTGCTTTGAAATTTATCTGTTGTATTTAAGCCCATAGTGTAGTGATCACACACATTTCCTGTCTTATGCCTTTCCTTTCAGTATCGCAAATACTAATGATTTAAGAATTAGAAATCAATGTGATTCTGATCCTCAACAAAAGTCTATAGAGATTATATTTTTGAGGTACTTAGTGGTGATTTAATCTATTTTGAAATCAGGAAAATTTATTTAATAGTAGAAAATGTTTAGCTGCCACATGCCAGCTTGTAAACATAGTGAAATAATTCCTTTACACTGATTTGTCCATCATAAAACTCAGCAGCTGGAAAATGTTGGCATGTGATGTTACGGCTTCCCTGTGTCAATATTGTTTTCTTTCTGGAGGATATTTGCAAAAAGAAGTAAAAGGGCAGCAGAATACAAAACTTACCTTTTCTGTTTTCAATACTTGGTTCCAGTATCACCTGGAGAGAGTATCATTGATCTGGCAGGTTTGCTGAAGCGGTTGGGTCATTCCCTTTTGAAATGCATTTTTGCTGTTGCTGCTTCAGACTTCAGATCTAAAACTGTTCCCAGCAATAGGAACAGTCCCCCCACCCCGGCCCCAGCCTGATCCTAAGGCTGTCCTGTTCTACTGAAAAAGCTCGCAGCTGTGAAGTTACTTGCATGTTTGCCTGTTACAAGGCAATGTCTTTGTAAAATGTATTACTTAATCCCAAGAAATGCATATCATGTAAAGGTGCATTGGGATCCGTTTCCAAAAATTCAGACAGCTCCACCAGGCTGAACAAAATAGTTACTGACATTTTGAAAATTGTTTTTCCCTGCAAAGAAAATAAATTCCAGGGATTTTATTTTTCCTCCCCTCTTCCATATAGGCTAGTGCTGCTTAAGGCAGTTTATTAAGAATGTTCTGCACAGGGAGCACAGATTGCTAGCAAACCTGAATCCCACGGCTTTGCTTAGCTGTGGAAAAGAAAAATGGGCCTTAGATCAGTAATTGTTATCATAGCGAGTTCTCCATCAAAACTGTTTCGGAGAATATGCTAGTCCATAACATGTAATCATTTCAACATATGACTTGTATTAAGGGGCTATTCAGGGGCAATATGTGTCATTAATATTGCATTTAAGGAATGAAAGTCCCTTAGAGATTGAAAAGGTACAATGTTTATAGTCTTTGAGATCCCTTTTGCATGGAATGTAATTCCCATTATACATGAGCAGAAATGAAATGTTTCTTTTGAGCAAGACGAGAAGGTTTCAGTTTATGGGTGAAACCAAAATTGTGTTTTTTGATGCTGTAGTTCCGCTTGCAACAGCACAGGGTTTAGTTTGTCCCTAGATTTCATCAACTTCATTAAATAACGGAATAGCTTAAGCAACTTTATAGTGTTTGAACCTCTGATAGTTCTCTGTATGCTGCATTATTTGTGCCTACTCTAAGGTGATTATGATGTAGCTAAAGAGTCTTGTATAGATTGTGAATGCTCTGCTTCCCTTCAAGCTTTATGAATACTTGTGATTATTTCCCTAATGCTTTCTGCAACTTTCTGGAGTTTTTTTTAATCTCTTTTCTTCTTCTTTTATGCAACAAACAGTTCACATGTGAAGCACAGATTGTGTATGTTTATATTCACACACGCACACACATATAGATTAATGGCATTGAAACCCATGTACGGTTATGTCACATTCGTGGCTTTAAACAAATATGTGGGGAAAACGTATTAACGGGAAGATATTCATCTGGGGGATTCGCTGTAGCTCCAAGTCAGTGGAGGTGCACGAGCCTGCACTTGCTGAGCAGCTCCCCCGAGGCAGTCTGTACAATTTTAAGAGATCTCACGTACAAACAAGGGCTAAGTTCTGCGCAGTTTTAAGTTAGTGACAAAACCAGGATTGACTTCAAGGTGGGAAGGATAGGACCTTACGCACAAATACAGATACACAGACAAAACATTAATCCTAAATTTTAGATGGTATTATGTAGACGTGTTCAGACTTGTGTCTCCTCTTAAGCTGCACTGTTCTGCAGTGTATGAAGTCATGCAATATTAGTTCTTTTGCTGAAATCAGTTAAATCTTTAGCATTCATTATCCAATATGAAAACCACTTTTCAATTTGTAAAATAATTCAGCAGCAGCACATTACATTTAGTTATTTTTCTCTTTAAGTCATTTTCAGAGGGCATATATGGCTGTAAAATGAAACTTCTGGGGCATTAATGTTGTGACTATAAATGTATATTACAAGAAAGGATACATAATGTTAAACAGCCTTGAAGAACACCTGGGTTGAGGATTGAAATAAGTAATAGCGTTCGCTTTTACAGTTTCATACTTCACACTGTGATGTGAACTTAATATAGTGCAGCATGTTACAAAAAAAGTCCTCAAACTCTGAATGTTAAAACGGATTAACAGAAAAGAACCTCTGATCAATCTGAGTTTACCTTTTTGGCACAAACATTAGAGAAATGAACAAACAAGAAATCTGTATGGTGCTAATTTACCTCATCACTTGATAAATACTTAGGTTAATGTTGTCTGTGATTTCCTCTTATCCAGTTAACGGTATACAACCGAATACAAGATTGTCCTTAATTTAACCTTCACTTTCGGTTTATCTGTTAGTGACGGGACAAGAACTTGTAACTCAGAGTGATCAATAGAAAAATGCCCTGTCACGCGGCCAGCGGTAGCTTTACGCGCAGAGCAAAGCCAGCAAGGGGCTGTCGCACCCTTTGGCGACGGGTCTGCCGCCCGCCGGGAAAGCCCCCTGGCCGGAAAGCAGGGCTCACCGGGCCGAGCAGAGGCGATTCGGAGCGGCGCTGGCTGTCCTGGCGGCTCGCGGCCGGCTCGCTTTGCCCCTTTCCCCCTCGCACAAGGTCTTTCAGCCTGGCGGAGCGCCCTGACTCCCCGCGGAAGGCGATGGGTAGGTAGGTACATGTGTTGTGTACGCACGCCTTAGCGAAGGGTTAAAAGCACACGCAGTGCACACGTACGTAGTCGTATACATTCTTGTGTCTGTGTTTGCGCATGTTGATTATATTAAAATTTGCTTGAATTAACCCTCAGCAGTGAAGTATGAAAAAAGCTCTACTGTGTTCAGCGTGTACTTGTTGTCTGCTGTTACACGAGGTAATTAGTTTGTGGTTTGTCCTGCAATACAGTGTTTTGGAATTTGGACTCTAGTGAAAGAGGAGCTAACGATGTTTGTGCTAAGGCCTCTTCATTCTGTTAGTTGCACTATGATATTGTAAATATTGGCGCATTTACAACATAAGTTGAAGATTTTACAAAGTTATGCATACAATTATTTTTTTTAAAGAAAAGTGCTTGGATATTTGCTTTTTAAAAAATACCATTTTTGTATTAATGTGATGCAGGAAACCAAAAAGAAAGCTGTTGACTTATCAACAAAAAGATGTAAAACTTGGAAAATTAAATGCTGGTGAATGTTTGTTTCATATAATCAGCTGAAGAAAATCACCTTCATTATTGTGCCATTGTTTCATCATACTGTGTTGTACTTGTGTTTCATATTTGACCATGTCATCCTGGTTGCGATTTGTTGTTTCGCTAGATTTAACATTACTGTAGATTGTAAGCGATGTAATAAATATATTTGAAAAATACACACTGTTCAGTGAGTTTATTTTGGGAATGTGATTAACAGGCTTTAAAAAATGCGTACAGTTGGAATTACTTGTTCATTTTGGATCAGCACTGTCCATTTAACGGTTCACATAGCACAAGTGTATGGGATTCATGCATCCTAAAGGGTTCCTTTACATAATAGATGCATTCAGTGCCTTTGTAAATAATAAACTCTGGGCTCTGATGTGTAGACGCGAAAGATCCTTCAAGGAAGAATTTGGTTTCTAACAGGTCTTTTGGAGACAGTAGATACACCTGCCTTGAGTTCCTTCTGGGTAAGTTTGTGTGCACGCAACGGGATAGCTTTGAAGTATGAAGTGGGAAATTGGTGGACTGAAGCAAGGGAGCAGCTCAGTGCTGACAGCCCAACTACAGCAGCACTCCTCTTAAGACAAGTATCAGGAAAATAAGCCTGTGAAAAGCTAAGAGGACTGAACCATACCCACAGTGTTTTGAAAGAAGTACCTTGTTTTTTTGATCTGTCTTTCCACTCTTTAAAAATAGATATCTATAGCCTACTTCTATTTTTTGTCTGGTGGGAGCAGGGGAAGAGAGACACTATAATTTCTGACATGTCACCTGCCAAACTGATGCTTCAGCTGATATTCAGACACTCTCCTAGAGGGACCTGTGCGACTGATAAAAGTTCCAGTTTTGGAACCCTCTTGGTTGCTAGTAAATAGGTCTGCCTGAAAAAGGTGTGCAGACATAGAAAGGAATCAGCACTATAGAAATGAGGAAAGGAAGATAGAAAATACGGTTCTGTCTCTACGAAGTAACAGTTAAGAATACCAGAAAAGCTTTTAAAATACAACTCAGATTAAAAATAAAAGCACCTATTGTGCTGTGCCCTTAATTAGATGGAAAAAATGAGAACCTCCTTCGATGGCCTTTCAATATTTATTCTGTAGTCGAGTGGAAAATTTTACCTGTGTAGAACTTTAGAAAAGGAAAAAGGAAACCTTCACATTGCACTGCTTCACATGTAACTCTTTGTGTTAACTGCAGTATGGATATAGTAATGACAGGTCAACTTCCGATACTGTGAATCTGATACATACATTTTTTTAGATCGTCAGTCTTTTCTGGAGCATGCCAAAGGTTGAGTGAGCCTACAGTCTGAATTATGACTCAGCTTTGGAAGCAGCTGTTAGGAGCTAGCGGAGGTTACATTTAAGTGTACTGTTAAATACCATATAGGAAACTCTGCTGGTCTCTCAGAATTGCCTTGTTACACAAACCAAATGAGTGTGTAAGCAGTCGATGTTGTGGCTTAAGAAGAGGATCCTAATAAAACAAAGTGCTTCAGCTTGGAAATTTAACTGCAGTCTGTCAGCTCCGTTTCCTTGCAAACTCTCCCATTTGTCCCTCTGTCCCTTGAAGAAGAAAGCCAACACAAGTTCCTGAATGAAGCACGCCGGATTACTGCTTGTGTTGTTGGAACTTCTCCATGCTGTGTAAATCCTGACTTGCATAAATGAACAAAATATGATTTCCCTATGTAGGGCCTCTCTGAAGTCAAGTGTCTAACGAGAGGGCAGGATGTAGAGATGTGGATAAGTAGCAGATTTGCATATGTTTCTTATTGTTCCTTTCCAGATGAAGCAGTTCATAAATAAATTTGGATCTTATGTGTCAGTTTAGTGCAGTGTCCGAAGTTAAAAAGAAAACAATGGCATCATTTCTCTTTCTGTACATTGAATTCCATTGGCTTCCATTCTTTCGGCATGAAGATTGCGGATTTGGTGTTTCTCCGTGAAGTAATTTTTTGCTAGCTCTGTACTGTTTACATGAAACTGTTTTTCCTGTCTCGGCTGGCTGGGCCAAAAAATGTAAGCAATCAAGCAAAGGAAAATCAAAAACATTTTTCTCTGGACAGAGTCGGGAGAGGGAGTGTCAGTGTAACCCTTTGCTTCTCTCTAAATTCAATAATAAAAAGCTGAGTTTGTCATCTAAAAAGTTCATGAAAGTACATTTTTTTTACTATTTTAAACCAGCTGTCCTCTGCTTACCTTTTGTTCTCTGGAGATGTACCATTTTTGTTGTATTGACTCACTTATTTCTTGCTTAACACTGTAACGTCTTGCAGGAATTTGTGGAACCTTTCAAAGGCCTTCAAAGCCGATACGTGCACTCGACTGTTGTCGTTATTTTACCATTAACCGCGTTGGTCTTTAGGCTAAGGAATTGGCTATGTCAGGGATTCATGACAACTACCTTGCAAAGGTTATTTATAATCAGACTGAACATTAGTATGGGCTTCAAAAGAGATGAGCATGGGTGCTAAACTGTTTCATTTGGGTTTTAATCCTATTTATCCTTGCTGAGTGGAGCTTTGTCGTAAACATATTATTGACACACATAGCTTTTTCTCTATGTTTTTTCAAATTACGTGGAATTCTTCAGAATAGAGAAAATCTTAGGAGGCATCATGTAAAGACGTTAGTAATTCCTGTATCCTGAGCCTCCTTGCTGAATTTACACTTTGTCTGCTAATTTTAATCTTCGCTTCATTAAACCCATTTTTAAAAAAGCAGAACTTTGCATGAGATCCAAACTTAGCGTTACACCTGTGTGCATATCTGTTACTCACATTTCTTCCAGATGCTTCCTTCGTGCTAGGAAAATACAAAGGGATCTATTGTTGAGAGACTTTGTAGACTCCATATGCACTAATAAAGGTTTTGAGAGGTTTGGAAAATATAATGCAGTGCTTGGAGTTTAAGATTCAGGAATCTGAATTACGTTAACAAACTTCTTAGTCATAATTTTTTAAGTTTCTTTTCATAACTGTTGGTACTAGTAGTCCTCAAGAACAATTCCCTCTGTTTACTTGGAGTGGGATTTTAAGATTATTTTAGGACAAAGGTGAGTATGGGGAGAGAGAAATTGCAGTAATATTTATTTTATTGCCTTTTTTTTTGTGGATTTAGCACAATTTCCACTGAGATACAAACTATTTACAAAACAGTTGCTAAATAAATCTCCCAGTGAGACACGGATGAAACTCTATAGCGCTAATGTTTCCGTTCACATCAATGAGATGTGTGGTGTGCTGGCCATCTGTTATATACACCTGAATAGGATCTGAAATCCTTACACCAAAGACCTGATTTTTTTATGCCATTGCTTTTATGGAGGTGTGCCATAAAAATGGCCATGTGCTGGCAACCTGTGCAACTGGACCCCTTTAAATCTGTGTAAAAGTGATGACATTTCAAGCACCTCAGCATCTCTTAAAATTAATACAGCTAATTGCATTAACGACTGTGTGTTGAAGAGATTATCCTCTTGCTTAGAGTTTGTTCCCCCCCCCCCATCTGCAATGTCGCTGGTGGGGTCCACAGCTGTGAGAGCAACAGCGTGCATGACAGCCTGCCTCAGGATTGGCAAGCCAACTGGAAGGAACACCGAGACCCACAAGGATTGCTGGACCCGGAGGGCTTGCAGCTTGTGAGAACATCGAGCTAATTAAAGTCTAAATAAACGGAATGTCCTTCTTGCTGAAGTAAAGATAAATAAATTAATGCCTGCGTGTTGTTCCAGAGGACTGAATAAAGACAAAAATATTTGTGTCTTGTTTACCTAGTAATGTCTCTTAATTGTGAAAGGGGGACCATGAGCAGACCTGGTGAATATGTGCAAGTATACAGTTCTGATTTCTTTTTTAATCTGTTGTTTTAATAGGAGAGGTTCAGCAAAGGCAGTGAAAAGTATGTGTTTTCTTCATATTAAAAAAAAAAAAAAATGTAAAGACTTTTTAAAAATCCCAGTACGTATTTTTAGCAAATGTCTTCTTAGCTGCTGCTTCCTTGCCACTGGTGAGCTGTGCTTCTGCTCACGCGCTGGTGCTTCGCACGCAGACCGCGCTGACGGGGCTGTGTGCTGTGTGCTGTGTTTGCGGACCTGCGGTGCAGTGTATGCTACTAGTGCATCACTTCAGTTCTTCTTCAGTTATGAATATCATCTTAGCCTTCCCATACTTATGTAATCTCAATAAGAAAAGAAAGACAGGCACTTAAAAAATTGATCTCATGTTGATGTCTTATTTCCTTTAAATTTTCTACGCGCCACTTTTTTTTCAGTTTGTTTAACCAAACCTAGGCTAAATACAGATTTAGGGAGCTATACCCAAGACAGATATTTAGGAGTGAATTTAATTTCAGTCGTGTGTGTGCCTTTAAGTTTGTATTTAAAGTGAAGCACTTGCTGCAGCGCTTTGCTGAAATGGGCCTTCGAAGGAGTCTGATGCTGGAAGGACTGAGCAGTCACAGTTCTCGGCTAAACCTCATCTTGAGGGTCCTTGAAAAATTAGGTTCCCAAGTAGAAACTTGAGTCTCTCCAGGTGCCCGTTTTGAGAGGATGTGACCACTGAGTTAGGTCTCGATTGTCATGTCTCCCATTCTCACAAATGAGAAAAATGGGTGTAAGACTCCGTAAAGAGACCGTCAGACTGCTAAAGAAGGCTGCAGCAGTGCGTAGTCAGCAGTCCTGGCCTAACATCTGCTGAAAAGTGGAATCTCACTATTTAAAAGGCAAAAAAAAAAAAAGAATAAAGGGGTTGTTTGATAAGCTATAGAAAATCTAGCACTCACCTTTTCGTGTTGTACCCCTTAAATGTTGTAAAGATTCATTCATGATTACATATGTAACAAATATTAAGCATATTTAAATGGCAAAAAAATACTGTGGAATGGGAAAAGAAGTAAGAAATTGGATGCCTGGTCTAGCAAAACAAACAGACACAGCAGAATGAGTAGAGAAAACATGTTTTTCTGCTTATTTTACAAGCAGGAGTGTAGAGGGAACAATTCTCTCATTACATGTGTATAAAAATAGGCTTGGAGAGTGACTTCTCCAGGCATGAGAACTCCTAGCATTTTCCTGTTACCTTGATCCTCATCAGCTCATTTGTTCAAAAGTGAACCAGAGGTAAGTTTTTACTGAGACGCCCCGCAGACTTTAGCACAGGAACAGCACACACATAAACACACCCTAATCGTGAAACAAGGGCAGCAGTATCTTAGCGAACTCCATAAAATCAGTCAGTGCTCACTTCGGTTGTCAAGAAGCAGCAAAAGTAGTCCAAAACCTGATTAAGGCAGTTTTTAATTCTGGTCAAAGCTCAGAAGAAATGCTTGGATGGATGAAAAGAATAAGCTGGGCTTGATTAAAAGAGAAAAAAAAAAGGGCAAAGAATCTCTTGGTAGACGGGCTGTGCAAGCTCTCAGGATTATTCGGTGAAAAACAGGCCAAGTTCAGCCTTTGTCTGAATCATATGACCTTAATCTATTGTGAGAGAAATTAAAAGTTAGTCTGTTCAAATGAACTCGGCGTACTGGCCAGCTTTTAACTCTGCTGACTGCCTTCTCCCTGGCTCCATACTCTGCGAAAATCCCTGCTGCTGCATTGCTGGTTATTCTTGCTCCAGTTGTCGGCCGTGATCTGTGGTGGCAGAGGAGAGGAATCATTCCAAAGAAGCCGTGTTAAATTTGTAAAGTGGATTGGCACCCTGATGGCGGGCATCTAGATACCTTGCAAACACAGAGAGGGAACTGCTAGTGTTAGTTACACGCAGTACAGCCTGCAATTTTATGTAATATACAGACTGAAGGAGGTAATTAGATGCAGCAGCACTTTGTAACCTTTCAGCGTGTAAACTGTGTGAACCCAAGAAAGTTTTCTTTTTGGAAATCCTCTGAATAATTCTCACTTATGTTGCAACACGAGGACCTGAGGAAATGCTCAGTTTTGCTGTAAGTTTGTTTAAAGGGCCACTTTTACATTTGTAGCTTTCTCTGGTTTCCTTTGAAGATGGGAGAATCCTGAAGATTTATTTGTATAATTGTTATGCAGCACAGGATGAAAGTTTTGGGTGAAATCCAGTCCGTCTCATATGTCTGTGTAGTTTCATCCATCTAGATGCATGATGAAGCAGTCTAAAGTATGTATCTGGAGTCTACACGTAACTGATAGACACTGATAGGTGCTTTGGAAGGCTTCCCTGGTGAGATCCTGCCTGCTAGATTTTTGGCATCCGAGCTGGGTGGCGATGAGTCTCCTTCTAGAGACTACAAAGATAACTTCCTCACCCATTAACTGGTTAGGCAAAGGTAGACATTTGCTGTACAAGTACTTAATGCCAAGGTACAGACTTGTGCCTCAAGTGAGCTCTACTGAATCAAATGCTTTTCAAAAAAACAAATGTTATTCACCCTGTTATTTTATTTTCTTCATACATTACCGTAATAATTTCTGCTTTCTAAAACACAACGGGGGAGGATTTCACCACAGGGAGGTTTGCAAAAGTGAGGAATTCTGCCCATAACAAAGCCACCTCCAGTCAAAACAGACGTTCCTGCTTCCAGTGCCTGCTGGGTTAACGGTGTCGCTGAGAAAAGAGTCTCCTGCCTGCAGAGGGCATCCGACTCCTCGGTTTTCCCTGCCAAAATGTGTGTGGAATAGGGAGAAACTAATGGATTGTACATTAAAGCATTGCTGCACATTGCTGCACGTGACGGGTCAGGGATACCTCCACCTACGCAGGGGTACCAGAAGTGTAATTGCAGTGGAAAAACTGGACTCTTCCCAAGCATCCGCATATCCCCTCCACCAAACTAAATTGCTACTTGACATAGGGAATGCCAAAGCCTCTCTGGGACGTGTGTCCAGCAGGAACGTACTGCGAGTAGTCATGCTCCTTAAAAATCATCTGTTTTCATTTGTGTCTCTCCATTTCCAGAGCTCCCAACACAGTGGCTCCTCTACCTCATTAGCATCCACCAAAGTTTGCAGCTCTATGGATGAAAATGATGGACCTGCAGAAGGTAACATTTGAAAGCTGACATTTGAAAGCAGTCGATGCACTGAGAACAGCAGTTGTGTAGGACATGAGTCATTCTTCCTGCCGGAGAAGGTGGGAGAGTTGCGGGCTGGATGACTCTCCGTGAGCAGGCTCATCAGTCTTAGCAAACCAGTTAGGTTCATTCCGGATCAGATTTGATCTGGACATCCCTATTCAGCGGTGGTTTTGTTGCAGGATACTCAAGATATTAGTTCTGCAGGTGACGCAGTGCTGACTGGATTATTTCATTCGTTTCTGACTCATCTGGCATGGTACTAAAGAACATGCTGCAGTCCTGGGTCTTTACTCAGAAATTATGAGTCTCCCCCCGTGCTAAGGCTTTGAGCAAGCCGGCTAAGGGACAACGTCTGCTCAAATACTGCCAGTTCACACACGCACGTACACAAATATAGGTGTATGTTCCCGTCTGACAGTAACTCTTTGTGCTGCCTGTGAATTCAGGCAAACCCCAGCCGCCTTGTATCATAACATTCACTTTTCATGCTAAACTGGAACAAAGGACAGATAAAGATGCAGTTAAAAGCACGGTCTTAAAGAGTGTAAATTCAAGTCACATTTTTGAGAGGCATCTTTTTTACTTTTCAATATTTATATAGTAGTTTGCATCAGCTGCAGTTGACAGTCAGCTTTTAGAGGCATGTTAGGTATTTGTAACACGCTATTTCAAATACATTTAAAAATAGTGGTACGTGAATGAGCACTAAAACACATGAAACAACAAACTTTTCTTGTGCTTAGACACTGTGTAATGCAATTTTACCTAAACATCTGGTGCCCAGGTTGCATGCGAGGTAGTATTATTGAGAACATTTGTTTAAAAACTAAATATTTAATATTGGGGGAGGGGGAGAACTAGCACTTAGCACATGAGGAGTTTTATGGATGTCTCAGTTTACAGGATGTAATAAAATAAGTGCTTGAGTGTTGGACTTCTTTGGTACATATATTTAATCATGCTGTGTCAAGGAGCGCCAGCCCTTTTTGGAGGCTGTTCTGCGCTTGTGCAGATCACAGAGGCCTTTTCATAATTAAAGAAATACAATTTTGGTTTTGTCCCGGGGGCATATTGCAATGGGAATGGCAAACTGTGCAACACTCGAATGATGGTATGTTTGAGCCCCTATAAGTCTTATTTTTCATTATTGTATCTGTGTGAAACCTGTTGAGTATATACAATGTCAGCAGCATGGTTTCACTGTACAGTAAGTGAGATACCGACTCTGAATGGTTTCCAGGCTCCTAAACCTTAGACTTAAGATGCATGTTATGTGCAACATCTGTGTTTCCTTCACTAACAATAAAAATGTACTAATGATTCTTTCAGAAGTGTTGGAGGAAGGTTTCCAGGTTCCAGCATCGATAGCAGAGCGATATAAAGTTGGAAGGACTATAGGAGATGGAAATTTTGCTATTGTGAAGGAGTGTATAGAAAGGTGAGGAGAAAAATATGCTTATTACTGTAAAAATAATCATTAATGTCACGCTTTTTTCTAGATCATGCATTTATTTGTAGAATATAGGATGTGTGATAAGGAAATGTCTCAATGCCAGATGGAAAAACTAGACTAGTGCCCTCTAATATGAAAAAAGGAGTGAGTCCAAGGGACAATCTATGAATTTCATTCTTTGTGGGTTTTATATGGTTTTTTTTTGCTGCATTTCACGTGATTTTACCAGTTCTTTGTGTTAAATCTTTCTCGTTACACTGAAATAACGTCTTTTTTTGCAGTATATTCTTGCAACTCTTCCTTTACATTAGACTGACGAAACATTTCACATGCAGGAGCATTCTGTAAAGAAGTCAGGAAATTTTGTGTGTGCGTGTAGTGGTGGTGGTCAGCACAAAGAGCTGACTTTGAAACCACCTATTCTGCCATCTGACACTGAGGAGAAATCTCTTCCATGTTTATCTTTAATTAAATGAGCATCTGTCTCTTGCTGGCCTGCTTTATGCCATTATATGAACTCCATCGAACTGTAGGAGCCTGCGCTGCAGGCATCAAAATCTAACTTCTTCAGTGTCCTTTACTGTTAAAATTTGAGAACAGTCACCCTTAAAGACTGATTTTAGACATCCACTCCAGATTAGAGAAGGCACAAGTCACCTCAAATGTCGGTGTTGCTGAAAGCGTCCAGGTTGACTAGCTCAGGTGTTGGCTTCTAAATCTGGTCAGACAGGTCATGAACCAGGTTTGAAGTGGCTCTAACTACCGTGAAGAGTGTAAAAAACAGAGAACAAAGACAGAAGTGCTCTGAGCAGAACTGCAGGTGCCTTTTCATGGTGGTGTTAAAAATATAAGAATGTGGATTAAAAAAGACAGAAGGTACTTGTATGTGGAATGGTTGTAAGATTGCTCGTGTTAGGTAATAGCAGTGCAGAGAAGGCAAAAAACTGCCAGAGCTAGAGATGTCCAAAAGAAAGAACAGCAGAGATATCAAGGTCTGATAACAAAATTCCATGAATGAAGTTTTATATCCCCTACTACCATAACCTAGGGAGGAGACTCTAACAGAAGACTGTAACCTCACCTTTGGGCTCAAAGAAAGAACTTTTGTTCTTTAGCCTGTAAGAGTGTGATATAAACCCTAGAGAGTAAGTCAAGATTAAATCTCATGGCAGATGATGATAAATTAGCTTCGCTGATTTTAAAATTAGTGTCATTTTGGAAAAAGACAGGTCCCAGTCTGCATCTGGCTAGTCGGAGACCATGCAGACAGCTGTTGGGGAAAGGGGGAAGAGTGGATTTTGTATCAGCTGACAGTGTGATTGTGGGACTTGGCCAAAGCTCTTGTGAGGCCTTTCGAGCTCCATCAGAGTGAGTTTGTGGTGGAGCTGGTCATCCGGAGGGCGATAGCTGTTCAGATCAAACCCCAGGGTCCGAACGCTGAACAGGGGAATATGGAAACCTAAAGGAAGCAAAGCTAAACAGTCGAAAACAAGAAAGCATGGCCCCCTATGGAGGGGTATGACTGATGAAAAACAGGAGTGAAAACATGTAACTAAGAAGAGAGAAAAAGGCAAGCTAAAAGTCAAGTGAGTAGCGACTGAGAGAAACAGATTACAAGGCAAAATAAAAAAAAGGTTGAGGTTTTCATACGCTGCCATTCAGCAGAAAATACCAGTTGTGCTGTGAGACAGTTGAAATGTGCTAGTGCGCATTGTACAACTCTGTCTCACGCTGAGAGAAAAGACATGAGCAGAATTACATATAGGTTCCACCACACCTAAAAATAATGCTGATTACAATATCCTTGAGAGTTTAGATGAAAACTGTTTCCTGTCCTCTGTATCCTTCTGGTCCCAGAAGTATCCGATAACACAATGTGTCTAGTGAACATGTGCTCAGATAGCCTGATTGCACAAAGATTCCCAGATACATACTCTTATGGTCTCTGAGTGATACCATTCCATAGATCCCATTCATATCAGAGAGTTACTACTTTGGGAGAGCTTGAAAATTAAAGCAGAATTATTTCTGTTGGTCTCCACTTCTAAAGCAGTATACCCTTGCCATCCCAAGTGTGGAAGGAGAAATTAAAGGCTTGGAGGGTAAATTAAAGCCAGTACATGTGAAACCCCTTGAAAAACACTCTTGATAGTCTTTCTAAGTGAAAAACACCTCACTTCAAAGCCTGATATGCCCATCATTTGCAGAGCCAGAATTGATGGGGTGATACTTGGGACAGAGGACTTTTCCACTTTCTTCTGACGTACGATTCCTGTGTGAGTTAGACTTCAAAGGAGTAGCACCATGAGGTGTTAAGCAAGTAGGAATGGGTCTCGTTACACGTCTTCACTGATCACATGGATGCTTCTCCGTAGCTGTGGAGACCAGCCCGTGTGCAGTGGTTGGACACTCTTCAAATGGATTCACAGGTGTTTCCCTCTGACAACAAACAGTCCAGATAATAGAAACCGAAAACGATCTTCAAAATTTTCACGTGGGAACTTCTAAACTGCATTCTGTGCATCTGTGAAGGTGCGCGCGCACACACACACACACAGATATAATTAATGCTCACAGTAAAATAATGAAGATAGATGTTTGTTTCCAGTGCAGTGGAAATCTCTGTGAACTTTGCAAAAGGTTAAAACAGCCGTGGAGCGTGGCACGGAGCCCTGTTATGAACTACAGGTCTAACTCGGTGCCCTGCGTTAATGCTCTGGGTCCGGACTTTGATCCAGCCATAACGTGTTCCCTACTTCGTGTGGCACCTATTTATTGTTTGGGTTGAGTGATGGGTGAGAGGTGATATGCTTTTTTCACCATGAGTTTCTGGCATGGCCGTGTGTGTTTTTTTGACAGGCGTGTAAGCTGCAGCGCTGCTGACAGCCTGCGGTTCTGCAGCTTTTTAGGGGAAAGGATTTGCATTATCTTAGCTTTAATTTTCTTTTTACCAAAACAAAGAGCAGTCAGAGTTGTCATCTGCTCGTTACATATCTGCTCCATCATCTGCACAATTTGTCCTGCGGTGTTTTTATATGTGTTCATTTTTAACTTTCAGATACTTCCAAATTCTGACATTTCCTCACTAGCTCAGATTTCCCAGTGTTTTGGAGTACATGGAGTCTCCCATGGCCAACAAAAAACATCAATTTCCTTTCTCATGACAGAAAGGAAGCATTCTTAGGGCAACCAAGCAGCTTGAAAGAGACTCCTATTGCAAGAGGGCATATTTTGTCAGAGTTTGAACACCAGATATCCTAGTTTCTAACATTCCTTCTTCTACATCCTCCTTCCATTCCCCCAAAATAATGTCCATACCTCTGCCTGTCGCCTCACTGCTAGGCACCATTTTGGTAGCCACCAAACAGCAGCACTGGGAAGGGGCACCCCACGTGGAGTGCAGCCCATTTCAGGGGGCTGTAGCATTAAACCCCTTTGTGGGGGAGTACAGAAATGACAAGTTCTTAGTTTTTCTTTGCCTAAGTCTTGAACAACCATGCTGTACTTTTTTTCCCAAGTCGTAAACATCGTCATCCGGTGGGATTTCTTTGCACAGTCTTTTAACTGATGTCTTCATACAGACTGTCTTTGCTCCCTGCTGACTTGGGAACTCAAACAGAATTAATATTTTGGGGTTTCTTTTTCTTTTTACTAAAGTCCCCATCTTCCCTTAAATTAATGCCTAGTGGTACATCATTGCCAGAGGAGGTCTCCATGAAAGCAGTGCTTTCTGTTTACGACTCACTTTGCATGTCCTCCTTGACAGGCTGTACGCACTTTTAGGCATGTTCGTTTCCTTATTTAACTTACTATATATCAACTTAATGTATCAATTTAACCATGTTTTGCTAAATGAAGAATAAAAAAAAAAATCACCCCATATGCTTGAGAAGTTGTTTTTATTTTTTAACCAAATATATGCCTCAGGGCAATGTGTTAGACTTCTGTAAACTCTTTAGATTTTTATTAGGAAACAAAAGCATTTCAGTAAGAGCTTTTTGTTATGTTATCCATTCTTCATTTAACCTTATAGTGAAACTAAAGCTTGTGAACAGAGCTTCTCGGTATCATCCTTACAACCATGTTTTGGTTCTGTAACTTGGTTAAGAAATAGAAGTTGATATTGTGAACTTCTCTGCAAGCTTAGTTTTCTATGTTAGCATTCTATATAAAAAAATATCTATGTATGTGGTAGTGATAAATATTATATGGCTTCCAAAAAAACCCACCTAAAGGGAAATGTGTCCTCATCCTGAACTAATTCTCTACAATTTCTCACTGTCTGATCCTTTCATATTCTGTCCCATAAACATCAGATTTAACTCTGCGAAGTATCATATACTTACTGAATACATAAAACAATATTCCAAGGACCGACTTTTTTATCTTAGCGGTTGTGAGTGCTAAGATAAAACAAAAGACTCTTCATTTTAAGTAAAAAAAAAAAAGAAATGTATTTTCCATGGCTTGTTTTTTTTTGTTTAACAGAAAACAAAACTTTTTGGTTTTGAGAATATTTGGATCTGTAAATACTGTATAATGTTTTTACATAAAATTGCAGAAGAAAGAACAAATACCACTACAAAATGCAAAAATCAAGTGATTTTGTTTCAAAAACATTGAAATGTCTTCATTTTTTAAAAAAAATGCTTAATGCTTTTTTCTCAGGCACACGTATTCAATAAACTTGGCTCAAGTTCACAATTCCAGACAGACCCAAGCTTCATTTCTTGACAAAACAAATACTTAAATAAAATTCTTGCCCAGACCTACTGTGCTCAAATGACAAATAGAAACTTGACTGAGAAAAATATTTAATGTAATTGAATATACAATTTTTTCTTTTCTTTTTCCTCAGATCAACTGGTAGAGAATATGCTCTGAAAATAATCAAAAAAAGTAAATGTAGAGGAAAAGTAAGTACAAAAAAATCAAATGAGACCAAAATATTTTATTTTTTTTCAAGAAATATTGTGTGAGAGATAACTTTGTGAAGCTGTTGGTATTTGTTTTCTTGCTGGCAAATGATAGAATCTTTTTGGTTGAAGCCTTTGCCTGCCCTCCAGAGACCCTTGGAGTATCAGTATATAAGGCTGCAATGTGCCTTTCTAGATGTATGTTGCTGATTCCCCAGTTGGCTGGTTGTGTGTGGGTACACTCATTCCCCTTGCTCTTTAATCCTGTAATTGTGTCCTCTAGCTTTCATAATCCCAGATATTACAGAAAATGGAAAAATAGTACTAGTAATTATAAAACCGGTCACTATGTCTAAACAGTATGCAAGGTTAATCAAACTGATATCAGTTTTATAGTAAGTGAATTTCTGCTACCTTTTCAAAACTATAACAAAAGGTCCTCTGAGAAGATGCTAAAGTATTTTAAATGTAAAAATTCTGCATTAGAGAAGAAATTTTAGAAGCTTCCATATTTAACTTTTCGCTGTATCAGAAACATGTCTTTTCCTCTATTTCTTTTTCTATGTTCTCCTCTCTGTTCTTCTTTCAGTTATCACAATGATGATGTTTCTAGATGTGTCCCTTCCATATTGCTGGAGGCACCGTCTGTTACCTTCTTTTAAAAAAATGAATAATCCATGCAGGTCCCAATTCTATCTGCATTTTCCACTGTGCAATGGAGGTGAAAGTATTTCCCACCAACCCATAGTCATTAAAGATTTCTTTTGTGTGGCAGGAACACATGATCCAGAATGAGGTATCTATTTTAAGACGAGTCAAGCATCCCAATATTGTACTTCTGATTGAGGAGATGGACATGCCAACGGAGTTGTACCTTGTCATGGAACTTGTAAAGGTGAGTATTTTGGAGACAAGCTGCTTGTCAAGGGTTGTTTCAACCATATTGAGAAATTTCATCGGTACTAAAGCTTACTAAACATCATGGAATCATAGAATCATTTAGAAAGGGAGGGGTCTCTGAAGGTAGTCTTCTCAAGCACCCCACTGAAAGATGTGTAACTGTCAGATTTTTTTTTTTAGTTTTCAAATATTTCAAGAATTAACTTTCCGTAAGCCACACGCAGAAGTGCTTTGTGGACAGTACTTCAGAGATCACCATTTTTATTTGCTCCCTCAAAAGAAGTCTTTCTAAAAAGTTTTATCTGAAAGAAATGCATCTGCCTTGAGGTGAATAGAAAATACGCCCAGTCCAAATAGCCATGAATATCAGCCTTCAGAATTCAATATTCTTTGATAAAATAGAGTTTAATTAAATTTTATTAATTTATGATAAATTTAAATAATACTACCTGTCTTTTTTCTATACTGGTTTACATTAAGACATTGTCAAGCTTGCGTCCTTGATAATAATCTAAATTTAAGCTGGAGAAGGGGACAAGTGAAAGAGAAAAACCTTCTATTTAAAGCATGGTTCTATTCTGAAAAGTAAGCTTGCAAATGCAATATTTTACCTTTGAGACCCTATTTATTTTTCATTGTAACTTCCAGATCGCATGCATTTATTTCACTGACTGATGGAAAATGGGTTATGAAACTCAGACCAGGTCATGCCTTGCCCCCATACTGTCAATGGTGCAGTGTGAGAAGCATGAATTTAGCTCTCGGTTGTGGTGCTAATACATGAATATGTCACTGTGCATAAAAGGTGGTAAAAATACATTTCAGTAAAGGTGGTAAAAATACACTTCAGTAATTGGTACAAATTAGGACAGAAAACCACAGAGGACATTTTGTCCTCCATACTTACTTTAAGAGCATACGTCTGTTTTTCACATGCACTAATGGGATTAGCGATTCTCTTTCCTTTCACAACTATTCTGTGGGAAGAAGATCTTTCCAGCAACCACCTCCATTTCTGTGTATTGATCAGCTCATTCTCCTAGGGCAGCCTATCATGCCTACACCTGGGAAATTCATTGTTTTACGTGTTTAAGGACAAAGACTTCAGTAAAGCTGTGCAGCAGCAGCATTTGTGTGCAGGCCAGGTGTATATGGGCACTCAACACTTCTGAGCAAATCAGGCAGTCTGAACCCTGGCAGCCAGATCACTTCCAATTGTCTGAAGAAGTGTGGACACCTTCAGTAGACATCCTCTGTATCCGTGGTTAGAAACAGGCACCACAAGAGGTCGTGAGAGAAAGCAGTTCTGGCAAGCAGGATTGTTATCTGCTTTGCTCTGGTTGTAGGTGGAGTTTAAAGGATGCTCTTAGTGTAGGCACCTCACTGAGATATTAGATAGGATGATCGCAGCTCCAAGTGTTTTTTCAAGAGCGCCTCAATTGCTGGGCTGGAATATGAGAGCAAGGAGAATGAAAAGTGTGTTGTTTCATTCCATATCCTCCCTGCTCAGTGGCAGCAGCAGTGACACAAGCCATGTTCCCAGTACAGAGCTGGGAGGCTGTCAAGGGTGCCCACAGATTTTCCCTGTTCTTGCGGCAGGCCGGGGCACCGTTGTTGTCCATGAGAAGCTCAGGCCATGCACCACAGCTGAGGAAATGGCAACATTGTCCTCTTAGGTTTGAGTCTGCCCATTGCCCTACTTGATGTGAGTGGTGCTTTGGAGCTTGTGGTCCAGCTAACCCACCTCCAAACCAGTCCACCACCTCCAAACTCTGAGGAAGCACACTGGGGCATGCTGGTGGCAAGGAGCTGACAGGGTACGCGGCATCCCCATTTAGTCTCTGATGGAGTGGTTAAATCCTAAGAAAATAAGCAAAATAGTAGCACTCTTCCACATCATGAATCGCTCTGTGTAACCAGTCCCAGAAGAATTTCCCCACCTTCTTCACACTCACAGCCCCATCTTGCATTCAGGAGCGCAATGTGAAATAGCACAGCTTCAGATCAGATGCTATTAGCCATCCAACGCTATTTTTATCATAATTACTGGTCTTTTCTATAATAAGTGAGCTTGTTCTGAGATCTGTGTTACTGTAGGTTTTTCAGTGTCCATGAGAGCTTGTTCAAAGGTACCTCAATACTCTTGCACAGCGTTGTAATCCAGCATAGCCACAGCTACAGCTTGCATTGACAAATCCTTCAGCTTGGGCCCATGAGGTGTGCTAAGAAGTAAAAGCTGTGTCTTGTCTAACATGCCAAGACGTAAGCACGTAACTGGTTTTATGGGTGCAACCTGCTGTGCTATTCATACTTGAAAAATGTTCAAACTGCAGTCTCCGGTGGATTTTTCATCAAAGTCCTACTCAGATAAATAAGAGAGGAGGGGACCGAAAACTTATATAACTAGCCTAAAAGATGTATATAAAGAAAACCAACCATTATATTCACGTTCTGGAAAAACCTGGGGGTTTGCACTCGTTCTTCTTTACTCTTCAGGATTGCTGCACATTACAAGATATTTATGCCTTTAGCTATGCTATAGAAGGGCTTTCTACACATCTCTGTAGGTCAGATATCCTAGAGAGCACTGTTTCTACTTTTATGTAGAATAATAGAAGAAATTTAGAAGAAGTATCCTAAAGCTAGGAAGTTAACTTTGCTTCTTTGAAGCAAACATCTATTCCTTAATATTTAATTGGAAAAAAACAAACAAACAAACAAACTTGTTATACTATCTGGGCACCAGGAAAGGTATTTCTGGAAAGACATTAATTGCTTATTCACCAGTTGCTGACTACGACCATTTCATAGCATGCACTGCTAGAATTGATTAACCATCTGCTAGTGACTGACTTTTGAGGACCCAGCTTTAAATCAAACGCACAGACAGGAAAGAAATTCAAGGAGAAAAGGCTTGATACTGCAGAGTACGGTTTCAGTTAATACCACCCTGCATTAATTGGCAGTAACATGTTTGACATAAGTGGCTGCTGCAAGTACTGCCCTCACCTCCTGGCAGATAGGCCATTCATGGCTTTGTAAAGTGTAAGAAAAGGCACTTCATAAATATAAATATAAACACATTGCAAGTGGTGCTTGTAAAAGGAAGCAAGGACCTGGTTTCTGGCACGTTGCCTTTTTACACAGCGAAACAAAATTGTTATTCAAACCTAACAGGGGTTTGGCCAATTTAACAAGCAAGATTTATTGCAGAGTTTCCTTTACTGCTCCAGGATATGATTTCACTTTTGCAGAAGAAAAGAGAGATTATATCATTTACATAACAAGGTAATAAATAAATAATTGGTTACTGTACTTCCAAGTGTACTTCCTCATGTGCACAGATGATAAAAACTGCATTCAGATGTTACTGGTCCCATTTCACTCCAGAAGAGGGGACTGAAGACTGAAATGTCAGCCTGAACTCACCCCTTGTGCCTGAATAAATGATAGTGACCTGCTGTGTGAATTGGCTAAGCAGAACCTTGCAGGTTGAAGTGCTCTTCAGGGAAAGGGAAGTCTGAAAACAATTCCGCCTGATATAGCTGTCAGCTCCATTAACTCTTTGCAGGCTGTCACCTCTCTTTTAACTGCAGAGAATCCCACAGGCTAAATATGTGTTCTCTTTTCTCAGCAGGCTACCCGGTAAGAAATTTTACCAAGTAAAGTGGGCTGCTTAACTGGAGAAAATTATTCTGCTTCAAATTGGCTTGACCGTCTGTTACTGTGCTCTGCAGCCTCTATATTTTTCTGGGTTTAGGTTTCTCTTGTGTGTTTGTTCTCTTTCTTCTGACTTTATGCCAAAATTTTCGTTTCTTTTTTTGAGGTTCAGCTTCTTTCCTTCTCAGCCCTCCCATCTCAGCTCAGGCTGTTTTCTTTGTTTGGAGGCAGATCCTTTGCTGATGTTATTGACACTTCTTCTGAACATCTGGAAGATATTAGATAAGACCAAAGATCTGTCTAATCCACTACCTCATGTTAAAAAGCAGCTGGTACAGGGGCTTCACAGGAAGGAGCTTAGGGATGATAGATTATTTATCCGACATATTTTGCCACATGCTGATATCTAATACGTAGGGATCAGTTAATGCCATGAAGTACATAGTATTGTACTTTTGCCAAATATTTGGCCTTTCTCTCTAATCCTATATCTGGTTTAGTTTGGCCTTTTCTTCCTCCTTTCCCTTGACACTGTGTATCTTGATGTATCTTGATCAGTCACCAGCCAGAGCAAGAGGTTTTGATGTGGTCCAGATTTGACAATGGTTGGCTGCAAGCGGTTTCCAAAGCTGGTATTTTGCATCTATAGTGGGAATAAACCTGCTCTGGCAGACTTCAGCTGCACCTCGACAATGCAAAATTTTGAATAGTTTGTTTGGGCTTTTTTGACAAGTAATGTCTGTTTTCTCAGGCTTGAGTCTTTGGTGGTTGTCTTTTGCTACTTCTTTCTCTGTAGCCATGATTCCTGGAAAAAATCTTTTTTTTTTTTATTCTTCCCCCTCCTCCTTTCTCATAGTGAAAACAGTGTTTACTCTGGAGCTGAGCCTTAAGAAAAAACACCAAATAACTTCAGACTGTTCATAAAATCAAGAGAGTTGGAAACACTGGGATTCCTCTGCTGCCTTCAGAAAATATCCACTTTTTCTTTAAAACACAGTGTCCAGTGATATATTTTGTTCTGTGGTGTTTTGACTGCAGCAAGGATTTTTTGCATTGTTTTTGCAGAATTATCATTTTCCTCCTCTTTTTTTTTGTCGGTTGGTCTGTGTTTCCATTATGGTGATGCTTTGATTTTGGCCAAAGGCCGAATACCTTTGAGTAATATCTCTCAGAAGGTGTCTGTTTTTCTCCTCCACTCTGCCAAGCTTCCTCCTTAATCTCTTCTTTAAACTTTTTTTTAGTCTTTCTCCAAGCACTTACATGTTCTTCTTGCCACTTGCCAGCTCAGATCTGGAAACGCAATCCAAATGTCATGGCTGCCTCCGATCCTGGTGAAGATCATTGCAACTTTGAGGACTTATTTTCCTCCTTTTCTTCTTTCTTGCTCTCTTCTTTTCTTGTTTTTCTTTCACTGGCAGTAGCTTTTAGCTGAATAAGACAGCACAATGAGCTGGAAGTGGGACAAGGTGCCATCTGTGTTTGTAGCTGTGGTGAAATACTAATGGTAATTCTTAAGTGTCTTCCAGTATGATTGTCTGACATATATGCTGGGAAGTTCTTCAGTATTAGCTGCAAGTAGAGCATCACACTACCAAAAACTTCACATCTTGTGTAGAGAAAGTGGTTTCTAAAATCCATGTTTTCAAAGTTTTATGAGATGGAAGCAGACTTTTAAAATACACTAGCAGTGATGGCAGGCAGCTGGTTTGAATTTTACTCAGAATGTCTTCATTCTTCTTGAGTTCGGTCAGACTTTGGGCAAAAATTTGAAGTCAGGCTGTTTGTGGTTATAATAGAGTGGCAAGGGTTGGTACAAGACGTCGCGACAGGCGAGAGTATACACATGCCAGAAGTTTGCAACACGGGTTCTGAACGCACAGGTCGGCAGGTGCTGGACATGTTACAGAAGCAGCAGCAGGTAGGAACGGTTCGTAGTGGAGACTCCGGCCTCTTGGCTGACCAAGCAAACCACAACGAAAGATTCTGAATTACTGGTATGTTCAGCTGCCATTATGGGGATGTCATCACAGTATCCAGAGTTTATAGCTGTTGGGAAACTGTACTGCTCCTCCCTCCTCCTCCCCTATAAATGGTGGTCCTTGATCATCCCTAAATTTTTCAGTAATTTCACAAGCAGTGTTGCTCATATGCTGTGGTCATTTTGCTCCAGGGAGGAGATCTTTTTGATGCTATTACTTCCACCAACAAATATACAGAGCGGGATGCCAGTGGGATGCTTTACAATCTGGCCAGTGCCATCAAATATCTTCACAGCCTGAACATTGTCCACAGGGATATCAAGCCAGAGAATCTACTGGTAAGTGAAAATTCAACTTTTGGTGTTGTTGATAACTTGGGAGTGTGAGAGAAGGTCTGCGCTTCTCCCTCCCTACACACACATCCCAAGTTTGTTTCAGTCTTTGAAGTCATTGGTTTTTTAATTTTAACCGTAGTGTTATAAAGCTCTCCTAAGAATAACAGCTGTCACAAAAAGTACAGTAACATCAGCTGGTATGTCTAGACTGTTCCCGAGGACACAGTGACAAAGTTGTTCCAGCGATCACTAGAAGTGACCTTTCAATGAGCCGCAGTGTAATTTCAGGCTTCTCGTAAACACAGAGGTATTCTGTCCTCGATAGACCATTCTGTACTTCTGCGGCTGCCTCAGTAATTAGCAGCAGTTCAGTTTTACAGACATGGTAGCTATCAGTGTTGTGCCCTAATCGTGTAGTAAGTCAGGGCAGAACCAGGAAGAGACTTCAGAGTCCTTCCTTTCCCTGCTGCATCTCCCAAATAATCCCATAGCACTTTTTATTAATACACTTTAGTAAAAAGCCTGACTCTTCCTTTTCCTGACTGAATCTATATGAGCCCTATCCTCTGAAGACAATGAAAAACATACCCTGGCAATTAGTCCTTCTGAGGCTTTTGCACTCTTCAATGCAGCAATTGTGTTCTCCAACTGACTTAGTTTTATGTCTTCTGAGAAATTAATTTTTCCTGATTATTTCACTGTTCTCTGAGTTTTCCCAAGTTTGCTGATATGTTCCAGTATCAAGATGTCCTAATTCTCCACACATTCTGCAAGCGTAAAACAATGTTTAAGATTATATACCAGTTGTCTCAGCTGTGTGCTCTCTGCCATGACTAAGTGCATTTATTCCTGCTTGATACTGAAGAGGTTTTATGGAAAAGTTGACTCGAGTAGATCTTACTCAACTTCCAGAGAGTGGGATTTTTACAGTAGAGGTTCCTCTAATGACAGGTGCCTTTGTAGTTCTGGGTGAGGAAGCAGCTTGCCCTCATTTTCCAGAAACTGCTAAAAACATGTTGAGTAGAAGTTTCACTAGACACCAGCGTAGACACTAGCAGTTGGTACTCCTTTCGCAGCCCTTGTACTGGTGTTCGTAGATGGCTGCATGCAGACGGCATGGCAATCACATGCCAGGATTCATTAATACTGTGACTTGGAGAGTGCAGGAGGGTCTTGGTCTGGGGCAAGGCTTGCCCTGCTGCTGTCTTGACATGTCTCTAAATGCCTGAAGTCTGACAACAGTAGAGTTAAGCTTCTGGAGGAAGAGAGGAAGGTAGGCAGGAGGTGGAGGCAACAGGGAGAGGATTAGATTTGCCTGCCCAGCTGTCTCTGGTAATTACCCACTACCAGGAACGATAACACTGTCTGCATTGTAGCTGAATCATTTCTGAGTGATTTTTCCAGGGTTGTGTGTATATAAATGTCCCAGGTTGATATTGATACTGAGCAGTGAGGATGCAGCACTTAACCTCTTGCAGCATCCTAACTCTCAAAAGCCAACATTTGATTCACAAATTATATTAATTCTCTAAGGTTTATCAGGTCCTGGAAAGAAACAAGCACTGTTTTAGAAAAGTGCTTTGCAACCAGCCTTACCCGAGTTCTGACCCCGTCTCTGACACTGGCTGTCTGTGGCCTTAGTGTCTCTTGACCTTTCTACTTTCATCTTCTTATCTGTCAAATAGAGTGGGTAGTTCCTTATGTCACAAGATTGCAATTAGGGTTATTTTCATGGCATTTATAAAACACTTGCAAAATGCCAGATGGGTCTTAGACTTTCTGTTGTGCAAGACCTGCTACTTGCCTTCTGTAGCCTGCCTTTTGCTTGCAGCTCTGTAACCCTGCACCGAAGTGGTCATGGCTGTATTTTTCCTTTGTTGTTCTTGTGCTGTTGCTTCACGCTGTTACTGTCACGTCTTGCACCTGCAAGCCCCAGTAATGTTGTCACAGCAGGTTTTCCTGGCCACCGATGTGAGAATCTGCCCTTTCCCCTTGCTTTTTTCCTACCCATGGATTGTAGCTTTAGGTTTAGAGGAGCCTTTAACAGGCCTGCCCAAAGCGCTCACTTGGAGCCTCCTTACTGCATCTCTTCCCGGCTCCAGGCAGAGCTTTCCCTTTCACCTCCCTCTTTCTCTCCTTTGATTTCTATTTTCCCCAAAAGTAACTTCCATGCTTAGAGCTGATGTGTACCATCAGCTATAGACCCTGCTGGTAAATCTTCATGTGTGTGGATCTGGCTCAATGACCTACATGCAACACCAGTTATTTCTGTAAGTGCTTAAATATTCCTTACTATCCTCAAGGCATGCAAAGCCCACCTAACAGTCAACTGCCCAAGAGTTTAGGGTATGCTGAATACCTGTGATTTTTTAGCATTTTTTTTGTTCTCTGGAGAGTGTCTTCCATGTTTTAATTGGAACATTTTTCATAATTGCTGCTATTTAGCACGTTTATTTTGTCAGGTCATGGGATGTCTTTATAGCCATATAATAAACCCTAGAGAACAACTTCTCTGACTGTTGCCATCTGCACTCATCACAAGAGCAGCTTAGAAAATACTGACAGTCTTTATAGTAATAGGATACATATGGTGGCACACAATTATGTGTGGCTGCATTCAATTAGTGTTGTACAATTACACAGTTTTATTGCTTAGTTAAAACAGTGAAAGCACTACGTAGTAGGTAATTTGCACTAATCCCCATTTCTTTAATTGCCCTTCAGTATTTAAATGCAGTGGAACACATATAGCATTTGTTCTGAATAACATGAGCATTAAATTATCTTTCACATTCCTTGACTGGCAAGTAACATACCACAGCTTCACATTGGGCTCCTTTTTATGTGGAGTTATAACAGGGTGAGGAGAAGTTACTTTCTTCAATTTTACAAGTCAACCGAAGTAGTTTTCCAAGCAAGGTAATTCCTGGAGACAGATGGAGCAAAATAGTAGAAAATGCAGAGTACCAAACCTTCTGCATTGGTAAATATTGCTAAACAAGCCTTTTCTGTAGTTAATTTCCAGGATATATGAGTCATACAAGGTGTGGTCTGTTGAAGGAGGGAGTTTATGAATGTTCACTAGGTTAACACAGCTCAGAGAGGGCTTTGTACAAGATAACCGCATGAAATAGAATCTGAGATGCTAATTAAACTGGATTCAGCCCTTGATGTCGAAGTGCATGGTTTACATTTTTCAGCAAGTGAATATTTAAAGCTCTAGTCTCTAGCCTTTAATTAAAACTGTTGTTGAAAATAGATTTATAACTGCCATTTCAGAGAGCACTTTCTTTAGTTTCAGGAACCAGATGTATTTAACAATCTGTGTTTTTAATAAAACCATAATTGCTTTTTTTCCAGTGCGTTTCTATAAGCCTATCTTTTTTCTGGCTTAGTAGCAGAGAAATGTGAATCCATATCAAATTGCTGGTTCTCTTAAAGATCCGGTTGTATTATTAAAAATAACATAAGGAAAAGGGATGAATTTTGTGTATTCTGAATGTCTACTTGTGACAGTATCACCTGGTAGCAGGGATTCAGGACAGAGCGGGGTTTTCTCCCTAGACATGACTGACATTAACAAGGGAGAAACCTGGGGGGCTGTATAACAGAACTAGTTGTTATGAGCTGTAGCAGTTCTGTAGCAAACCATAGTGAGAGACTTCAAGATTTCATTTTGGCACCAAGTGAACTGTATAAGAATTGTAGGATCTGTTGCATTTGTAGTATTGTAGAGTTTATTGCATTTTTGTAAGAAAAAAATCTAGGGTTTTCATGTGCAAGCAGTTGTAGATAAATGTGATTTGTGATGTAGGAGTAGCTGGTCAAGATGGGCGTTAAGGATGATTTTGATTTTGTTTGTGAAGTGTGATATCTTCTATTTTTGCACAATGGTACTACTGCTAATTGTCATCAGGATATCACCATTGGTGATCCAGGCTGCATGGAGCTTTGATTTGGGTTGCGAAATAAGAACATCATGCATATATACTTTGAGAAGACCTCCTGTAGACTGTTTCCATTTTTTAAGGTGCTGTTATGGTAAACAGCATTAAATTGCATCACAAACAATTTTGAAACAGCAAGCAAGAACCCAAAACAGCAACTGGATTAAAGAAAGACTCGCAGTCTAGTGGTTAATTCAGTCTTTTTATTTTAAGCATTTTTGTATGTTTTCAGCATTTGCAGGTTTAAGGTTGTGCTTTCACATTGAGCCAGCTTTTAAGATTGTGTATGTTGAATGGCTATTTCCAGCTTTTTTCTGGTGACTTTATCTTAATCTCTCTTTGCACCCATAAAAACCCACAAAAGATCACGTTGCTGCTGTGAAGACCATGTTTTAAGACAGGATTTTCATGTATAGTGATTAACAGCCCTACCTATGTCCATTGATGATGATGGTAACATACCATGAAGACACTGATTGGTATTGAACAGTGGTCCAAGGAGAGGTCAGTGTTTCTAGGTGAAATAGTCCAGCCAGGTTTGCATCTTCTGACTTCAATACGCAGAGAAGAATCTGTTGCTGCTATCGGTGCAGTTGTTGTATTATCTAAGAAGCTGAAATTCCTGTGCAAGCCTTTAAGCTCTGTGCAAGTAAAATGAATAAACTTCAAAACCCTGCTCTGTGAATTGGTTGTCATTGGGGAGGTAACCTAGGAACGTTGCTGCTGGAAGGTCAGACCTTTTATTCTGGGCTTTAGCTTCTAGCATGTAGCATGTCCTTTGTTGGCTGGGTAGCGAGGTAAGTCTTTCCCAAACACCCCAAGTGCATTCAAGGGAAGTTGTCCAAATTTTCTGTGAATTTTCAAAGCATGCAGAGAAGTGTGTTGTAGGTAAGGAGGAGAAAAAAGACTGCAAATTAGAAGGAACATTTCAGGCAGTTAATAAACGATACAGTAGTTACCTTTAACTGTGTTAAACGTTTGAATTTTCCTCTTGATTTAGGTTTATGAACACCAAGATGGGAGCAAGTCCCTGAAGCTAGGAGACTTTGGCTTAGCAACGATTGTGGATGGACCTCTGTATACTGTTTGTGGGACCCCAACATATGTAGCTCCAGAAATCATCGCTGAAACTGGGTAAATCACTTCTAGTGATTATTCATTGAAGTGTACACAAGTGGTGCGTGTTCTCGCCAATGTGCCAGATAGTTCTTGCACTTGAGGATTTTATGCTGCTTTTGCTTGTGTATGATGCATAATCATGGCTCATGGAACAATTAAGTTGGAAGGGACCTCTGGAGGGTATCTTGTCCAAACCAGCGCAGAGCAGGGCCAGCTGTGGAGTTGTATTAGGTTCCTCTGACAGTTGTTGGCCTCAAACTTCTCAGCTTAAAACTGAGTTACTAACTAGCCTTTTGCAGATACAGTAAAAGTAATTCTTAAGCTGCCCCCAGAGACTGCTAACTACCGTTCACTTAATTTTATTTCGTTATCATGCACTGTCCTCTTCTTCTGATTTGTTCCACAGAGTAAATGCCTGCTGGCTTGAGCAGCCTGTGTCACCTCTGCAGGCCTCATGTTGGTAGGCATCACTGTCTAAATCAAGAATACAGCACAACATCTTCTGTGCGCTCCTATATTCTGATCTGATCTGAATTTAAGATGTAAATGTAAAAAAGTTTTGAAAGCAGAATTAAGATAAGTAGTTAGAGAGAGTTCAGAGGAGAATATACAAGAAATTATTAACAATTCTGGAAATGGTTCCTCTGTTCTTGTACTGTAGTTCATAGGAGTCGGATGTCTCTAACCATGTCTCTCACACTTCTAGATATGGCTTGAAGGTGGACATCTGGGCAGCCGGTGTGATTACTTACATCCTGCTCTGTGGTTTCCCTCCATTCCGTGGGTATGGACTCATCTATTCCACCATCTTTGTTCTGTGAATTGGTCCCTGTGCTGCTTTTGCATTAAGCACAGAGATTTCCACTGGAAAAAGTTCTTTTCTCTTAGGTTTTGTTTTTTCCCTTGCTCTGCACAGTAATTTACACAAATCCCATAGATGCCTGTGATTTTACAGTAAAATCTCTGTCTCATGTTTGTTTATTGTAGTTTAAACTTCATTGCATTACAAAACAAGACCCTCCATTACGGGTTCTGGCTGCCTTTGCCTGATGTTTAAAATACGCAGTGAAATAAGCATCTTCTTTCATGGACCAAATACAACATATTTTGTGGTCGGTAAAAGGTAATTAAAATGTAAGCCACTTAGTAAGGACACATCAGATCTTTTCTCCCCCTCAAAGCAATTGCGAAGTTGTTGACAATCCTGAAGAGTAGCAGGTTACCTCAGAAATGATGTACCAACTGCACTTTGTTTTATAACCTCACCATTCACACCCATGGCTGCATGCTTGGGGAGAATCAACAGCTTCCAAAAGCATACCAAGGGATCGCCAATTAAAAGCAATTTCAAGAAGCCTATTGAAACCAGCTCTGGAAATAATTTCTGTGTGGGTTTTGTTGTTGTTTTTGTTTGGTTTTCACTTTACAGAAGTGGAGATGACCAAGAAGTGCTTTTTGATCAGATTTTGATGGGACAGGTGGATTTTCCATCTCCATATTGGGACAATGTTTCTGACTCTGCAAAGGTAGGTTTATATAGTTGGTGATATTTTTTTCTCTGATATTATTCCTGGTGCCAGTATCTGATGAATGTTGTTCTTTCACAGTGCTGTATTTGACATGTTTCATACATCTCCTGCTACACCTATAAATTCCCCTGGGTCACCGAGTATGTTGTTGTTTTATTACGGTCTGTCTGTTAGACTCCAGGTGGTTCTGAAATGGATCCCATCTCTATGTGATGTCTCACACAACAGAAGCACCAGCAGCCCTTATTGATCAAGAATAATTTTAAGTAACTTTGCTTGACCGTACACTTCTTAGCTTGAAAGCTCCCTGGGACTGTGCTTTGTATGTATTTATGATGGGGACCAGGTACCAACCTGGAGCCTTTGAATATTGTATAATAATATTATAGGAAGGCTGTTTTCCCCTTATTAATCCCATTAGATGATATGCTTGTTGTTTCTTTCTCTCAAAGAACAAGGCCCCATATTGCCTTTGACTCCCTGTTGTTGTCAGTGTGGTACAAAATAGAGACAACTTCTGTCCACCAGTTATGGGTCATAGCATCTTGACACGTGACGGGAGAGGTGGAGCGTGAGGTGTGCTAAGGCAGATACAGTACTTTTCAGATACAGATCATGAGAGGGTTCGTTATACTTGCAGAGCATATCAGGTTTTTCAATTCCTACTAGTGCACTCACAGACTTTCTAGGGATCTGGCATTCACTATAGTCATATGTATAAATATATAGAGAGAAGGACATCTACGTTCTGAATCTCCATTCTTTGAAGAGTTGCATCCTGCTTTTACAGAGATGGGGAGGGAGATCAGGACTAGCGTTTTAGAGTGTTAACTAATGAGGTTAACAGATGAGTTGGAAGAAGTCCTCTAAACCACGTAATTGTGTTGTAGCAGGCTTTATTTCCTAGCATCATTAATGGCAACTCTGTGAGTCCTTTGCCAATGGTGTTCTCCTGCGAAACTCCTTCTTCCAAACAGTTCAGTCTAAAATTTCTGTTTTGAAGCATTAGCCTATTCATTTAACTTCTCCTTGTCACTAAGAATTATGAACTTTGGTCTTTGGTGATACCCTTTTATTTGCTGTCATATTGCCATCCTGTTTTCTGTGCATTCCACTCACTGGTGGAATTATATATATGTTTAATTACATGTTAGTTGAAAACTAGGTAATTGTAGAGGAAATCAGAGGATAAAAAATCATGTTTTTAAGTGGGTTTTTTTTTTAATATCTACTATGTCATTTATACAAGAGCGTAAAGTAAAATTCTAGATTTTCTGGCTTTTTTTCCTACAGAGGAATTGGCCTTTGCTTAATGGGAAACTAACCTAATTTCATGCAACCATCTGTTTTGTACATTATGTATTAAGTGCTTTTCTCTTGAACAGTGGCTGCAGAACTGTAACTCAGAACTGTCTTCTAGCTTTTCAAGGTACTGTTAGATATTGATTTAAAAGTTCAGCTTGAAGTTCAGCAGTTCATAGCTGACTTTTTTTTTAATAATCTTAATATATTTCTGCAGTTGGTAGTTCAGTCTCTCTTTGAGCATTCTTACATAATCAGTTGAAGAGCACTTTAGTGAATTAAATGTTGATTTGTTCTTTAAAAATGTTCTTTAAATTTGACGCAGTATTCCATTTCTCAGGAACTTATCACAATGATGCTTCAAGTAGATGTAGATCTGCGGTTCTCAGCCTTACAAGTTCTTGAGCATCCATGGGTTAATGTAAGTATTTTCAGGCTTGTAGATGCAGCTTGTAATGTGGCAACTTTGAGCTCTTTTCTGTCAAGTTCTTTCTATGCCCTTTTGGAGCCAGCACATTCTAAAAATGCCACAGGTTTAAATGGAAATAAGCTGGATTACAGGCTGGATTAGTATATCATGCATACCTTGGAGTATCCGCTATTTTATGCATGCTCAGCTGCATTTTCTCTGAAATATTTTGGGCCAGGTTTTCAACAAATCTCAAGCACACTTGACAAATTTATACCTCTAAAAATCAGCTTGTGGGTTCAGTGACACATTTTGCCCTCCTAAAATCAGATGGACTCAAAAATCTGACAGTCATGATTAAGAGCTATTGAATTATAGTCCATAGTGTTAAGCCTACTTGATCCAGCATGAAAAAGGGAGACTTTTAGAATCATATTTAGCTTCTGATGTTGAAATATACATATATTTATGTGCAGCCATATCCATTTAATCAGAGTTACCATGAAATAGCTATTTATGTATCCTGGTTTATCTCCAAGTGACTGGACATTTGCCATAAAAGTGGTAATCAGTGAGGTGGCATACAGATATATCTGGCAGAGAATAGAGAGAGTTCTCTTTAATTAATGTTAAGACAAGGACACTACTTCATATTTGTTAATTATTTCAGACTATTTAATATCTCTTCAAATATTTGGATGACGAGAAGGAAAGATTGGACAAAATCCTGACTCAAATTCGGAAGGGAAGATTGAGAAAAGAAATAAAACTGGGACAAGCAGAAAAAAAAATTAAAGGAGGAAGAAATAATGTTTCACTTTGTTTGTTGCAAGTATGAGCGTGCAGTCCTCACTCAAATACTGTTTGGTCCCTCAGCTGCTGTATCCAAAATCTTTTTTTCACTAGAACACTGTTCTAAAAATTCAACGATATAGTAACCTCAAATGTTAATCTTTTTTTTATGTAAGTGTCCTCCATATAGTCCAGAATAGTGGTGATCAGTCAAGTGTTTACCAAGTATATGCTTTAGTCTTGGAGTCTCCCTTATTGCCCAAACCTCTTTTTTTTTAAATTGTAAGTGCTATTGTCGTGCAGAGCACTTCTGCAGTGCGCGAAGAGTGCAAGGATCCAGGAAAAAGTCTGATGAAAATCTTTTCATTTTTAAGATGACATTCAAGTAGCTGAAATATTAATTTTCCTTTGTGCCAGGTGCTGTCCTTGGACATAGTGTTCTGTCATGGTTTATAATGACTTTTGGTAACTGAGGTGTCTCTGTCTCCACGGGAGGAGGACGGGTGGGGATTTCTGGAGTGCTGCTGAGGAAAAGATGGAAGTGACTGATCAGAAGCCACAAAGGGGCCAAGTCACCCATGGTGTCAGTCTGCACACTGCTGCTGAGGTTACTGAAACATCACTTGTTTACACCACATAAGGATGTGGTCACTAATCTTCCTCTTTTTCTGAAAAAAATACATTGGAACTGGTAATGCTCCCCCGGATGCCTTATTTTTTTTTTTTGCTTCAGTTATACCATGATGTATTTTAAGAAGCCTTTTTAGAGAGGTGTGTTAAGAAGAAGAGGTGCAGCTCTGTGTCAGTAACATGATGGCGATGGTGTGCAGGTGACATGAAGGTCTACTCCCTGCCCTCGCTAGTGCCTGCTGATGGAGAGGGACAGGGAAAGGGGATAGGGGGCTAAAGTCTTTTAACACTGCAGAGCTCTGCTAACCAAACCTCAACTCTGGTTACTGAAGCACCCTGACAAATTCCTGGGTTTCTGTGCAATAAGTTAAAATGTGGAGCCCTTTGCCAGAGGGTGCTGTAGAGGCCAAATATAAATGGATTCAAAAGAGAGTTTGATACATTTTTGGAGGATGAGCCCATAGGTGCCTATTAAAAGTGATGGACTGGATACAACTCTTGGCTCACAAAGTTCTTAAGTACTTGGTTGGCAGAAACTGGAGGATATACCAGGGAAAGTTCAAGATCTTGTCTTTGTTAAATGTACTATTTCATAAACAGTGACTATGCTGCACTATTGGAAACAAGATACTGTGTTCAATTCACCTTTGGTCTAGCTCTGCTGCATTTGTCATAGTTTTAAGCTGATTATAACTCTTTGCAATCAAAACCTGTAGCCGTTCTGTCCATAAATAAGTGAAACAAGTATTTCATGACAGTTCTGTGATTTCTTCTTTTCTGTCGAATTGCTGCTTTTAGCAACTGGGACGAATCAGTATTTTGTCTTCAGCAGTACACTAACAGTAGTTCATAATGCAGATCAAAACCTCTTTTGAATTCTCTTATGTATGCTCCAGATTTTTTTTTTCTGGAAGGAGAAAGGCCAGCACTGGGACCAGTTCAGGGAAGTGCTTGATTGAGTGCATTCCAAGCATCGCTCCGATTTCAAGGCATCACACATGGAAACGCTCAATATTGGGCATAAAATGAACTAGATGGCACTAAAATCCTAGTTCACTTCGGGAGAAATAAGAACATGGCTGACTTGAAACAGGTGCTTAAATGCCTCTGTGAAAAAGGGTGCTTCCCTGAAGTGGGCCTGAGAAGCGTGCAGTGGACAGCCTAGCAGGCACAGCCTGCGTGGGTATGGAGGCAGAACGGTATCCGGGTGTCGGATCTGACCTCACGTCCCCATACCTCCATCACCAGTTTGACCATCTGGGAGTCTGTCACATGACCTTCCTGTACCTCATTTTCCCAGCTTCAGCACAGGGCATTAATATACTCACCCCTCTTTATAAAAGGCTCTGCGATCTATGTGTCGTAATTACCTGAGCAACTATCTACAACTTTCGTAAAATACTGTCTTTCTGAGAAAGAAAGTACACAGAGTTTTCACCTAACGCTCTGTTTTCCAAGAGAACCTGCTTAAATGCTTGTTCATGGCACCAAATGCTGGACTTTACTTTCTTTTTTCTTATTTCAGTTTTGAGTCTATTCATAGGGAGTTAAACTTGCAGCTAAAATACTGGAGAGGACAGATGGCTTGAAAAGCAGGCATGTGTTCTCTTCGACAGTTTTAAGAAACATTTTCTCTCTTTGATCAAACCTTTGGTAGAAGTGTTGTAACTGCTTACACTGTATAAAACCATTTTGTAGATTGTAAATAACCATTCTACTTTATAGCTGCTTACTATGTGATTACTTGGTAAATTGCTGAGATTCCTGGAATGTGCTTTGACAGTTTCAGTAGGAGCCAACCCTCATTTCAGTTTCAGTTTTTGCTATAAAAATAGCTGGAATCCTCTTGGAAACTGCAAAACTTGTTATGGTCAGAGTCAGACCAGTAAAGCAGTTCCTATGTCAATAATATCCCAGCTGTTTTCAATTCAAAAAAACAAAACCTGAAAAGATCTTGGCTACCTGCCACTGCCACAGATGGAGATCTTGAATTCTAAATGCAACAGCAGTTCCTTGCCCCCTCCATTTAGTTTATTTGGATTTGTCTCTCCTATGCAGCACGCTTAGACCTGGAAACAAATCCATCAGTTTATACTTCCCCTGTAGGGATCCCAGCTCTTTCCTTTACCTGCTCAAATCCTTCACAAAACCAAAGAATTATAAAAGAGGCTGGAAGCTTGAGGTCTGGCGTTTTAAACATTGGTGATATTGATGACCTGAATGATACTATACAAGTTACAGGACAAACCTGCTCTCTTTTTGTTGTAGAAGTGGTAAATATTTCCTAATACAGCATTGAGCAGTGAATGCTGAAAGGCATGGACTGCATTCTGTAAGTCCTTCTCTGTTAAAATAATCAGTATAAAATGTGGTGTGCTGTTGCTGGAGGGGGAAGATGGCACGCACCAGCCAAAAAAGAATTAGGGAAACTGGAGCTTTTGCATATTTCCTTAACCACATCTGCCTTGGAAATTTGTGTGCAAAAGAAATGAATAACCAAGCAGTAAATAGTAATAAGCTGAACATCTGTAAGGAAGTTAATTTAAAAAGACATTTCTTATTTGGCAGCTGCATTACTTTTGATTACACCCTAGGACACTGCCCAAAGAAAAATTTCCTTGTAATCCTTAAAGGAAACAGACCCCAAAAGCTTTTCCAGCACTTCTATTTGCTCTAGTTTTCTGCTGTTATTTATATAATGACCTATTCATCTGATGCTTTTAGACCTGGAAAATAAAGCTCTTGTGACCAGCTTGTGAAATGGATCCTAGTGCTTCAGAGCAGTAGGAGTCTGGGAACCCTGAACTTCATTCCACCTTTTTAACACTTCATTTTTCTTTGAGTGGCAGATTCTCCTGCCATAGAGAACAATGCAATTTTTAAAACAGTGTTTATTAGTTACTCAAATGACACCAAGACACTCTGCCTCTTCTTTTTTTCCATTGTGTTTTGATTTCTTGCAAATAGGCCATGAAAGATGAAGGATTTTGTGGAGTCTGATTTAAAAAAAATATATATGTATCTGAGGATCCCAAGCAATTTACATTGTCCAGGTGAAAAATGAGATCCTGGACCACAATTTTCAAACTGTCAAAGGTTTTTCACTGCTCAACTTCTGTGACATGCTCGGTAAAGCACTTCTTTCAGCAGTCAACACTTTTTGAAACTCATGACTGCAGTTCCCAGAGATGAGCACGAAAAATCACTACTTTTCTTAAAAAGGTCTTGTTCTGTCTGCTAAAGCTGAGATGAAATTCTGTGATCCTAACCTGCTGCAAGAAATAGCTCCTATAGGAAAAAGGATAAAATAGAGGAAAGGAACAGTTAACCTCTTTGGGGACTGACATCCTTCCCATTACAGCAACCTGATGAAACTCTGGTCAACAATGTTTAGCCGGTTCTACAATTCTACCACATATCCTGCTGCTTCTGGTGAATCTGATGAGGTTTTTTTCACTTCTTGCCTTTTTAAACTGCAGAGCAGCTTGTTATGTATGTAGTTAAACAGCTGTCATCTCTCACCCTCAATATCTAACTATTTTATTGTTGGCTGAAGTTGTTCCAGGACCCAGCTAATATGTATTAGCTTGTTTATAAAGCATGTTGGAATAAAAAAGTGATAACTACTAAACATCAGGTAGCACCAATGGTAGTAAGAAAATTTAATAACAATAGAGTAATTCCCGTATATCCCTATGCTGCATCTTAAACTGAGCTAGAAGAGATTTCATCTAAAAGCTGGAGGCCAAACTATGTGTCTCTGGCGCGTTGCCACTGGAGCTGTGGGTGTGGTGCTTCACCAATAAAATACTACCACAGTCTTGGTAACTATTGTCTTCTCCGTAATTTAGTCTTTTGACAAGACGACATGAATGTTTGGCAGGCTTTCGTGTCAAGAAAGCCAAGAGAATGATTTTTTTGTTGTTGTTCCCTCCCTCCAGTGAAGAAGAGTTCACTTTACAGACTAGCTTTTTTCTGGAAAAGGCAAGGTCAGCGGAAAGCAGGTTATTTTTAGGGGTCAGATACCACCGAGCCAAGACTCCCCGGTGCTAGACAATAATCAGCTACTGGGTTGTATTGTTGTGTTTTGTGTTTTGCAGCTGTGTGCACTTGACCGTATTTTGCCAGCTGAGACATTTTGTTAAGGGGTGAGTGAAGGATCTCTAAACACAAACTCCCCAAGCTAAATAAATAACAAACCCTGACCAACCTCCCCAAAATTCCCATGTGCTCACTGAACTCATGATTTACTGCAGCGACTCTGTAACTCTTTAAGTGCACACAGAATTGCTGCAAAGCCGGAAAAAATTGTCTGTAATCTCTCTGTATTCTGGTCTTGTCTCTTGTTTGCCTGTATTCTGCTAGGATGTTGCTTAAGTGAATTTTTAAGAACTTTTTCTGTTGTTGGTAGCTACACATACCATGCAGTACTAGCTTGGGATAACTATTGCAGATGGCCAGTGGCCTGATGTCCTGCATGTTCTGTTTATTCTGCAGTTTGTTGCCTCTTCTGCCTGTTCTGCATATTGTTGTCTGAAATCCTGCTTATTCTGATAGCAGGGAAGTCTCACTGAGCATTGGCTTTTTGCACTTTTTTTAGGCCTAAGGGTCTTATTTTCACTTTCTTAAAAACTCCTTTCTTCTCTTGGGCTTGAATTCAACCCACTCTCTTGCACAGAACTGCAATCTCCCTACTTTCTGCTAGGGTTTGGCTTCAGCGTCGAGGACGCCTGCGTGCCTAGGTGCAGACAGACAGGTTTGCTCTGAAGAGCGGGATGTCTCGGCCGGGAGAGGCACGTCCCAGCACAGCTGCACGGCTTCTGGGCTGGAGCTTGCACGCAGCCAGCTCACCTGGAGCACGTGACAGCGGAACACGCATCTGCCGCTGCTTGGCCGTGTAGTTGCGTGCCGGCTTTGACCTCAGGTTAGCTCAAGTTGAGATCGCGTGTCATTCAGCAAGGAAGAGGAAGCGACCCACAGCGGGCTCCAGCCCTTCTCTGCTTTCCCAGGCAGTCTGTACCTCTGTCTATGCTTTCCCCACAGCATCCCAGGCTCGTGTGACTTGGGACCAGGAGAAGGATTTGCAGTCCCTTGTTATCAGTCAGTTGGAAATTCGATTTGCAGAGGTGGCTTTGTTTAATTATGGTTTTAGTATGGTCATAGTGTGCAGGGAGTGCCACAGCAAGCCATAAGCCTGTGCCTGAGCTGGCTGGCAGACGTATGCAATGATACATCCTGGCGTTGGTGAGGTCCCACGCTTACCTGCCCTGAGGATCTTTGCCGGGGCACATCTCAGCGCCCATCCTGCCTGGGTTTCCTCACTGTGGGACTCTGAGTCGTGGCTGGAGCATTCACCCAACCTCATAGTCCCTGAGGTTGTAAGCTTTACAAAGACACAGGGACCTGGTTGGTGTCTCACAGGGCTTTTGGAGATCTTTTCCTGTGTCCTAGCAAAACGGGGCTTCTGGTTTCTGTAATCTCTTGGGCTCTTTCTGCTTTTGAGGTCGTGATCTTTAAATTTATGCGGTGAGTAAACAGAATCATAATCAGATCTGAACTTATCAAGCTTTGAGATATTAATGGACCTAAAAATAACTGGGCAGTGGTAGTTAAGACATGGTAGAAAGAATAATAAAATATTTTTCAATTATTAGTTAACATTACCTAGAGTTTGAGAAGAAGATATTGGGTAAAGAAGAAGAGGGAGACTGGTTCATAACATAATATGATGTTCTTCTTGTAAATACCTTAGATATATTAATGGAGAGAAGGACTGACTCATACCTCATTATAAACTTTTTTGTAAACTTTTCTGTATTGACAGGCGCTATCAGAATCACTTTGCAATTCTTTCATTTCACTTCTCTCTCTGAAGTGTTTTTCGGCTTTATTCCTCTGCAGGATGATGGCCTTCCAGAGAATGAGCATCAGCTGTCAGTAGCTGGGAAGATAAAGAAGCATTTCAACACAGGCCCTAAACCGAACAGCACAGCAGCTGGAGTTTCTGTAATAGCAGTAAGCATCTGAAATACACACCTGAAACACTTCAATATGTGCCCACAAGACAGTATGTGTTTAGGACATGCCACCAAAAGAAACCGGCGAGGGTTAATCTTTAGATAATTTGAGTGTTTAATTAATATACACAGTTAGATGGATATTCTGCACAATTTCTCCTTTGATTCTCCTTGTGAGTCACATTGTTATTTAACAGCCCTAGCAGATCAAACAGTACCCACACTTCCACATTTTACCACAAGATCAGTGGACCTGACTCCAATGTAGATTCAACAATTCAAGCTGTGGGGTCATGACGGGATCATGACATTTTACTTGGCAGCAGGATCATCACATGGATTGGGGCCACACAGAGGTTGTGTTAGAACTTTACAATGAGTGGAAATTATTTTGAAATTGTAACAGAAAATCTGTATTGCAGCCTGAACTTCTCTTCTCTGAAGACATCACAGAGAGCTATGATGCCTCACTGCTACCTTCATAGTTGATATGAGTCTAGCCACTTCAAATTTAGCTGAGCAGCGGCGTTTTATTGTACTGCCACATGCAAGCTGCTTCCCTTTAGGCAGAAGGGCTTAACTGGGTAAAGACTTAATGGAGCTCCTTGCTGCCTTCTGTCATGTTGCAACTCCAGTCTAAGCATTCCAGGTTAGAACATGTCAGAGCTTCTGAAACCAAGCTTGACCAAACTTTTGACCAAGCTTTACTGAGGTTTCAGTGGCATCCTCAGTGTAGCATACATGGCATACATTTGTATTTTTTTCCCAAAGAGGAACATGTGTGTTACTTATACATGCGCACAGAATATATTCAGTGTTTTATGAGATTATTCATACTAATGCCATCGAATAGCAACATGCACATCCTTTACATTTTTGATACATCTGCCTGTGTTTGTAAGCTTTTCTTTATTACTCATGGTAATGTTAATGCTCCAAATAGTCACTAAAAAGAAGTGACACGTTAAACATAACCATTCCCATATCGGATTACTCAGTGTTCATTCCCAGCTTCCATAAATTGCAGGTGGTGTGACTGCACATGTACGCTCTCTTGTACTGTTTCCACTTTCATGTTTCTCAGCTCAGCCCCTCCAGTGGTGAGTTAAATCAGCATGAAGTAAACTCAGCTCAGCACATGCAATCTGGCTCACAGGTGTGAACCGTTTGTGCAGCAAAATGAATACTCTCTCAAAGTTACTTGGTAGAAGTACTTAAAATTTCAAGCTGTGCCTCTCATATTTTTTCTTTACTCTTTCCAACCCTGAACGTCCTCAACATGGAAGCAAGTTGTTCCTCATGCTTTTCCTAGATTTTCTCAGTCATCAGCTAACATAGTCAGCATTTATTTATTTTCATTTTTAAGCAATAATACTGCAACAACTCTCCCACAACTAAAACATCACATACCCATTGCTCATCTGAAATGCAGGTATGTTCTTATAGACTAGCTGAAACCGTGTTCCTTTCGAATGGACTGCCAGCACGCTTGTCCATGAGAATTACTGCTCAGATACTTCAAAGCTTAAAAGCGAGAAATGATGCCTCTGTCCTCATCCATCCCTTGCCTCCTTTATGTTTTTAATATCCCCACCCTCCTCTTTTTTTTTTCTTTGCCCCAGTTGCTCTGCCAAGGAATTGTTTACAGCAGTTTGACACTGGAGTAATGAAAAAGGCACTGTAGTGAATCTTTCCACTGCAAAACATTATACATCAGGAAAAAAAATGTGTATGTTTAATTATATTGTTATTGGCTTTTATTTATTTTTTAGAGTTTGAAAATGTAACAGATTATTTTTAGTGATCATCTCTGTGCATGAAAATCATACTCTGGCACAATTAATCCTGCAACTTGGCCTATAAAGTAGAAATGTTTAGAATATTTTTATACAATTCAGAAAGTGGTTTGATTAGCTTGGGTCAATTATTTGCTAAAAACTTTAAAGATATGGGGAAGTATAGACTTGTTTAGTGTTTTGGTAACATTCCAGAAAGCTAGATAATTTTGATTTTAAGAATAAATTACCTTTAATATCTACAAAACTAATTTGATAAGCAAAATAAAGCCAAAAGCAAAACAACAAAACCTTTAATTGTTGTTTCTGCATTTGAAAGGATACTTGACAGACATTTGATATGAAAATCATCAGGATTTTACATCTGGGAATCTTCCTTTAACTGTGCAATCTCAAATATCATAGAAATAAATCTTATTAATGAAGCCTGCTCTACATTTAGGATTTTCAAAGTATGTACAGATGCTGTAACATTGTTCAGCACTGAATATGTGCACGACGTATATTTTCTACAAAAATACTGTTTTATTGTGCCTGCCCGTATGTTTACTGTAACTTTTTGAGAGAGTGCTTGTGTATATAATATATAGAGATGCCTTCTATGTATTATATAACACATCTGTGTTTGTGTGTGTATGTTTGTGAAAATGTGTTAATATGTGCATATATTTATATATCTTAATAGTATAAAAGATAAATATTAGCATTATTTTGAGTTTTATAACTCTATTTATGTACAGAGCAGCTAATCTGTGGTATTTAGTTTTTTCTTCATCCTCACACTGGTATGATATTATATGCTTGTTTTATTCAGTGGTAAGAAGTAACACACCTCAAAGATCTCAACCACTATTTATCATATGCACCAATTAAAACTATAATATGAAAATTAAGTTCCTAAAGATGTGTTTGTGGTCAGCTTGACTGTGAGGAAGCTTGAAGCCTTGTATATTTTATATACATCTACTGTGGCTACTGCTTCCTTCAGTAATGTCCAAATAGATTGCATTGACTCCTTTGGTTCAGATTCGGATCTGCTGTGTTGGTGTGGTGATCTTCAGTAAAAGTTGCCTCTGAGCATTCAGGGCAGAGACATACTACAAGATCTCGTGCATGTGTCCAGGCTTCAAGTTCATCCACATTTGAAAGGATTTGTCAGTTTGGACAAACTACAGTAATGAATGTGTTGTGCATGCGTAGCAAAGTAGTTCCTTTGCTGATGTAGCAGAAGGTGATTGCTCAAGCAAAATTAACTGCACAGGCAAAGAGACTTTTCTGTTGATACATTAATACCTCGTTAAAAGGTCTGCCAGCATAACTATGTCAGCTGGGAAAAAAACTCTCTTAAACCAACATAGCTTTGCCAGCAAAAATTTGAATTGGAGGGCCAGCTTTTAAAACAGCAAGAGAATTAACAAGTCCCTAAAAACCCCTGCTTGCTGACGGGAGAGTATGTAGGAGAAAGATCGCTTTACTTGCCCTGTTCTTAAACTCTTGTCATAGGCACTGACTGCCGGTCTCTGTAGGGGACAGGGGCTGGGCGAGTGCCCTTCCGGTCTGTCAGAATGGCCGCGTTACCCTTAAGTGTGTGTCAAAATACTTACAGGATCAGGTTTCTCAGGCAGCTTTCCAACAGGAACAGGATTTTGTAGTTCCTTGGTGGTGTTTATAAAAGATACTGCAGTAAAAACATAAAACCAGACTTTTACAAAGTAGTCTATTTAATATTTGGGGATCATTTTTTTCCTTCAGTTCTCCAAGGATGTCATCCCATTTTTTTTTCCTTTGGCCACAAAACAATACCCTGTGTCTGTATCCTCTGGGCTGTAATGACAGCGGCTAGAGTGACCGAGAGCCGAAATCATCTTTTGAGAATGCTTCCGAGATCCAGAGGTGTGCTGTAATTCCATAGATGAACTGAGCATCGTTTAATTTGTGTTCTTGTCTGAAGTGTTAAAGCCTTGCCTGTATGTTGTCGCTTTTGTGCTTGTATTTTTGCCATTGTTAAGACAGAGGAAAAGACTAATGATAATTCTCTGTTAAGGTTGTATGAGGTCTCTGTCTTGGCAATGGGAGTAAACTCCAGCTGGACACTTAGAGGAATCAAGTAGGACAGCAGAAGAGAAAAGCTGCTCAGAAAGTTGGTGCAGCTCTGTGCCTCTTGCAGAGTCCTCTGGCGTGGGGCCACTGCCCGCAGTCCAGCAAGGGAAAGGCAGCGGGTGGGTCATTGCCCTGCACTCCGCCGACTCTGAAATAGAACCACAAATTCGAAGTGGTGTTTTTAGAGGTGGGACTTCTCAGGTGGCGTGGAAGAGAAGCCAAGTTTAGTCTGTCAGTTTTGCTTGGCTTGAAGAGGAACCCGTGCCATGGATGTCCCTTCCCGTCTATTGTCTGTGTTGTCCCGGGATCACAGTCCCCAGTCGGGTTTCTCATGGTGGGATTTCCACACCCATGAAATTGCTTCAGCTCGTGTTAGGAAGCAGCTCTCCCGATTTGCTCTTTATTACTTTTTAGCTATTCGATTTTAGGGCAGTAATTTTGTTCTGCCTTTTAAGAAAACGTCCCTTGTGTGTATTATTTTGTGTGCAGCGTGAAAGGAAGCCAGTAGATGGCAATAGTAGACCAGTAGTAAAGCCAACAGAAAATTCACTCTACGCACAAGATTCTCATGGTTTTAACCAGGAAACGTCCTTTAAATAATTCTAAATAAGATGAAAGTGGTATTGTTTTAACAAAATGGAATAAATGATTAAATTCTACACTTGCAGAGGACTCATCAAGAAAAATTTAAATTTGCAGTTAGCTCCTAGCTACCCTTGAAGTGGTTGGTAACTAGAAATGTGATGAACTGCTGTTCTGAATTTAGAGTTGGAAACTGTCATCAGTATTGGAAATATATGCCACGCTCTTACTGAAGCACAAAATGGCCTTTTCTCTTCATAGGGCAAAATGTGAAAATCATCACAACTAACAATTTTAAAGTGGGCAGAGTGTCTCCCTCAAGATGTTTTCCCCAAAATTTTTGTTTAACTCAGCTAAATGATGTGTCCACTGTCTGTTAGTGCAGCACAGAAGGATTAGAGAATACAACACGTTTTCTTTGTTCCTATGCACATGATTCTGCTAATGATAAACTAAACTTAAAAGATCTATATTCCTTAACTAATATCACGAGCACGCTTTCCTGGACACAATATTAAGTTCATTTCCATTTTGTCTTTAATTGGTGCAATTTTAAATGGAATAGTTTTGTACTGTTATCTTTTTGAGCATGAGGTGTAAGCTGAAATGATAAACAATGTTATTCATGGCTCTGCGTAGTCCTGCTCTCCAAGGTTAACGCATTTTTAGAAATGAATTACCATGATTGATGTGGTATCAAAACCTGATTCTTTTCATCTTTACTCATTCCATGATTATGAAGCAGTCTAATTTAAGCCTTGTGTAGTCTGTCTAGCCTGCTCCTTGTGATGGTTGCACTGCATTTTTTTTTAATTATTAAACCTCTCAGTTTAATTGCAAAAGATAATTTTCCATTACTGGTACGTGCAACTTAAAAGGACACTTCTGTCTTCGGAGGTAACAAGATATTTGTCAGACTTTTAAATGAATGCATTATGCATTAAGTAACCTGTTTCACAAACTCCATTTTAGTTTGAATAAATTGGATTCTCATTTAGCAAGACGAAATCTAGAGTTAGTATCTTTTATTTCTTTGCTTTTTTTTTCTTTTTCATTTTCATCTCCGGTACGCAGCGTTAGGATGTTAGATAAGTGCCTTCTGAAAGTGAACACAGTAAATATGCACTAAATAAGGAACAGCTTGCTCTGGAGTCTGAATTCTTTAGCCTAATGTCGATCCACTGAGTTGCCCCGTTTCTCTCTGCTCAGCTGGACCACGGGTTTACCATCAAGCGATCAGGGTCTTTGGACTACTACCAACAACCAGGAATGTATTGGATAAGGTATGAGATGGTGCAGCGCCAACAGTCAGTGTTTCCATGGCAACGTGCTGGCAGTCTCCATTAACCAGTTCCTTCAGTGGATAAACATGCTTTTTGATTTGTTATCCGGTCCATATGCTGCTTTATCAGTTTCGTTTTAATCTTGATTGAGATGCCACACCCCCTCATTCCCTTTCTTCACCCATCCCTCACACCCACATCGCCAGCTTTCTCTTCATCGCACATGCTCAGTATCAGTTTCCCCTATAGTTAAAAGGACAGTGTATATAGAAAAATCGACTAGATATGCTGAAGTACGCACCCTCCCCCTCCCTATTGCTTGTTAAGGCATCTGCTTCCCCTGCGCTCCTGGTTTGAAACACACGGAGCAGCAACAGGCACTCAGCATATATTTTCCTCTTTTTCCATGCGAGATGTGGAGCTATATACTGTCATTTTAAACCCACTAAACACAATCCTTACCTTAGATTGAACAATGCATTTACATAACGCGGTTCGTAGAAACTCTCCCAAGTTCAATGAAATACAATGCATTGTATGTGCTGGTAAGCTTGTGTTTCTAACAATGCATTCTTTCTCTTTTCTTTTGAAAACCCTTCTGATACCTATTTGTTTTGATTTGATTTTTTTAAATATTGCATGAGTCCTTTGAGTATATTTTCTTCATTGTGTAACTGTGCCAGGGTTGTTGTTAGCTGGCTTAACCTGTATGATAAAATGGGACTCTGGGTGGGAGGGGGATATTCTGGAGCAGGGGCAAGCAGGGATCCAGGTCTGATAGCCCACACGAGGCCCGTGCACCTCCTCAATCAATCCAGAGTCCTGGAATTTCCATCAGGTGGTTATTTTGCTGGCTTTTTTCCTCCTTATTACTCACAAGACCTGCATTTTGATAGCTGGAGAAATTTTTAAGTTTTTTGCAAAACCTGCGTTTTCTAACAGTGCAGGGATTGAAGCCTTTAAAAACTTGTCTGTGAGGTATTTGGAAAAACCCAGCAAATTAACCACATCAGCGAAACAGCAGAGATGGTCACTGCAAGTAGAACTCCCACCTTGGATTGTTTCACCGAGTGCATAGACTGGGCTACAGCACAGTTTCCACAAAACCCAGCAGTTCCCTGAGCTCACACTGAGGGTTAAGTAGACTCTGACATGGATGTTCTGGGGAAAGCAAAACCAAAAATAATCCTACTTTTCAGGCAAGAAGTAGAAAAGTAGTTCCCATCCATCAGCTGAACGTTGGCTAGCAAGGACTGAGAAACACTCACTCCAAGCGCTTAAATGTGCAACAGGGTCTGTAATTCCAGCCTAGTGCACTTGCATTGGTGACTGTAAACCTACCACGACCTGTGAGGACAGCACAAAACCTGCTTGGTCTGTCTTGGCACTTGGCATCATGCTTCGCAGGTTCCAGCCCCGGAACGCAGCTGACTGAGAGCTGGCAGCACAGCAGCTGTGCTTTTTGATTTTGAAGAAGGGAGTAATGGGGCCTGAGTGCCCAGCTTTTGCTAAGTGTGGGTTTGATAATATTAGAGGAATTTTTATTTTCTGCTCAAGAAGGAAAGATGGTGGTTTGTGCTGGGCAGGACTTTGTCAAATAGTTGCAAATTTAATGCCTCCTCTGTAAAAAGAGGGAAAGCTCACATGAGCTTTATTTGTCTTCCTAGAGTTTAATTGCTATCCACAATCAGCTTGCACTCCTGCTCTGCTTTACAATTTTTATTTTACACCAAAAAAAAAATCTGTCTTTCCATTTGCCGTACACAGTGTTTGGATCTTTTAAAACCCCAGCTTCATGGGGAGCAGACCACCAGAAACAGGAGCCTGTGAGAAAAGCGAGCATCTCCTCTCAGATTGGCCTTGACTCAGTTTAACTGCATAGACCAGATTTTGAAAAAAAACATACGCATTTTGAGGATGTAGGGGAGGAAGACTCTAATTCTGCAACTTGGGAAATAAATAAACGCTATAAAAAAAAAAAAGGCATTTGACTAAAGCACTAGTAATGGCTGCCATCAGCATACAAAATGACACATCCCTGAATAATGGGCTGGAGCAGATGGGCGATAATCTCTCTTATTCATACATAAACTGCTCTGTTTTCCAGCTGGGGGCAGTAACAACAGCGTTTATAATTAGTGCTTTCCAAACAAGGCACCTAGCGTGGCAAGGCAAATTGGGAGAGCAGGGCTCCTAGGCGTAGATGCTCTAATTAGGAAATGCTAGAACATACCCATCTAGGGGGTACCTCCGAACAAGCACTGCCCTGTGTTCGGTCGTCTTTCATCTCCAACAAACAAGCAACTGTGGTAGTGACCAACTTTTTAATCTAAACAAAGCCATTTCGATTTAGCAAGTGTTTAGTAGTAACTCTAAGCATAAATATGAAACATATGAAAAGGTTCATCCATTCCTGTCTATAAAACAGTTAATTTATCACAGGCCCATGAAAATTAACCTGAATTCACAAGTACGGCCGAAAAATGAAAGCGGGTCCCAAGCAAAATGTAATACTCCTTTTGTTAGTATTAAACTACTCGTTTCTTCTTGCACTCCTTTGATCATTTTCATCCCTAGTTTCAAGCAGTCTTCTAAAACATCTTTTTAAACGGCACTATTTCCTCCTTCAGTCAACCAGAAAACCTTTTCCTTTCTCCGCCTAAAAGACTTTCCTATTCAAAAAGTGCCTCAAGTCCCAATTTTCTGAGCACTCGTTCTGCATCCTGTTTTATTCTCTTTCAGTAAGATAATATGGACAAAAGAGACTGGCTTTTTTGAGACACTAGAATACAACACACCTTATATGAGATATAATGCCTGGAAAATCTTACAGTGTTCCTTGAATATGATGAACAGGAAAATCACAGGGGCCAAATCAGTAAAACCATTTGGACCCCAGACTACTCCATGTTTTAGAAGCAGCCCATCTAATGCTGTCAGGACATCAGCCCTGCAATCAGCAGTGCAGAAAAGGCCAGAGCAGCATCAGCAGGGAAGGAGATCTGGAGGTGCCAGTGAAACCCCTGCAGTCTGCACTGCCCCAAGGCTGGTGAAACTTATTGGTCCTGATAGCCAGGAAAGCCAGCCTTGATGTAGCTGGGTGATGCCCATGGTGCAATCACATCTCCATTCACCCCAAACTGCCGATGTCAACTCAAGTCAAAGACAGCAGAGATCACCCATCTCTGAGCAGAGGTACAATGTTTGGAATTTCTCTTTTTTCCTCCGAAGTCAGCCCATTCTCTGACAGATCTCTTTGTAAAAGGGTTAAAGCCAATGTACTAATCTTTTATAATATCCCTTCTACTGGAACTCAGCAACAGTGACCACAAAAAAATCCAGATGGCACCTGCGTTGTCCATCAGAAATACCCTAACTGACAGATTTACTTTACTATAAGAACTTTTCTTTAATATCTGCTTAACTGAGACTTTTTAAATAGTTTATGTGATTCAAGTTTTTTGGCTTTCTTGTAAGTAAGCCAGAATATTAAGAGTGAAAGTGTTTCAAGCCTTCCCCTTAGCCCTAGGCATTGCAGTCCCAGGTCCATAGCCTTCTTCAGCTGCGTTACCTGTTCCTCATAATGGCAGCCCATTTTGAAGGCGTAATGCTTTGCGTAACTTATCAGTGTTTCCTTCAACCCTGAACTGCATGACTAGTTTTGGTTTATGTCCGAATCTTAACATTACATTAACCTGCTACCAACTGAATGGCCTGAATTTTATGCCTTTTCTGGGCTGATTCAGAAGCACCAGAGAGGATGTATCTAATGTAAAATATTAGTATGTTAGTATATGTAGTATTATATATAAGATTAGCATAAAGTGTTAGTGTGTGTTATTTTTAATATACCAACAGACACTATATAAAAGCTAAAGGAGCAAAATAAAAACCAGGAAATGTATGGGAAGGTCATTAATGATCTTATCTATCTAATGACAATAGCAAGGAGATAAGTTACATTGGATACTTAATGAAATCATCAATCCAGTACATACTGAACTCATAAGATACTGGATTTTTAAAATACAATTCTCACTGTCACAGTTGAAAAAGTGTCTGAATAGCTAATTTGAAAACCTGTAGTTCCGTCCTCTGTGTTTGGTTCCTTTACTATGTATCTGTCGATCTACTTGCACCTGTCCCAAGTGGATACAATACACTTTCAGGTCAAAAGTTACAGCCAGACATCTTGGCAACGGGACACGGAAGTTGGGAATCAGGCTTGCTATCTGTTAGGTGCCATTTTTAATACCGTGTATATTGATAAAAACAGGCAAACATCTAACCTAATTTAGAATCTCTTCTCCTGCTCCTTGACTAAGAAAACCACAGCTGATTTACAAACTGTAAATAAAATTCATCCATGCAAACAACTTGGCACTAAGTCTCTTCCACATGTAATTGAAACCAGCTGAGGAATCATGTCTCTAAGATGGGGTGATGTCAAAGAATAAATACAAACTTAAGTATAGCAATATGAATTCAGCAGTTCTATGTGTAGAATACTTGTCTTTGTATTCACACACCAATACGGTACAAAGCATACATCAAGTTGATTTGGTTTTCTTTCTTTTTTATTTTCATTTTAGCTAAATTCCATGCCAGAAGTTACATGGTGCGCTAAAGCACTGGCCTTTTGTATTTGGAGGTCTAGGTTCAAATCCACTCGATTAATTTGTCCCCTCGATGTGGTCATTTGCACGTCTCCAAATCGCCGTGTAACTTGACTTAGTTATAGCTTGTGCCTGAGGGGCTAAAAGTAACGTGTCATTCGCTCCTGGACTGAGGTGCATTGCTAAGTTTGAAGTACTCTCCAAAAAGTGTCTTGAATCATGAATCAATCATATATATATATATATATATATGTGTGTGTGTGTGTGTGTATATATATCTATATATGTATATAACCTGAAAACCCATGGAAAAAATAAAAACAGGTCAGACTGAAGGGCTGCCTGGCTCGTGCCACAAGCATTGTTTCATGGTCATTTTTGCAGTAGGGAAACGTGCCTTTACATATCTCAACGTATTGAGGTCACTAGCCAGAAGCTTAAGGAAATAGGATAAAATTATCTAGATGTGAACATTTAAATACCTGCATATACATACATGTATATAAAAGAATGCACTGGAAGAAAAACACCACTGTTTCAATAAATATGTCCATGTAATTCCACACACTAAAAAAAGCATCACGAAAATAGCAAACAAATTGCAAATATGCTCCTGCAGAATGAAAGCGAGTGAAGGGTTTCTTAGATTAATGCATGAACAGCTGCATCCCCAGTTCAGTCTCCTGGCTGGTATGAATAATGGATGGGCTAAGAGGCAAAATGCACAATAATGTTCTTTTATTAATGAAATGAATATGTATCTATATTTGGTGGCCACCAGTAAATTAAGACAAGTGAAAAGAAAAACGGTCACTGCTTGCATTCATAAAATGCAGTTGCTTCAATCCAATAATTACTGACCTGACAGAAAATATCACCCCATGGCTAAAATAGGTGCTTCCCACTCCAGATACAACATATAAATTAAAGCAGTTGTAGTTTTTGAATTTCTTTCCATAAACACAGAGTTCAATGTTTTCCAAGAAAAATGAGCTTTCATGGCTCAGGAGTCCTGCAATGTGAAGACACAGAAATCAAGAAGAAGACAATCCCTGTGGCAGAATCCTGGAAAAATGCTAACTGCACCTAAGTATGTAGGTGACAGAAACAATTATTTTAAAATAATGCTCCATTACTTCAAATTAAATGCATTTCCAAAAATGGCTTGTTAACCAGTTGGTGCTGGGTGTCAGGATTACTAAATGTTGGTGCAAAATACATTAGTGCTTAATGAAGTGCTTCAGACCCATCAGCACCAAACTATTAGAGGCAATCCACTTATCTGCTGCTGGATAAGGAGCTCTACATTTCCTCATGTGGATTGTAAGAGGACAGCCGCATATCTTAAATAAGAATGCTATCCTTACATTTTAGTTGCCGTTACTATCATATACTGCTCAAAGTTCTCACTCTCTCACCTCGAGCTGGGAAAAAAAAAGAATGTCAAAATGTGATAATGAAAATCTGGGATTGGCAGCCCTGTGAAGCATAAGTGCACTTCAGATCCTCTTATTATTTATTGAAAGAGTAGCTTAAAGCAGAAATGCCCTGGAAAACCATAATGGACTGGTTCATGCACTGGCGAACCACCCAGCTGAATAGTAGATGAAATAATAAATCTATTAAACCAAGGCAATGCGTATGAGAGGCCTTTGTTACAAAAACAACAGCAATGATGAAAAGGCTGATTTTTGGAACATGCCCACGTGAACAAAGGTGTACGGTAGGTGAAAATTACTTATAAAACACATGCAGTCCACACTCCAGCGTATCTTACCATCTCCCCTGCGTTCCAAAGCGTTAATCTATCATATTATGAAATTCTTTAGAGGTAAAAAGAACTGTGACCTCTTTAAAGGAAAACTCGCATTTGTGCAGAATGCAGACTGGCCGTACTGCCTGGCAGTGTGAGAGACACTGGTAGTGCAAAGCGTCATTGCAACGTTGGGCAGAATAAGGCCCATCTTGCCAGTTCTACAGGGTTTGTGAGCGCTCTGTGGCCAGCTCTGACCCATTCTGTGGTTCTGACACGTGAAACACTAAATGTTAGAATATGACCTGTGTAGTTTTACTTTCACTAGGTAAATGCTCCCTTCTTTAGCTCTCCATGGCTTTACACATTTTTATTCAATAAGCTCTTTGGGGGAGAAAGGCTCTGAATGTCCCTCAGCCCAGGAAAGTAACAACAATAATGCCCCTGAGTTTACAAGCATACCTTTATAAAGACCAGTTAGGCCAAATTCGACTTGGGATACAAATGTAAATATCACAGGAGTTTGCTGAAGGGTTATGGAGCCACAAATATTTGGTCCTATAAACTACAGCATAAGGTGCTGGGTGAGGTGGGATCATCAGGTTTTTTTGCTTGGTATTTTTGATTAATGAGACAGGAAGTTCCTTTCTGTACATTTAAACAAAAACATCCAAAACTTCCCTCAAAATAGTAGAAAAGTAGTATCTTGAGGTTTATTTTTTAAAGATATCTTTAAAATGATGTCCTAATATGTAATTATCTAGTTAGTTCAGTAATTTCATAATTTTGTCCTGTAAAAAAACCAATACCCTAGTCTAAATTTCAAAAAGAATCTTTTATTCAAGAGTATTCACTTCTGTGTAACTTACCTAATTTTAAATACCTTCAGTTTTTACATATGTATTTACCATTCTCATGCAGCAGATTTTAAAAGTAAATTTTGAATCTAATACAAGTATTTTTATTAATTCGGCTAGAAATGTTTAAACTTCTCAGAGCAGAGTATCTATTACCTCAGGATGATGCGATGTGGTTTAAACTTTATATAAATGCTGATTTCCTGTAAGCATAAAAAAATCTTTTAAATGAAAATCTGTATTTTATAGAATGGTAATTTATGCCATTCTTTTCAATTTTCACACAAAATTACATACTGTATGCAGTATATTCACTGCGTGTAAAAGATCTAGGTACTCTTCTGTTTCACATTAAAAAATAATCAAAACCTGAATTGGTTCAAGGCTGAGAATTGTAGAAGGCATTGAAAATACTAATTAGAGCTCTTAACCAAAAGATTAGCAGTAAACAAAGAAATTCTGAGCAGATGAGAAGTGCTGGATTTTGTAGCGATTGTTATTTAAAATATAGAGATGAAGTTATCGAAGTTAATTATTTTACCCCTTTAAGATATTGCTATGTAGATTCTAGACACAAAAGTAATAGTTCAGCAATTTAGCCTAACTAAATCCATTTGCTATAGTAGCTCTGCACTCTCGTCCATCTTTCTGTCTATTTCATCACTATCGAATGCTGATTGCATTATTTTGGAGCAGGGATAGCTATAATGCTATTCGGCACCGGTATGATGGATTTAGTTTTCATTTTGTTCTCAAAAACATGTTGGCTTTCCTCTCCTATGAGGGTCACACTATAACTGGTAAATTTTTTAGAGAAATCAGTCATGTATATCTCAAGAGAAAACAATAAATCCTTTGAAGTAGAATAACCTTTTGGCTACATTCTTTTAAATAGAGATATTCATACTAAGGACAAATTTTACAAGTCTTTGCAGTTAAACCATTCTCGGAATGATCTTTGCCTCCAGTGCCATGATCAGATATTTGTTTGCATTTTATATGTCATCTTACTAGCCACCTGCCTTTTCCCGTTTTGCTTTTTCAAAAAAAATCACGGGCCATGTTTTAAGAAGGCAGCCCTGCTTCCAAAGGCGTCTAACTGTGTGTCAAAGTGCTCGTGCTGAATCAAGGCCACCCTGTTGAACTTGTACTTTTACAGAGATTTCAGGGACCGCAGTCTAATACCCCGTAATCAAGAAAACAGCAAAACCGAGTCCCATGCTTGACATCATTGGCCAGAGCTGGGCTGCCCTTACCTGGGTTGTAGTTTCCCCTTGTAAATGTGCCAGACAAAGCAGCAGAAAGGATGTGGCTAGAAGTGACAGCCATCTTATTATGACTTGCTTTCTCAACAGTGGCAGAAACGGATCAAAATATAAAGCCCATCAAGTAAGCGTTCTTCTTCCCCATTTCTAGATACTTTAGATAGACCTAGATAAAATTAGCATTTAATTTGATAGACCTTGGTTAACAGGAGGACGCAAGGTGGTCAGGCTAAATGGGTCTTTCCGTCAGAGCTCTTCAGAGGTCTCCCTAAGAACATCCATTGAGTGGCATGAGGAGGTGTCAAAGAGCTGGGCTAGCTCCCTTTGGTATTTGTTTTTCTCTCTCTCGTCTGACAACTTCATCACAATCCATCTTTGTTAGCTGATTGCACTGTCTTGAACATGAGTGAGTGTGCATCAGCCTTCATTAGGTCAAATCAAAGACAAATGTACATCTCTGCCTTGCCTGTAGAAACAGATTTATACTTTGAGAAGGGTGGGGAGGAGGTCAGTTGGTATTTGGCTTGAAATTTGAATCTATTAAAGGATGAAATTAATAGCATCCAGAAGTAGAACATATGGCATCCATATATATGGTACTGTATCTGCTCGATGATGTCACGCTACCTCTTAAGGTTTGGGAAATGCACTTTTTAAAGCATTTAGCTATGTTGTGGGCTAAACCTTTCAGACCTGACTGAGACAGAACAGGTTTAATTTGATCTGAACATTTATTATCCCTGGTATTTGCAGGCCACATAAAAACTCATGGTTTTCATTAGCTTTGCATTTCACACACAGCCTAATTTCATTTATTCTTATTTTATGCCCCTGCCAGACCACCGCTCTTGATAAGGAGAGGCAGGTTTTCCGACGAAGACGCAACCAGGATGTGAGGGGACGTTACAAGGCACAGCAAGCTCCACCTGAACTCAACTCCGAATCGGAAGACTATTCACCAAGTTCATCCGAGACTGTTCGCTCACCTAACTCACCCTTTTAATAAAACACTTTTACTCAAAAGTCTTGGCTTTAACCCTTTGAGACCCTGAAAATCCTTCAGACCTGTGTGAAGTGATTACAGCTGATGTATCCAGCAGTAAACGCTGCAATGGTGGAACAGAAAAGGGTGCTCACAGAATCTTTGTAAGAAAAATTTCCTAATTGATTGAAATACTTGTTCTCTGTTTAGATTGCAACTTGCTGCTAATATGATCCTCAAAGGGTTAAGGCTATTTTGCTTTTTTATTTAAAGATAGAAGCAGTGAATGTTTTCATCAGTGAAGCTAGGAACCGCAGTATGTAATTTTAGCACGTTAACCCTCTGAGTAAGTGATCAGCTTAAATCTTGACAACCCACATTAGGGCTTTATTCTGGCTTTTTTGCTTTTATACGCACATATCTTTTATGGTACCCTAAAGTTCCTTGCCAGTTTCTGGCGAAAACAATATCAAACACACTATTGCTTAGGGTTTGCCAATATAGGCATTAAAAATGAAAATAAAATTAAATAAACCGTATCTTCTACAGCAGCTCTTTCTAAACCTGCATCATGCTTCCACAGAGAGTGACTGTCTGTGGAGGATATTATGCAGGCTAAATGGGAAATTCAGTTTAGGTCAGCCTCATAGTTTACAGAATATGACATGATGATGGCCACAAAAGGTTGCTTCCATATCGTTTGCTGCTAATGACAGTGCAGAGTCTTGGGAAATGGCTTGAGGATACATTCTGTCATGTAATGGTATGTAATGATCTAGTTGAGAAGTTCCTGGTTCCTTTGCCTCATACTCAGAAATGTACAGGCATCCTCTCAACATGACCTGGTTATTCCGGGAGAGTCACTTCTAAAGATTAACATTGATGAGAATTACCCTTAAAAGAGCTAGAGTATTTCTAAATCGTGGAAAATACAAGTCATTTAATATATATGTAATGCCTAAACTGAATTAGCAAAAGTTTTGTCGCAGAATGGAGAAACTAAAAATGATTCACCAGTTCTATTTGTAACATTTAATAAAATGGGCATTTACACAGAGTATACCTATTTCTGGTTTGTTAAAACCTCAACACAGCATTATAGCATTTTATTTAACCAGTGTCCTGAAATTGACTTCCACAGAAATATTACACTTTGTAGACTTTTGCTTCAGATGTGATAATTTGAAAGAAAAATTATTATAAAATCACTCGGCATTTCACTTGAATTAAAAAGGCAACTTCCAAAATCCTGTTCTAAAATAAAAAACAACGTGATGAAATTTATACTTTATCGTATTGCTTATATAAAATGGAAGTTTTCTTCTCTGTAGTTAAAAGTTTCTCACAGTGTTTTAAAAAGTAACATGAATGCAGTTTCCTCTTTCTCCTTGCCCTTTCTTTCTCTTTCTTTCTCCCTTTTTCTTTCATATCATACAGCTAGAAATAGTAATATGCTACCCAAAAAGATACACCGAGTTTTCTGGTCTGACTGGGAAGTATAAATAATTTTTGGCGGAACAGAGCTAGTTGCCCTCTGTGCCATTTCCATTCTGAGTTGTGTTTGCTCAGGGAACTGTTCCTACGAGCAGCTGTGGCAGCGGAGGTGTACCTGCGGCTTGTTGGAGCTAGTGTAATGCTCTTTTGCATTCCTACCTGGAAGTATCAGTTGAACCATATTTCAAGAAACGCGAAAATTGTTTTGTTTCTCCATCCTTAAAAATGCATCTTTCATTGTCTCATTCATGAAAATTTATACATTAAGAGCTCTGAAGATTTCAAATGTGGGCATTTCATCTTGTGAGTCTTCACAGGTGGTACAAGTATTTCATGCAGAAATCAGTTAATTTCACCCAATGTTAATAATCCAGAAGCGAGACATTTAGTCGAAACTAGATCTCCTGTCTTCCTTGGTAGTAGGGATGAGCATTTCCAGGTTGGATTCATCCCCCTTGTCATGGGCACACCTTTTGGGCAGGACTCATGCTTTGATTCACCTATTGCTCTCACTCCATTGACTGTAGAAGGAACTTCTGGTGGAAGCTTACATCAGACACCAAACTTGAGATCATGAGTTTAGTAGAATGAATCTCACCTTAAGCCATAAGGAGACTCTGATCTCTGAATGTATGTCCATGGGTAGAAGGCCTGTGCATGGCCTCAGTTACTCTGTTTGGAACCTGAGTAACCCAAGTGAAGCAAATAGGTGTCTTGTTGGAGAACTCCACAGGGGCAAGAGATTAAAGGATAAAGGAACTGCCACACAAAGTTCTCAGATTTTAAGGTTTCGGAAAGGGCTGTGTCTGTGGCAGATCCTTGACCATGCACATCCAACCTAGAGTCACTGCCGAAAGCGGACCCTTGGTAGATAGGGCACAGCCACCACCATTGTGATGTTAGAGGCTGGAGTTTGGTAACATGTGGATGGGAGAGGGATTATATTTCCATGGGACCACACCCTCAGCCAGGGTAAATCCCACCTTGCCGCTTACCTGCATCAATCAGGATTTACATCAGTAGATCAGGATCTGGCACGTTTTTCCAGCATTGCCCTTCCGACGTCATATCACAGCCTTCCCTCTAGAAGAGATACAATGCAACCACGTAAATGCAAGACATACATTTGGTAATAAAAAAGTGTCTATAAATACGACGTGCTCCTTGAGTTTTGGGAAAATTTGGCATTCTTAAAGCAAAGGCTAATATTCATTCTTCTTAATTATAGAGGGAAGTCAGGAGGGAAAAAAATATGCTTCACCTTAAACGTGAGAAATATTATTCAAAGACCCATCTGGGATTTTCCTATCACCTTTTCTTTGCTTTGGAATACAGTATTATCATTAAAATAAGATGTTTGGCTCCTTCATCTTACACCATCTTGTACTACTTAAAATGTATGTAAAAATAATCTTAGATCCTGAAATCCCTACTCATCCCCAACGTCTTATATGTTTCTGGTCTTTGGTTCATGTTTTATGAACATAACTGTAAAAACATTTAAACTATTTTTAGATCTGTGAGATTGGGTTTCAAATTGCTGATAGCCTCTAGTTAGGCTTCAAGGAAAGGTATCTGGATATTTAAACTGTTTTAAAAGTGGTTTGCATGATGGTTTTAAATATATCCGTATATATTTTTAAATAGAACCATATATATATATATATATATGTATGGTTTCATGGAAATAATAATGATTCAGGCTTGTTTGGCAGCAACTGCCCCTTTTCTTGTCTAACCTCTGAATTCCTGGCAATAAGTGAAGACAGAATACATTGCCCTAAAAATACTTGAAGAACCAGTGAAAAAAGAAATCAAAGATAACAGACTATTTCTAATGTGATAATCTGGGAGAGCACATAGCACGCTGTGGTCATTTTACTGTAACGCATACCAGTCCTCTCGACTTCTTTCTTTATTTCCCTTTTGAGTCCTTGCATCGTTTTGGTGCTAAATGTGACAACATTTTTTTTTTTTAAATGCTTATTACATATACAAGGCCAGCTTCCTCCCACCAAGCCTATGTAGTTAGCCTAGATGGATGGCAGTCATGGTAGGCACCATCTATCACCAAGGAGATAGAGAGAAGCGCTTTGAAAGGGTGATTCAGGTCATCTAATCTTTAATCTCTGGAGAGGCCTGTCGGTCTGATCTTAGTAGTAACAGAATAGTAGAACAGGGTCACTTCCAGCTTAATTCCTCTCAATTAAATATAAGTGGGGATAACACGGACTCCAACCTAAGTGCAATATTCTAGTGAACTTACATGCAGTAAGCAAACTTTGATGTGAAAATGTAGTACTGATGGGTGATAGCACAGGATTAGTTAAATGCTACTGAGCTGGGCGTTGTTCCATCTGGATGTATCCATATAAGAGTAAAGCATCTAATCTTGGGCGATCATCTAGGCTTCCCTTGTATTTGCTAGAGACTGGCTTCTCTAGTGGATGATTAAAAATCTAGGATGGACGAATTGCTCACTAGATGAGATGCCTAGCCTAAATATATTTAAAACATGATTTATTAAGTCATGACGTATGAATTGCTATTTCTGTAAGTTACAATTTTCATAGCATTAGTGTACAAAAAATCCAGAATACTATGGTTCTACTCAGAGGGTTAACAGAAAAGCACTAGGCATGCTGATTACATTGGTGTATCCAAACTGCTTTGCTTTTTTAGCCAGTGTTTGCTGATTTTTTCAGAAAATTCTTGGAAAAAATTCAAGTTTGAAATAATTTAAGTGTTGTTGTTTAAGGAATTTCTATAACCAAATTAATCTTATTTTTAGCTTAACTTATCACAGGAATAATATGTATCATTGATGCAGTGTAAGTCTGTAGTTATCAATTTTATTAATTCTACAAGTGATTCCAGAAATCTCTCTTTTTTTAAGTACTTACTATAGAGCTTACAATGGTGGCATAGGTGACTAAGACTGTCTTTCTTATTGGTAAACAAACAATATTGTAATTTCAAGAAAGTCCTAAGAATCAGCTTTTCGGTTTGGTAGTGTACTAGTTAGGGGAAAGCTATCTCATGACATGCATTGTGTAAATCATCTTTGTAGATGAAGATTGTTCATATTAATGAACACATTCTTTTTCCTTGACATTGTAGCAGAAACTGTTTACTTGTTAACGAACAACCAATACATTAATTTGCTTCAGACTGTTAGAGGGGAAAGTGAGATTCCAGTCATTGACAATGTTATTGCTTTACAGTAGCCCTCATCTAATCTAAATGTGGTGCATACTACAATAAGCAAAGCCAAACCTGTGAATAAACTCCTGAAAAAGCCTGGTGGGTCTTTATTCAGTTGGGTGCTCGCATACAGTAGCGTGTGACAGCAGGAAGGCTTTCAAGGATTGTCGAAATGAAAGCGATATATCCACAAATATTAGCAAAATTGCAATCCTTTCCCTATGGGGCATATATGTTTAAAAAGGAAAAAAAAAAGAAAAGAAAAGAAAAATTGACTCAGAGGTTTGCAGTGCTACTATATTACCACAGGGCAAGTACATTAAATCATTGTTATTTGTTAGCCTGGGGTATATGTTAGAAAATGGCATCTTTTTTATTTAGTTTAGATTGTGGGCAGGAAGACCTTTCCTAATATTTTTGCAGTGCCTGCTAGAGCTGCCGTGGTTAAGGTTGTGTTAGTATTTCCATTATAAACTCTGGGTCTCAAAGGTTTTTAATTTGATCGTAAAAATTTGCTTCAGGCAGAAACTTGGCATACAATTTTTCAGCTCAGAGTGATTCTTTTCCTAAAATATGAGGGAAATCAGCTTGACCTCTTCGAAATTTATTTTCTAAGTGTACACAAACATTCAGACACACAGACACAAACGGGAGCGGCTTCAACAAAGGCAGTTTTTATGCAGCTCATTTCAGACGTGTTAAATTTTCAAGCATATCTCGCAGGTCTTAACTACAAAGGTGACAGCTCAGAACTTTGGGGCATTTTGTAAACCAGGGAGAAAACCCAGTGATCAAGAGGAAAAATGGTCCACATATGGGAGAGTTTTATTTCAACGTGACAAGCATTTAAAGTTTGCACAGTAACGGGTGCATATATATGCCCTGCTGAGTGCTCATGTAATTGCTAAACACATTAGTTAAAGTCATTCCACGTAGCAAACGCTAAATGTGAATATGCTGAATTTCCCAGTAAGACTAGGAGAAGCAGCAGTTTTGTCTTGTGTGTTAGAGTAGCACCATGGACAAAGCTGACGTTACACCAGCCAAAAGGGTCCATGAAGAGAAGAATCAAATCAACGTGTTTTCTCTTAAGGGGGAAAAAATAGTCTGAATGAGACAGGGTTGAAAGCTCACACTGAATAAGAGAGGTATTAAAAGCAGTTTAAAAAGCAGAAGTATGGAATCATTTGAAAACTATAAAAGTGCAAGGGAGCCACACAGTGTAATGAATCCATTTGCAGAGCCAATCAGCTACTAACCTGGAGCAAATTTACAGCTACAAACAGGCATAATTAATATACAAATCAAACACACTCAGCAGCAGATGGAACTGAAATCCTAGTTCTTTTAGCAAACATAATGCAGACCTCTTCCTCATATATTCACTAAATGAGACCGTGTGTAGCTGTTTGAAGTAGTGTTGCATACAGGCTGGTGGGGAAATTAGGTGTTTAAAAAATGACTGTAAGTTAATTTTTTTGAACAGCGATTCTGCAGCGTGCTTCTACCTGACTGGATCCTTTTGGGCAATGACAGCTTTCAAAAAGTGGTGTCTATGTAATTTACAGTTGTCTGCATCTATGCTTGGATAGCGCAAATAGCCAAATAGCTTCAGTAAGAATTGAGTTGCTGTATTGAGGCTTCATATTACCTGCAGTTTTCTGCAGAAGAGGCCAGAGGAAGGAACAAAGCATCCATGAAATAAAGAGTTCATGGAATGACCCAGCAGTAATGGAGAAGTCTTCCTAATCTTCTTAGTGATTGACTTGAGTGATGAACCACAGCGCTAAGTCATTTCCAGAAGTGTTCACCCTACCTAAGTGGGAGGGGACACTGGACAGAGTTGTGCCATTTTCTTGGTGTCTGCCTGCAGTGCTGCACATTTTGTCAAGCCACGAGTAGATATCAGGTTGGGAAGGTAACTGTTTATGCTAAATGACAGAGGTAGAAAAAAGCGTATTGATAGAGATTAGCCATGACAAATGTAGACTGGCATTTGGAAGATGGTTTCCAACCAACTGATCGAACAGATTTTTTGAGAGTTTTTTTCCAGTAGAATTGTTGGAGCCAAGAAACTCCAACTGATTTTCAGGTGGAACTTGATCTGTTGATGAGAAACTTCTTCTTGAGGTGTTTCTGATATGTCCTCATATGCGTTTCCTGTTGTAGGAAGACATTGCACTCAGAAACCCAGAAGGTGCCTTGTATTTCTATGTCCCTAACAGTTTTTAAAGCCAGTGATGAGTTATTCATACACATCTACTTGAAGTGCCTGGAAAACAAAGCAGTGAGGAAAAGAAGCCTAGATTACTTGTCTAGAGTTACTCTCAAGAAGAGCTGACATTAATACTACGACCGTTACTGCTGCTGCTGCTGCTACTATGACAACTACTACTCCTACTACTACCACCACCCCTACTGTTGCCATTCAGCATTTTTTACTTTTTTTACCTACCCATCTCCATGAGGTGTCTGGAATGCTTCGACATCTGCTAGTAAGACCAGAAGGGTCTTATGTGAAGAACAGCACCTATAAATTTATTTTCTTTTCAAGCAGAATGCCCACAGCTATTGAAGCTGGGGTCCATAATATGGTAAGAGTTTGAGAACTATTAAGACAGAAATTGGTAAATTGAGAGAGAGGATTATTTGTAAATGCAATGGATTGTATGTTCAAGGGAATTCCTGGTGCTGAGTCTTGCAAAGAAGAGTGACAGATTTTTTTTTCTCTTCAGCAAATCCAAGCACATAGGAGAAGGCAAATAAGCCTTTAAAATATGAACTTCTTGCAATATGGCATTCGTCAGGAATCTTAACTAGGTGTAGTGTTTGTGAAATTACTCCAGTGCAATAGGGAGTTAAAATTTAAGGTGGGTAACATCAGATCTTGACAACTTTTGCCATAGATAGTTAAGGAGTGGAAGGAATCAAATTGACTGACTGATGCTAAAACCAGAAGTAGTTCAGGAGAGGGATTTCCAGAGAGAGTTGTGAAAAAAGGGAGGAGGAGGACTCTTGAGTAATTCCCAGAGGCCAATTTATCACTTTCTGTTTGTGCTGATCTTCAATGTCTCATCTGAGGGGAAAAAAATTACTCAAACTTGTCCAAGGTTAAAGACATATCCGCTATAACTTACTTTTGATTTTATTAAGGAATTAATAATAACCTTTTATATTCTGCCTGAAAGAAAATTGTTAAAGGATTAGTTGAGTGTGAAATTAAATAGCACTTTTCTCATGCATGCTAAGAAGCTATCTAAGGAAATAGTGGCCTCTAAACAAGTTTCTAAATTATTTCAATTTAGAAAAAATTTCACTTCTTTCATAAAGTGAGAAACTTAGGATTTACTATGTAGTTTGAATGGCATAGATGAATCTTTAATTTTCAAGGTACTGATTAAACAATTTCTAGATGATACATATTCCTGCAAAAATAAAGAGGGAAGCCAAATGGTGTTTTTCAAATCCTACCATTTATGCTAATAAATGGAAATTAACAGGAATGAGATCTTATATTGTCATCTTAACTTATGAGCTAAGTTTTTAAGTTCTTATTTAATTTTATGTAAAGTGTTTGCTCTAAAATGGTAATAAAAGAGTAGACAAATCACTTAATACTTCAGCTCTAGTCTCAACTTCTAATGAGTTCATGTTTCTTCAGCAGAGAAGCATTTCAATATATTTCAATTCAGTCATCACAAGCAAGCCACTAAGGAGTTACATCCAGCTGCATTCCTGAGAAGCTGTGCACAGGCTTTAAAAATTAGTCATGCAGCCACATCCTAGTTTTCCCACATAAACCTCTACACCAAAGTGAGTCTTGATGAACAAGATTATAAAATATAAAGAAGAAACTATTCAAAAGATTCGCACTTCATGTGTTAATTTCCCAGCACAGGAGGTGAGTTTGGATAAGCATATGGAAATCAAATATAGTTGTGGACTGACAGCCTTTGTATCTGGTGCCCTTCGACACTATACACACCAACTCTCTTGAGAAATGTGAATACTATTTTACAGTGGAAGTCTGCTAAATCCCACTAATGACTGGAAGTTTCATTGTAAATGGCTGGATTTTGGGAATTAGCAGGTGAATAAAGAAATACAATAAAAGACCAGAGGATAATGCATTGCATAGTGTACTTTTCCATTTATTCTGACAATTGATTTAGTTTTAATTTCATACTTCATACATTATCAGCAAGTGTGCTAGAGTGTAAAAGCTACAAATAAGGAGTCTGAGTAATATGAGATCCCACCAGGGCTTTCTGATTGTTTTTGCTGAAAGGCAGAAAAAGTGCTATTTTATCTATGTTGATAAAAGCCTGCATTTTATCCCACTCTCATTTACAAGTTAATAGTTGCTATTTAACGGCTGGTTCATGGAGCGATTCTTGATGCACGAGATTTAGCTGCAAATCTAAAGAGTCAGTCAGAAAATGGCTGTCTGTCTAGAAGATGAATTTTCATGTTTCACAGAGATTAAAAACTGAGAGCAGGTTTATAGGCATGTGGTACTTTCCCTTTTGGACTATGTCTTCCCAAGGAGTGTCCCCTCCATCTTACTGACAGCGCAAGTATTTGGTATGCTGAAATGAAGCCTAGCAATTCGTGAACACCATAAACCTTCACCAACCTTCGCTGTCTTTAGACAAAACAGCCTCCTTTTTCTCTGCCCCCTTTCACACACCTCCAGGCCCCCCAGGCCACTTCTTTCTTTCTCCTTCCTACGTTCCCCTTCTCTTGTGCAGTGCAAATGTTGTACATCCGTACAGATCGGGGAAACTGCTCCAGGGGAATAAGAAAGTTTTACCCTGCATTAATTACCTGGTTCTGTTTATCTTTTGTGATACATCAGCGTGCAAGAAAAAAGGGTGTGAAAAGGTGACTGCTGCAGTGGGAAGATGGAACTACTTTCAACAGCAGTGGTGGCTTAAATTGTACATGAAAGTAAGGCATAAAGTCTAAAAAGTGTGTATTGTGTCTGTGGGGATCAAGTTCTTTATATCCAGATCTCAAAGCATTTTTATTTTGAATAAACTGAAAGTGTGATGTGAAAAAATATTGCAATAACAAAAGAAGACTTGGAGGAAATTGGGACATGATCATTTACATTTAAACATTACACACGCTCCATAAAACTGGGAATACGTGGAGAGGAGGCATCGTGTATTGCCTTCAGATTGTCTACTTCAGGTTTTTCCAGTGCTTTCTAAAGGACAGTGATGGAAGACACACAGAATCTATCTTGCAGTCACTTGCCTCAAGGTGATAAATGAGATATAGCTTTATTATTTGTTGCCACTTAACTTTCAAGACAGGAAAAGGCAGTTGCTGGAAACCTTAAGTCTAGATGCTGCCCTGGTTGCAGCTTTTTGCTCTGCCCCAGAGCTGCTCTGGCTAGGCAGTGTTTTCCACTTGCGGTGGTGTAGGTAGAAAACTCAATCCTGGCCCACTGCGTGGCAGCAGGCAGGCTTTGTGCTGCTGGTCTCTGCCAGAAAACACCAGCAGCCATGAGGCTCCTGGGCACTGTACGGTCATCAGCAGCTTCCGACAAGCTAAAAACTGATCATGCCTTAAATACCATTTAGTCTGGCTAAATGAAAGCCAGTGAAATCCTGTTTTTGAAAGATACTTGAACCAATGATAGCCCTGAAAGACACACTTCTGCAAAGGGACTGAAAGATGCAGCTGTTGGGGTGCTGGTTTCTTGCCTCTGTACTGACTGTGAGCATGTGCCAGGCATCAGGCAGCAAACGGGGACCCTGTGGGTGACTAGCAAATCGGTAGTAAATGGTCATAACCAAATCTTCCCTGGAAAGCAGATGGATTTGTGGTTTGGGGTTTGCTTTTGTTTTTTTAAACAGAAAACTTCTTCAAAACTCAAACTTGACTCCTTTTATTTGTTTCTGTTATGCTCAGGGAAATGGGACTTTGGAAACATTGAAAAAGAAAGATTAACAGCATTACATCAAAGAACTATCCAATTCTTATTGTGTTTCTCCTCTTTGGGCAACAGACAGATAAGGAAGCTAGGATCTAGATTATGTCCAAGCTGATCATTCTGAAGCACAGACATGTTGCACTCCAGGCAGAGAAATAACCTGAATGGAAACCTTGGTAATTCACTATTTATTTCCCTTGATGCAACATGGAGCTTAGTATTGTTGTTTTACATGCCATTGCCACATAGACAAATCTATGGCACAACGTTCCAGGATATCCTCCAAACTGATATCTTTTTATACCAGCTTTATTTAGGAGAAATAAAATACACAGATAGCAAATTTAATGAACGGCATTACAATTAGAAAGTTGTATTTTTAGCACTGACACTGTTGCCTGTTGTTAGAGATTGCTGGATTTTTGATCAAAAACATGAATTTGAATGTTTTTGAGTAGATACTGAACTTTGAAATATACTAAGTTTAATTATGCAATGTAGTAAAAACAAAAAGACATCTCTTGTCCAAAGTTTCTCAAATCACCTGCATGGAGAGAAATCAATTTATTCTTTTCTGTTCGACGCCTGGAAAGATAAATCCACTGACCCTGAAAATAAATCTCTTTTTATTCTTGGCCACATCCATAATCCTCTGTTCTTAATAGCTGAAAAGAAAGTCATAATTAATATGCCACTAGAGAGTTTTCATTATTTCTTCAGAATTACCTCTTAATTTACTAGATTAGCCTGATTAAGTAATGAATTTGTCAGTTCCAGTTTTTCCTTGAGAATATGAAATATCTCATTTTTGACCAGGCGATGCTGAATTAAACTGCAACTGAGGAAGACATTTCGGCCTAGATTTCTTTTCTTAAAGATCCTTTAAAACCATTTTCTTAATGCACACCTAATTACTGAAGGCTGCAGAGCCCACAGGCCCTCTCTACCTGCAGACTTTACAGCCACAGAGCTGGAAGTGAAGCACAGCAGCCAGGCTAGCTGTTCCCCCTGCGCTGAGGGCCATGACACAAAGGGAGGAAGGGCGTTGTAGACCACAGTCCTGCAGATATGGCACAGGAATTTGGCTGTTTACTGAAATACTGGGTTGAAGTGCCACAAAAGATGTACAATCACTCTCCTGCAGAAGCGGTTCCTTCCATTAGCTGGAGGAGAAGAAACTCCTGATTTTTTTTTTTTCCCTATATAGGTCCAGTTTTCTGTACATCGGTGAAGAACACCATCCATCCTTCCCCAGTGTGTAGCAGAAAAGTTTCATGTTGTTTCTGTGTTAATTTTTTGAGAACTGTGGGCTTCTCCCTTTGGTGTTTTTGTTACTGCTAAGAAAACACCTGTGGGTAATTAGTTATAATATTTTCTTCTGATTGTGAGTCTGTAATGGATCAGAAAGTGTCATCCCCTTCTCTTTACATGTCAGGAGAAACTGGTCCTCTTGCCCTGCAATCTTTCCCATTTCACCCAAATGGATCAGTTAAGTAGCTAACTCACTGACTGCACGTATTAATGTGCTCAGTAGCCTAATTTGTGTAAAATTCGCAGTGGTTGCCATTAAAATGCCAACCTTTACCCTTTACAGAAGCTATACTTGGAAGGGACTTGTAGATTCCTGCCTGTGACTCGAGGTTGATGGTACCATAATTGCCATAGGTGGAAATTTTCTGAGGGCATTGGAAAGGTTTAATGACCAGCTGTGTGCCTGTATGGGGACGCAGACTGACAGATACTGCCTTGTTCTGCCCTGAGGCCACTGGTAAAACCCTGAGAGAGGCTGAGAACTCAATCAGACCTAGGAGCTGGAGTGTGGTGGAGACTGGTATACATATATATAAAATGATAGATGGAGAAAGCCAGACCACAAATAACCATGTGGCACTGAAATTCCTAGAGACCAGCAGTTCACAAATCAAGAGAACATACCCAGTGAAGAGTGATGAGCTGAAAAGGAGAGCACAAAAACCTGACATGCCGTGAACCAAGCAAAAGTTTCCAGACTGCAGGATTTCAGTGACTCACGGTCTAAAAGGTTTCACGGTGCAGGAGCCGGTGAGAGATGACTAGCTGCTCTGGCTGCAGAGCATTTCATGCTGCACGAGTGTGCAAATGATGTAGCGACAGTGAAGTGCAATGCTATAAGGGGAGGAGCAGTCAGCTGGCTCTCGCGGACCATGCCAGAGTGGAGGCAGGAGATGGCTGCCCCGGCTCCCCACTTTGCGGTACTAGACTTCATCTTTTCCGCTTGATTCCAAAACCTGTGGATTTTTCTTTTAGGCCAAATGAAGAGGTGACAGCTGCTTTTGTTTTAGCCTCCTGTCTGCAGCTCTGATGTTGTGTCTGTGCTACAGGTTTATGCTCTGCTCAGGGGAGACTTCACCGCAGCTGGCGTGGAGGAAGCCCTTGAAACACATCAAAAGAATGAAGATTTTTAGAAGTAAATGTCTAACAGGTTCCAGTGAGCCTGTGCAACTATCAGTGTCCAGAAACTTTTCATATTGCCCAAATCACAGGAGCAGCACGTGGCCTCGCTGTGACCCCAGCATCAGCTTAGTGGCCAATTTTATGTCCTTGCAGCAGAGCACAGAGGTACTAGAGCTCTTCAAAGAAACAACAGGAAAACAAGCTGTCTGTTTGAACAGCCAAGGCCTGTGTGATGGCCAAGATCTGGTTTATTTGTTAACTTTTTAACTTGCATGATGTATTCTTTAGAGAGGCGGTGGTCCATGTGGAGGGGCAGCAGCCAGCTCCTCCAGGAGCAGTGCAGGCTGCTCCACCGAGTCCTGGAGCCTGCAGAAATGCAGAAACTGCTGAAAACAGAGAGGAAAAGACATGTCGCGAGCTCAAGAGTGATGGAAATAGCATCTGGAGGAACAAAATGGGCTAGGCAGTTTGCTGCAACTACGAAGCCGTTGAGCTGGCTGAAGCCAAGGCTGAGTGAAACGATCTATCTGCAAGGGTGGGCAGGGGGGAGGAGGTTAATGAATCCTTTTTATTTCTATTCTGTCCAGCGTAATAACTCTGAGCTTAAAACAAGTTGGCTGGCCAAGCTTGTGTTTGAGTATAGCTTGTCTGGGGGATTCAAAGGCTGTTTCTGGGGCCACTTCCTGAAAAGAACAAGTTTTGGTGGGGCCAGCTCAATTCTGCACCTGTCTTGAAACGGTGACATTTATGGAGACCTTTGCCCTCTTTAAAAGTCTGCTTGTTTTCAAGCCCTGTCCCCTCTCTGCCATCCCAGTTCAGGGAGAGGAGAGGAAAGTGTTTCTTTACTCTCCTGTTTCTGAAATAAAAATGGAAATCAGATGAAGGCAAAGCTTTCAAGGCCTGTTCAAGTGCTTTTAGCTACAGCAAAGCACAAGAGGCAGAGGGGCAATGCATGCAAGCTACCATGAGAAGAGGATAAATTCAAAGCACTTTTCCAGAAAGTATTACAGTACCAGGAGAGCGAATGAGGAAAAAGATAACAGAGACGAGTAATACTGAGAAAAAGTGAAATAAATATGCTTCCATGTGAATGCTCAGAAGGCTGCAAGCTCCAAGCCGCCTGCTGTGCCACACTCCCTCATCCAGCTGTTTCCCTGGGACACCAAGGCTGTGCACTTACCCCTCCAGTGACTTGGGTTACACTGTAAATGAGGTAATGCAAATTTGGGCCAGGCAGAAAATGAATGGGATAGCCAGAAATCAAGCATCAAACTCTTACTTTACTACTTACTTGAAGTCCAAATGTGGAAGGAAAAGTCTCCCGTAGGACTTTCACTCAGTCTCACGTGTGCTGCCTTTCATGTGTGTCTTAAATTACACTCAGACGAGGCTCCTGTGCCCACAGAGCTGTCAACGTACCACCGCTTGCCTGCATCTGCAGAGAAAAATTCATTGGTTTGGGTGTCAGAATACCATTAGTTAAAATCTTACCTCTTTTCCTCTCTGTGTGTCCCGCTGTCATCAGCCTGCTCCTCGCCCACTCCTCCCTTCGCAACTTCTGAGTCTGTTGGCTGATCTCAACCAACTTGGAGAGAAGAGGCAGAATTCTCAAAAATAATTAAGGACGTACAAGTATTGTGAAAATCAGCAGCTCAGTAGCTGAGAGAAGCCTAAATTAGCTGTCGGCCCTTTTGCCAGCTTGAGGTGGATGGGAGCTGGCAGTCCTCCTGCCCAAAAGGGCAGCTTGGTGGTCGCATCTGGCTGCCTTTCTGCAAGGGGTGCTGGGTTGCGGTGGCTGAAGGGATGCGTGGAGAGCTGGCTTGCTGATGTTTTGAGCAGCAAGCAGTACGATGGACCTTCAGGAGGCAGTTCTTGCAGCTTTGTTGTCACCTTTTCCCACTTGCAGCTGGAGGACTTGGTCTCTCTGCCCTGCAATATAAATGAATGGCAGAAAAGCCCTGAAATGAAGCAACAGCTGCTGCATCTTCTTCCCCTCTTCCTTCTACCTCTGCTTCATCCCTCGTTTTAAAGGGATGCTATTATCCTTCCTCTTTTGCTGCCAAAGAGAGAAGTATTTTATCTTGTTCTGATGCACTGAAATTACAGGTGAAAATGGCTGCTCCTAGGCTTCCTGTCCTAGGTTGGACTGCATCATTTGATCTTTCCAACGTAAAATGTGCTGTTCTGAAATTTTGTGACCACGAATGTCATGACCGTTCATGACATGAATGACCATCAATTCTCTCATTGAAACAGACCTCTTCAAGATTATAATCCTGTGAATATTTTTGGAAAAAACATTCCCTTATTTCATAATTCTAATTTTCTTCTCAGAGGAAACATTGGTTTTCCAGCTAGCTTTCCTTAGAAGCTATTATTCAGCCCTTACCAAGAAAAGAAAAAGATTGGGGAGGGGATGGGAAAACTCCCATAAAACTAAACGGCTGAGTATTTTGCACATCTTTAACATTATTCTTTCAAAAAAATCCACACAGGCTGACTGCACAAGTGGCACTGCCTTGCAAGCCTAGGTGAACAGTTCCTTGGCTAATGCTCAGCAGTCTGAGGAAGGAAACCAGGTGACACACTGTGTAATACTGACCCTGCTGCTTGTCCCCATGCCATATGGCAGCAGAAGCTGGCATTGTTCTTTGGCAGTTAGACCAGAAATCTCCTTTGCCCCAGACCACTGCTGTTTATAGATATAGTGCTTCAGCCCTGACTGTTAAGTTAATGATGTGCATGTGTCAGATGCAATGCTGTAATCTGCAGCAACCTTGTAAACCTGGGCCACAACACAAACACTCCGAGGACAAGCACATTGCAGCATTTAAGTAAAAAAGATTAAGTTTGATGTGGTTTAATTTACTGGAAATGAGTAAAAGGAATTCCACTCTGTTTTTTATAGGATAAATTTGGCTGGAAAGAATCACAGCTCTGTCTGGTCTGGACCGCTGGCTTTATCAGAATGAATCCCCCTAAACAAATGCTCTTTGGTTCCAGTATTAAATTGTTTGATAATTGTATCTTGAACTATTTGCCTTAGCAGCCTGATCTTTAACTCAGTAACCTTTTGAGTCAGATTTTTTTTCCTGTCATCCAGTTTAAATCTCATCTTCCTTAAATTTAAGTTTGTGTCTGTTTCCCTCGTCACTGCTTTTCTTGCTGAGGCCTCAGGTTTATAGGCTGAGTCACTTCTACTTGAGGTTTCCTTCCATTATTTGCTTTGTTTGTTCTGCTGACTTAAGCAGTATGTTTCTCTTTTGTTCATGGACAAGAACTTAAAATTTAAGAAACTCTTCTTATCATCACCATTGATTTTCCCACTGCATTATCTATCTAACCTGCCATGTAATTCAGTCCTTCTCCAGCGGCCTCAGCTAGTTTTATATGGAAAAACTGTATATGGATGTGAATGATCCAGAGCTTCAAAAGCAAGTTCTTGAATATTAATAACTCTGCTTTTTCATCTTCAGGATGATAGACTGCCAATATCCACGTATTTGAATCCTTCCTGCCAGTAGCTTACCATCCACTTCAGCTTTGCATTAATCATGCTAATTTGATGACTTTTAATTTAAATGTTTGCTTGTTTGTTTTTTTGCATAGTGGATCTTTTCCTTCTTCCCCTCCTTCCTTCATTTTTGATCACCCTTTTGATCAACTGGTGCATTAATTAGCCAATAATTTTTCCCCCTGACTTTCAGAAAATCCTTCTTTTCTGGCAACATGACCCAATAGGCACGTAACACAGACTTGGGAGCATTTGAGTCTGCTCAGAGTTGCACAACATGGCATGTCTTGTGTCTTTATGCACTTTTTTCCTACCTTCTGTAAGGTGTGAATTGGTCTACATGCCTAATCTGAAGCAGTCGGCAAAAGCTATTTTGGTCCTTAATCCAAAGTGAGTAGATCAGTTTCCCTCACTAATGTTCTTTAACATTAAAATAGACCTGCAGTCGTGTCATGTGAATTCCTGGTGTACAACAGGTCAGAGCACTCACTTCCATCTCATAATTAAGTGTGTCAACAAAATACAATTTTGTTACAAAAGGAAGAATAATAACTAAATAGTCAAAGCTTTCTGCTCAAAAGCAAACAAATAACTAATGAAAACATTTTTTCTTTCTTCTAGATCCATGACCACCTACAAAGCTCAGAATATGGTGATTCATTTCCCCGTTCTCATCTTCCTTTCTCTTATCCATGCACGGTATGTGCCTCATCTTTCTCAGTAGAGGTTTAGGACCAGTCACCCCAAACCCACTGCTGCCTCACTGTGATTGATCACTGTCTTCTCTGGGTGAATATTAGTAATGAATTATACACAGCTGGTGTGCTACAAGTGTACAGGTTTCTAAGTACAAAATGATGGACAACACAGGGTTCGATGAAAGACGCATTCCTTGCTTAGTCACACCAAGAAGCTGCCAAAAGACCAGGGGAAGAGGTTCAGATCCCATTCAGCCACAGTCCTTTACTCACTGGTTAAGAACAGCAGGTGACTCCTAATGCGATACTCTTTGAAATATTAGTGAATTATTGATATAACTACTAATACATTATAACTGATCCAATATATTACATGTAAAACACAACAGCAGACTGGGTTTGCTATAACATTGCTGTAGTTGGGAAGCAACCTTTATTCTGCTCATGAGGGTGAACAGCCTGTCTGCTACTTCAGGCACAAAAAGAAGCATTGAGGGATGAGAGTTGAAGCCAGTCTTTACCCTTTAGGCAGTTTCAGAGGGCCTGTTGGCCATAAAAGCTGAGCTTTCTGCAAAGGAAGAAACTGACTGTCATCTCCTCAGGAGGTAAACAGCAAATCCACTGAATGATGAAGTGAAGGAACTTCCTCATGTTACCTTAGTATAAGCAGATTAAGCACATTTTCCCTTTTATTTTTTCTGCCTACATCTTTTAGAAACATTTGTGGCTATGTTGTCTGTTTTGAATATTGCGAATAAATGCATGTTTGTGGGTTTTGCCAAGCCTGAGTTGAGGGAAGAGCAGCCGGTTCCCCCCCCTCCGCCTTTCTGGTCGCTGGCCAGCAGTAGCGGTGGGGTGTTCCTCTCCCCGGCCTGCGGCAGGGCCAGCCCTGGCCCTCGGCAAACCATCTGTCTCTCCTGCACCTTGTCCCCGACACCCAAGAGACCCAGCATATCAGGCCCATCTGAACCTCGTGGGGAGGTAACACATGGGTCAGGAAAGGCAGAAACAGCTTCCAGCTGCCTGTCAGTGAGGCAGAGGCCCTCTGCTATGGTGGGAGGTGTCAACAACATCCCGCTGGCCCAGGCGTCACTGTGGCAGAGAGCACTGCACTGGGAAACGAGAGAATCAAGTTTTTCTCCACCGTGATAGTGAATTTATTAGATGGCTCAAAGCACGGTCATACTTTGACACCAGCCAGTGTGGGAGTGTAAGTCACCTGGCTAAGGGACAAAAGAGACCCGCAGGAGGTAGAACACAAGGAATAAATGCATGGTCCAGGCCTGCACCAGGCTGTGCTGCCTCACCATGAGGAGGTCAGGCTTTGGTACAGGCTGAAGAAGCGCTGACCTGTTGCAGCCGCTGCTAAATAAATGTGCCCTCTGTGGGTTTAGCGAGGGGCCTCCAGAGGTAGAGGCACACGACAGTTCCTGAGGAGGGTCTGTGGCCTACCAGCGAGGCAAGCCTGCCTGCTCCATGGGGCAGGTTCATGGAGAAACACGGATCAGTGGCAAAGGAGGCACCACAAGTGTGTCTGCATCGGAGCCCGTCCCTCAAAGCTGCATTTATAGTCAATGCAGAGAACAAGCATTTGCAAGACACAACCCCTCTCATCCTAAGGCTGCATGAAATATGTCAAATGAATTGTTAGCTGTATGACTGGCTCAGATACAGGCATCTGTAAGGCTAGCATTACTTGGGAATAATCCTTTACAGTTTCTCTGCTTCTGTGCACTACACTGTTTATCTCCTGAACTCCTCCATGATGTTCCCGTAAGGTTTTGCCAGTGACAGAATTCCTCTACATTTCTTGCTATCAGGCATTGTGGGCTCAGTGAACAATCAGATGGAGCCTGTTCAAACCACCAATATCTGAAAGCTTTGTTTCAGGGTTAAAATAATTTTGCACACTCAGACGTAGTATGTTATATGTACCAATAACTAACATAATTCAGTGACTGGTGCTGATTATTTAGATACAAACAGGATTTCTTAAGCATTCATCCAGCTGATATTTTGAAAGCATGAGGTAAGAAATTCATATGTCTCAATCAAAGGTCTCCAGAACAAATGATGTTTCCCAAAGGTGTGGGTACTCATTTACTCAACTACTTTAACCATGCCTCAACTCTCTGTTTCGCCTTTTCTAGTGCATTTTAGGACACCTAAAAAAAACCCCAAATTAAAAACCTAAACAAGAAGATGCCTCAGTTCTGGAATTTCATTTGAAAGCTCCAGCAAGAGAGCACCGCAGGAGCAGCTAGGACTTGCCGGCTGCCTCAGCCTGGGACGCGTGTTACAATGCAATGAGGCAGGGAGTTAATTGTGGGCACCTAAGCACATCTGGTCCCTTAAATAAAAGTAAATTGGATCCTTCTAGGAAAGAAATGCAGAAAACAATGCTTTGGGAACAGACATAGTGCACAATGTAGAGGAGTGTTATGAAGGGGAAAGGGGAAAAAAAGCAGGTAGGACTGTTCTTTTTCCTGATGTCTCTGAAACAAGGCACACACAAAGCCTGCGATAGACACAGGAAGCAGTAGAGCTGTTTTGGGATCAGGGGACAGTACGATGTCTAGAGGACAAGCAAGGCTATGGGAAAGACGTGCAGCAATGCCATGACTCTCCCACTCACAGGTGTGACAGGAATATCCACACTCTGGTTACAATGGTCAAAGGAGGCACATCATGACGTCTTGGATCTTGTCCTGAAACCCTTTCTGTCAGGACTTCTGACTGGGCAAAGTTAGGCACCAAAATCTTTGTGTGCAAACCTCTGAAAGGAAATGTGTGCTGAATAAGCCCTGTGTAAGTTAGCACAATAACCTCATGCCAGTGAAGTGCCCAATAGCAGTTTTGCCTTTATTAATCACACTGATTGCATTGATAAAGAATGTATCCTTCCTATACAAATACTGCAGAAACTTATGTCTCACTTACAGAAATGTGGAGTTATTTCCTGTATCTTTATGGCTATTTCACCTCTTTTTTAAACTTCTTCCTGAGTAATATTGTTGCGCTCCTAACAGGTCGTGATGCATGTTCTGTCCTAGCCCTACGAAGAGAAATAATACTGTGTCCTCTTATACCAGTCCATTACATCACACTTCTTTCTCCAGCAAAAACAGAAAAAGAAATAGTTAACTGAGAGCATTTGAAAGAGCCTTAGTCCAAACTATCTAAGCTATATTTTGTGTGAAAAGTATATTTTCCTGCCACAAGTGTTGAAGGTGAAGGGAATCACTGGTATAATATTGAGAGCCACAAAGCCTACAGCTCCAGGGACGCTGGGGCTGGAAAACGCATGCCAAGGGGACCATGGCACTGCACCAATATTGTTTCCTCCACACTTTGTTAATCTGGGCAACCCATGGTGTTGGGGACCTTAACCTCCTCCCCAAGCTGCCATTATTCTTATGGTTACGGTTAGGGTTAAGAGAACCACAAAGGCTACAGCTCCAGGGAGAGTGGAGCTGGAAAAAACATGCCAAGGGGAGCACAGCACTGCACCAGTCTTGCTCCTTCCAAATCTTCCTAATCTAGGCCATCCACGGTGGTTGGGACCCCTGCCTCAACCCTAAGATTCTGTTAGGGTTACAGTTAGGGTTAGGGTTTAGAGAGACACAAAGCCCACAACTCCAGTGACACTGGGGCTAGAAAAGGCATGTCAAGGGGAGCACAGCACTGCACGAACATTGCCGCCTCCACAAGTTTTAAATTTGGGCAGCCATCCTCATGGGGACCTCAGCCTCAACATAAATCCCCCATTAGGGTTGGGGTTAGGGTTCAGAGAGACACAAAGGCTAGGGATGGAGTTGCTGGGACGATGAAGCTGGAAAAAACATGCCAAGTGGAGCATGGCACTGCACAAACATTGCTCCCTCCACACCTTTCTAATCAGAGCCAGCCATGGTGCTGGGGACCTCAGACCCAAGCTGCCATTACGTTTAGGGTTAGCATTACAGTTAGGATTAAGGTTAGGATTTAGAGAGCACAAAGCCTTGAGATCCAAGGACACTGGGGCTGGAAAGGCATGCCAGGCAGAGCACAGTACTGCACCAACATTGCTCCCTCCACACCTTTCTAATCCGGGCCACCCACAGTGCTGGGGACCTCAGCCTCAGCCCCAAGCTGCCATTAGGGTTAGGGTATGCATGGAGAGACCCAGCAAGCCTACAGCTCCAGGGACACTTCAGCTTTTTACATCTCAGTCTGAGCAAAGAGCCTGTGTGTGGAGGACCCTGTGTGTGTACGTCCTTGATGAAAATCTTTTTTTTTTTTCAGAAACATCATATTTAGATTTATATTAAAAAACTTTTTCTTGAAAACAGTCATACAGCAAATTTTAGGGAGACATGGAGCAAACAACTTTAAGACACCTCCTTAAACATTTTGGCTGGTGCTTTATCAGCTGCTCTATTGTATACTAAACTGCTATTGGGCTCCCCAGTTCAAGAAAGATGAGGAACTACTGGGGAGAGTCCAGTGGAGGGCTACAAAAATGATGAGGGGGCTGGAGCATCTCTCCTATGAGGAGAGGCTGAGGGAGCTGGGCTTGTTTAGCCTGAAGAAGACAAGACTGAGAGGGGACTTTCTAAATGCCTATAAATATCTCAACGGTGGGTGTCAAGAGTATGGAGCCAAACTCTTTTCAGTGGTGCCCAGCAACAGGACAAGGGGCATCGGGCACAAACTGAAACAGAGGAAGTTCCATCTGAAGATGAGGAAGAACTTCTTCCCTCTGAGGGTGACAGAGCACTGGAACAGGCTGCCCAGGGAGGTTGTGGAGTCTCCTTCTCTGGAGATATTCAAGACCCACCTGGACAAAGTCATGTGCAACCTGCTCTTAGGTGACCCTGCTTTGGCAGGTGGGTTGGACTAGATGATCCCCAGAGGTCCCTTCCAACCCCTAACATACTGTGATTCTGTGATCCTGTGATCCTGTGATTGCGCAGATTTGCTGGATCCAGAAACAGTAATTATAGCTAGAATCTGGAAATGTTATTTTTGGGAAGGGGGGATGCGTATCTCACATGTCTGTAGATGCACCGAAGTCATTAGTGCTGGCACAGGCAGCTTGCAGAAGGAGCCAGATGGGCGAGTACTCTAAAGTGCTTTATTTGCCTCACAAAATGATGACGGTGGCAAGTTGTGGTCGGCAATCAGTTAGCCAAAGATGCTTTGTCAGACCTTTTTGTTAGTGAATGCCTCTGAGAGACTGAAAAGCTTTTGAAAGCTGAAGAGCCAGGTTTTGTTCACATCTGGGCTAGAGTAATTAACTGCCTTCCCAAGTAATAAAACTCCCAGTGACTCGGTCATACAAACAGAAATAACGAAGACATGCAGGTAACTCTCCCTTTTCCCCTGGAGTCCTTTCATCATGACTCGTTTTCAGTCATCCCAGGGACTTTGTCCATTGCTGCCAGCCCGGCCCAGTGATCTCTGGTCCCTAGGAAAGCTCCTCCGGTCATCTCGGAGGTTGGAGTCTGTCTGTCCCTCGCAGCAATTTGTCTCCATGCTTGAAGACAAACAAGTTCTCCTCCTGGCTGTGGCTCCTCTCATGCTGGCCAAAGCCTCAGGATGCTGACCAGTGGTGGTGGCAATTTCTGCTCTCCCTGGGGGTCCCACCTGTCTCACTCTCCTTACAGGAGTTTCAAGGAGTTGTGGATGGGAAGGGAAAAAACCCAAGTGTTGCCTGTCATACAAATTAGCAGCACTTTTACAGTGTAACTGTAACTCCTTTACAGAAAAGTAAAGAAACCGTATTTTGTAGTCATCTGTTGCATGCTTATCTTTGATAATATCTACTGGGCACTGAGGGCAGAGACTATGAATAAATAATCTAAACTTAAGAGAGTTACAGATAGTTTCAGGGAAAGGAAAGATGTCTGCACCTAGACACTACAGAATTAGCAAGAGAACGTTCATTTTAGCTGATGTAGTGTTTTGTGACAAGAATTGGATTATGGGCTAATCTGAATGGTAATGCAGAGACATGAAGCTACTTGCTTCAGTTACCGAAGTGTAGTTTTAGGCTTTGAATGTGAGTACCACCTCATGACTGTGAACCAAACTCAAGTACATCTGCTCTAGTGTAAGGCTGAAGTTTCCAAAAGCATTTTTTTCACGATAACTTTGTTTTTTTCTTTCTTTTTTTTAAATTTCTTTCTGTTAAAGCACGTTTTCAGATTGGCTTCTCCATGGATCTCCAAACATAAAGGAGAAGACTGAGATTTATACTCCTTCCCAGGATTCTAAGAGATTTGGAAAAACATAGCTAAATATTTATTGGAATTTTTTAATTTTCATTCCTTAAAATCTAAAAAAACCCCCAAACCCAAGACAAGTTCCATAAGGAAAACAAGTTTCAGCAGTTTCTGGTGAACATCAGCTGACTTTTGTGAGTCAGTCATGGCTGGTTTTTGTTTCATGTGGAAGTTGGGCAAAACTGTTTTTCATGATGTCATGCTTCACACCTAGGTTAACCACAATGGTTTTAGCTGAGTTTTGTTTAGTTTCTGGTTTGTTCAGTTCTGAAGAGCTATAAAAACAAAACACCATAAGGGGCACGACCCCTGCAGAAAGGAAAACACAATGAGGTCTTGCACTAATAGCTGTAAAATACTGCTGCTGAATTCAACGTTTCTTATACAAATTCCCTAATATTTTACAGTCTTTATTTCATAAAAAGTAAATAATAATAATTCTTCTTTTCATTGCACCTGTTCCTGCTTTGCAAGTAATATAGATTTACTTATACATACATATGTATACTTACACACCTGTAGAGAGTTTATGGGGGGTCTCATATCAGGGATGTCACCGAAAGGCTACCAAATCTCGTACAGCCCACCGACTATTATCCGCTGCTGCTGTTTCACATGGACACCAGAAATACAGCCAGGAGTAGTCGAAGGGGTATCAAAAATTATTACAGAGCCCTGTGATGGTGGTAAGGGACTCTGGAATGCAGGCAGTTTTTTCATCAATCCTCCCGGTCAAAGGGAAGGGGCTTGAAAGGGCCAGCTGAACCTGGCAAATCAACAAATGGTAGGGGTTTGGCTTCTTAGATCATGGGACTTACTTTGATACACCTGGTCTACCGGGGGCTGATGGACTCCATCTGACAGAGAAAAGGAAGAGCATCTTTGGTCATAGTCTTGCCAAACTGGTGAAGACGGCTTTAAAATGAAGTTGCTGGGGGAGGGGAACCTCAATCCATCCCACTCCTACCAGTTTGATGCCAACGCCAGAAACAGATTCCCAGAGTCTGGAAAAGCATCACAGGTCAGCAGGAGAGCACCTGAAGGGCAGCACAAAGTGACTCTAGACAGTGTCAGCTCCAGCAGGGGACCAACTTAAATGCCTCTATGCATGCAGCATAAGGAATAAACAAGAGGAGTTAGAGACGTGTGCATGCCTTCAGGGCTATGGTCTCATTGGCATCACTGAGACATGGTGGGATGGCACCTATGACTGGAGAGTTGACATGGAAGGATACAGACTCTTGAGGAAAGACAGGCAGGGAAGATGAGGAAGGAGCGTCAATGCCAATGATCAGCTGGAGTGTGTGAAGCTCTGCCTGAGGATGGATGAGGAGCTGACCAAAAGCTCATAGGTCATGATTAAAGACAGAGCAGGGACAGGTGACATTGTAGTGAGGGTCTGCTACAGACCACCAGGCCAGGAATACAGAGCGGATGAGGCCCTCTGGAGGCAGACAGGAGCAGCCTCATGTTCACAATCCCTAGTCCTCGTAGGGGACTTGAACCACCCTGATATCTGTTGGTGGGACAACACAGCAGGGAATAAGCAATCTGGGAGGTTCCTGGACTGAGTTGATGATAACTTCCTTCTGAGCCAACGAGGAGAGGTGCTATGCTGGACTTTACCAACAAGGAAGGGCTTTCGAGGAATGTGAAGCTCAAGGACAGCCTTGGCTGCAGTGACCAGGAAATGATGGAGTTCAAGATCCTTAAAGCAGCGAGGAGGTTGCACAGCAACCTCACTACCCTGGACTTCAGGAGAGCAGACTTTGGTCTCTTCAGGGGTCTGCTTGGTAGAGTACCATGGGATAAAGTCATGGAGGGAAGAGGGACTCAAGAAAGCTGGCTGATATTCAAGACACACCTCCTCCAAGCTCAGGAACGATGCATCCCAACCGAGAGGAAGTCAGGCATAAATTCCAGGAAGCCTGCATGGATGAACAAGATACTCCCAGACAAACTCAAACATAAAAAGGAAGCCTACAGAGAGCGTAAGCAAGCACAAGTAACCTGGGAGGAATACAGAGAAATTGCCCAAACAGCCAGGGATCAAGTTAGGAAAGCTAAAGCCCTGACAGAATTAAATCTGGCCAGGGACATCAAGGGCAACAAGAAATGCTTCTATAGGTACGTCAATGATAGAAGGAAGGGTAAGGAAAATGTGGGCCTCCTCTGGAAACAAACAGGAGACCAGGTTACCCAAGATATGGGTAAGGCTGAGGTACTCAATGACTTTTTTGCCTCAGTCTTCACCAGTAAATGCTCCAGCCACACAGCCCAAGTCGCGGAAGGCAAAGGCAGGGACTGGGAGAATGAAGAACTGTCCATTGTAGGAGAAGATCAGGTTCAGGACCATCTTAGGATCCTGAAAGTGCCCAAGTCCATGGGACCTGATGAGGTACATCCTCAGGTCCTGAGGGAACAGGCGGATGAAGTTACTAAGCCACTCTCCATCATATTTGAGAAGTCTTGGCAGTCCAGTGAAGTTCCCAATGACTGGAAATGGGGAAGCATAACCCCCACTTTTAAAAAGGGTAAAAAGGAAGACCCGGGGAACTACAGGCCAGTTGGTCTCACCTCTGTGCCATGCAAGATCATGGAGCAGATCCTCCTGGAAACTATGCTAAGACACACAGAAAATAAGGAGGAGACTGGTGATAGCCAACATGGCTTCACTAATGGCAAACTGTGCCTGATAAATTTAGTGGCCTATGACAGGGTTGCTGCATTGGTGGATAAGAGCAGAGCAGCTGATGTCATCTACTTGGACTTGAACAAAGCATTTGACACCGTCCGGCACGACATCCTTTTCTCTGTATTGGAAAGACATGGATTTGATGGATGGGCCACTCTGTGGATAAGGAATTGGCTGGATGGTCACACTCAAAAGATCTGTGGTCAATGGCTTGATGTCCAAGTGGAGATCATTGACGAGTGGCGATCCTCAGGGACTGATATTAGAACTGGCACTGTTTAATGTCTTTGTCAATGACATGCACAGTGGGATTGCGTGCATCCTCAGCAAGTTTTTTCCTCACCGGAGGAAAAGCATGCCATCCGGAGGGACCTTGACAGGCTTGAAAGGCAGGCCCATGTGAACCTCATGAGGTTCAACAAGGCCACGTGCAAGGTCCTGCACATGGCTTGGGGCAATCCCAAGGACAAACACAGACTGGGCAGAGAATGGATTGAGAGCAGCCCAGCCGAGGACTTGGGGGTGCTGGCTGACGAAAAGCTCAATATGACCCAGCAGTGTGTGCTCACAGCCCAGAAGGCCAACCATGTCATGGACTGCATCAAAAGTAGCATGGCCAGCAGGTCAAGAGAGGTGATTCTGCCCCTCTACCCTGCTTTGGTGAGCCCCCACCTGGAGTCCTGCGTCCAGTTCTGGTGCCCTCAGCACAGGAAAGACATGGAGCTGTTGTAGCAGATCCAGAGGAGGGCCACAGAAACGATCCGAGGGCTGGAGCACCTCTCCTGTGAAGAAAGGCTGAGAGAGTTGGGGCTGTTCAGCCTGGAGAAGGGAAGCTGCAGGGAGACCTTGTTGTGGCCTTTTAGTACCTGAAGGGGCCTACAAGGAAGCTGGAGAGGGACATTTTACAAGGGCATGTAGTGATAGGACAAAGAGTAGTGGCTTTAAATTAAAAGAGGGTTGATTTAGATCAGATGAAAGAAAGAAATTCTTTACTCTGAGGGTGGTGAGGCACTGGCACAGGTTGCCCAGAGAAGCTGTGGCTACCCCCTCCCTGGCAGTGTTCAAGGCTAGGTTGGTTGAGGCTTTGAGAAACCTGGTCTAGTGGAAGGTACCCCTGCCCATGGCAGAGGGGTTGGAACTAGATGATATTTAACCATTCTATGACTCTATCATTCTATGTGTTTATATTTATACACATACATATTTGCCTGCACACACACACATTGTATGTATTATGTGTGGTATATATCTATAATGTGTTTGTCTTTCTACTTGCGTAGATTGGTAAAACTCTTTGTCTAAAACTTAAAAATTGGCTTTCAAATTTCATGTTAGCTATTGATGATTCAGCCTACATAGAATAAATGGCCAGGAGAGGTACCTCAGCACAGATTTGGGTGTGGGAAAAGAAAACAGTTTGTGTGTTTAATACATGTACATGACACTTTAACTGGATTCCTACTTTAAGCAACTGAGCAGTCATTGATGAGGAGACTGCAGCATCTCTCCTATGAGGAAAGGCTGAGGGAGCTGGGCT
>Ga0065711_1026210_pt1:52500-87500 | contig 92350 bp, 37 predicted proteins | sample Hoacrofraction12_FD_59098 | JGI IMG/M metagenome (GOLD analysis project Ga0065711, IMG submission 59098) | Hoatzin crop microbial communities from Cojedes, Venezuela - Epithelial fraction 12 v2 (version 2) | ecosystem: Host-associated > Birds > Digestive system > Esophagus > Crop... | reverse complement strand
ATAATAAAAAGTTGACAGGCTTACATTGCGCACCGGTGGATTAGTTTCCCTTGGTGATGAGGTTTTCTTTTGTGCGCCGTGTGTCTGTTTGATGGAGGTTTAACAGAAAGCATTTTGGCAGAAATTGGATGCAGCAGGGATCATCTGGAGATGGCTGCTGTTCGATATTAACTGCACACAGTAACTTTTTTTTTATTTATTTTTTTTATTCTTCAGCCAGGTGACAGAAGCAGCCAAAGCATGTTTTCCCCTACTGAAAGAAATAGAAGCATTTGTGGGGGGATTATAAAATCAAACGTGTGTGCATGGTATGAACCTCCTTCAGCATCACATTTAATTTCCTTTTGGCCATTGTCTAACAAAACCATGTGAGTAAGGTGTTCTCCATAAGAAGTTATCAAACCCACGAACATCTGCAACATATCTTTTTTTCTGAAAATATATAAAAAAAACACAAATGAACTGGGTTTTGTCCTTGGGGTAGGGGTGTAGTAGTATGAATTTAAACAGGATACTGTTATAAAAACTATGCTTTCTTGTAATGTGCATAGGTCTAATTATGTCTTGGAAAAAATTCAAAAGAATTTTTGTAGCTTGTAAAAGTTTCTGCCAGCCACAAGGGGACATGAACAAATATAACTGCTTCCCAATATCTTCAGCAATGCTGCTTGATAAGTGTGATGAAGGCATGAGATCATTTCAGTTGGAGAGGGATCCAGTAGTCTCTTTGAGCCACCTGTATGTTCTCTGATATCTGTGTTGCTAGCTGAAAACTAATTCTGCAATAACTGCCTGATTAGTTTATAATTCTGTATCAATAATTGTACTGGACACAAAATGACTCTGTGTTCATGAGTCCTGAGTAGGACTGAGTAGTCAAACGAAGATCTTCTCCAGTCCTTCTGAATGCAAAACTTGCATAAACCAAGGTTTCATCATGCTTTGCTTCAGCAGATGCCTACTCTTGACAGTTCATCAGCATCTGATTTTCCCAAACGCGTCTGAAAGATATTCTCTCCAAACAATGTAAATTTTTTGTAAGAATTTCTAAATTCTTGCTGTTCTGCCAGATTTACATCCACAAGAACAAGCAGAGATACACACTATGCAAGAATGGGTCTTTCAGAAAACATGCCACACGAATACAACATGAATTCAACATTTGTTGAACCAGGTACATAAATAATTCTAGAAAGACCAACAGAAATGGTTGAATATATTTCGCAGTATGCCATGCTCATCATGAGTGCTGTTATAATTTGATTCTAGGTCTTATGATTGATTTCAGTTTTGTTTCTTTAAGGAATTTGTGTCAAGTGCCAAGTAGTTACCATTAGAATAATAATGAGCAGCATCCGAACAATTTTAGTTCTTTAGAATTTTAGCCGACAGTTTAAAAATGTAGTTAATTTTTTTTCAAATAATAAAAACAATCATCACTCTTCTATTTCACTGAAGTTAATTTTTTTTCAAATAATGAAAACAATCATCACTCTTCTATTTCACTGAACTTTTGAGAACAGGAGCAATATGTTTATAACAGAGACAGGAAAAGCTTAATCTGCACTTACCTCTAGTTTAGACAGCCAGCAGTGACAATCCCGCTTTCCTTGTCAACTTTCAAGAACTCACAATCCTTAATTTAAACACTTGAGAAATCTATGGAGCCTGTCAGTCTAGTTAATGAAGCCTCCTCCTTCCCTTTTTTAAACAAAATCTGACTTTCTTTAAAGACCACTTAAGGCCTATCTCTGATTATACAAACAGGTTCTGTCCTGGAAGAGTGAATAATCCAATAATACCTCCTTCGACTTATTTCCCTCAACATCCCAAATATTTCACTAAAAGAATACAGCTTCTTTAAAGGTAAGGAGCTAGTCTAAAATAAACAACAGATATGTGCCATTTTCAACACAAAGTGTAGGCAATACTTGATACAAATCACTGCTTTGATCAGAGGGCTTCTTGATCTTGGGTCATTTAAAAGGTTATGTACATGAATGAATAATCCCTTAAGATTCTTTAACATATCATCAAAATATACTCATTTTTCACATATTTACAAGACCTGAAACTGCTTACTTAGCATCACACAGCATATATGAGCGCAGGTATATATGATGATACAAAAAGAGATGCTGGGCATTCAACTGTTCAGAAAGTTAGTCCACATAATTAGGTGGCTAGTGGCATCTTAACATTCATTCCCTAGACTAGTTAAAGCAATTTATTTAAGAAAATCAGATACTGAAATAAGACTGATACCTCACTGTGCTAAATGCTGCGAAACATGTACTGACATCCCTTTCTCGATGAATTTACAATCCCCCTGGGATAAAAAACAGTAAATGATTTTACACATGGTATAAGAATATACAAAATGTTATTCCTCTTTCTATTTTGCATTATAATCATAGAAATCTAGAAAGAAAAACATACGTGATTTAGAGTAACATGAGGCCACATAGTTGTGTTGTTTGTGTAAGCTACTCTAACATGTAAAATTAATAAATGTTAATGGTCAGATAGCCTGCCCATCGGCAACAGTTAATTCTGATAATTCCTAAAGCTGTCACAATAGAAGAGAATCTTGAGATGAAACATTTACATCAACATTAATTAGCATAACTTGAGCACTAATGACATAGTCATCTGTATGCACTGAGAACTGACAATATAGAATACAGCAGATATTCAAGGATATATGGCCCTTGATTACTGAGACTGGCATCACAGCTAGTAGTGAAATTATGAGCAAACAAGGGCGGAACTAGAGGCAAGTAGGAGCAAAGATTTGGAGAACAAGTTTAAATGGAACATTAAAGAGATGGATCTGCAAGAGAATCTACATGTAACACAGTCAGATTAAGGGACTGGAAGTGCTACATCAACCAGAGGTATTTTGAATATGTCACGGGAATGGGAAACTGGCTTGCTTCAAGAAGGTCAGAGATTGCCATAAATGCTGAGTCAAGGCAGCAGAAGACAAGGGATGTGAATGTGGAATCCCTTTAGTGAAACCATACACTGGCCAGGCCCCTTGGTAGTATAGGGAGATGGGTGGCAAGACAGTGTTGCCATCAGAGAGACTGAGTGAGAAGACAGAAGGCAGAGTCATAAAACAGTGCTTCATTTAGCCATGCATAACAGCAGGATGACAGTATAGTCTACTATGACCAAACTTTGGAAGAAAGAAGCAAAACACGTCATTTTAACTATCTGAATCTGAAAATCATAAGGTTACCAAAAGATGATGTCAGGATGAAAGACAAATGCAAGATGACACTGATTAAGAGCGAAGTAGGTTTCTGAATCTGTAATGTAAATTTTGTACCATCTCTTCTGTGAAAAGCATGCAAAAGATTTTCGTCAGGTCATAGGAGGTATCTGGAAATTCTCATTCAAATCCCTTTGGTGAAAGGGTTTGAACTTCTAACTTTTTTGAAGTGTGTGATAAAGACAATGTAATACCATAATGCAGAGTAAATATTGTATTTTTCATCTATAGGACTATCAATGTAGACTTACACAGTAGATGCATTTGCTGAAGCTTTGGAAACTTGGCTTCTGAATGCATTGAATGTATTGAATGTATAAAGCTGTGGAAGTCTTTCATCTAGATGTGTAGCCTGATGTCTGCTCTAATGTTCAGAGGGCTAATCCTGAAAGATTTCCAGTTCAGTAAAAGTGGTTGATAGGACGTTTTATTTGTATACTGCACGTATGAAGTCCAACTCTTTTTAGCCTAAAAATTTAAATATACTTTATATGAAATTATTTTATTTTAGTATCCGATATTATATGGTTGAGCCATCTTTAAATTCAAGCAATTTCCATCTCACTGAAACTAATCATTATCACACCTCCTGGAAACTGAGCATACTTCAGGCTGTGGGCTGGAGAGAGTTGCAGGCTATTCAGTGAAAAAATGTTTGCCAATATAAAGCAAGAGTCTTACCTATATGCCAGAAAGTGTTTTTGTGGTAGCAAGAGCACAGTTCAAAAGTGCCTATGAATTTCCACCTTGGATTGAAATTAAACCAAAACTGTCACTTACCAGAAACCTTGCTTTTTATCCAGCCCATAGGAAAGTCTCCTTTGGGAGCAGGTCTACTCGTTCTCACTTATGTTATCACTGCCTTTTAACACTCCCTTAGTTTCTGGAACATGCAAATGTTTTTCTCACTTGATTGATATGCATCTATCTGCTAGCATTTGTCTCCCATATTTTAACTCTTTCTCTTCCAGACTCCATTAGATACTGGAGAGGGTGCAAATAAAAACAATCCTTGGAGGACTTCATAGTTAGAGAGATGTGAAGATGGAGGTTTGGACGTGCCTTTCAACAAGACTTACAACAGCTAAGGTGTATCCCCCTAGCCCGCATGCAAACTGCTGTCCTAACACCCCTGGGTCGACTGCTGCAGGCAGGTCCAGGAGAATGAGGATGAAAGTCTGCCCTTCACTCAGAAACAGCAGTTCTCTGGCCATCAGTCGCACAAATGCCATTTCTCTCCCCACGTGCTGACCTGAAATCCAGATTGTGCTGGCCTAGTGTATCGATTCCAGTTTTCTCTCTGACTAGTCTCTCTTTAAGCGTACTCCAAAATGAAAGGTTTGAAGCTGACTGATAGCTAATGCGATGCAGTTTCTTCCTTGAGGAAAGAAAGGGACTTGCCCTGAAAGGGCAATTGATTAATTTAGCCAAGAGAAATGTAGTTGCTTAGGATAAGCAGTGCCACAGGTCAAAGCCAGAGGTCAGGATGAAACAACATTTAAGTTTCCATTGCTTCTGAAGATGTAAATTTGATTTCTGTAATGAAGGCCAAGTTGTTTCTTGATCAGCAGGCAGGGACTAAATTACTGTGATGTGTGAACGCAGCCCTTGACAGAGACCCATCTCATCTCCTGGAAGGACACAGATCACCCTATATTTGCATGCACTGTGTGATTACTGACACTTAAGCCAAGCCCAGGAAGACAGCGTGTCAGCGCACATCATTCCTAATACCAGTGGAGAAAGCAGGGATTGAAGTCGCGAGCCTACACATTACAGATCAGTAAATGCTTCTATGTCCAACAGGGGTAGGTGAATCAGGTACATATTAGGTCCGCTGAGCCATATTTATTGACTTCAAGTCGGTGTGCTTCTGCTGAAGTCAGTGGTGTAAGAGAGGTACAAGTCAATACAGATTGACTTACTGTATTTCACATACATATTTAAAGCAGCTTGGCTTTGCATGGTACTTCCTAGCTTTATTACATGAATACATATGTTCCTGCTGATGTAATTCTCTTGAAAGGTATAAATAATGGATATTCTTCATAAGCAGTTGACCCCCTGGTAAGACTGAAATCAGAGAGAGGGAGTTTGAGCTATCTTGGACTATACAGCTCGCACCTGCACTCAAAGTCACTGGATAAAAGTCAGTTAGAGGAGTGCCTGTAATGTGTCATTGCCTGCCGCCTCCAGTGTCACTCTGGTCACTAGCACCAAGGAGTCTATTAGATGGAAAAGACAAGGGGAGAAAAACAGTTGAAGTAATGTAGCTTGTTAAACTACTGCCTTTCAAGTCTTTGGGGGCACTTTTATTTTATTTTTTAACCGAGAACAATTGCTTTGTAACAGAAGGGGCCTTTAGCACCGAATCAGGTGTGACACCTCCCCCCTTCCCACAGTCAGCTACAAGAATAAAGGAAACAATCCTCAAATATTGCTGGTTCTGAGGCATTTTAATCCTTTGTGATTCAAAGACTCTGCCAAATCAGAGACCAGAGAAGCCTAAGATCCCTTAAAGTCCTTATTCCACTTAACCACAATATAAATCAATGCAGGAAAACAGCAGCAAGGACTTAGTTTGCAAAAGGCTCTTAGATTTTGCAGAAGTAGAAAGCATTATAAAAAGGTGAATCTTGTCCACTGGCCTTACCGATGTGTCTGCTCTGCAGAAGGGTAACTGCTTCTGATCTGCAGGTATGGGGATTAGCTTACCAAGATAACTCTTTCTTTAGTTTTTTGCAGATTCTGCTTGTGCATGGTTTGAGAGGACTGGCTAGGACTGGCCGGATGGAAAAAAGACAGTTCTAAATTTTTTTTACCTTTTTTATCTGAAAAGAGAATTCAGTTTTAATTTTTTTTAAAGGAAATCTGAATTTTTCAGCTTTCCGATCCCATAGACATTGTATCTTCTATAACAAGAGCTAGTACAACAAGCGCTAGTTGGTGTTCATGCTTCCTAGAAATGTCTGAGCACTGGTAGTAAAGTAGCAGGAATACCAGTGTTGTTGAGGTTTTAATCTCCAAATCTCTTATAGTCTAACCACTGGGACAACAGTAGCCAGTATCAAGAAAAACACCGGTGTATCCAAACAACAAAGCATCTGATCAGTATTATAGACTTGAGAAAGTTCAGCTTCATAAACTGAGAAATACAGACTCTCAAATCACTTACGTGCTCCTTGGTGGTACACTGGCAACCAAACAAATGCCCACTCAAGCCTGGGTCAGCAGGAAAATGGGAGAACCAGCCCTTCATCCCTCCTCACCCAAACAAATTTAACACAGCTCTTTTTAGAGCAAATACAGTCCGATGTTCTATTTGTGCATTGAGGTAAAGGCTGACATTTTTTTAAAGCATTGGTGCTAACAGAGTTTTGCTCTGGATTTTCACCTTTGTAAATGAGATGAGACTCCAGCCCACTGTATACGGTGTAATTCTCCCCCCACCCACTCACCACCCGCTTAGTTACAGTGTAAACATATCCTGCTTCTTTCATACAGCCACCTGCCATTTTTGCTTTATTGCTGCCAGAAGGTTTAAAGGCATGCTTTTAAATATCTTGAAAGTTTCCTGTTGATAAGAAAAGGTGGTTTTAGCACTTTTAAGTAAACACTAACACACAAACATCACAAATCATGCTTTTTGATAGAATCTACTTTAGCTACATGAAGCATGAGTGACACTACAGAGGGGGGAAGAGGGGAAGAAAAAAAGCCCAATTTCTGGCAGAGAGACCTAGCAAAAATTAATTGCAAAATGTGTGCTAGATATATACTGCTATATATCGAAACAATTAAGTCAGGGTTTGAAACCATCTTCATATGTCTTTTGCCTGGGTAACAATCATTGTGCAGTTCTGCAGGTGGGACAGGTAGTTCTGCAGCAGCAAGCTAACATACGTGAGCATTTTATTCTACTGAAGTCCACAACTTGAACAGGAAAAATATCTGCTGATGTCCAGAAGAACAACTGCAACTCAATAACACAAGTGAGAACTTCTTAAAAATCACTGTAACTTGGGTGCTTGGAATATTCCTAGACAGCTGACATAGTGAGACTTTAAAATCATTTATGTGTGTTTAAACTCTGTCATACAACACAAGTCCATTCAACAGGCAGCAAATTACACCATAGGTAACCAGAAGAGACAATGTTTATTATAAATCATGAGTACAGTGCATGGATCCAGACTCTAAACATGACCTCCTAGTGGGGAACCTACAAATACATATCCTCTGTCAAGAATCACAAGCTTTGGGACTTAGCAGAACACCAGATGCATGTTTTACATACAGCCCAAACTGACAAGTGGTAGATTTATAGACTTTGTGTTTGGAACAGTTCATAGAAGTGTACAAAGAACAATTAAGATAGCCTCTTGGGGAAAAAGAGAGTGGTGTGGTCACACCATAGAGAATATTCATAACAAAGGGACTCCAGACGCATTTAGTTCTCTCTGTCTCCATCTGAGAGTTGTCCAAAAGAGGCTTCACGTTTCTAATGGTGTCTTCCTGTATTTGTGATTCAGCATACCTTAGTGCATGAAATATTAGTCTGATCTCCACTATTTGGGTTAAGGGTTTTTTGTTGGGGTTTTTTTCTGAATCAATTATACTAATTAACTAGAGCAGGAGAGTTGCCGCTTCTGAATTAGATGACTGAAATGTTATAACCTGAGAATGAATACCAACTTTCTGTATTGCGTCAAGACTCCTGTGCCTTTACTTTAGCAAAGGCGAATCACGTTCCTGTAAGTTTTATTGGGACAGTGTCTCTATCTTGTGTTGAAAAGACCTTTTCTGGAGTAATAGATCCAGTAAGGGGTATCACACTCACAGGAAGTTGTGGGCAGTTGGAGTAAATCAGCATAAACAAGGGGAAGAACTCGGTCCTGTCTTGTTTGATGTTCAATCTGCATCAGCTGTGACTGCTGCCAAAAGAGAGTCCCATGTCTGTCCACTTGCTTCTCCTGTTTCATTCACATCTGACCCAGTGCCCAGGAGGCTAGGACTTGAGTTGGTTTCTGTCTTGATTGAAAAGTAACCCGCCAAATTACAGAACTTGAAGGTACGTGATTCACTGATCCAGCCCTAAAGGAAAAGACAGGAGTGCAGCAGTGTGGAAAGGGGAGGGAAGGGCTGGCTCTTTTAGCAGCAGCCATCAACTGGGCCAAACAAAATTCCCTGTGAGTCTGTGCTCTGAGGCTTCAGCCTGTGGGCACCAGAGCCATGCAAACAGCCTGTTGCCCTCTCCACCCTCCCTGATTCACAGTCCCTTCCTACTCAGGGCTGTGTGATTGCATCCAGTCCTTTGCACTGATTTTCATCCTTACTAGAGTCTGTCATCAGCCACTTTAAGTTAATAGCCCAGCGGAAAGCTATCGGGCTGTTTTTGCTAAGCTTGTTTTCTGGCGTGCGCTTTTTAAGCGTGCTGTAACAGAGATGGTATGGGCACGTGTGCTGGCATACGGTGGTGGAAGATCTGGAGATGGGGTAGTGAGGAGCAGGGGAAAGGAGGAGCTTTTAGCAACGCTGAGCCGTTAGAAACTCTGACTTGTAAGAGAAGCCTGGGTTTGGACAGCTTGGGATTCGGAAAGTAAGAAGTCCGTCTTCAATGCATAAGAAGTCACTATAAAGAGGTAACATTCACTTCTTCCCCGAAGCTCAAAAAAGGGGGAAAAAAACCAAGAAACCAGTGATTTAAGTTGCTTCATAGGTGATTTTGAAGAGGTGGTGGAGGGAATAGGTTTTTTAGCTATGTGGCTAGACCAAGCCTAGATAAACACTTGGGGGAAGTTTTAGGCAGTGTTACTCCCTCTTGGGGGAGAGAGATCAGCTAGACCGTCTCCTGTGGTCTTTTCCAATTCTACATTCCAATGACTTTAACAGTACTGTTCTAACACAGGTTTGAAGAGATAACTTTCATTTTTCAGATATCAAGATAGACAGCATAATTCATAGAAATGTATTCAGAGCAGCAAAACACAAGGATCAAGCTATCCATCTGTAATTCAAGCAACATTTGTTCATATAACTCATTCATCTGGACAATTGACAATATTGGTTTGGCTGTAGTCCTATTTGCATACCAGCAGCTGACAAAAGTTCTGGGAGCAGGGAGGATGGCTCTGGAGCTAAGTTAGGCAGTCGAGAACATCCTTTCTCATGAGGTCAAAATAGACATTTTCCATGAAGAGCAAGCAGATATATCTGATGCAAAGACCATCAAAACCTACTCTCTCTTACATTCAGGTAGCTTTAAAAAAATTATTTGCCTTAGGGAGAGGACATGAAATTGGGAGTCAGAAGACTTCTAAGCGCCTACGCCATTTCTTCCCACCTGTATGTCTTTTGTTTGTTAGGGCTCGAAGTCGGTACACTAAAAACCACTAAAAACCATGCTTAACTTCACGCTTGTCAGCTGGCTTCCCTGCAGCAAGCAGGGATGGATGTCTCACCACGCCGTGGCACAATCCCCGGTGGGACAGGCCCTGCGCCTCTGCCTGCAGGGTCAGACAAATGACCACAGCAGCAGCAAAACCAGCTCAGAAAACCTCTTGTCCTGCCCTGGCCACCTATTTCCACCTCCTCCTTCTTCAGCCCCCTCTTGAGCCTTAGGTGTACCACTTCTTGTAGTACCATGTGGTCAAATGGCAGATTGAACTGGTCCGAGCTTACAATAGAAATTGTACAAAAAAGCCAAGGTTCTGTAAATATTTGTTCCAGTCTCCTTTAGGAAAGAGACCTGCAGCAGGGAAGGAGTGAGTACAGTGGGAAGCAGAAGGCAAAAATTTCTTGTGCTGGCTTTCCTGTCAAAACAACCGTCTCGGGAAACCACAACCTCGGCCAGTGGCCCAGGCATAGGATATTAATTACACAACATTAGAGTAACAGGAATGGCTCCTTTTTATTTACTTACAGCTACCTCTAATTTTTACTAGGATAACTGAGAAAAAATTGGGTTAGGATAAGACTTTTCAAGTTGTCATATCAAAATTAATATGGAAAGATTGAGATATGTCTCCAATGGCTGGGGTAGAATATTTGTCTTTAACAGGAAAATGTTGGGACTGCAAGTTCTTTTTTTTTTTTTTTCCCCTCTCCTATATCTTCAAAAGAAAAAAGGAGAAAGTTCCAGCTATAAAAGGTATTCGTCAAGAACAGCCATCGGCCAGCACCACAAATGAGCAACTCCAGTGTGAAAACACTTTCAAAGTTCTAAATGAGTTGTCCCTGTGGTAATAAAGAAAGGCTGTTTTACAGCATGACAGTATGTAAGACAGCATTGTCAGCTATAGTTTATTTAAAGCACAAGGCCTGTAACAGGAAAATAATGACTTTAATAAAATTTACTATTGACTTTGTAGGCTAAAATCTTTCTGTCATCAGGAATACAGAAAAACAACCTGCCTGAAAGCCCTTCACTTAAATATATTCCTTTAATATTTCAAAGCAACTTGTGAATTTTTTTTTAATATACATGCTACTTCAAAAGATACAGTAGTGGGGTGGAAATTAGTATTTTTAATAGAAAGTTGGAATTGCTTACATAAGGGAAAAACTGATAATGACCTATGACACTGTCTACTGAAAGCAACATTTGAGGAAACTGCAAAAGCAGTTAATGCAATTCCTTGAAAAGCTGTATAAAGCTATGTCACAAATGAATGATTTATAAATTACTGAACGTCCTTCTCATCTAGAGGATATCTTTTAATCATGCGCTGTAGTTTTCTCTGAGTGAACTCCAAAGAGCCTGCTGCAGAGATACACAGAAATCCACAGCATGTTAACAAGGTTGGGGTCAGTTCTAAGAATTGAAGGGGGAGCAAAAAATAAAAAATCCTCACATTCGGCATGATTTTACTTTCGAACCAATTTGATTAAATGCACTATAGCTTGCTGGTAGTGTGTAAGAGGTCACGCCTTTTATATGAAAAACTGCAGAATTTTCATTCCTTTAATGTTTTTTTTACATAGTTAAAATAAACTGTGGTAAAAAGTTTCCCAACAGCGAATGACAGCTCGATTTAGAGGTGAAACCTTTTAATAAAATCTCATGAAATGAATGCCTTGGTTTATGCACTCTGTTTGTGTTTCCCATTGGAGTGCTTAGCATTGTGAAGCGGTGCTTTCTTGCTTTACTGCTGCAGAGCAACATCATGAAGGAGAGTCTGGAGCCTTAGAACAGAAAAGATGCAGCTTAACCGCAGTAAAATTGTTGATGGAGGAATCTTAATTTACAGAGAAAATGCTTTCCTCTTGACTTTAAAAAAATGCTATTGTGCATTAATTTACATTGCAGATAATTAATTAAAAATGATGAAAAATATTCCACAGAGGATTTTTAGAAAGGACTCTGGGGTCTAGAAATAGTATTAAGAGGGGAACCAATTAAAGATTTATCTGAGTGAATAATTTTGCTAGGACTTTGGCAGTGGGACTGGCTGAAGTCACATTTGTTGTAGCTATGCCTTGTTTCATGCACATCCACAAAATCCTTCTTATGTTTGCTAAGGGACATATCAATGAAGTAATCTTTTCATAAGAAAGCACAGTGCCTGTCTTCCCCAGTACGCTGCATATGTACCACCTAAAAAAGTGGCAGTGCATTTCAAAAACTCCCAAGACTTTAAACTTGCAGTTAATAGAAAATGTAGTTCATTTCCGTGTTCAGAAATATGGAATTCATTCACCACTTGAGAACTAGGAAGGCAAAAATGGTTGTGATCCGAGCAGGACCAAGTCTGACAGAAATAACCTTTTATGTCATCTGAATTATACTGGCTTGGCCTATGCATACAACCATCATGTTATCAGGGGCTGCCAAGAATCAAACAGCCAATATAATATAAATCACTGCTAGTAAGTATCCCATTGAAAGAATGCTGTGCAGGCCCCAAAACCATAGTCCTGCCAGGATGTTAGTCGTAAAATACCTGCTATTTTAGCCGTCCATAGTGGCTTAAAAAACTTTGCTGTAATATTGACCTTCTGTTTATATGTATGCAGTTGCATGATGTATTGTCTATCATCCTTTCTGGGTTTCTACAGCTAGGAATATGGTGGTTCTTGGCATGTTGTTCCAACTTGTCATAATTTCATACCAAATCTCATTAAGTTTGTCACCATGATACACTGTGACATAGCAAACATACCTGCCCAGAGTTAGGTTCATCTCTGTGTCTATTGCCCTGATTTGGCAGCAGTCACCAAGAATCTGTGGTTTGCTCCAATGTAATCTTAGAAGAGATACTCTTAAAAATATTTTGGGTTTTACAGGTCTGCCAGATATTTGTAAATATCAAGGTGGCTAAGGATGAATTGCTACTCCAAAGTGCTACAGCTGGCTTCAGCCCTGTAAGAAAATAAGAACTAGAGGAGATGCAAAAAAAATTTTTTAATGACTGCTCAAAGACTCAAGGGTAAGAAGAAATGTGTACTACCGGTTACAAATATTTAACCAAACTTTAAAAATAAAGTGTAAAATACAGTGCAGATCTTCTGACACAAAAGGGGAAAGAAAGACTAAGATGTCTCTCTCTAAGGTGGATATTAAGGTGTCCCTCCTTCACTCCCCCTCCTTTCCACTTTAATCTCTGTCTCACACCATAGCACTAAGGACTTAGGTAGGGAGTGACCCAATACAAAGGATGTGCTCACATTTCGTGTGTTGCAAGAATAGACTTCAGGCCTCGTATTCAGATCAGTGTTTCACTTACTTCTGAAAAAAAGGTTTTGAATCCATTCTTAAAAGACCCACTTTTCAAGACATATCAACCCTCTGAACTTTCTATCCTCTTTAGTAAGAAATGCTGAGAGCTTGCGGAAAAAATCAGGACTAAAGAACCTCAGTCCAAATTTTGGAGCACGTCTTAGACTCTAGCTCTTCAAAGTCCAGCCCTTACATTTTATCCAAACTGCAAGAAGACAGTTTTGTCAATTTCAGCTGGAGGTTATTTTGTCTTTTATCTTATTTTTCAAGGCATGTGTAAGCAAAGGGAAAGACTTCAAATCTATAGCTCATCAACTTTAACAACTTTTTTTTTTTTTTTTTTAAAGGCAGGGTTCATATAATGTAGCACACAGGACATTTATTCATTAAACTCTTCCCTGGGGTCCCAGAAACTCCAGTCCTCCTACCATATAGTGGGCAGGATGAGGAAGATCAGACAAGACAACAGAAAAATCCAACCATTTTCAAGAGGACCTTACCTTTTAATCCTTGTAGGGGTGTACCTATTTCATTCTATAATTGTTCTTTTTGCACTTTGCTGACATTGCTTTGCTGCTCAGTAATAAAGATATTGGCAATTATGAGCTCAACTGCAGGAACCACATTACCTCCAAAATAAAAATAGACTTCACTTACAAAGACGTGCCATGTAAGTAGTGCTTTCCAAAGTGCAACTAAAACCAAAACATAGTCCTGAGAGGTGAAATAGGATGCCTAGGCACCTTCTAGTCATACCTTCTAAGCCTGGATACATAATTAACGGCTTTACATCACAGTATCTACATGTGAGACATCCGCATTTTCTAGGATGGTGGATGGCTTAATTCAAGTACACGTATAATCCTTAAAAATTTTCTGCTTTGAAGGATCACCTGACACAGGTAATTAAGCAGCCAATGAGGCAGATGCTCTGCTGGACTTCACACTTGAAAACATGGAAGAATGGGTTGGGAATGAGAGGATCAGGGGCAGCCTTCATTGCAATGATCATGAGATGGTGAAGTTCAGGATCCTGAGGGAAGGAAATGAGGCAAAAAGCAGGATCACAGCCCTAGGCTTGGAAAGAGCAGACTTTGCCCTTTGCAGGGATCTGCTTGGAGGAATCTCATGGGATGTGGTCGATAGGGGTGAGGTCCAGGGAAGGTAGTTGATTCTGAAGGATCACATCTACGAAGTTCAAGAACAGTCCATCCCAAAGTTCAGAAAATCAGCCAAGGTGACAGGAGGCCTGCATGGCATAACAAGAAACTCCTCATGAAATTCAAACATGAGGAGGTAGCATAAGGGAGTTGGAAGTAGGGTCAGAAGCAATATAAGGAGTCTGTTCAAGTATGCTGGGATTGAATTAGGAAAACCAAACCTGACCTGGAGCTGGTTCTGGTAAGGGCAACAAAGACGACTTCTGCAAGTATATTAAAAGTGAAAAGAAAACTAATGAAAATGTGGGCCCAACGCTGAACGGGTCAGGAGACTGGTGACAGAGGATATGGAAAAGGCTGAGGTCCTCAATGCCTTGAACTTTACTGATAAGACCTGGCTTCAGGAATCCCAGGCCTCTGAGATGCGTGGGAAAGTCTGAAGCAATCATGATTTACTCTCAGGAAAAGGGGACCTGGTTAAGGTGTATTTAAAAACTCTAGGCATACACGCCTCCATGGTGCCTGATGGGATGTACCCGTAAGAGCTGAGTGATCTGGTGTATGTCATTGCAAGACCGCTCTTGATCCTCTCTGAAAGATCATAGTGACTGGCAGAGGTTTCTGAGGACTGGATGAAAGTAAAACCCCTGTCTTCATAAAGGGCTAGAGGGACGATCTGCGGAACTACAGGCCTATCATCCTCATCTTGATCCCTGGGAATATGACAGAGCAACTAAACCTGGAAGCTATTTCCAAAAACAGGAAGGACTGAAAAGTGACAAGGAGTAGTCAGTATGGATTCATGAAGGGGAAATCCTGCTTAATCAACCTGATAGACTTCTATGACTACTAGCTCAGTGGGTGAGGGTAGACCAATAGATGTTGTTTATCTTGACTTTTTCAAGGCTTCCAATCCACTTTCCCAAAACTCCCTCATAGAAACACTGGTGATTTATGAGCTACATAAATGCACAGTGAGGTGAGCTGAAAACTTGAAGAACTGCTAGGCTCAAAGGGTTAAGACTAGCATTTCAAAATCCATCTGGAAGTCAGTCACTGAGGGTACACTGCAAGTGTCAATATTGATGCCAACACTGTTAAAAATCTTCATTAGTGATCTGGTTGATGGGGCAGAATGCACCGTCAACATGTTTACAGATGATCTAAAACTGTGAAGAGCAGTTGGATGTGCTGTCATCCAGAGAGATCTCGACAAGTTGGAGAAATGGGCCAACGGGAATTTCATGAAGTTCAACAAAGAGAAGTACTGGGTCCTTCACCTGGTGAGGAACAACTCTATTTACCAGTACACACTGGGAGCCTACCAGCTGGAAAGCACCTGTGCAGAAAAGGACCTGGGGGTCTTGGTGGACAGCAAGTTCAACAAGAGCCAACAGTGTGCCCTGGAGGTAAATAAAGCCACCAACATGCTGGATTGATTTGAAAAGCATTGCCAGCACGTTGAGGGAGGTGATGTTATCTCTCAGTTTAGCACTGATGAGGCCACACCTGGAGTGCGGAGTTCAGTTGTGGGCTCACAAGTACAATAGCAACAAGTAAGGTTCTGGACTGAGTCCGGTGAAGAACTGCAAAGATGATTAAGCGACTGGAGCATCTGTCAGATGAGAAAAGGCTGAGGTCTGGGACCATTGAGCCTGGAGAAGTGAAAGCTCATGGGAAATCTGATCAATTTGTGTAAATACCTGATCACAGGGTGTAAAGAAGACAGAGCCAGTTTGTTCTCAATGGTTCCCAATGACAAGAAGATACAGTGGGCACAAACTGAATTTCCAGTCAAACTTATGAAAAAACTTTTTTTACTGTGAGGGAAGTTGAATATTAAAACTGCTTGTCCAGAGTGGCTGTGGAGTCTCCATTCCTGGAGATATTAAAAACCTGACTGGACGTGGCCTTGGTCCATGCTATAGCTGACCCCCTTTTGAGCAGGGGGATGCAGCTAGACGAACCCTAAATGTTCCCTCCAGACTCCACTGTTCTGTGATTGTCTGATTATTATACGTAAAATCTCTGTAGCTGGAGATCACATCATATACAGATAAAAGAGAGTGCTAAAGCAGGTTGCAGAGGACCACTTCCCTTTCAGTAAAACCCAGGAAAACCTGTTTTCTCTCTTCTTCTTTTCCCTCTTCTTGATTTTTTTCTTCTTCTCAGTTATTTGATTGAGAAAAGGAATAGGTTTCTGGCTTGTATTGATTGCTCAGCTCCATATCTCCCAAAAGATCCCACATTTAAATATTTTTCTTCCATTTTGTTATTGTTGATTTGAATAGAAAGCTGATCCTGCTCCTGAAGTCTTTGGTAGGAACCGAGACAATGGCTTCAGCCAAAGACAGCTTGAGACACCGAGTTGTAGGCTGTTTACCCTAACGGGGTATGAGGGTTGTTTAAAGCCTTAACAGTAAAACTTCACAGATCTTGAACTGTTGGAATGACACCATGTACCAAAACTTCCTTTTCGAGGATAACAGTTATAAACACTGTCTTCAATACATTTCAAGCTGTAGCTCTACCTTCCTTTACCCTGTGCTGTTATCGTATGTGGAGAGAACTCTAACTAATGTATAGAGATGCCTTATGAGCAAACAACATCACAGTTTCAAGTAACTGTTTGGTTATAGTTGGAGTTGTCTATAGCAAATAGGCTTTAGAATAAAGTTGTTTCTGGGAAAATCCTTCTTGTCTGGATCTGATCAATCATTTTTGAGAAAACTTTTCTTCTTCAGTAGGTATTCTACCCTTTTATTTTTCTAAATCTCTTTTACAATTGAATAATAAAGCAAAAAATGTTGATTCCCTTGTGTTTTAAAATCTCATTGACCAAAGTGTAATGGATTCCTTTTTCCCCAAACCGTTTAAGAGGCAGGTAATTTGAACGATTCTAGCATCTTCCTTGCCTTTGTATTCACAAGGTATAAACTAAAATTATGCACGAGATTCATCAAAGCTGAGCTGTGCTGCTGAGAAGTGTGTAACTCGGATATAGAATGAGCCATTTAAAGAAGTTATTGATGCCAACATTAAATTTACAATTATTCATAAAAGAAAACCATTTGAAGAATTCCCCATGCTGCAAGTACACAAAACACTTTGCTACGCATAAGAAGTTACATTTATTAATAGCCCTTTTTGCCAGAATCTCATTTCACCAAAGGAAACTTTATCCTCCAATGGAATAAGAATCACATGAACGTCAGAGATGCTACAAGTTTATTCACCACAACAACAACAAAAAAAAGACACCCAACTATCTCATATCAATGGTATTTCAAAGTAGGCAGCTGTCTAAAATGTATGACACAAGAAAACTTAGATATAAGAAACTGTTGTAATTAATGAACTTTATTAACTACACTTATTTTTTTCCTCTTGGGTTCATACACAGTGATAGAAATGCTTCATGAAAATCTTGTTCTTGTACATTTAACTTATGTTACTTAAGATATGAAAATTTCTTTATTGATAATGCCTCACTTCTTCCTTTGCAGTGATAGTATATAGAGATCTCATATCTAGGGCCTTAGTTTTCCAGCCAGCTGGGCTACAACCTTCTTTAGAAACACCACGATTATCGCAGGAATAAAGCGTCTCATATTGGCTGTGGTAGGATATGTAGTTGATCAGTAGTTCAAAAATCAGAACGATCTGAAGCTAGCAAAGCAAAGATTGAGGGCTGCGTAAGATACATTTGTGTAACCCATTATTCAGGAAAATAATATTTTAAGAGTCTAAATAGCTAGGTTATAAAAACAGATTCTTTTGTTTAGGCAGGATGCTTTTTGCATTGAAGTTTTGATATAGGCATAAAAATCCAGCTATTTAAGGCTAGAAAGACTTCTAAATTTTAAAGATTCCCTTTTCCTTTAAATAGGAGTTTGGGAAAAAAATCAAAGGTAGAAATACCTATAAACCCAATCTCTTCTTGAAAGTAGTTAATAATGGAGTATACAGGCACCATTTATTTCTTCATCAACTGCTATAACACGTCTGTCTCTCCATTCTCACTAGTGGTTTGGATTTTTGGTTTATTTTATCAAGGATCTCAACCTTTGCATTCTTTTTACTTAAAATGAAGAATAGAATGGCAGATGAGGTGGCTGAAAGACATGTTCTAGGAAAATTGACAGGATGATATGAGGGTTTGTTTTCCTTCCTTTTTGAAACAAGATCTCTCTGTAATGTAGATAAGGAGGACAGACCAATAGTTTCACATCTGTTGTACGATGATGGCCTTTAACTGACTATATACTCAAAGGGTGGGGTGGCCATCCTGTCACTGAATACGGTTTTTAGGTGGCCCTAGATATGGGCCACCATTACCACCTCCACTTTTTTCAAAGCAATCTCTACATGTTTGTGAAAGTCTTCTAAGAAATAAGGAATTCATCTTCACAGTTTCTGCTTTGAAGTAGTCCTTCTCTAACTGACTTGTACCTTCCTTCGCTGACTTAGAGTGTGTTCCGACATCTTCTGTCCAAGTTCTCTACACCTGCCTTCTCGGTTTCTTGGCCATTATGTTTTTGAAGGGCTGCATCAAAACAGCTTCAGATTGTGTCATGCAATCTGTAAACAGTTTGTGGACACTCCAAAAGACAACTTCTGCTTTTAGAAGAGAATTTTTTGGCTTTCTTTTTTCTTTTAAGATAGAGTCTGCTGGAGATCTTCTTGAGTTTTGCACACATAAATTTAAATTCCTGGCTGAGATCATGGCATGGATGATGAACAGAGACATGACTTCACCCCTCTCCAACTTCTGCTGTAGAAGTTCTAAGTGAAGATAGTCTGTTGATCCTTCATATGTGCCATATTCACATCCTCCTTTCCTGCAAGCATCAACACTAGAAATTGTCAGGACAAGCAGTTACCTGCATGGATCACACAAAGAAAAGACTGAGACCACGTGGATGCCAGTAAAAGAAGCCTTGGTCTTTTTGCAAGCTTTTACAGAGGCAGAAGCTTGGTATTAGCGTGGCGTCGCAGGGTGTAAGGTGTATGAGGCAGACCCATCAAGCAGGTTATCTCAGGCGCAAAAAGAAAAGCCTAAGATCTGGGAGACTCTATGTGATCCATGGTTGCAGGAATCCAGGTAAGGCTTGCCTGTGGGACCAAAGTAGAGTTCATGACCACAAAATTCCAGAGGCTATGACTGAGCCTCAGGCAGACTGTGATCCATGAATCAGCTGTCGGGCGTGTGAAAACCTGGCTCTGCTGAGAGCTGTGAGGCAGGATCTAGAATGTCTGGAACCCTACCTTCTAGAATTTCCAGAGTCTGTACAAAGCAGGCAAGGGTAAGAGCCTAAGCTCTTTGGAAAAGGACTCCAAAGTCTATGGTTCTGGGGTAGAACAGAAAAATTCAAAACTATAAAAAGGCACCTCTGTATGATTGGAACACCCTTTTCAATATGTGTTCGCATCATTGTGACATACTTTTGCGAATAAAAATGTAGTTCAGTGGTTTTGAAGTGGTCATCTTTGAGTCCTTGATTATGGAAACTATGTTTTAAAATTATGTACATCTGAAAAACTTAAAGCTATTTAATAGAATAGAATAACAAAACAAAATCTGACAATTTGATTAACTGTTTATGGTTTATTGCCAACACAGGCAGTAAATAGCCCTAGCCTGTGGTCTGATTTTCTATTAGTGGTTAGAGTCCATTAAGCATGCTCCTAGAGTACATACTGCAGTTTAGCTTCATCTGAAGGGAATAAATTTCTACGGCTGGAGACCTCACCATGGTGTAAGCCACAGGGGGCGGGGACCAAGATTTTCACATCAAACCACGTGCCTGGTGGGGATTAAAACTCTAGTGCAGATGCACCAAGGGACAGTTCAGGGCTTTAGACATTTGCCCTTACATCAGTAACTGCTACTTTTACCTGGTTTTGGGTTATCCAGTCTGCAGTTAAGGGGACCGTGACACACCGATGCTGACTTTCTTGGTGCTAACTTTGGTCTTAGGGTGCTTGTGACCTGAAAAGTTGACTCTGCATGCTCTATTCTCAGGAGGGTTTTCCATGACTTGTGTTTGCACTGGTATTCACAGTTCAGTAGTAGCACTGTCAGGCTGTGGGTCAATTCTCTGCTTTCACATTGTCGTGGTTTAACCACAGCCAGCAATTAAGCACCAGACATGCTCCCCCCCGGTGGGATGAAGAGAATCAGAAGGGTAAAAGTGAGAAAACTTGTGGGTTGAAATAAAAACTGTTTAATAGGTAAAGCAAAAGCCGTGCATGCAAGCAAAGCAAAACAAGGAATTCTTTCACTACTTCCCGTTAGCAGGCAGGTGTTCAGCCATCTCGAAGAAAGCTGGGCTCCATCATGTGTAACAGTTTCTTGGGAAGACAATCGCCATCACCCTCAACGTCCCTCACTTCTTTCTTCTTCTCCCCCCTTTATATGCTGAGCATGACGTCATATGGTATGGAATATCCCTTTGGCCAGTTTGGGTCTGCTGTCCTAGCTGTGTCCCCTCCCAGCTTCCCGTGCCCCTGGCAGCCCAGGCCACTGTGAGCAGCTGAAAAGTCCTTGATTGCCTAGCAACAACTAAAAACATCAGTCCATTATCAACCTTATTTTCATCCCAAATCTAAAACACAGCACTACGCCAGATGCCAGAAAGAAAATCAACTCTATCCCAGACAAAAGCAGGACATACATTGAACGTACATTTTCTTTCTTCTTGCACTGTTATCTCCATAACAACTCATTCTCAGCCTATTCCAGGACTGACCCAGACTGTTTAGAGGGAGGTCATACTTTTATTTTGCCATGGATGTCCATTTTATTTACTGTCTAATGCAAAAAAGGACACACTTTTTTCTCCAACAGCAGTTTTACTCACCAGGCCAGGCTGTTCTAAGACCTCTGTTCAAAGGACTTACCTGGGCCAGTGAAGATGAATATCGTAGAGCAGGCATATGAATCTGGCTTCTCACAGCAGATGGATGTCTTAAATACTGACTCTTCTGAAATGAACTAACTCGGTTCTCTTCTTCTTCTTCCCTCTCTCTCTGGAAATTAAAATCTGGACCTGTGAAATTTTTTCCAATTAAAGTTTCAACGATTTTGGGTGTTCTAACAAAACCATTGCATCAAAAATGTCTTATACATAATTGGTTGAGCCAACAGATGTCACATTATGGCTTAAGCCCTCCTGAGCACTAAGGATCAGAAAGTTGCATTTTTAATAAAAGAGCTTTTTCGTCAGTAAACTCCAGACATGACCAGTAGATAGATTAACGTCCATGTGCATCCAAGTTGCCTGCAGATGGTAGAATAATCTTGGACTGGTTTTCTTGGACAATGACTTGAGATTTTCTTCATAAAATATCTTTCTAAAAGCCATTAAGATCTGTCAATTTAAAATAAACTCTCCAATGCCTTGAAGAGCCAGAAAAACAAAAATTATACAATTAAATCCTGTTTATATAAAGCAAGTTCAACCCTAACTTTGTTTTCAAAATATAACTAGTAGTTTATTTACCTGTAACCACTCTCATAGGCACTTACTGGAATTCCATTGTTTAATAAAAATAAAATTTCCAAGATAAGTTTCTTTTACAGTTTCGGCTTTCTGTCCACACTTTCAAATCAATCTTGATCCAAACATAAAATTCAGTAAATAATTCATTGTCTCCAATGACAAGTTTGGTCATTTGATGTCATAATTTTGAGAACATTCATTTCAGTTTTGGAAGCAAAAGAAGGTACCCTGCTTCTCATTGCCTTTGAGTAGATCTTTAGCCTGTTGTATAGCTGTGTCTACAGTCATTCATCTAGGGATTTCAAACCTTTTTCAGTTTTGGCTATTTATACACTAACATGCTATGCGCCAGTTCAACCTTACTGTATTTGTCTTCTAATGATATGATTTATCGTGCAGTAAGTGTGTTCCCATAGTGGAGTAATTTTTATAGGGCTAACAACAGTGTTCTATTAAACTCAGCCGAGAGCCAGAGAAGGAAAAAATCTCCGTGGTTCTTACACTTACCAGCCATGCCAAGGAATTAATTCTAAAAACTAAATTAATTTACATAAAGCGCATCTCTCATTTTTTGTGATCATCATTAGATTACTTGTTATACTCTGCTGTCAGATGTCTCTGGCAACGTAACAACATAAGAAAGTGGCTATGCTTCCAGTAGAAGGAAGCTTGGTATCTTTGACCCATTTCCTCTGGTTGCCTTTAGTAGAAATATGTACTACTATGGCCAGAAAAAGCAATGAGCTGTGATACATTTTGTCAGAGATTTTGATGTCTATCCACAGAGAGAACGCAAGGTAGCAGATGATATCTGCATATCACATGTATACGTATATAATGTGTGTTGTCTTCTTTGCATGCATATGTATTAGACTCCCTACACAGATCAAAACTGGGCAGAGCTTTGTGCAAGACTCTGGAACAAAGCAAAGAGAGTTGAATAAGGTGGAACACTTTTTTAATGTAAGTTGAGAAAGCATCATACAACCTGTGGAATAACAGTTGGTCTCTGAGTTTCTGTCCAAAATACCCACAGGGTCAGAACTCCAGCAGGAGAAAATAGTGATCCAGAGGCTTCTGTCTCAGAGACAGACAACACATTATGAGAAGAGTCTTCAGAGAGCTTTAACATGTCTAGTACTCACAGGAAATAAAAACTCCTCTCCACTTCTCATTCAGGATGACCACAGGGAGGGATGGGAGGATGAAGATAAGAATGACCAGTTTCACCTGACATGTGAGAGTGTCCAAGAACCTCTTCTCACTTTGGTTCCTCCCACCTGTGGTTCATCCAACCAGGAGGACATTTTCTCTTCTGGGATGGGATTTTACTTCTTCTCAAAATTCCAACCTAGATAAAAAATCTTTGCTTCAAAAGTTGAGTCAAAACTAACACCTTTCAGTAAAAAGTAATTTCAGCATCTATGAACTGTTGGGGTTTTTCTCTAAGAGAGAAACACTGGGTTGAAAAATTAACAGGCAGCTCTAGATCATACCACTTTTAAGTTCAACGCAGTCATGTAGGGCTCAAAAACTAATTTCTCATAAAAATGAATACTTCTTTACATGTGCAACTGCCACATTCATCACCAAACTTCAAAAGAAGGGGCTTGGAACCGAATATGGCCTCTAAACTCATAGACCCTTCATTCTATATTCAGATTTCTTTTACAGTCCGCACTGGAGAGTTACTACATTTCTCCACTTGACAGGGAAAATTGAGCCAAAGTCTCCTCCTTCTCTTGATTTACAGGAATATAATTATTTCTCAAGTCAACTGAGCTAAAAATGGTGGAAACAAGAGGAAGCACCAGGCCCGTAGGAACAGAAGTACTGCAGGAGTAGTCATCACTTTTAAAACATGGCAACATTTCAGAAAAACACTGCAGATGCTTTAGCTCTGTCCCTCATCCAAGCTGGGCATTGGTTTTTGCTGCTATGTTTTGCTTATTTCTACCAAGTCTCCTTAGGCATTCATGCTAATATCTTGTACTTGATATGAGTGTTCTATAATTAGGCACACATACATGAAATACCCAAAACCATATTAAGTTTAAACACATTTTCAAAAAGTTGTAAAATACTCTTGCCAGATTCTATACTCTCAAATGAATTAATCTGAAAAACAACTGGGACTCAATTTAGACCTTCCTGGCAGCAAGCAAGAGAAATATCAAGCTCACAATTTTACTTTATTGAAGACCCTGTTAGGAGTCCATCAGAAAGAACTCTATCTGCCTGGTAGCCAGCAATCAGTAGGAGGTAATATTTAGTTTATTAACGTGGCTTTGATTTTTTTTCCACACTGTTGATGAATAGTAGTAAACAAAGACCTTGATCCAATTTCCCCTTCTGCCTTTCTCCAAAACATACATAAAGTTAACAAGATCTTGCATAATATCGAAAGTGTGTTCAGTAGGTCCCAAGTTAACCAGACATATAGTTTATTTGTACACTAGAGGGTCTGAATTAAAACACATGCACAGAAACTGAACACAGTTTAAGACTGAATTAAAACATACGCACTCAACACAGTTTAAGAGACCCTGTGCTGAAGTCAAGGTTAATTTTGAAACAACCTTTCAGTTTCAAGGCAACTGTACAGATTAGTAAGTGTCTATGTTGCACAGAAGAGTGGCTTTCACTGGTACTTGACAGTACAGGCAAACCATCATAGAGTTCTGATAATAAATAGACTGCAACTTCGTTACCAACAATGGATTTCAAAAATGAAAGGAGCCCAAGCAAATTGCAGAAACTTTTTGCCCTGTATGCTTCTCAATAAATCAGAAAGAATTACAGACGCAGACAGGGATGCTGTCTCAAAAGCTGTGATTCATGTCTTCCAGCATATTACCTTTGATTTATACTATAATTCGTGGGGTTTAAGGCTGTGTTGCTGGGGAGTGAGAATATGTTGGGGCTAAAACAGCTGACTGGGGTAAAACTCACTTGGAATATATACGCCGAGCTCAAAAATACAATAGAAAGCAAAAATCCAATGGCAATAACATAGGAACTCTTGACTAATACTCTATTGCAGTGAACCACATCTGGAGCTCCTTACTTCCATCAGTGACTTCAGTGGGGCTCTCATGTGAATAACTGCTATTGGCAGAGGTGTAAACAGTTCACAGTCCATTCCACATAGTTAGAAAGCTAACAGGCTGGCAGCTAATGTTGTAGAAAAATCTTTACACTGATGCTCTGGCCTTCAGCAGTGAGGTGCTTCACTGGTAATGTCTGAATTGCACAAACATCCAGCCCATGCAGGTTAAGTTTCCTGCATCTTGTTGCAGAAAGCACTCCACACTAAGTATCTGTTGGAATTTGTTTTATGTTTCACTAAGGACAAACTGAGGAAGAGTATTGGTCCTGAGAGAAAGTCCCCAAAACACTACTGCTTGCAGTTGCAAGTGGGAGTTTGGAACACGGTCTCCAAGCAAGAAGAGACCAAGAAGTGACTGAACAGATTTAGAGGCAGGAATGTATATGTCAGCATCTGTGGAAAAGTAAACCAGTCATACAAAGGTTTTGGATTTTGCAATCATATCAATAAACTAGGAACTGATCTCATCAAGATTAGAAGAGATAATACACATATAATCAAGTGAAGCAGAAATAACCACTGACCAAGGATTTTAGAAAAAGGGACATTACTGTACAAAAAAGCTTACAGGAGCAGAGCAGTTGGCCACAGTGGGTATTAAATATTCTCTTAACATACAAAAGCACTTGAAAAACCCTCATGAATATGTAATCTGTAATGAGGAAAAGAAAATATTAATTTGATAAATTAATGTGGCCAAATCTAATCGATTAAGCTTGTTTCCACCCTTCCCTTTGTTTGGAGGAAAGCAGAAGTTCAGAAAAAAATAGAGTAATTGCAATGATTTCCTGATGCATTAAGAGGATGTTAGAGAACTAATGTTTTTTGTCTCAGAACTAGGATACAACAATTAGACTCTGCAATATAGGCATCTACTTATAAGTGGAACCACTTTATCACATAGGATGAGCATTGAAAAAACCTTAGGAATGGGGGTACAAAATCTGCCCTCTCACTCAAGGAGTGGTGTGCTCATTTAAACAAGTGTCTTACACCTAAGGGACAAGTGTGATCCTTACTGATTTTTTCTTAATAATAGAAGGGATACAACTTGAACAACCAAGGTCTAGACATTGAAAGTGCTCATGGAAAGAGAACAAGGTCTTACTTTCAGTGGTAATGTGGAACTCCTTTTTCAACAATATTTTATAGATTGTTTTATTCCTTCCTCTGTTTTGTGGGGGCTGCTATAGGACATCTGTTACTTAAAATGGCTACTTCCCTTATTACATATTGGTAGCACTAATAAAATTCTGTTTATCCACAGATATATAAAACAAACAGCATTTTTCTGGTATTTATATGCAGTATTTACAAAAAAGGTTTCTAGTGTGGAAGTCAATCCAACCTAATCACAGATTTTCTGTCACATTTACCTTAGTACCAGGACTCGTATCCATCTAGGAAATTATTTCTTGTAGAGATTCTGGGCCAAATTCTCCTATCAGTTACACCAGTATGCACTTGGAGTGACTCCAAATTAGCTAAAAATCAACAGAGGTAGCTTAATATGTTCTGGTGTAAATCAGAAGAGGATTTGGCTTCTGATCTTTCGATAATTATTCAAGAGTAAACAACACTCAGTTGCATCACAGGAGAGCACTGGAATGTGAAATATTGGAAAACTGCAAATATACTGCAACAGTAAAATTGGGGAATTCAGTATAAAATGTCTCTTCTTTACCTTTCCATCCACTGTCATTTCTTGCACAATACTCTTTAGACCATTGATCTGCACCTAGGACACCCACAGGATGTTGGTTTATTATGTTCGGTATCTTGTAACTGCTAGTGCATTATGAGATAAGAGTTTGTAGCAACACATGGCAATAGGGGATCTGTACGCCCATGCTTCATTACTTCTTGACCTTTCAGATGATACCCAATTGAAAAAGGATCAGTTCTTACATCTGGCAAAAGCCTAATTTACTAATATGCTGTCCTCCTGAGTCACTGCTGTAATACGTCTGCTGAACTTCTTATATATCTTGACCCCTGTTAGTTCACTGTTGCTCGGTTCCTTTTGATGTGCATGCACGCATGCATAACCTGGAGGTTACTTCTGAGACACAAAATTTGGGGTCGAGGAGTGAATGGACTTTACATTTGAAGCGTTCCACATGAGACCAAATCAATGATGGATCTTTCACCCCAAATTCTCAAGGCAGTCATTTACTAAAAAATAATAATAATAAAAAAAATCAAATCCCACAACAGAACAGACAAACAAAAAACCCTCATACACTGCCAAGAAATTCAACTTGACTCAGACCACTCAGCATGTTAATTAGGTCATCGCTTCAGAGTCTTCTTCCCGCAGTACCTTCAGAAGAAACTATTCTGCGTCCCACCTGGCCCATCAACTCTCTGACCCCATACTGCGTTGGCTACTGCTGTTCAGGGGGGTTATCTGAACTGGATCAGGGAGGGGGGATGAACCTTCGTTAAAACCCTCATCAGAAATGCATCTTTTCAGTTAATATTTTCCTCTGTTATTATGTCTTGTCTCAGTTCCTGAGATCCATTTCACCACTTAAGCCACAGAAATGCAGATGCAGGGAAGACTGGACCAGAGTGAGGATACAGGAGAGAAAAAAAGGGGTTGAGGTAGTGTCAGTTCATGTTGGCTCAAAATGACAGTGGCTACAGGGTACTGTTTCATGGAAAACATACGTAATGGCAGCACAAGAAACCCTTTTTTAAAAAAGTAAATGTCATCATGTACCACCATATATTTTTTTTTTCTTCATTATTATCCATCTGCTTCTTCTGAAAGTTACTTATTCAAAGATTGATATTATTACCTCCAAAATTCACTTCTGGAATGGATTATTCCACACGGGTTTTTGTTATGCACTTAAGAGAAACAGAGTAGGATCCTATCTTTGAGTCTCTGGAATACTGAAACACGTAGAGTAACATATAGGAAATTATTGTACAGAAATTTTGCATGCATAAGAAGGACTCCAGTGAACAGTATAGCCTTATATCTTCCTTCGCTCATTTTGTTCCTTGCCGGTTTTTAAGGAGGTGATTTTTCACAACCGGCTAGTATGGTATGAACTCAATTTCTCTTTTGAAAACTTGGACATGGTCTTCAGTGCTGTCCAGTACAGCCAGTTTCTGTGGATGGACTCATGGAGTCTGCTCAGGCCCTTAGCAAGCAACATTCTCAGACATGATCTCTGCTGTCAGATTTGGAAGATTTAGTTTGCTTCACTTTCTTATAATGGGATTTAGTCAGTGTTACCTGAGTAAACTGGGACAACAAAGAACAACAGATTGTTGGGAAATAGACCTCTCAGAGTCAGAAATCACTTTATCATTGCTAATTACCAGTATATAAATTGTCATTCATTTTTTAATTTGGAACTCTCCTTCCAGACTTAAGAGAGGGCAAGAACCATGTTAGTCTCTGTCATGATTCAGAACAACTTTTTATTTGTGGAGTGAAACCAAAAGGACAGAGAGGACAGAAACATTAGGCCCATGCAAGTGCCAGCTATTTGGGACACATTCCCATGTGCAGTTGCACAGTCCTTCTATATATATTTATTTTGTGTACCGTGTTATTTCAATCAGCAGGCAAGGTGGGTTTCTTGGGAAAGAAATTCTTCCCTAGAAGGCATCCTTAGCTTGCACACAATGTCTTTTTCTTGAAATGTCCTCTATACAATTTATTGTAGTTTTACACCGCAAAAATCCTATTATGCCAGTCACTGTCAAATATAAACATCCAAAGATAATCTTCCCTTCCCCACACCCCAGGGATGGTCCTCGCCTTAGAAGCCAGGTCTGTGCACACCTGATCATGCTTAGATTGTTCACACCATTTCATTCAGTACATACTTTGAAAACATGTAGACTTCTTGCTTCAAAGAATATGACTCAGAGAAAAAATAATAAATCAGGACCACCTGCCCTTTGAAAACAGTTCTTCTGTGGTTAACAAGGTTCACTGGCAAATTCCACGACATCTCTAAAGCTAGATGTGAGAAGTCTGGATTTCCCACAAGAAGGCGGTTTCCCCAGTAGTCCGCTTAGATAAGGAAGGCACCCTGCCCCCAGTAGTCACACATTCCTAAGGCTTTAAAAAAAAAACAAAGGGGAGAGAGAGAGAGAAATGGAGTTCATAATGTACTAGCTAGTTGTGAAAAATCACTCCCATAAAAATGGGCAAACAACAAGGCAGTTTCCTCCAGGCAGGTTGAAAATACTGTGGGAATGATTTCTTATCATCTGCAAAAGCGGGTTGCACTTTCTCTCTTCACGTCTCATTCACACAGATGTTCACCATCCATTTCAGTACCACCTACATTCTTTGCAAAGCTGCCATCCTATGGATATAGCTGAAAATTGGCTAAATTAAAATAAAGAACTGTGAAAACAAAGTGTAGAAAAAGTGGGAAGGAATCCTAAGGTATCTAAAATTTTCTGAACAAATTGTGCTTGGATTCTTGCATGCCAAATCTTGCAATTTGGCAGCAAAAAAACTATAGTCCGGGAACAAATGTTAAACATCACTATCAGATGTTTCTCTTTGTTTGGGATCCATGAAACCAAAGTTAGTAGAAAAGAATGAAAGTGAAGCCCACACAGGAAAGAATATGCTGAACCAGTTCTGTAGGAAAAAAAGGCTGCCCCAAGTATGCTTAGACAAGTGTGGTAGTCTATTATCGTAAGCATTGCCATTTCACAGAGAAGGAGACCACACATTTCATTCTTTTCTATAGGTTTTTTAAAAGGTGTCTTCAAGCTACTCTCTGAGGAGAAGAGCTGGTTAATTGTAGCCCTGCTGGATTCCACATATCACAAAGGGCTCAACAAGAGCTAAATAAAGAGAGTTTAATCAGATCTGGAAAAGATGGTTTTTAATGGAAGTGAATTCTGCAGAGGATGATAATCATTAAAACTGAGGAGTTAATCAAAAATCCTAAAACAAGAAGGGAAATTTGAAGCATCCAGGAAACATTTTCCCTCCTCCAACTCAGATCCTCTAAAAAGTAGGTGAAAGAAAAAAAGAGCAAAAATTAATAATGATAAAAAAAAAACCACAAAATGATCATTTCTCATTCACCTCTTCAGCCACAGCAAAGGAGAAGTTTCCAACTCCTGAGTCAGAATCACAGGACAGGTTATTGCACGGTGATTACTTTGAGACGGTGATTAAAGGAGTAATTTAAAACACTACGATTAGTAAAGGAAAGGGGAAGTTAAAACTGCCTTGGGAAAATTATTCCACATCCTCTACAAAGAAGGAAAATAACCTATCCTTGAATGCCACTCTGGAGGACATAATTAAAGAAGAATGAGAACTCCCTAACAAAGGAAAGTGTTTTAATGGGGCAGTACACGAAATACTGAGCCATCGAAAGAGAAAAGCCGGTGCGTGTGGGTGTTGGGGAGAGGGAGATTTCAGCACAAGCTCCAAAGGCAAGCTGCGGCCCTAGCAAAGGAGGCGGCGAGTCCTTCTAGGGTGATATCGCTGCCCTATATGCCCCTTTAATAAGGAAGTGGAAGGCACTTCTGAGACTAAATGATGCGACTGCAGCTGCTTCTTTGCTGACACCCTTCTTAGCCACCTGCTTTGCCAAGATGATTTTAGCACAGCATCATGAGATAAAAGAGCAAGCCTGTGCTAAGCTTAAACATGCCAAGTCACTAAAATGTAAAATATTTCTGTCCTTAATTACCAGAGCTAATGGCTTCCTGTCTTCTACAGGCCCTATTGCTTCGATTTTTCAACCTTGGTTTTCAACCTTGCCCAGCTGGGCAAAGCCCAGCACAGCAACTGGTCTGAATTCAATGTTGACCCTGCTTGGAGCAAGAGGTTGGACTCCTGAGGCCCTTCTGTACCTGAATGACCGTGACTTTATGCTTCTCTGGTTAAGGTCTCTGGAAAGTGAATGCTCTATGACAGGGAGTCACATTATCACACTGATTTCAGAGAAGATGTATAATGAAGTAGAAGACAGAGTGATAAAGTGATAGAATGCTCTTACCATCTTTAAGTGTTGTTCAAAACATCGATAAAACCTCTTTGGACATGGTCAAATCATGTATTTAGAAAAGGATTTTGATTAAACAAAACACAAAAGCAGATCGCTCTTTCATTTCCCCAAACAACAACAAAAATAGAACGAGAAGACAAATTCTTACCAGGGTGTGAAATGAGACCTAAGTTAGAAAAAATATCTTTAAAATTGATGTCTTGTGTCTTGAAACAGTGGCCCTAAATACCACAAAAGCTAATATAAGTCCTATGTTATTAGTTTTAGGGGTTTTTTTGACCCCGCAAGTGTACCATGTACCTCATAGCTGGTTACAACCTGCATTTATTGTAGATGACTCTCATATCACTATTTAAGGAATTAATTTTCAGGCTGCAGTCTGAAACTTCAAGTCTTGGGCCACAGCAACTGACATAACAGCATCTCACCTTCATAATGCCTTCTTTTTTTTAAGCTGCATGTTTTTTCAACCAATCCAGCAGGCAATAGCTTTTACTGAAGAAATTAAACTTGAAGACATGGCCTTAATCAGTTCCTTGGGAGCCCAAGCATTGCATAATTGCTTACTGTAAAGGCATGTTCTGTAAAACACAACACTTTTCAAAAGGTATTGCAGTCACCCATACAACACTTTCTGAAAATCAAGTTTGTTCATCAAGCAATTATCTTTACTGTCATTTTGTTCCACTCCTCCTTGATGTGGATATGAGGGAGAAAATACTTTGGTTTTTCTGTACTCTCTATATAGACAACTCATCTTCAGACCATCTGTCAGCAGATGTCTTGAAAGTACAAGGCTGGGACCTCCCAAATGCAGCACCTTCAGTGCCCAGCCTGGCAGCACTGGCCAAGCACCTGCTTTTGCCTCCCTGCCACTGTTCACAGAGATAGCACTGTTCTTCTTACTCCATCTTCTCTAATTAATACTCAGAGGTTTTCTCTTCATCTGTAAAGTTCATTCACTTAAGCTGCATATTCTGCTCCTGGTCTCCCTCGCAACAACTCATCCAGCTGGAGGAACCTCACTGATTTCCAAATCTACCATACCTCTATATTGCCTTCGTTTCATGCCACATATTGCATGCATCCCACCTGCCCAAACTACACACTGCCCCATGCCCTTTACCACCATGAACTTGCCCACAAGGCAACCCTCCATTCTTCCCCACACCCTGCTGTTCTTTTGCCCTTCTTCTCTTCCCATGCACTTCATGGTGCACAGATGCAAAGCCTCCACACCAAAATGGGATCCCATCTTGTCACACGCTTACAACACACCCACTCCACACTGCTGTGCTTTGTGCCAGCACAGCTCCCCAGTTGCCAGCGTGAGCCACATGTCCCAGCTCCCAAGGAGCACAGCAGCAGCAGAAGCTGCTGCTTCTTCTGGATCGAATTACAGGGTGTGAGTGATAGCCCAGGCATCTTCAGGCGGTCAGGCTCGCATGAGGATCTGCACCAGGGGCAAAAGCTGCTTCCACTACCAACACTGGAAACAGAAATGGCTTAGGTACCTCTCTTTACCCTTACTCTAGCCTGAAACTCTCTGCTCCAGCCATCTGTATCTGTGGTGCACCCAGAATACCAGCATAAGACACAGATTCATCTCTTGAAGTCACTGTAAAACAGCCACTGTTTAGTATTTTGTCCTTTAACAAGTAAATTGAAATTACAGCACCTTTAGCAGCATTTGACAGGAAGGGCCTCATATACACAGCCTATAAACCCCAGTCACTTATCTGACATGTATATGTACGGGTCATTATCTTTCCTGTATTTCAAACCAATACTTTGCAGAAGAGCATCCATTTTTCAGAAAACATTATACAGAGGTTCTGTATTTAAACCCTGAACTTTAAGCTTAATGGCTACCTCAGTCACATTTGCAGAGGGAATAACTTCTTACTCAGCATTCAAAAACACAAAGTTCATACAGATCTGCAAGAAAACATTTTAAAACTGCTTATAGCCTCCTAACCAGCTACATTTTCTTCCTACACATAGATATTTGCAGAACGTAAATATTAGTTATAGATCTGCATCAGATCTAAGAGACACAGGTACAAAAGGCACGCTCCCATTTTTTATTGCCATTTATACCCACCCACACATACACACTGCAGCACAGTTAATTTTTAAGCTATTGTCTATCTTCCAGTACAGCTGTCTAAATAAAACTGGGATGCAAACAATTTTCTTAGCTGGTATTCAAATACTTCTGTCTTCTCACAGATTTGCCTGCTAAACCCTTCGGCAGTTGAATACCAGCTAACTAATATTTGTCTCATTTTTCCCACATTCAAGCTGCCCACGTTCAAAGCGCCTGCAGTATTTCCTCCCACCTTCACCTCCTGCTACTGCCTTATGGATCGGTACTGCCACATTACTCAGGTTTCTCCTGATAGTTTCTCTTCCCTACTTGTTTTATCTCTCTGCACAGGATCCTCCACAGCACTGCCCCACGACTGGAACAACAGCCACTGTCCTGCTTTACTGGCAACCTCCGAGCCTGGCTTTAAGCTCTGAGCAGACAGAGTTGACAGCAAAAAGCCAACGTTTTTTTGGTGACTATTCATTGCTGTTCTACTTTGCTTGGACTTAAAAAAAAGCGCCGTTTCTCAAAATAAACCAGTTCTTCCCAAACTGGTAAATATAAGTGTTGTAAACACAACTTAGGATTTTCCATAGGAGACACTTATTACTTGTTTTACCCTAAATGACAGTTTTTGAGAAAAATGAATTGTTTTTAATTGTTTCAAACAAAAAAATCAAACCTCGCTTAGCAAAGTATATACACTAAAGTATAAGACATTGAGAACCTCCTCCCCTTCAGATTGTTTAAGCAAGCTGCAGGCATTTTTGTTTCTCTCTCTACTTTTTAATACCATTTTTGGAAAATTCAGAGGGAAGAAAAGGGTACAATGCTGAAAGATAAAGTAAAAGGGGGATAATATTCAAAGGACTCTTGAAAAGTAAAATTCTGAAAAGTATGTATATTAAAAATTTACAACTCCCAGTCAGCACAAGGATTCAAATGACCTGTCTTAAACCAATTCCTTTCTTTAGTATTACACACACCTATCCATTTTTTTTTCTAAAGAATATTTACCACAAGAACCGCATGTAAAGCCCCTCCCTACAATGATTTAGTAGGGAGGGCAATTCAGTTATCTTGAACAACTCTAGATCTGAACTGTGGGATATCGAGCTGTATTTTCTCTCTAGAGCTCTGCTAGCATTGGGCGTGTGGGTTGGCAACAGTTATCCCAGCTTACCACACTGCAGTTAATTTTCACACACTTTTATGAAGAATGCAGTGGACTTTCACCAAGAGCTTTGCAGTAGTACAAAAAGATTTGGAAGGACCTGTGGAAGCTTTAGGACTTGGAAACATGAGCAAGGTATGACTGCGAGTTAGTTCACTTAGGTTTTGTATGAAGTCAACCATCTCTAGCTCTCTTTGTACGGCAGGAGATCTGTCTTTTATTACAGCTTAACTCCAGGTTGGCAGGAAGAGCTAGCATTCTCTGATACACGGGAAATAATTAATTAAGTGGTGATACTCCTCCTTCCTCCCACAGAGAGGCCCCCACTCACGTGCTACCCCTTGGCCATTACTTTCTGACAGAGATATGAGCTGTTATTAGCACCCATCTTTGATATGCAAATAAACCCATGTACATGGCATACAAATAAACAGTGTCTTCATCTCCACAGAAGAAGACAGAAATATATCAGATGTGCCTCTGTAGTCTGTTTAGGGTTTTATTCATCATGGCCACATCTTCTTCATGCAACTAGTGACCTGGTTCTTCTCAAAATACGGTCACCCATTCAACACATTTAGAAGGCAAATTTCTGGTACAGGCATTTACCTCACCAAGCTCTATTGTCAAAAATAGATAATGACTGATACCAAGAAGTAAAGACCCTCAAAGTCTCTGTTTTGAATCCCGGGACACACTTCCATACAATAAAAATCACCATTCTTACATGGGACTCTTCGTCATGAAGAGCTGCAAGATTTTTGTGTATTCTTCTACCTTCAGGAAAGATGGACTAAGTAGATACTGTAAGGAAGTAGTAACTTACTAACTACAAGAAAAACAAGGCCACATAAACTGTCTTGTCTAACTGTCTCTGTGAAGAGGAACACTGAAGATGCATGAAACAGGAAAGAGAATATGGTATACTTGGGTATGGTTCTCCGAATGCTACAT